>Ga0209013_10003401_pt1 | contig 14140 bp, 11 predicted proteins | sample Cruoilmetagenom2_FD_187291 | JGI IMG/M metagenome (GOLD analysis project Ga0209013, IMG submission 187291) | Oil polluted marine microbial communities from Coal Oil Point, Santa Barbara, California, USA - Sample 2 (SPAdes) (version 2) | ecosystem: Environmental > Aquatic > Marine > Oil seeps ... | reverse complement strand
TCATTATTAAATGTGGGCATCCCACTCTCATCCATCATGCTGACACCCAAACCTTCTAGATGCCCCCCAGAGTATAAATAACTGCGGTCTAAATACGCACCGATAACATCACCTTGTGTCGCATCTTGAGAGAGCGAGATCAATTCGGTAAAGGAAGCAGGTGAACTGCTGATGATGTCTCGATTCCGGTACAACACGACTCCTTCAATGGTGAGGGGCAACCCGATTAATTCACCTTGATACTTAACGGCATCCACTGCAGCCGAGTTAAGATTGTTCAGCACCTCAGCAGATACCGCATCTTTGATGCTGGTAATTAAGTTTTCGTCAAAAAACTCCGGTCCCCATTTGCCGGAACCGAGCAGCAAACTCGGTGCATATCCATCACTTGCCGCTTGTTTGAAGCTGGCTTTTATATCAATATTGGGAATGTAAGTAACATCGAAGTGAACATCCGGATAGATCTTTTGGAAGGTGTCAATCTGGCGCAGCAATGCAGTTATATACGGGTCCTCTAATGAATGCCAGATGCTAACCGTACCGCTAATAACCACTTGGGTTGGTGTCGCTGGGGCTGTAGGTGTGCTTGCCACAGGAATAGTTGGGGGTGGAGCGGATAATGTAGGTTGATTCAAATCACCGCAGCCTGCGTTAAGAAAAGCGGCCAGAAAAAGCGAGATGATTAGGACAAAGTTTTTCAGTTTCATTCAATCACCATATATTAGCCATCGATAGTTCCTGCCAGAAAACCCCTGAATAAGAAACGATGCAAAACCAAGAATATGAATACTACAGGAATACTCATAATATCGCAATGGCAGAGATGCGGCTCCATTCAGCACCGGTTTGTCTCATCATACCAGAGACTGCCATAGCTAAGGTAACATTATTACTACTTTCGACAAATAACCAGCCGATAGCAAATTCTGTATAACCAATCAAAAAAGCGAGCAGCGCTGCCACCGCGATCGCTGGGAGTGCTAATGGTAACGTAACCAATCGAAAAGTCGTGAAAAAGATGCCCCATCGAGAAAAGCAGCCTCCTCAAGCTCTATTGGAACTGCTTGGAAGGCGTTACGCATATTCCAGATACAGAAGGGCATGGCAAAAGCAGTATAGACCATCATTAATCCAAGTAAATTTGTCCTTAGACCGATACTTGATAATAGGATGTATAGGGGAGTCATTAATGCAACCGGTGGGAGAAATGCGCCTAGGAATATAATAAATAACCCTGTTTGACGTCCTGGAAAGCGAAATCTAGCAAATGCATATGCCATGCTGAGACCAAATACAACAGAAAGCAATGCTGCGCCACCTGAAACGATTAAGCTATTCTTCAACAAACCAGGGATAATTAAAGATTGTGATGGTTTGCTCCAAACGTGGTTGAACACAGCCAGGGTAGGTTCAGCTGGCCATAATCTAAATTCAGTTGGCGCTCCGTGAATGGACCCGTCAAAGGCAATGCGCGCCATGCTCCAAATTGGTAATACAGCAAATACAGCGACAATCCCTAATATAAATTGGGAAATTACCTGCTGCCACCATCTCAGATTATGCATAGCTAACACCTTCAGACGTTTTACTCCATCGATTGAATATTAAAACAATTACTACTAATACCAATACGGTGAGAATATTAATTACCGCAGAAGCTGCAAAATTACCTCCTTCATCTAAGAAGAAAAATGATGCGGTGGCTAATGTCATTAATGGATAAGGCGGATTTAAGACGTAGAAGATATAGAATTGATTAAATGCAAATATCGCTCTAATAATAATCGCGGGGGCTAACAACGAAAGCAGCAGCGGCCACGTAATCGATGAAAATTTCTGCCATGGACCAGCACCATCGATGGCGGCCGCATCATATACTTCTACAGATATTAATTTCAATCCAGCACTGGCAGCTAACATCATTAGGGAAAACCATACCAGGTTGCCGTGATCAACAAGACAAGCAGAGCAATCTGCGTGTTCTCCTGCCATTGCGCGACAATGTTAATTGCGCCTGGATAATCTGCCCGCTCATACCATGTACTGGCAAGTTGATTCATCCAACCAAAACGGGGGTCGAAAATTTGGGACCAGATTAGAGCACCTACAAATTCAGGAATTGCCCAAGGCAGAATGTAAATCACCCGCCACCAGCCTCGAAAAAGTTCCAGCCGGTAAACACAAGCTGCGCTTTGAGTTCGAGGTCACGGGTAAGCCGGATATCCACGCTGGCAAAGGTGTACCCGGTCGTGCCCAGCTCTACTTTGATGGAAAGCTGGTTGGTCAGGCTGATTTCCCCTATACCACGCCATTGATCTTTGGTGTGGCGGGTGGGGCGTTGGAATGCGGTATGGACAGTGGTTCCCCGATTACCCCAGAGTACGAACCGCCCTTCGAATTCACCGGCACGATCGACACCGTAACGGTGGAGGTCAGCGGCGAGTTGATCAAAGATAGCGAAGCCGAGATGCGCCAGATTATGGCGCGTCAGTAGAAATAAGCAAAACCTTGCGAAGGTGAGTAAACAATTTCGCTTATACCTTCGCAAGGTTACTGAATTTGTCAAAATTAGATAGGTAAAGTCAGTACACCTGAATGAATTTTTGTGTTGAATTTAGCAATCTAAATAGCAACGATTAAGTGACAAATCCCCAATTAAACAGGACGGAACGGATCAACTTAGAGGCATGATTAATCTATGCCCGGCCGGTCATGGTCGCTTCGGGAATTAGTTTCACTCCTAAAATATCGTTTTCTGGAAAAGTGAGAGTCGAATCCAAATATATCAGGGGAAGATTGGGCTATTCACTGTCTGCAGGTTGCAGGAACTACCCTTTGACAGCGCCAGTTGTCAAACCGCCCACGATCTGGTCTTGCAGAGCGAGGTAGATGATCATGATCGGCAGTGCACCGATCAACACGCCAGCCGCAAATACTCCCCAACGTTGATTAATTTGTGCGCCAGCGAAGACCTGCAGGCCGACCATCAAGGTATACTGCTCGTTGCTCTTGAGCAGGACCCGCGCAAGGACAAACTCGCTGTAGGTACCGATATAGTTGATAATAGCGATAACGATTAAGATCGGGCGCAGCAGCGGCAGGATTAACCGGGTGAAGATCTGCCAGTCCGTAGCCCCTTCTACCATGGCTGACTCGTCAATATCGCGCGGGATGGTGTCGAGAAAACCTTTCATCAGCCAGATATTGATGCCCATAGCGCCACCCAAGTACACCAGGATCAGGCTCGCGTGCGTATTTAAACCCATGAAGGGAAAAACATCCCCGATCTGGGAGATCATCAGGAATGTTGCGACCAGTGCCAGCAGTGCCGGGAAAACCTGGATGAGCAAGATGCCTTTGAGCATCGTCTGGCGGCCGCGGAAGCGAAAGCGCGAGAACGCATACGCCGCAATCGTGGTGATTGCGAGCGAAAACACGGATGTGATCGAGGCGATTTTGATCGAGTTCCAGAACCATGTCCAGTAAGGAACCGCATCCAATAGGGTGCGGTAATTGTCGAATCCTAGGTTCTTCGGGATCAGTGTCTGGGTAGCGAGAGAACCGGTTGGATTTAAGGAGGCCGAGATGACCCACAAGACGGGGAATATGGAGAAGATGATCAGTAAAACCGCGATAAACAAGCGGATACCGATACTGACAGAACGCCGTACCTTGATCGATGTACTTAACCGTTGAACAGATGACATGCTAGACATTTTCGCTGACCTCCTCCCACATACGGGTATAGCGGAACTGGAAGAGGGTGATGGCGCCAACGATAAAAAAGATGATGATCGTAATAGCCGCCGCAAATCCGTAATTGACGCCGCGATTGGCAGTGAAGGCGAGGTTGTACACGTAGCTGATTAAGATGTCCGTGTGCCCCGCAGGGGTGGGCGTCCCGGCCATCGGGGGTCCACCTGCGTTGAAAACGTAGATCAGGTTGAAATTATTAAAGTTAAAAACGAAGGAGGCAACCAACAGCGGTCCAACAGCCACCAGCAGCAGGGGTAAGGTAATCATTCTAAACTGCTGCCAGGTGTTGGCACCATCCACCTTTGCGGCAGCATAGTAATCATCAGATATGGATTGCAGCGCCCCGCTGCAAATCAACATAAAGTAAGGATAACTCAGCCAGAGGTTAATAAGCAGGATAGCAACTTTTGCCCACCACTGGTTTGTGAACCAGGCGGGAGCCCAACCAAATATGGATTCAAAGGCGTGGTCGATCACACCGAGTTCGGGATTCAGCATGCCGCGCCAGATCAGGATAGTCAGCAAAGCCGGGATGGTGTAGGGGATGATCAGTAAGGTGCGAATTAGCCTCTTGAATGGGAAATCCTGGTCATTGTACATGATGGCAATCGCCAATCCCAGCGAGAAGTTGAACAGCAAGCTGAGAAAGGCGAAGGCGAAGTTCCAGGTGATAATCCTTACCAAAGGGCCGCGCAAGGCGGGGCTGACGAAAAACGCTTTAAAATTCGCTAACCCGATTGTCGCGATAAAACCCGGCCGCAGCTGTGTGCCATCTGGTGAAGAAAACGTGCCCCGGATGTTGTGATAGACGACCCCGGTCTCTTGGCTTGTCATTGTGTCCAATTCTGGATCATAAACGTAAAGCGGCAATAACTCCGCGGCTTCAGATGGGGATCGCACTTGGACAGTCTTTCCTTCCTCACCAAACTGGATTTCGGTGAGGTTTTGATCCGTTGCGGCCATGATAGCGTTAAGCCTGTTATAACCTTCGATCGTCACAGGGATACCATTATCGTCGAGCTCCAAGACGCCCAACTCACCAGACTGGGGTTGGGCAAGCGGTTCACCCACCAATGCCAGGTATCCATTCCCGTCCGCATCTTTAAGCCAAAGGGCATAAACACCTTCCGGGGACTTAAAGGCTGTCCAGGTAAATGCCTGCCCGGTCTCTGGGAGATATTTCGCTTTTAAAATCTGGTCTATGGCCTGCTCTTTAGTGACGAGATGGCCTTCTCCATAATTCGTAAAAGATACCCAGACTGTAAACAAGATCGGGTAGATTGTAAACATGGCCATGAGCACCAGCCCAACGATCATCCAGCGGAGCGGGTATGCCTCCCGGCGCAGAAACACGATGTTTACGAAAATCAGGATGAGGAGACTGGCAGCAGCTAATGGATAGTAACCCAATGAAACAAATTCGTTGAGGTACCATAATGCTGCTGCGTCCAGGGCGATTAAAATCGCCAAACGCACTAGATAAGGCAAAACGACTGTCGAAGCGGGGGTTCTCGTTGCGTGGATATCCTGGGAGGCACTGTCGGGCACGTTTTCACCTCCGTACATTCATTCAGCGATAAAGGAATAGAGAGAAGGCCGGGAACATTCCCGGCCTTCTCGCCAAAATTGGTTGGTTATTCGGTTACGACTTCCACCAGGTGGGTCTCTGGATCATAGGTGAAGGTAACTGTACCGTCAGACGCCAGACTTAGGGCGTAGTTGGGTCCGTCTAGTTCACCATCAGAACCATAGTTCGTGGTCCAGTCACCGTCCAGGGCGACTTTGAATTCATAGTCACCTGACGGCAATTCAACGACGAGGATATACAGGCCATCATCACCCTCCTCCATTCCGGTTGCTGTACAGGCAGGGTCCCACGCGGCGCCGCAGCCTGCTTTATCTTGGTAGCTCCCAGGCAAGTTGACCATACCAACCAGCGCGCCGCGGATCAACGCACGGATCTGTTCCGCCGCGTCTGTCATGGCTTCCTCAGGAGTCTGTTCACCGGTCACTGCGAGTATGATACCGTTATCCGCTGCACTCCACACTGAACCCATTTCGGGGATGTTCGGCATCGGCATTGCGTTAGCACCAGCTTCTCCCATTGCTTTCAGGTCAGGATCGTCCGTGGTCGCCAGGACAGACTTAAACGAAGACGGACGCAGTCCAGTTTCGTAGAGCAGCTGCATCAAATCTTCAGTGGCGACGAACTCGGTCAGGAATGCCTGCGCCAGCAATGTATTTTCGCTGAACGGGTTGACCATGAAGCCCTGCACACCGAGAAACGGAGCGCCGTCGTCGGGGAAGAATGGAGCTACGGCATAGGGCACACCCGAGGCACGGATGCGATCCAACGCCCAGGGACCCGCCATCAAGAATGGGATCTGGCCATTTTCAAACAATGCGTGGGCGGTTTCATAGTCGAAGGTGTCGGGCATGAGGCCCTCTTCGGCAGCGTCGGTCATATAGGTGACCGCAGCGATCTCGCCTTCGCTGTCCAGACCAACGTCATCGGGATTCCAGGCGCCGTTCTCATCCACGCCAAAGATATAGCCACCAAAGGCTGTCTGGACCGGCAAGGCATTGTACAACGGACCAGTAGCAACGGCGAAGGCATAATCAACCTGGCCATCCGCCTTCAGGGTGCGGCCAATTTCAAGCACCTCATCCCAGGTGGTTGGTGGCTCAGGGACTAGATCTGTGTTATAGAAGAATCCAAGGTTCTCGGATGCATATGGTAAACCGTAGAGGTTACCGTCTGTATAGGTGAAAGCATCCAAGTTGGACTCGACAAATTCATCTAGTTTGTCACCCAGGTCGATGGGGGCAACCAGACCACTCTCAACCAGTGCTCCCAGCCAGTCGTGGACGCCGATATAAATATCCGGACCTTCGCCGGCTGGTACCGCAATGAGGACTTGGGAGCGGATATCTTGAACTCTACCCAGATCTTCGACGATGATCTCAACGTTGTATTCAGCGAGAAAATCATCGGCGAGCCCTTCCAAGATTGGTGTGCGGGTGTCGTCAGCCCAGATTCTCAAAGTCGCCTCTGGTTCCATCACTTCTTCAGTTGGTTCAGGAACCGCGGTAGGCTCTTCCATGGCCTCAGTAGGTTCAGGGGCAGCTGGTTCCTCCACGACTTCGGTGGGCTCCTCAACTGGAACAACAACCTCCTCCGTCGGGGTAGCACTCGGGCCGCAAGCGCCTAAAGCAAAAATCGCGACCATCGAAAGGGTAAGTATGATCCAGAGATTTCTCTTCATTTCAGTGTTCTCCTTTGATATATGCATAACATCATAATGAGGCCAATGGTTTTGGCCAGCGCTAACATTTACATATTGAATTGGCTTTTTGAATTATTCTTCATGCCACCTCCTTATGCCACTCTCCTTAACTCTCGTTCAATCGAGTACAGCAAAATGACCGGATTGCTACTGAACGTTTCTATTAACTAAAGTAGGACGAGTTACCCTTGTCACTGAACTTCATCGCGCTCAGCGTGGCAGGAGAAACGCCAGTATTTTCGCGCACTTGCCTCATAGCGTAATAACTAGGTACATTCAAGTTTGATTGATTTATAAGATTCCGGTATCGGCAGTTGATGAAGGGAATGATCTTTTCCTAAGTCTCGTAGAAAGCGAGTTTACGTGATTTGCGGAAAAGAATTGTGTTACCCATAGATGTATTGTGAAATATCTGCGCTTGATACTTCTCCATTATATCAAAAGGTTCCAGTTGTGAGCATATTCTGTTAGGAACCTTCATGATCCATTTATCGTGACCACTTTCACATCGCGCGATCCTACCTCAACAGTCTGTCCTTGTACGGTTGCATCCAGTGGCTCCTCGGTAAAATTGAGCAGAATGATGTGCGGTCCGCGGCGGGAGACAACCAGACCATCTGGAACAGTAGCCAGAGGGAGAATTCCGGCCTGGGCAACCAGATGCGTAAGAAGGGTCTCAGCTTGCGGGCCGTTCGGATGCCAACTCAGGTAGAGTACCCGCCCTGCCATTACCTTGTGCTCAGTTAGCGCTGCAAAGGATTCGAAAGCGCCCGAGGTGTAGTGGGCTAGCACTTGCAGATCGGTGTCATTGGATTGGGAATCGGAGATGCCAGGTATAAGCGCTTCTGCCCAAACCGTGGCCGGCCCCATCAGCCCCGGGATACTTGAGTTGAGATCGTAGCTGGTCCCCGGCGGAAGAGAGTGCCAGTCGGTTACGGTTATGCCTGTGAGGTCGCGGAAGACGCCGGGCAACGGTTGGTCGGTGACTTGGTTGTTAATTGTTTTAAAGCCGGATCGTACACCGAGCAGTACAGTGCCGCCAGCTTCAGCAAAGGTTTTGAGGCAGGCTGGAAGCTCCTCAGTGACCAGGAAGGCGGTCGGTGCGATCACGATCTTGTATCCGCTGAGGTCTGCATCCACAGAGACGATATCCGCCAGCAGTCCTAATTGCTGCAAGGCACGGTAATAAACGAAAAGCAGGCGCATATAATCAAAATCGCGGTGGTGCGGCTGCAGCTGCAGCGCCCAGAGAGCCTCGTAGTCAAGCAGGAAAGCGATCTGCGCTACGTGCGGTGCAGTGGCGATCTCGGCCATTAACGATCGCTCCGCGCTCATTGCCTCCAGGTCGTGGTAGCCCACCGCGAGCGAGCCATCGTGACAAAGCAGACCAGAATGGAACTGCTCCTGTGCATACAGCCCGGCTCGCCAGCGGAAATAAACGACCGCCTCGGCGCCCGAGGCTAACGCCTGCCATGTCCACAACCTTATTGTTCCAGGTCGAACGCCGGTGTTGTACGTACCCCAGTTGACGTTACCACACTGCTGCTCCATCACCCAGAACGGGTGCTTTGGCTTGAAACCGCGCATGAGCATGTGTCCGAAACCGGTGATGTATGGGTCGCCAACGTCATAGGCGAGGCTTGGTCGATCGCTGTGCGGCATGTATAGCGAGGGTTTGAGTTCGGCGTGGCCGGTTGGGTAGGAACTCATCGTTACGAAGTCTATTGGCGCACCAAGATCATGGTAATCAAGATCAGTGAATTGGCTCATGAAATTGGTCGTGACGAATTGTCCATCCGTGATCAGAGCTCTGAGCGTGGTAAGCTGGAGTTGTTGGTAGCTGAGGTAGGTATCAGAGCAAAAACGGTAGTAGTCAAGAACATGACTGGGATTGGGTTCGGCGGGAGTAAGATTGGGAGGCTCGATGTCATCCCAATCTCCATAAATCTGGCTCCAAAAGATCGTACCCCAGGCATGGTTGAGATCATCGATCGTCTCATATTTCTCTTCTATCCAATGGCGGAAGGAAGTGGCGCAGGTATCGCAATAGCAGCGTGCCGTGCCGTGGCAGCCAAACTCATTATCTATCTGCCAGCCGATAACAGCAGGGTGATTCCCGTAGCGGGAAGCCATCGCCGTGACGATACGTTGGGTGTGCTGGTGGTAGCTCGCATTGTTGGCGCAGTAGTGTCGCCGCGATCCATACCGCAAGCGGCGGCCCTGGACGTCTACGGGGAGGATGTCTGGATGTGCACGGCACAGCCATGGGGGTGGCGATGCGGTCGGCGTGCCGAGAATGATCTGCAACCCCTCAGCCGCCAGCACCTCGATCGCCTGGTCAAGCCAATTCCAGCTGTATTCGCCCGCTCGGGGCTCCATGACTGCCCAGGCAAACTCTGCGATGCGCACAAGAGAAATGCCAGCCTGGCGTATGAGCTTGGCATCTAACGGCCAGCGTTCCTGCGGCCAGTGTTCGGGGTAGTAACAAACGCCTAATTTCATAGCTCAACCTGTTCCTATGATTATCTAATTATTGCGAGTATATTGTGTGTTTTATCAGATCGATCCATAATCGTGAGCCAAAGGCAGCCTAAGGATTCATGTACTCATCCACTGCCGGCAGCACACGCTCGTCGTAGTCAAATAAGGCCTGATTTTCCCATGCGTTCCCGGAACTTGGATACGTTGATTCCCATCCATTCCCATCTACTGCTGTCCAGGTGGCATCCCAATAGAAAACGCCTAAGCCGCGTCCATTGGGCACAGCCCGCACGACCGCCATGACATCCCGCAGCATAGCCCGCTGGCCTTCTGGTGAATATGGGTAACCCGGGATCGCCATGCTGCTGTTGGCAATATTCTCGAGATAGTCGTTTTCCTGGTCGGTAAATGCATACGCGGTTTCGACCACGATCACATCTTTCTCATATCGTTCAGAGATATCATTTAGGTTGTACTGCAGCTCCGCCAAGCCGCCATGCCAGTAGGGGTAATACGAGATGCCAATCACATCAAAGGGGACCTCCCTGCGCACGATATTGCCAAACCACCAGCGCGCAAGATCATTATCGCCTCCTTCGGCGATGTGCAGCATGACGAGCGTGGCAGGGGAACAATTCTTAACCGCCCGGTAGCCCTCTTTGAGCAGCTCGGCTAAGTTGTCCATATGCTCATAATCTCCATCCGGCCATAGCATCCCAGCATTGATCTCATTCCCCACCTGGATCATATCGGGTAGTGTACCCTGGGCTACCAGGCTGCTGCAAACATCAAAAGTATGCTCATACACGGCTTTTTTGAGCTGCTCGAGATCATAATCCTCCCAAGCTGCTGGTTTGATTTGCTTGCCAGGATCAGCCCAATTGTCCGAGTAGTGCAAGTCCACCAAGAGCTGGATGTTTTGGTCCTGCAGCCGGGTAGCCATCTCTAATATCTCATCTTTACCGTGGTAGCCATCGGCGGGATCAACCCAAACCCGCAGTCGAGCGTAATTCAGACCATGACCCTTGAGGATTTGTAGAGCATCGCCCTCCGTTCCATCTGCGTCTCTATAAACCCCACCCAAATCTTCGGACTTTTTCAAACTCGAGATGTCTGCCCCAAGCATGGAGAGCGCGGACCGGCCAGGAACCAATTCAATGTCATCGAAGCTTGCCCATGTATCTGGGTTGCCAGCAGAGTTAAGGCTGATTGTACACTCGCCATCCTTTACTTGGTTCGATACCACCAGTTGGATCCAGCGATACCCCGGTGTTGTAGGAGGCGCATAAACCCGCCTTTCGTCGTCCCCGCATTTGAGGGCGACATAGACTTCTTCTTGCCCGCCGCTTGACCGTGTCCAGGCGCGCAAGGTGTACCAGCCATTTTCCAATCCGGAAATGGTTTGCCAGGTACCCACCTGGTAAGCTTCCGAGGACTGGTGGGTGAGGCGGAGATCGCCCGAATGGCCTCGATCTTCGATGTAGCTGGCCCCCGCGGTGCCCGTGTGGTCCCAGCCAGTTGGCATACCATTTGGGTCTAGCATTTCAAACCCGGGATTCAGCAGGCTTATGGGAGTGGCAGTGGGGCAGGGGACACCACTAGAGGGGATCTCAGTGGTCGGGGGTTCAGTTTCTGTGGGAGTTACCATAGGACTTGGCTCCAAAGTTGGATCGAGCAGCTTCGAGCTGGGCATAGTTCCAGTATCCTGATGCTCAATATCGGTGCTTGTTGCTGGGATTTCTGCAGGACTACACCCCACAAAGAGGCTCATGATCACTAGAAGAGGGAAAAGCGCGATCAACAACTGAGGTCTTTTCAGATACATTGTCTGTGGACCCTTTCAATTGTATAGTTTAGTCCATTAAGAAGTAACATGTTTAAAGAAGTATTGAGACGCCCAAATTCGATAGCTCAACCTTATATCATGAGACAGCGGTTGTCAAGAAATCGTTTTCGTTTGCTAGTTCAAAGTAGTAGAGTCCTATTTGTGACTTCACTGCAAAAAGGGAGATCAACGAACCCTCCTCAAGATGCGAAAAGTTTAATATAATCAAAGTATGTTCAAGAAAAACAAAAAACACCTGCAACCAGCACTAATCAGTGCTGCCAGCGAATTGCCTACAAAGCAGTTGGAACTGCTCAAAGGATCGTGGGCGAGCACCTTCTATCATGAATTCTTCAGCCGGATTGACGAAGAAATCTTTGCGGTCTTGTATTCCAGAGAGCCATCGCGCCCAAATGTACCGGTGAACGTGATGGTTGGCCTGGAAGTTTTGAAAGCAGGTTTCGGTTGGAGCGATGCAGAATTGTATGAGAGCTACTGCTTCAATCTCCAAGTGCGCTATGCACTGGGCTATGACCGTCTGGGTGATGGCGACTTTGCCATCCGCACGCTATACTACTTTCGCGAGCGCTTGAGCAAGCACTACCTGGAAACCGGGATCAACCTGCTGGAACAAACCTTCGAGCAAATCACCGATGCACAAATCCTGGATCTGCAGGTTCGTACCGGGATGCAGCGCATGGATTCGACCCAAATCGCCAGCAATATTGTGAACGCCAGCCGCTTGCAATTGCTGGTAGAAGCCCTGCAGCGCGTGCACCGCATCCTGAGTGAAGCGGATCAACTCCGGCTAGCGGAAAGCTTCGCACTCTACATCAAAGAAGCTGCCGGACGCTATACTTACCGGGTGAAGGGCAAAGAAGCTGTCCAGGAACATCTTCGACAAGTTGGGGCGGTGATCTACTATTTGCTGGCAGAACTGAAAGACGCGTATGCCAGCGAAAAGTCCTATCAGGTTCTGGAACGCATCTTCGCTGAGAACTTCAACCTGGTCGAAGGCGATGTATGTCCGAAAGAGAACCAGGAACTTACTTCGGGCAGTCTGCAATCGGTGGACGACCTGGAAGCCAGCTATCGAACCAAAGGCAATGCTCATTACCAAGGCTATGCTGCCAACATCACCGAGACCTGCAACCCCGAGAACGATCTCCAACTGATCACCAAAGTGCAGGTAGCACCTAACAATACCGACGATAGCCACTTGCTGGCAGAAGCCCTACCCAATCTGCAGGAACGTACTGATCTAGATACCCTGCTGACAGATGGCGGGTTTGGCGGAGAGGTCAGTGATGCAGCCCTTGAAAATCAGCCTGTGAAACTCATTCAAACAGCCATTCGAGGGCCCAAACCAGACCTACACCAATTCCATCTCGCTGACTTTGACATCCAGTTCGATCAACAAGGCACTCCGATAGACATCACCTGCCCCTACGGGCAAAACGCACCCATCGCTCCCGCCAGAAGCACCGGCTTGCAGGCTCGCTTTGATCCGGAAACCTGCTCCGCCTGTCCTTTCCAGCAAGAAGCACAGTGCCGAGCCAAGCCTCAAAAACGAGACCTGCGCTATTTGCTCGCTTTCACCTTGAAACAAGTCCAAGCGGCCCAACGCCGTAAGGATTTTCTGGAACATCAAGACCACGGGCAAAACTTACGGGCCGCTGTCGAAGCGACCGTGCGCTCGGTCAAGCATCCTTTCCGGGCAGGCAAGCTGCCTGTTCGGGGTCAGTTCCGGATGACTTCCATAGTGATTGCTTCTGCAATCCATGTTAATGTACGTAGAATCTGGCGTCACCAGTCTGATAAACCTTTTTCTCAACTTTTTTCTGTTATTTGGAAACTCACTTTTCCAGTTCAACATAGCCTCTGTGCTGTGTTCTTGCAGTGAAGTCTAAAATGGTTATTGATTTATCCACATTATTCTCTATAATGATTAAGGAAGTCTGCATAACGGCAATTACTCATTTATCGAGTAGGGTAATTTATAAACCCCCACAACGCGCGCGGCACAAGATACACAGAGATAAATTCTGAGATCTATTTCTCCCCGATTTCTAAGAAATCGCTATTCATACAAAGTATAAGTTGTTCAAAGGAAACATTATTGTATGCGGCAACCATCGTCAATACCTGGATAGCAGGATACGGATTCATCCCGGATCCTTGACCGGGTTATACGGGTGTATTTATTTTCAGGCTTCAGATTGCCTGCGCCCCTACCCCTACATTCCACTATTATTTTGAAGGAGGCAAATCATGCGAAAACTATTTGAATTATGGTCACCGAAAATCTGGTTGATCCTGCTGCTGGGAGTGGTAGTTATCATGGTAGGCTGTACCGCCGGCGAGCTGCCCCCGCGCTTCAGCCACCAGGGACGTCTGCTCGATGATACTGGCAGACCAGTGGCGGATGGTAGCTACTCTATGCGCTACAACCTCTACGATTCAACATCCACTTCAGCCTCACCCGTATACACGGAAACCAAAACAATTACTGTGGAAGATGGGTTGTTTACGACGTCGATTGGATCATCTGGATATATCACACCCTCCATCTTCTCCCAACCAACTTATATGGAAATCACGATCGACGGCGAAACGCTGACCCCTCGTCAACTGCTGCAAGGGGCACCCTATGCGATGAGCCTGGTGCCGGGTGCAGTTGTGCAAGGGTCAGAGCCAATTACCCGAACAGTTGGCACATATACTGACACCGGTGCTGCTCTCACGGTTTGGAACACAGCCAGCAGTGCCACTGGTGGGACCGGGCAGGCCG
>Ga0209013_10003400_pt1 | contig 14142 bp, 11 predicted proteins | sample Cruoilmetagenom2_FD_187291 | JGI IMG/M metagenome (GOLD analysis project Ga0209013, IMG submission 187291) | Oil polluted marine microbial communities from Coal Oil Point, Santa Barbara, California, USA - Sample 2 (SPAdes) (version 2) | ecosystem: Environmental > Aquatic > Marine > Oil seeps ... | reverse complement strand
GCATTCTGGGAACGGCGAGCAATCTCATCTGCCTCGCGGGTCTTATCGTAGCTATCTATCACTCTGGTTGCTTCATCTCGAATGCTGGTAATCAATCGTTCGCGGTCGTAAATGAAATTGCCGATATCCCCAACCATTCTGCCTTTGTGTTTTTGACGGCCTTCAGCGATATGGCTCGTGATCGCTTGCCACTGTCTTAAATTGGAGTCTACCAGCCAATCTATGATCGCTGTAACCTTGGCTTCTACAAGATCGGGAACATTAGCAACTACCTGGTCCTCGTAAATTTGCTGGATTTTTTCTTTTTTCATCAGATCAACAATGCGTGCCAGTCTGATATATTCGGAGAAAAAGTCCTCTCCCCGCTGCTCCATTTCCAGCAAGATCTTGACGATGTCTGATATTCTCAGATCAAAACTTTCCAGCATATCTTTTTGGAATACAGTCAATTGTTCTTCAACATCTTTGATCAGAGATAGGTCATCTTTCAATAATTTCAACCGATCTTCAAAGAACTCCGCGTACTGGCTGGCCAGACGCTTGCCAACACCAAGAGGGTTCATTAGTTTGAGTTTTAAGCGGCTTTCTTGATCTAGTGTTTTCAGGATGTAATTTTCCAGGGCTTCAAAACGGCTTTCAGCCCACAGGGCTGGTTCTCCACTTTTTGCTTTAAGGGCCTGTTGGGCGCTGACTGGAAAGATTTCTGGATCGACCTTAAGGATCTTTTTTGCATTCTCAGCCACAAATGCTTGGATCTCTTCCAATGATTCCGGGGTTTGCAGGATGTCGATCTTGTTTATGACCAGGACAACCTTCTTTCCCCAAGATTGGATCTGTTCCAGGAAGAGCCGCTCACTTTCTGTATAGGGACGGTCAGCCGATGTGACGAACAGGATCAGGTCAGATCGCGGAACAAAAAGGGAAGTGATCTCTTCATGTTCGCGAACGATGGCGTTGGTCCCAGGGGTGTCAACAATGCTGATCTCCTTCAAGTATTCTGCATCCAGAGTGAGGCTTTCTACGTTTTCAGACAGGGCCTTTTTGCCTGTCTCTTGCCCATAACGAAGGATATTTACTTTTGTCGTTGTGGGAGTTACTCCCTCTTCCAGGAGGCTTTCTCCCATCAGGGCATTGATAAACGCACTTTTTCCGGCATTAAATTCGCCGACTACGACCAGTAAGAAAAAATCATCCAATTGATGGATCGAATCCATTAGTGCTTTTTGATCCTTCTCGGCCACGCCATACTCCACCAGGGTGATCTGGATCTGGTTGAGCAGTTCACGCTCTCTGCTGAGGAGCTCTTTCTGTGTTTTAGTTAAAATATCCATTCATCCTCATTCTCTGAAGGTGTCTAACAATTATAACTGATAGGGTATTTGGATTCGTTTACTTCCGGGGAATTAATAAAATAACTACAGGGTGAGGAGAGTTCCTATATCCTGGCCTGAAAGCGCATTTGTTATGCTGCCGGGTTCCACTCCTGAGAAGATCAGACACTCTAATTCAGGGATATCCTCGATCAGGTTCAACATTTGTTCAACTTTATCTACCATCCCGCCAGTGACGTCCGGTGCTTGTGATTGGCTGACAGTCCTACCAAGAGTGCTTCGGTCTGTGGGTCGGATCTTATCATAGAGGCTGGTACACTCGGGGAAATCCCGCCAAACGCCAGGGTCCTGGCCGGCCAATAAGATCCGAACTGGTTCAAGATTTCGTGCTAAATGCACAAAAAGATCTTCTGTTGATAGGATTGTGCCGCCAATGCTGGAATCAAAGACCACGTCTCCAAATACAACAGGCAGAAGGCCTTTTTCTAATGTGGACCGGATAGGCCTCAGATCCCAGGAAGTTATCTCCCTGTTGGAAGAGAATACTGTCGATGATGGCGGGAATGCCACAGGGGAGAGGCCAGCATCCTTTAAGGCTTTAATAACCAGCTGGTTGAGGGACGCTGCATCATACCAGACCTCTGAGAACCCCAACCAATCCTCCTGGCTGGATACACCAGCTCTGGTCTCATATTTTTTACCAGAAAAATGGCCGAAAGAACCAGAACCATGTCCGAGAAGGATCTGCAGGGATGAATCCTGCTCTAGGGCGGATTTGATCTCTATCCCAACCCGTTGAAGGACCTCAATCCGGGCAGTTCGGGGAGTATTTTTATCGGTGATCAGGGATCCGCCGAGTTTTAGAAATACCAGCTTCTTTCCCATATGTGACTTTTCGGTATTATCCATGGAATTATTGTAGTCAGGGCTTGTTTCAGGGTCAAGAGAGAGAAAAACGGGCTGAAAATTCCAAGCCCTGTCTTTTCCTTTGTTTTTGTTCAGATCTAGATCTGGTTTAGATCCAGAATCCAGGCCAGATCAGTTTTACTATTGTATCCAGGATGACAGCGATGAGGAATAGACCCCCAAAGCGCCGGGTGTGATGAAAGGCAGCAGCAACATAATAATTGGGCCAGACATCTGGAAAATCTTCCGGTTTTTCATCCGGTTTTGGGTTGGAAAGAATAGGCCAGATCTCAACCAGGGTTGGGATTGCCAGTAGGATGAGCAGCATGACAGGGGTAAAAAAGCGGGTCCAGACCAGGTAGATTGCGATCACATAGGCCAGGATCAAAAAGGCAGTCATAACCCAGCGAGCTAGTTTCTCGCCCAGAACAACTGGCAAGGTATAGATCTTGAGATCCTTATCCTGCGTGAGTTTATCTATGTGTTTTCCGAACAACATCGATGTAACTCCGACCCCATGCGGTAAACTAGCCAGAGCGATTGTCCAATCCCATGGCAAACCTGTTATCACGTAATATCCGCCGGCAATCATCAATGGGCCCCAGACCACGAATACTGTCAACTCGCCCAGGGCGATATATTTCAGTGGGTAGGTATAAAAGAGCACAAAAAGCGCCCCTACACCCATCAGGATCCAGGTACCTTCACCACGCATTATCCCCAGCGCAATCCCGCAGGCGGCAGCAATAGCTCCGGTCACTCCGGCATAGGTCAGGAGTTCTTTTTTGGTCATCAATCCATGTAAAAGGGGTTGGGGACCGTATTGGGCTCGGTAGTAGTTATCGACATCCACTCCCCTGACAAAATCTGTGTAATCATTCAGGAAGTTATTTGTTCCATGGGCCAGGTACAGACCAACTGTGACCAGAATCCAGCGCCAGAAATCAAAAGCCCCGACTCTAATTGCAAAAATTCCTGCAAATGCAGCTGACAAGAACGTAGTTACAAGGACAGCTGCTCTGGTAGCAATCAGCCAGCGAGAGATCAGATCCAATTCATCCCATTCTTCTTTGGTGATCTTGGGAATAATCTGCAATGCTTTACGCCACATTGAAAAATTCATACTTATTTAATCTCCTTCAACTAACTATTTTCCCCCATATAATACCACAGGGCTATTTGCCAGGATCAGTGCGGAAAATACCGCCAATGCAGGCCAGATTGGGAAATTTATCTGTTAGAATTACGGTTTGTAACCGGTGTGATCAGGGTGGAAATTGCGCCCTTCTTTTCCAATTCCCCGCTGATAAAGTCAATATTTGATTTGACCAGTGCAATGATATGGCCTCCAAGGCCTCCACCGGACAGTTTGGCGCCCAACGCACCAGCATTTCTAGCTTCAAAAACCAGCTGGTCCAATTCAGGAGTTGAGACTCCAATTTCCTGCAGCAGCTCGTGGTTCTCGTTCATCAATGACCCAAGATGATCCGGGTTTCCAGTTTCGATGATCACTTTGGCTTCTTGTGAGATCTCACCTATTCTTGAAAAGATCTGGTTATATCGATCTGGTTCTTTCTGCCATCTTTCCCGTACTCCCTCCACCGCCTCCCTGGTATTGCCCGGCATACCGGAGTAAGCAATCAAGATATAAAATTCCTTAGCGATCTCGAGGAATTCAAACGGGTTTCCCTTCCGATAATAGACTGGTTTCTGATAGGAAATAACCGTGTTATCAATACCTGACGGAGTGCCGTGGTGGATCTTTTCCACCTCATACGCAAAGTTTGATACTTGTTCATCGTTAAGGCGGTTTCCTAAAAAGGCAGAAAAAGCCCGGATGATGGATATTGATATGGCGGCGCTGGAACCCATTCCAGAAGAAGGGGGTATTTCAGAAATGACCTGAATATTGCAGGAGGGAACTTGATCGAGGTCTTTATCACCGATAACTATTTGGATTGCCGATCTCAAAGGGTGGTTTTTTTCAAGCTGGTCTATTGAGGTAGAGAGAGAAATGTCAGGTGCCTCTATCCAAATCTCACCAGGTTTACCCTGGATGCGCGCACTGACAATTGCTTTGGCTTGAGTAGGAAAAACCGGGGTTGCTATTGCCGGTTCCCCATATACAACAGCGTGTTCGCCAAAGAGAATGATCTTTCCAGGTGATGTAACTGAAAATGCAGGCATATCTTAGAAGAAATAAAAAACCAGCATGATAACCATTGACCAGAGCAAAATGGCTGCTTGCAGCGGTCGGTCAGACAGGGCGATATCTTCCGGGGCGCCGCCTTTTCCGGCCTGAATCAGGTAGAGGTATCGAAAGATGCCGTATAAAACAAATGGAATTGTCAGCATCATGGAATGATTGTCGGGCAGATTTGGCGCAGAGAAGGTATACAGGCTGTACGATACAATTGTCGTTCCAGACACGATGATAATTAGCTGATCGAGAAATTCAATTGTATAACCTTCAAGTACTGGACGGACTTTTCCTCCGTTATCATGTTGTAATACCAGCTCAGCCCGTCGTTTTCCAAGGCCGATAAAGAGAGCAAATAATGAAGTGACCACGTATAACCAGGGTGAAAAACGCCTTACTTCGATCAAGGTGGTTCCAGCGATAACACGCAGCAAATAGAAAGATGCCAGAACGAGCACATCAATCAGTGGAATGTGCTTTAGTTTGGCAGAATACAACATGTTGAGGATAAAATAAACCAGGCAGATCGCCATAAATGCGGGATCCAGGAGATATGCCAGAGGGAACGCAAATAATAATAGAACGATAGCAGCTGCCCAGGCTGCTTTTAGAGGAAGCTTCCCGGATGCAATTGGGCGGTTCTTTTTTGTAGGGTGCTGTTTGTCAGATTCACAGTCAGCGATATCATTAAAGATATATACTGCACTGGCGATTAGGCTGAATATGGCCGCTCCTGCCACTGTGGTCAAGAAGGCGGGAATATCCGTCAGTTTCCGGTCAAAAACCAGAGCAGTAAAGATGAAAATATTTTTTGCCCATTGTTTAGGGCGTATGGTTTTCAATAAGGATATTATCATAAGGAAATAATAGCATGAATCAATAGGTAGGGGGAGGGATGGTTTCATTACTGGGCAGGGGATGTTAAAATAGACTATGGCAAATAAACAGAGAATTGACAAGTCGCTGGTCAGCATAGGGCTGGCCGACGATCTAGATGAAGCCAACAGGTTAGTGATGGCCGGTAAGGTCCAATACCTGGGCCAGTTGGTATTCCAATCTTCTCAACAAATCAGGGATCCTGAAGGGATCACCCTAATACCTGAACAAAAATTCGTTTCTAGGGGCGGAGAAAAGCTTCAGGCAGCATTTGACAAGTTTTCCATTGATGTGAAAGGGAAGGTGTGTGCCGATATAGGAGCCTCATCGGGAGGGTTTACAGATTGTTTGCTGCAACACGGCGCTGACAAGATATTCGCCATCGATGTGGGATACGGGATCCTGGAATGGAAACTCCGCAACAATCCCAGGGTAGAGGTCTTGGAGCGCACCAATGCCAGGAATCTGGAGGAACTTTCTGAAACTGTTGATTTTATAACCGCAGATGTGTCCTTTATATCCTTGAAGAAGGTCCTCCTGCCGGCTTCTGGGTGGTTTTCAAAAAATGGAGGACAGGCTGTGGTTTTAATTAAACCTCAGTTTGAAGCTTCCCGGGAGGAATCCGCCAAGGGAGCGGGGGTTATAGTGGATCCCGCTATTCATCAGAGGATCCTGGTGGAAATACTGGATTTTGCATCGGCTCACGGTTTTACCCCTGCGGGTTTGATCCGATCACCCTTAAAGGGTCCAGCAGGGAATGTTGAGTTTTTAGCCTGGCTGCTCTTCCCGGGAGATAGTATTGAAAAGAGGAATATCCCTGGGATGGTAAGCAGCTTGTTTTGATAAGGGTTCCTGCTTTTTATGGAAAAACAAACACCTCAAATCAACAGAGACAGCATGTTCTACCGCTTTTCTCTATATGGATTTTTAAAGAACCTCAGATTCTTTGACCCATTTATCCTGCTGATATTCCGTTCCTACGGCCTGTCGTTTTTACAGATAGGCATTCTATACTCCATCCGAGATATTGCAACCAACTTATTAGAACTCCCTACCGGGCTGATGGCGGATTCCTTTGGAAGAAGAAGAGCCATGGTTTTTGCTTTCATATCGTATATTGTGTCATTTGTGATCTTGTATTCCCTGAAGGGATTTGGTTTTTTATCCTTGGCTATGATATTTTTTGCCTTTGGAGATGCTTTCCGGACTGGGACTCATAAAGCACTGATCCTGGAGTATCTGAAGATCAATGACATCAGTGACCTAAAAGTTGCCTATTATGGATTAACACGCAGCGCTTCCCAGTTAGGTTCTGCCTTGAATTCATTGATCGCGGCCGGCCTGGTATTTTACACGGGCAGCTACAGGATTATGTTTCTGGCATCAACAATTCCTTATACCCTCGATCTAATAAACCTGGCAACCTATCCAAAAGAACTGGATGGTGAGATCACTCGGGTTAAGGGAAAGGAGATCTGGTCCAGATTTGATTCAACCCTGAAAGGGTTCTTCAAAACAATGAAGGACGGGAACGCCCAAAAAGTGATCCTGAACAGCGCAAGTTTTACGGCAGCATTTAAATCAACAAAAGATTATTTGCAGCCTATGATATCTGGTATAGCATTGTCACTGACGCTCTTTACTGTCCTGGAAGAGACCCGCCGGGAAGCACTTCTGATCGGGTTGGTCTACTTTGTGATTTATTTGTTGACGAGCCTGGCTTCCAGGCGGGCATATTATTTCAGCAACCGGTTCAAAAATCTGCCCCGGGCAGTAAACATCACCTATCTTGTAGGTATTGGATTGTTAGTCGCTGCCGGATGGATGACGATAGGAGGTCTGGAGCTGATCGCGGTGATATGTTTTATCGGAATATTCTTGTTGAATAATATCCGGCGGCCGATCAATGTCGGTATCATCAGTGACCAGATCCCATCCAAGGTGATGGCTTCGGGTTTATCAACTGAAACCTTAATAACAACCATGTTCTCAGCCCTGTTTGCACCATTGTTGGGTTTTTTGGTAGACAATTTCGGTCTGGGATATGGTATTTCCGGGATAGGCCTGGTAATGGCACTGTTGTTTTTTGTTGTCAAAGTGGGGGAAAATGATAATCAGCTACCAGCAAACTAATTGCCCTCAAGGCCATCTCATCGGGTATACTAGCCCTGTTCATGGATATTAATAAAATACGCAATTTTTCTATCATAGCCCATATTGATCATGGGAAATCCACTCTTGCAGATCGATTGCTGCAGATCACGGATACTGTATCCGAACGCGATATGGCGGACCAGGTTCTAGACAATATGGATCTGGAACGCGAAAAAGGTGTGACCATCAAAGCTTCCGCAGTTCAAATGCAATATGAATCCCTTGATGGTAAGGAATATGAATTGAACCTGATCGATACCCCAGGTCATGTTGATTTTGGATACGAAGTATCGAGGGCTTTGGAAGCTTGTGAAGGTGCGCTACTTATTGTTGACGCGGCCCAGGGTATGGAGGCTCAAACAATAGCCAACATGTATGCAGCCCTGGAAGCAGACTTGGAAATCATTCCCATTATTAATAAGATCGATCTGCCGGCTGCCAGGCCGGATGAAATTGCCGAAGATATCAGCACTTTATTGGGCACTCCCCCGGAGAAAATTCTCCGCATCTCAGCCAAGGAAGGGGAAAATATCCAGCCAGTCCTAGAGAAGATCATCCAGGATGTACCTGCCCCGACCCACAACCCGGATGCGCCCTTGCAAGCCCTGATATTTGACTCTCATTACAATTCCTTTAAAGGTGTGATCGCCTATATCCGGGTTTTCGATGGGACCATCACCAGCAAAGACATCCTACGATTGATGGCCGCAGGCAAGGACCTTGAACCATTTGAGATCGGAGTATTCTCCCCAAAAATGACCCCAGTTGATGTGATTTATCCTGGGGAAGTGGGATATATTGCAACGGGTTTGAAATCTGTTCATGAATGCCGGGTAGGGGATACGATCACGTTCGCCAAAAATCCTGCCCCGGAACCCCTGCCTGGATATAAACAGGCCAAACCGATGGTTTTTGCCGGTTTTTTCCCGATAGATAATGAGGCTTATTCCAGCTTGAGGGACGCGCTGGAAAAATTACAATTGAATGATGCCGCCCTGGTCTTTGAACCCGAATCCTCCCAGGCTCTGAACCTGGGTTTCAGGTGTGGATTCCTGGGAATGTTCCATATGGAGATTATCCAGGAAAGGCTCGAACGGGAATATAATCTAGATATCATAGCGACTGCTCCTTCTGTCAAATATCGGATAGTGATGAGAGATGGATCGGTTCTTGAGATCGATTCGCCGGCAGAATTACCAGATAAAAGTGAGTACGAAGAGATTCAGGAACCCTGGATGGACCTTCAGGTTTTCCTGCCGTTGGAATACTATGGCCCGGTAATGGAATTGGTCACCGTAAGGCGGGGAACATATGTCAGTCAGCAATATCCAAACCCTCAGCGGGTGCAGCTGAATTTCCAAATCCCGCTTTCAGAGATGATTGTGGATTTCTTTGATTATCTAAAATCTGTATCGCGAGGTTACGCCTCAATGGATTATTCTTTTGCTGGATATCGGAGCGAGAAGCTGGTCAAGCTTGATATCCTGGTCAATGGCGAGCCGGTAGATGGTATGGCCTCCATTGTCCACAAGGATAAAGCTCAACGCAAAGGGAAAATTTTAGTTGCGCGTTTGAAGGATTTGATCCCTCGCCAGCACTTCGCGGTGCCCATTCAAGCTTCAGCGGGTGGGAAGATCATTGCGAGGGCTGATGTGAAAGCACTCAGGAAAGATGTCACAGCCAAGCTCTATGGTGGTGACGTTACCCGGAAACGAAAATTGCTCGAAAATCAGAAAGAAGGAAGGAAGCGGCTAAAGCGAGTTGGGAATGTAGATATTCCCCAGGATGCCTTTATGGCTGTCTTGAGGTTGGAAGATGACTGATAAAAACAATAACAGGAAGCAGTTAAGATTTGTCATCGGAATAGTGTTAAGCCTTGTAGTCCTGGCTGTCATGATCTTGTTCATTGACGGGAAAGAGGTGGCAGCCGCTTTAAAGCAAGTCAATATTCTGATCGTAGTTCCACTATCGTTTGTGTTGGTTTTTGCCCTGCTGTGCCGGGCCTACGCTTGGCGGATAATCCTGAATGAAAAAGTCTCCCTTTCTCAATCTTTCTTGATCATTAATGCCGGCTATTTTGTGAATACCATCCTTCCTTTCAGGGTAGGAGAGCTTGCCAGAGTTTTTTTATTACTTCCATCGGGCTTTAGTTTTTGGAGTGCTATACCAACAATCCTGGTAGAACGGATCTTTGACCTTGGTTTTGCTTTCAGCCTGTTTTTTATTGGCTTACCATTTGCCCTGGATTTCTCTCAGGATATATTTACTCTCTATCTTTTGGCAGGATTTGTCGTGCTGGGGATAGTCATTTTGATCCTGTTAGTCAAGAACAAGGAAAAAGTATATTGGTGGATAGAAAATCTAAACCTTCTTGGAGGTCGGTTCAAATCCAGGTTGATTAACCTTGTGCGTTCGGTTCTCTCCAGTCTAGAGACTCTCTCTGATCCACTAAAATTCGCCAAAGTATTCATTGGAATGGTCCTCAGTTGGGGGCTATCACTAATATTTCAATATCTTTTACTGAAGGCCTTTATCCCGGAAGCAAACCTGATCATGGCCGTATTCGCCATTGGGGCTGTCGCAATTGGCATATCTATCCCCTCATCCCCTGGTAACATAGGTTTATATGAGGCAAGTATCACCCTTGCCTTAACTGCTTTTGGGATAGATCGCTCAATCGCGTTCAGCTATGCCTTGACCAGCCACGTAATAAACCTTACTGTGACAACAATATTTGGATCGTTTGGGCTGGTGAGGGAAGGATACAGTTTGCGCGATGTCTGGCAGTATAGCAAACAGCACAGAGAGGAAGGTGATTCATGAGTAAACCAATCCTTATCACTGGTGGGGCAGGTTTCATTGGGACCAACTATACTGCTCGTTTGATCGAGAGGGGTGAACATCCCACTATCTTTGATAACCTATCCCGGACTGGTACGCCTGGCAATGTTCAATGGCTAAGGGATACTTACGGTGCGGATTCGTTTGAAATGATCGAAGGAGATATCAGGAACCCTGATGCAGTATCCTCGGCGATCCAGGGCGCTGAATTGGTTTTTCATCTGGCTGCTCAGGTAGCGGTGACGACTTCAGTGGTCGATCCCATGACGGACTTTGAGATCAATGCTCTTGGTACTTTGAACGTCTTGGAAGCAGCCAGGCTTTCTTCTCTTAAACCGGCGGTAATTTATTCATCGACCAATAAGATTTATGGAGACCTGGAAGGTGTAGAAGTGGCCGAAGGGGAAGATAGCTATTATTTTCCTGATCATCCTGATGGGATCACTGAATCCCAACAAATGGATTTCCACTCACCTTATGGATGTTCCAAAGGGGCCGGTGATCAGTACGTACGGGATTATCACCGTATATTTGGCTTACCCACTGTAGTTTTTCGCCAGAGCTGTATTTATGGACCCCACCAGTATGGAATTGAGGACCAAGGTTGGGTCGCCTGGTTTGTAATTGCGGCGGTGACAGGAAGACCCATTACTATTTATGGTGATGGTAAACAGGTCAGGGACCTTTTATTTGTGGATGATCTATTGACAGCTTATGATTTGGCAGTCGAAAACATTGATAAGACCGCAGGACAAATATATAATATTGGAGGCGGCCAAGAGAATACGCTGTCCATTTGGAAGGAATTTGGACCGTTGTTGGAAAAGGAACTCGGCCAGGATATTCCTGTCTCATGGGAGGGTTGGAGGCCGGGAGATCAGCGAGTTTTTATTGCTGATATACAGAAAGCTGCCCGTGATTTTGACTGGAAGCCGGAGATAGGTGTTGAATCGGGTATCCAAAAGTTATTTGAATGGGTAAGAGCCAACCGGGATCTGTTTTAGGAATTCCACTTGGATAATTTACCAACTGCGGATATGTTGCCATGAAGATACTTACTGTTCTCACATATTACCGGCCCCATACCAGTGGGCTAACGATATACGTGGAACGTTTGGCAAAATCCCTTGTTAAACTGGGACATGAAGTTACGGTGCTGACTTCCCAGTATGATAAAAGCTTGCCCCAAGATGAAATCCAGGATGGCGTCAGGATCATTCGCGCCCCGGTATTATTCCGTGTTAGCAAGGGTGTGATTATGCCTACTATTGGCTGGCTGGCCTGGAAACTTGTCTCAAGCCATGATGTAGTTCATTTGCACCTTCCCCAATTTGATGCCGCTGGTATCGCACTACGGGGACGAATCCTCAAGAAACCAACTCTGATCACATATCATTGTGATCTGCTGCTCCCCAAGTCCTTCTTCAACAGGATTATCAATTCAGTAGTACTTTTTATGAATTATTTGGCCGGATTGCTAGCAGACAGGATTGGCGCTTATACGGATGATTTTGCGGCCCATTCTCCTTTCTTACAGCACTTCAATGAAAAAGTACGAGTGATACTTCCACCTGTGGTTATGCCTGCAGCGGCTGCTGATGCTATCAAGGAATACATCAGTACGACCAATCCCAAGAGAAATTCACCAGTTATTGGGATGGCTACCCGGTTTGCATCAGAAAAAGGGGTGGGGATATTGATCAATGCCCTGCCAGATGTGATGGAATCTTTCCCCAGAGCCATGGTTTTGTATGCTGGTCAATACCAGGATGTGATGGGTGAAAATACTTATTATCAGAAACTATTGCCAAGCATCCAGTCATACCAGGCAAAAGGACAATGGAATTTTCTGGGTGTGTTAACACCGGAAGAGATGACCCTTTTTTATAACTGCCTTGATGTACTGGTTGTCCCCAGCCTTAATTCCACAGAGACCTTCGGCCTGGTACAGATCGAAGCCATGCTTCAGGGCACTCCCACGATCGCATCTAATCTGCCTGGTGTGAGGGTTCCACCCCAGTTGACTGGGATGGGTGAGGTAGTTCCAATTGGAGATGCCGCCGCTTTAGCAAAGGCGATTATAAATATAGTGTCACAACCAGAAAAATTCCAGGGATCACAGGAAGAAATTAAGAATACTTTTGATCCCATGGTTAACGCTACTGCTTATGAAACGATTTACAAAGAATTACGCGGGGATCTGTCTTGAATGATTATTTAACACCTCATTTGCGAGACCTTCCTTATTTCCGGGCCTTACTACGAGCGGTGGAGGCTCGTTTTTATGAGGAGATCTCTTTGCCGGGGCCTGTCCTGGATTTAGGCTGTGGGGATGGTCATTTTACGAGCCTGGCTTTTCAGGAACCGCTGGATATGGGTTTGGATCCCTGGTGGGGACCGATCCAGGAAGCAGGGACCAGATCATCCTACCAAGATTTGGTATGCGCAGAAGGTGACAAGATGCCCTATCCTGCCGATTATTTTTCCAGCGCTGTCAGTAATTCTGTGTTGGAGCATATTCCTGATCTGGATCCCGTCATCAAAGAAACTGCCCGGGTGCTGAAACCAGGAGCCCCTTTCATTTTTTGTGTGCCAAATCATCGTTTCCTAAGTACCCTGTCGATTAGCAATGGTTTGGACAAGATCAAGTTAAGGGGATTAGCAGATCTATATCGGGGGTTTTTCAATCGCATCTCCCGGCATTATAATTGTGATTCCTACGAAACATGGAAAGAAAGACTGGAAAAATTTGGCTTTATGATTGAAGACTCGTGGGATTATTTTTCTCCTGCTGCCTTGCATGTCCTGGAATGGGGCCATTATTTTGGTGTGCCATCCTGGGTTGCAAAACTTATTTTTGGCCGCTGGATTCTGGCTCCCACTCGGTGGAATTTGTTCCTGGCCGATCGTCTTATCAGGCCGCACTATGAAAGTGACCCAAGATGCTCGGATGGTGTATATTCATTTTATATAGTTAGACGGATTGAATGATCTGATTTACTCTGAGAGCAGGTATATATGGAAGAACCAAGTGTCCTTGATTACGTATTAGAGAAACTGACATTCTGGCGCAAAGGCAGCCTGGTGATTCCTCCTGCAGAGCAGGGGCCAGAGCTGGGTAAGCCAACACAACCAAGAAGTGAGCACGAACGGGGTTCTTGGAAAAAATACCTGGTTTTTCTACCAACATTATTTGCGATTGTTGCCCAGATGTTTGGCGAACCTGAAAACCGCTCCTCGGTCTTGATGATATTCTTTTATGGGGCAGCCGGAATAGGATTACTGCTGCTGATCATATTTAAGAACTGGGAGCTGGATACTCTTGTTCCTGATGAAGGAGAAGCGAGTGATTTTTCAGTTCGATGGATCCCATTCCTGGTTGGTATCGGTTTGTCATCCTTGGCTTTTTTCTTTTTTACCGGTAATTTATTCAACATAATAAATGTCACCCTCTGGATCACTGGATTTGGATTGATCTGGTGGTCACTCAGAATCCCTGAAGACTGGCTGGGAAAACTCAAATCTACCTGGCATAAATTCGTTACTGATGGTTTCAAAATCACTCCCTGGATGGTCTTGGTTTCCGCTGTATTTCTACTGGCGGGGTTCTATAGATTTTACTTGCTGAACCAGGTACCACCAGAAATGTTCAGCGATCATGCGGAAAAATTGATTGATGTCACAGATGTGCTTCGAGGGAACACCTTTATATTCTTCCAGCGCAATACGGGACGAGAAGCGTTTCAGATGTATCTGACCGCAGCCATGGCGAAGGTCTTTGGCACTGGATTATCTTTTCTAAGTCTAAAATTGGGCACATGTTTGGCAGGTCTA
>Ga0209013_10003399_pt1 | contig 14143 bp, 15 predicted proteins | sample Cruoilmetagenom2_FD_187291 | JGI IMG/M metagenome (GOLD analysis project Ga0209013, IMG submission 187291) | Oil polluted marine microbial communities from Coal Oil Point, Santa Barbara, California, USA - Sample 2 (SPAdes) (version 2) | ecosystem: Environmental > Aquatic > Marine > Oil seeps ... | reverse complement strand
CTTCATTAACTAATTCCTTTAAAGTTGAAAAAGGAAATGAACTAGTTTACTTAGGGAAAAAAATAATCTAATTTCCCTAAATTTAATATAAAGACTGCTGATTAATAGTCAATTATGAATTCTATCGCGAAAAACGAATGTCATTCCTGTGAAGGCAGGAATCTATAAGAAACGTTGTGTTTAGATTTCTGCCTTCGCAGTAAGGTTAATTCAACAATAAATTATGCTAAATCAAATACAAGTAATTTTTTAATTATATAGAACTTACACTAATTAAATATTCCAGTATTGTGGTTTAGTATCTTCCGTTTCTTGGTTCCAATAATCATGAGTTACCTTTCTTCCATCTAACGTTTTTAAACGTCTTTGAAAAACCCAAACAGTTGGGTTAAAAGTCATATCTGTAACACCAACGGTATATAATTGGGGGTCTTCTTCAGTTTTACGTTTTTCTTCTTGAATAACCACTTCAAAACCATTATGCTCAAGTAAAGTTTTTAAAAAATCTTTTCTATCCTCAGTTATTTTTTTTTCAACAAAAGTTACACGTTGCTCTCCAATACTACCAAATAAATGTTTGCCTCCTAGTCTCATACTAAATTAATTTAAAAAAACATTACTGAATGAATAGATGTATTCATAAATAGGGCTATACATTCCAATTACTAAAATACCAATTGCTGCTATTAGTAAACCTAATCTCATATAATTTCCACTTTTAAAGTAAGGTATTGGATGATCACTTTTACGCAAAAACATTGCTCTAACCACTAATAAATAATAATAAAGTGCTATGGTAGCGTTAACTACGGCAATAAATACCATTATATAATATCCTTTACTTGCAGCTGCAGCATATAAAAAGAATTTACCAAAAAAGCCAGCCAATGGTGGTATACCAGCCAATGAAAATAAGGCAAGCATCATTACTAAACTTAATTTTGGATTTGTTCTATATAAGCCTTCATAATCATCCATGTTTTCTTTATTTGAAGCTGTAGAAATTGCTTGAACTACTCCAAAAGCTCCTAAATTTGAAAATATATAGATAGCTACAAAATAAATAATAGTAGCAGTTCCTAATTGGTCAATAGATAATAAACCTAATAATATAAAACCAGCCTGAGTTATTGATGAATATGCTAAAAAGCGCTTCATGTTTTGTTGTCTTAATGCAAATAAGTTACCAACAAACATTGTGGCAATAATTACGATATAAACAATTTTAGTCCAAACAGGAATTAAAGGTTTAAAAACGGTGAATAATATTATCATTAAAATTACTACCGCAGCTCCTTTTGAAATAACCGATAAATAAGAAGCTACATTAATTGGTGCTCCTTCATAAACATCTGCAGTCCAAAAATGGAATGGTACCAACGATATTTTAAATGCTAAACCAGAGAAGAAAAATATCATTCCTAAAATAGCCAAATTAGAACTTGCTAAAATTTCGGCCATTGCTTCAAAATAAATAGTTCCGGTGGTGGCATATAATAACGAAATACCAAATAAAGATGCTCCAGATGCCAGTGCAGATGATAAAATATATTTAACTGCTCCTTCAGCAGATTTTCTTTTGTAGGTTTCGTAGGCTACTAAAGCAGCAACTGGTAAGGTGGTTAATTCAAGTCCGATATAGAACATTAAAAAATCACCTGCAGAAATCATAAAATACGTTCCTAATAGAGAGGAAAGAATTAAAACAATAAATTCTGTTGCTTTATTTTCGGCAACTACTTTTTCTTTTAGCCAATCCGCAGATTGTAACAATAAAATTAAAACACCTAAACTAAGGGTTGTTTTAAAGAAATATAAAAGAGCATTGGTTCTAAACATACCGCCAAATAATTCGCCAGAATCTAGTGGTAAAAAACCAATTATTGTATTTATTGCCAATAAAATTAACGCAAACGGAATAATAGCCGCTTTTTGTTTTTTGTTAGAAAATATTTCGAAGATAATTAGCAATATAATAATTGCTAATAACCCTATTTCTGAACGCATTAATAGTAAACTTTCTAAGTTCATTTTTTTTAATTTTTTATAATAACCTTTCTAAAAAAGGTTGAATACTTGCTTTTAACATTTCACTTAATCCTAATGGCATAACACCAATAATAACTACCGGTATCATAAGTAATACTAAACCTACTTTTTCATACCAAGTTGCTTTTGGTAATTTTGCATGTTCTTGGTTTGTTAATGGTCCCATCATAATTTTTCCAACCATTCTTAACACATATACTGAAGTAACCACAATAGAGGATACCACAATAACCGTTAAAATTCTATGAAACATATCGGGATGTTGAAAGGCACCAACAAAAACATTCATTTCTGCTACAAAACCACTAAATCCAGGTAAACCTAAATATGCTAAACCTGTTATTACATAAAACGCACCTATAAAAGGGAATATTTTCATTAAACCTCCTAATTTAGACAATTCTCTAGTATGGGTTCTTCCATAAACCATTCCAATTAAAGCAAAGAACAAGGCGGTTAATAGTCCGTGAGATAAAGATTGAATTATAGCTCCTGTCCAGGCAATTTTGTTAATCATTAATAATGCGAACAAAACCAAAGACAAGTGACTTACTGATGCATAAGCATTTATATATTTTAAATCTTTTTGCATAATTGCGCCAAAAGCACCATAAATTACACCAAAGGAAGCTAATATTAAAAAGAAATTAGACCAGTTTAAAGCGCCTAGAGGCAATAAATACATTGCAATTCTAAAAATACCATAACCTCCTAATTTCATTAATACTCCAGCGTGTAGCATAGATACTGCGGTTGGTGCAGATGCATGACCAGAAGGAGACCAAGTATGAAAAGGAAATAAAGCTCCAATAACTGCAAACCCAATAAATACTAATGGGAAAAATATATTTTGTGCTGCTACAGGTATATTAACGGAAGCAATTTGAAAAATATTAAAAGTTAATGGACCGCCATCTGCATTGGAATTGAAATAGATACCTAAAATACCAACAGATAAAACTGCGGAAGCACCCATTAACATTAATGTTAATTTCATTGCTGAATTTTCTTTAGGCCCAGAGCCCCAAATACCAATTAAAAGGTACATTGGAATTACCGCTATTTCGTAAAAAACGAACATAGTAAATAAATCTGTAGAAATAAAGAATCCAAAAACTCCGGATGCCAAGGTAATTAGCGAGACAAAAAATTCTTTTGGTAAATCATTTATTTTCCAAGAAATAAAAATACCTGCTAATACTACGGTTGAAGTTAAGGCAATCATAACTACTGATATTGCGTCAACACCTATACTATAATGAATATTAAAATTTTGAAACCAAAGAGCATCTTTGGTAAAAACCATAATATCCGTATTTACAGCTCGCTCTTTTAAATAAGCGAAAATTAAATTGATAGACATGGCAAATTGAATTGCCATTCCTATTAATGCAACTATTCTAGACTGTTTTAAATTTTTAGCAAAAATTAATGCTAAAACAGTTATAATAGGTACAATTACAAAAAGTGATAAAATATCCATTTCTTTAAATTAATTTATCCATATATAAAATATTACCATTGCGATTACCACGCTTCCTCCAACAAAAGCCATTGCGTAATCTTGTACTTTACCAGATTGCAATCCTTTTATTTTGTTAGAAACAGCAACGGTAACGTTTCCTATTCCAACCATAGTTCCATCCACAATATACTTGTCAAACCAAGATGCAGAAAAGGCTACAATTCCAAATATTATTTTTTTAGTTACAAATAAGTAGATTTCATCAAAATAAAATTTGTGAAAGGTCCATTTGTAAAACACTCCAAAAGCGTGTGCAAATTTTTCAGGTAAATTATTTTCTTTTTTATAAAAAACGTAAGCTAATATAATTCCTATTAGTCCTAGTGAAGTAGCTATAGCTGCTAAAGATAAATCTAAATGACCTTCAAAAGGCATACGATCCGCGGAAATATATTCACTAAATGGAATATACCCTCCAGCAATACTCATAAATGCTAAAAACACTAATGGTATTGTCATAGTTAAAGGAGATTCATGTGGCGTGTGTTTATATTGTGTTTCTTTTCCCCAAAAAATTCCAAAATATAATCGGAACATATAAAAAGCGGTTAAACCAGCAACAAGAACACTACTAACATAAATTAGCATATTGTTTTCAAAAGCTGCTGCTAAAATTTCATCTTTACTAAAGAAACCTGCAAATCCAGGGAAACCTGCAATAGATAACGCTGCTATTAAAAATGTTATATGAGTTATAGGCATATATTTACGTAAACTTCCCATATCTTTCAATTCATTACTATGAATTGCATGAATTACAGAACCAGCGCCTAAGAATAATAATGCTTTAAACATGGCGTGTGTAAATAAATGAAACATAGATGCCATATATCCTAAACCTTCGTGACCTTCATATTTAGAAACTCCTAAGGCTAACATCATATAACCAATTTGTGACATCGTAGAAAATGCCAAAACTCTTTTAATATCTGTTTGTGTTATGGCAATTACAGCGGCAACTAATGATGAAATAGCACCTATATAAGCTACAATTTGTAGGGCAAATCCGTCTTCAACAAAATAAAATACAGGAAATAAACGTGCAACTAGGTAAACACCTGCAACCACCATAGTAGCTGCATGAATTAATGCAGAAACAGGAGTTGGACCTTCCATTGCATCTGGTAACCAAATGTGAAAAGGCATCATAGCAGATTTACCAACACCACCCATATAAATTAGTATAAGGCCCCAGGTAAAAACAGACAATCCCATAAAGGATGTTGATGCCCAACTTGTTATTATACTTCCTTGTAAATTATTAATTTCTTGAAAATCAAAAGTTCCTGAATAATAGCTTACTAATAAAATTCCTATTAAAAAGCCTAAATCTGCAAATCTAGTTACAATAAAAGCTTTTTTTGCTGCTGCTACAGCAGATGGTTTTGTGTAATAATATCCAATTAAAAGAAAGGATGAAGCTCCAACCAATTCCCAAAAAATATACATTTGAAAAAGGTTAGTAGCTAATACTAAACCAAACATTGAAAAGCTAAATAAACCTAAATAAGAAAAAAAGCGAGTATAACCATCATCTCCTTTCATATAGCCTCTACTATATACATGAACCATAAATGAAATGGTTGAAACTACTACCAACATCATTACAGATATAGGATCAATTAAAACTCCCATATCAATATGAAGTTTATCGCTAAAATTTAGCCAAGTATATTTATATATAAATGTTTGATAAACGCCATTTAATTTCCCTTCAACTAAAAAATAAGCATAGGCTGTGTACCATGATAAAACAAAGGAGGTTCCTAAGCCCAATGAACCAATCCATCCCGAAATTGATGGTGGTATTTTTTTACTAAATATTCCTAAAATAACAAATAGTGCTAAAGGAATTAACGGAATAAGAATAGTATAACTAAAATCCATTTTTTATAATTTAAATTCTTGTCTTTTATTAATTATTTTTTTTCGTATAAACTATTAATATTTCATAGTTTCTGTATCTTTTACCTCTACAGAATAAATGAGTTTATACAAATTAATTATAATAGCTATTGCTAATGCTGTTTCTGCTGCAGCTAATGCTATTATAAATATGGTGAAAATTGCACCCTGTAATAAATCTGGATATAAATAGGTATTTATAAGCACAAAATTTACTGCGGAAGCATTTAAAATTAATTCAATTGACAGTAAAACTGTAATCAAATTTTCTCTTGTAAAAAAACCATAAACTCCTATAAAAAATAAGATGCTTGTTAAGGTTAAAATTTCGTAAATATTGATTCCTGCAATCATTTTTAATTAATTTTCTTTTAATTTTTTTCCTTTTGCTACTATAATAGCTCCAATCATTACCGCTACTAAAAGCACACTTATTACTTCAAATGGTAAAATAAATCCTCCATCACCGTAACTTAATAGTTTAAAGCCTATATCTTTTACTTCAATAGAAGAATAAGAAGATGTTGCGGTTTTAAAAGTATAAGTGAAAATAGACCATAGTGTAATTCCTAATCCTAAAATACTTAGAATAGCTGCAATTACTTTTTTCTTTAAAGGTGTTATTTCTAGTTCTAATTCAACATGATGTACTAATAAAACTGAAAATATAAATAGCACAATAACACCACCTCCGTAAACGGTTAATTGAATGGCTGCAAGCAGGTTGTAATTAATTAAAAAGTACAAACCAGCAATGCAAATTAAGACAAATAACAAGTAGATTACTGCTCTTAAAATTTTACGAGAGGTTACAGATGCAACGGCAAATATTACCATAAACGTTGCGAGTATATAAAATAAAATTGCTTCCATAGTATTAATCTTCTACACCAGCTATTACTGTTGAACCTGGTTGATTTAATGTTTTTGTTAAATAGCTTCTGTCATATACAGAATTTTCATAATTCTGAGCCCAAACAATTGCATCTGTTGGACATGCTTCTATACATAAGCCACACATAGTACACATAGATAAGTGATAAATATGTTTGTCTATTTTTTTCTTCTTTTTGCCAGTTTCAGGATCTACAGCTCTATCCCAAATAATTTCAATAGAACCATTAGGACAAGCAATTTCGCAAGATTGACAACCTGTACAACGGTGTTGGTTGTTTTCATCGTGTGGCATTACTACTTCCCCTCTAAAACGATCAAACATTTTAAGAGTTTCTCGGTTATCAGGATATTGTTGTGTTAAACTTCCTTTTCTTGCATGGATAAAATACCCTCCAGTAACTTTCATTCCTGTAATTAAGGTTTTTATTCCGTTATATATGTCTGAAAAATAACTCATTATCGTAATATTTCAAGTATTAAATTGTCCAATTCATCCAAATTATTATTGCCATAATCATTAAATTGGCTAGGTTTAATGGTAATAAATATTTCCATTCAAGGGTAAGCAATTGATCTACTCTTAAACGAGGGAAAGTCCATCTAAACCACATCATTAAAAAGATAATTACTAACACTTTTATTAAAAACCAAAGCACTTCAGGAAACCAAGTAATACCGTCGGTAATTCCAAAAGGAGATAACCAACCGCCAAAAAATAAAACTACAGCTATAGAAGCTATAATAAACATATTAATAAACTCGGCTAAAAAGAAGTAGGCAAATTTCATTCCTGAATATTCGGTATGAAAACCAGCACCAAGTTCAGATTCAGCTTCAACTAAATCAAAAGGAGCTCTATTGGTTTCTGCAGTTCCTGCTATCATAAAAATACAAAAAGCTATTATTGCAGGAATATGACCTTGTAAAATTAACCAGCCTCCTGTACGTTGAACTTCTACAATTTCTGATAATTGCAACGTGCCAGTTAATAAAACCATAGTTAAAATAGATAAACCAACGGATAACTCGTAACTAATAGTTTGTAATCCACTACGCATAGCACCAATTAAAGCAAATTTATTATTACTTGCCCATCCTCCAACTAAAATGCCAATAACTCCAATAGAAGAAACAGCAATTAGAAAAAAGAGACCAATGTTAATGTCAAATGCTTGAAATTGTTTTGAAAAAGGGAATACTGAAATTCCGATTAAAGTAGAAACAATTACAAAATATGGCGCTAGGTTATATAAAAATTTATCTATTCTATCGTTAGAAGTTAGCTCTTTTGAAACCAATTTTAAAGCATCTGCAATAGTTTGAAACAAACCTAAAGGACCAACTCTGTTAGGACCTAAACGTAATTGAAACCAAGCTGCTACTTTACGTTCTAGCAAAACTAAATATAAACCTGCTACCGCAAATAACGCCAAATAAGCTACTGCTATTAAAACCATAACGGTAATACTGGCAGCAGTTTCAGGCATAATGCTATAAATCCAATCATGGACTGTACTGACAATGTTTAATGGAATATTCATTATTAAAAAATTCATAATCTATAATTAACGATCTATATCTGGAATTACAAAGTCAAAAGAAGCCATAGTTGCTACTAAATCAGCAATTTTACTTCCTTTTGCTATATGATTTAAAACGGATAAGTTTGAAAATCCTGGAGAACGGAATTTAACTCGGTAAGGATTTTTAGCTCCTGTACTATTAATATAAACTCCTAATTCACCTCTTGCAGCCTCTACGCGTTGATAGTATTCACCTTTTGGTAATTTTATTACCGCTTTGGTTGGTTCTTTTACAGATCCTTCAGGAATATTATCAATTAATTGTTCAATTATAGAAATAGATTCCCAAAGTTCCATAATTCTAACTTGATAACGTGCAAAAGTATCTCCTTCAGTTAATAAAACTTCTTTAAAATCTACTCTATCATAAGCGCTATAAGGATGATGTTTTCTTACATCACTTGCAAAACCAGAACCTCTAGCAACAGGCCCAGAAACACCGTAAGAAATGGCATCTTCTTTAGTTAAAATACCAACTCCTTTTGTTCTTTTTTGAAAAATAACATTTCCCGTTAATAAACGGTCGTATTCAGGAATTTTAGTTTTAAAATGTTTGATAAAATCTTTAGTTCTTTTTACAAAATTAGGATGAATATCATACATTAAACCTCCTGGAGCGTTGTAGTTCATAGTTAAACGAGCTCCGCAAGTTTCTTCAAAAATATCATTAATCAATTCTCTGTCTCTAAAAGCATAAAAATAAGTAGTTAATGCCCCTAAATCCATTCCCATAACGCCCCACCATAAGCAGTGAGATGCTATACGTGTAAGTTCTGAAACAATGGTTCTAATTACTTTTACTCTATCACTAACTTCAATTTCTAAAGCTTTTTCAACCGCTAAACAAACTGCTTCATTATTTATGTTTGAAGATAAATAATCCATTCTGTCTGTTAAATGAACAATTTGTTGGTAGCTATCACGCTCGCACATTTTTTCAATTGAACGATGAATATATCCTAAATCTGGTTCCACATTTTTAATTATTTCACCATCAATAGTTAACAATAAACGTAATACACCATGAGCTGCTGGGTGTTGAGGACCCATATTAACGAAATATTCTTCCGTTTTTATCTTGTTTTTTATTTCTTGATCTGTCATGGAAATACTATTTGATAATCATATTAGCTTCATCTACATAATCCTTTCTTAAAGGATAACCTTCCCAATCAGGAGTTAAAAATAAACGTCTTAATTTTGGATGATTATTGAATTTAATACCGAAAAAATCATAAATTTCTAATTCGTGAAATTCAGCAGTTTGCCAAATATCATGCACAGAATCTAAAATTGGATTTTCCCGATCTTCTGTAGTAACCTTTACGGTTATTTCATGTTTAAATTCCGTAGAATGTAAGTGATAAATAACTCCTAATTCTTTTCCCCAATCCATTCCGCTTATACAAAATGCATAATCAAATTTTAATTCAGGATTAGATTTTAATTGGCTGCAAATAGTATGAAGTTGTTCTTTTGGAACAGTTACATTTAAAAATTCAGTTGCTTCAGTAGTAAACTCTAAATTTTCTCCTAAGCCATTTATGATATTTTGTAAATCTTCGTTTTTCATTTTATCTATTGCTTAAATTCAAACTTTTCCTTCATCAAAACCATCAATAGGATTAACCTTGTGGCTCATATTTTCTGTTTTAATTTTTTTCTGTAGCATAATCATACCTTCTAATAATGCTTCTGGTCTTGGAGGACATCCAGGAATATAAACATCTACAGGTATTACATGGTCTGCTCCTTTAATAACAGAATATGAGTTGTAGTAAAAAGGACCGCCAGAAATAGCACATGCCCCCATTGCAATTACATATTTTGGCTCAGCCATTTGGTCATACAACCTTCTTAATACTGGTCCCATTTTATTAACAATAGTTCCGGCAATAATAATAAGGTCGGCTTGTCTTGCAGATGGTCTAGCAACTTCAAACCCAAAACGTGAAAAATCATGTTTTGGAGCTCCCGTTTGCATCATTTCAATGGCACAACAACTAGTACCAAAATAAAGGGGCCACAATGAATTTGATCGCCCCCAGTTAATAACACTATCTAAAGTGGTAACAACAAAATTTCCGCCATTACCTCCTGGAATTACTTTTCCTGGAAAATCATCAGGTACAACTTGATTTAAACCGTCTGCTTCAGATTGATTTAAAAATCGTTTTTTTTCTACTCCCATCGTAAAGCTCGTTTTTTGTAGGCATATAACAACCCTAAACCTAAAATTATTAGAAATACAATTATTTCAACCAAAGCAACAGTTCCTACTTCTTTAAAAACAACTGCCCAGGGAATTAAAAAAGCTACTTCAACATCAAAAATTAGAAATAAAATAGCAAATAAATAATATCCTACGTTAAATTGAATCCAAGTTGGCCCAATGGTTGGAATACCACACTCATAAGGTTCTCTTTTTTGAGGATTGTCGGATTTATGTGATACTAAATTTGATAAAAAGTTTGCACCTACTACTAAAACTACAGCAGCAAGTAAAAATACAAGGATGGCTTCTAAACCCATTTTTTTTATACTTTTTAATTAAGAGGCAAATTTATAGCAATGCAACTACTTTTAAAATGATAATAATCAGTTTAAATAGTAATATTTATTACTTAACCTCATAGGTTTCACCAGCAAAAAATAAATCGTCAGCTTTAGTGAATTTTGAATTTGCCTTAACTTGCTCTGTAAGTGCATTTTCCCTTTCTTCTAGGGTTACATCATCAAAACTCCTAATTATACCAGTTGCTACAGGATAATCTAATCTAACTAACATTTGTTGCATAGTTGGATCTTTTTCTTTAGCATTATGAACTAATAAATCTTCTTCAGTTATGCCATTTTCGCCAATGGTAACCACTTCTAATTTAAGTCCGTTAAGTACTAATCCTTTATCACGGTTTTTACCAAATATCATTGGTTTTCCGTGTTCTAAGTATATTTGTTTATCTTCTTTTACAGCTTTATCTGTAAAATTTGTATAGCAGCCATCGTTAAAAATAACGCAGTTTTGAAGTACTTCTAATAACGATGTTCCTTTAAATTTATGAGCTTCGATTAATATTTTTGTAATATCTTTTGGTACATTTCCGCCAATTCTTGCAAAAAATCGAGCTTTAGCTCCTAAAGCTAATTCCCCAGGAGTAAATGGAGGTTGTGTATTTCCATAAGGTGAAGATTTCGTTTTTTGACCAATTAATGAAGTTGGTGAAAATTGCCCTTTTGTAAGTCCATAAATTTCATTATTAAACATTACAATATTTAAATCTATATTTCTACGTAAAACGTGAATAAAATGATTTCCACCTATAGCCATAGAATCGCCATCACCGGTAACCACCCAAACACTTAAATCTGGGTTTGCTAGTTTAACACCTGAAGCTATTCCGGGTGCTCTACCATGTATAGAATGCATACCATAAGTATTCATATAATATGGAAAACGAGAAGAGCATCCAATACCAGAAATAAATACGACGTCTTCCTTTTTAACGCCCATTTCTGGCAATGCTTTTTGCATAGAGCGTAATATCACATAATCATCACAACCTGGGCACCAACGTACTTCTTGGTCGCTTTGAAAATCTTTAAATGTATATTTTTTTTCAGCTGTTGTTTCCATAATTATTTTACTAATTGTTTAAATTGTTCAATTAACTCGCCATTTGCAAAAGGTAATCCTTGAATTTTGTTATGTTGATAAACATCTAATCCATCAAAATTCATTTTTAAGATATTTACAAATTGTCCATTATTTAATTCGCAAACTATTATTTTTTTGAATTTTCGTAAAACTTCTTCCGTGTTTTTTGGAAGCGGATTTATATAATTAAAATGAGCAAGGCCAACATTTTTATACCCTTCTTCATTAAATTGTTTAACAGCAGAATGTAATGAACCATAAGTACCACCCCAACCAACAACTAAAAGATCGCCTTCTTCAGCAAATTCAGTTTTTAATTCAGGAATATAATTTTGAACTTTTTTTATTTTTTCAGCTCTAACCATAGTCATAGCTTCATGATTTTCAGGAACATAAGAAACGTTTCCTGAAATAGCATCTTTTTCTAAACCTCCAACTCTATGTTCAAACCCAGGAGTACCAGGAATTGCCCAATCTCGAGCCAATGTTTCTTCATGTCTTGTGTAAGGATGCCAGTCTTCAGAGAATTTTGTTACTTTATTATTTTTAATTTCTGGCATATCTTTAACGCTAAGAATTTTCCAAGGAGCAGAACCGTTTGCAATATAACCATCGGTTAATAAAACAACAGGTGTCATATGTTCCACGGCTAATTTAGCAGCTTCAAATGCATAATTAAAACAATTAGCAGGAGTGCTTGCCGCAATAACCACTACAGGACTTTCTCCGTTTCTACCATACATAGCCTGCATAAGGTCTGATTGTTCTGTTTTAGTAGGTAACCCAGTTGAAGGACCACCACGTTGAACATTTACAACAACTAAAGGAAGCTCAATTATCATAGCTAAGCCTAAAGCTTCTCCTTTTAAAGCTAAACCAGGGCCAGAAGTAGTAGTTACCGCTAAATCACCAGCAAAGGATGCACCTATAGAAGAACATATAGCTGCAATTTCATCTTCAGCTTGAAAAGCTTTAACTCCAAAATGTTTATGTTTTACTAACTCATGTAAAATATCTGTAGCAGGAGTAATAGGATAAGAACCTAAATATAATTCTAAACCAGATTTTTCTGCAGCAGCTAATAATCCCCAGGCAGTAGCTGTGTTTCCACCAATAATACGATAGGTTCCTGCATCCATTTTTGCAGGAGATATAGTATAAGAATTAGGAATTAATTCTAAAGTTTCTGCGAAAAAATAACCAGCATTTAAAACTTTAGTATTTGCTTCAATTAAATGAGGTTTTGTTTTAAACTTTTTATTAAAAAATTCAATAGTATGATCTTTTTCACGATGATACATCCAATAAACCATACCTAAAGCAAACATATTTTTACTTCTAGTAATGGATTTATTATCTAATCCATCTACATCTTTTAAAGCTTCTTTGGTTAAAGAAGTCATAGAGACTTCAATAACTCTAAAATTATCTAAACTTCCATCTTCAAGTGGATTAGCATCGTATTGTGCTTTTTCTAAATTCTTTTTGGTAAAAGAATCCGTATCTACAATAACGGTATGCCCAGGTTTTAAAGCGTATAAATTAGTCTTTAAACCTGCAGGATTCATAGCAACTAACAAATCCAAATCATCTCCTGGAGTACTAACTTCCAAGCTTCCTATGTGGACTTGAAAACCAGAAACACCATATAAACTACCTTTAGGAGCTCTAATTTCTGCTGGATAATTTGGAAATGTTGAAATGTCATTACCAAACATGGCAGAAGTGTCAGAAAACTGGGTTCCGGTTAATTGCATACCATCACCAGAATCTCCTACAAACCTAATAACTACACCTTCTAGTACTTCAATAGGTTTGATTTTTTTGTCTGTGACCATAATTTTTTATTAGAAAATTTTGTTTAAATTTATAAAAATAATTTTATACTCGAATTTTAAGTGCCAAATGTATTATTACTTTTAATAAAAGTAAATGATTTTTATCACATAAGATTTAATAAAAATTATATAGTTTTGTAAAATAATTAAAATTAAAAAAATTAATCATGGCAATTAAAATAACAGACGAATGCATTAATTGTGATGCATGTATTTCAGAATGTCCTAATAATGCTATCTATGAACCAGATACAGAATGGGCATTATCAGATGAAACTACTTTAAGTGGCGATGTTACTTCTCCTAGTACTGGTGATGTAATGGATGCTGATGAAAAGTTTGAACCAAAATCTGACGAATTTTATTTTATTGTAACGGATAAATGTACAGAATGTAAAGGTTTCCACGATGAGCCTCAATGTGCTTCTGTATGTCCAGTTGATTGTTGTGTTCCTGATGAAGATCATGAAGAAACAGAAGAACAATTAATGGCTAAAAAAGTTTGGTTACACGGAGAATAATCTTCAAAATTATCTTATAAAAAAACACCGAAATTTTTCGGTGTTTTTTTATGCTTTTATTTTAATCATTCAGTTTTAAAACTGCCATAAATGCTTGTTGAGGAATTTCTACATTACCAACTTGTCGCATTCGTTTTTTACCTTTTTTCTGTTTTTCTAACAATTTTCGT
>Ga0209013_10003398_pt1 | contig 14145 bp, 11 predicted proteins | sample Cruoilmetagenom2_FD_187291 | JGI IMG/M metagenome (GOLD analysis project Ga0209013, IMG submission 187291) | Oil polluted marine microbial communities from Coal Oil Point, Santa Barbara, California, USA - Sample 2 (SPAdes) (version 2) | ecosystem: Environmental > Aquatic > Marine > Oil seeps ... | reverse complement strand
TACGGAAGCAGTGATGTGCATGGCATTGCAGAGTACAAGACCTTCTCTGATCCCACTTTCTCTCAAGCATTCTTCGACTTGGGGAGTGATGTTGATCAAAGCTCTGCGCGTAGGTACCTCAAACCAGAGTTCTTTGCGATAACTTTTCATGAGGATCCTTTCTTAATAAACCATTTTAAAGAACTATCTCTTATTTTTCTAAAACCCTAGCACCACAGTCGGGACAAATATCATATCCTCCTCCCCAATCGTCAAGCTTTTCTTTTTCAAGGGGTGATATAAAGAGCGACGCTCATGACATGTGGACATTTATCCCTTCACTGTGATGATTCGCCGGGTGAGAATTTCTGAATGTCCATATTTCATGAGAATCCCCTGTTTCTTAACTGGCAGGTTGCCTAGTAGATGATTACATTATAGACTTTAACGCCTCCAGCCGTTATCTCCTGCAAGGATGATATGCAGCCGAGAAGAGGAGGAGGTTAGAGCAAGACAGAATCGGTATGTGTTGGCGCACTTTGTGCAATTCACTAAAACATCCTGGACGAAATAAGTTGGCATTTCTGAAGAACAAAGCCGATCATTGCTGAACTTCCTACACTGGAGAGAAGTCTTATGGTTGATATGCGGTTCTCACGGAGAACGGGAAAATGGATAAATGCTAGCGCCGCTGCTATTTTGATCTTAATCTTGCTGACTCCCCTTACCATATGTGCTGCCGAGCCCCATTTCGCTGACTTACAAGAGCGACTTATTGCTGATGGCCTCGATGAGAATCTGGTCCGTTCTGTTTATCAGAACCCTCTCGTCAAATTTGAGGTAGAGGTGGTGGCTGCGAACCTGGTGCGGAGCGAGGCAGCTCTCAATTATGACCAGTTCCTCTCGAAATATTCGGTGCACAAGGCCAAACGTTATATAGCGCGGCATGGGACCTCCCTCGAGGAAGCGAATCAACGTTTTGGAGTGGAGCCGCCAGTTGTAGTGGCTGTTCTCATGGTGGAGACCGCACTGGGCACCTACCCTGGAAAGTACCAAACAATCAATGTGCTATCTACGATGGCAGTCTCACAAGAGCCGGCGGTTCGGGAAAAGATCTTTGCAGGTCTTACAGAAGAGCAAAAGCACATGCAATCAAGGGCAGTAATGTCAAAGCGTCTAACAAAACGAGCTACCCGAAGTTACCGGGAACTGAAGGCCGTGCTCAACTATGCCCACAAAAACGACATTGATCCATTCACCCTTTTTGGGTCCAGCGAGGGCGCTATTGGTATACCTCAGTTCTTACCCTCCAATATCGAACATTATGGTCGGGACGGCGATGGTGACGGCCGGATCGATCTTTTCAACCACCCAGATGCCATTGCCAGCGTCGCCTTTTATCTCCGGGCGCATCATTGGGGACGGGCCGATAATGCCAAGCAAAAGAAGAAAGTCCTTCTCTACTATAACCGAAGTAATTACTATGTCGACACGGTCTACACTCTTGCCCAAAAGCTGAATGGGAACAAACCGCTCTAAAATTTACAATCTAAAATCCCTTCTAATTGCTCTCGACTCTGGCAAAAGTATCTGCTATCTTTGCGGCGATCAAATTGCAACATTCCCAATTTTTGCGCAGAATTGCCAGGTCGAATTTGAGAAACATTCGGGCTGGTAGCCCAGGATTTCTTTGTTCTTACCAGGGGTAACGGATGATTGTCGGGCTCGATGTCGGCGGAACTCACACGGACGTGGTGGTTCTTCAAGGCAGGGAGATTGTCAGCAAGGTCAAACTTCCTACAGACCAGGTGAATCTTCTCGACACCGTCTGCTCAGGCATTTCTGAGGCAACCAAGGACCTGGATCCTCAATCTATTGAGCGCGTGGTGGTGAGCACAACTCTGGCTACGAATGCCATCGTTCAAGAAAAAACAGAGCCGGTGGGAATTTTGGTGGCCAGCGGCCCTGGGGTGAATCCCAATGCGTTTACCATTGGTGATCACTACTATGTCGTCAGTGGTGCCATTGATCATCGGGGTCAGGAAATCGCTCCAATCAATGACGAAGAAGTACTGGAGATTGGTAGGAAACTCAGGTCTGAAGACGTCCGCAATCTTGCGCTGGTGAGTAAATTCAGCATTCGAAATCCCAGTCACGAATTGAAGATGCGTGACTTGTTGGCGGATAATTTCGAGACTGTTACATTGGGGCATCAGGTATCAGGCCATCTGAACTTTGCCCGCCGCATTGCCACCTCCTACTTGAATGGTGCTGTGGCCCGGATCAGCGGCGAATTCTACGAAGCGGTCCGGGGGTGCTTGGAGCAAGAGGGAATCCAGATACCGCTTGAGATACTCAAGGCAGATGGCGGGACTATGGCACAGGAAAGCTCCATACAGTATGCGGTGGAGACCATCCTCTCCGGGCCGGCTGCGAGCGTTATGGGTACGCTCGCTTTTACCGACCCCGCTAAGGAGGAGGTGGTACTGGACATAGGTGGTACCACCACGGACATAGCTATACTTGTAGATGGTGTGCCACTGCTCAAACCGCTGGGAATTAGAATGGGGGGTTATAATACCCTAGTGAGAGCCCTTCGTACCGTATCCATCGGGGTGGGGGGTGATAGCTGGGTGCGGTTGGAAAACGGAGATCTCAAAATTGGGCCAGAGAGAAAAGGTCGGGCCCTTGCTTACGGAGGACCAGAGCCAACTCCCACTGATGCTTTGGTAACTCTTGACACGGTGCAGGGAGGACAAAAGCAACGTGCCATTGATGGAATTCATCGGCTGGCAGAGCAACTGGGAAAAGGAGTTGAGGAAACTGCGAAGGCAATTGTAGAGAAGTCCTGCTCGCTCATCATTGAAGCAGTCAACGCCCTTGTAGACAGAGTGAACCAACAGCCGGTTTACACTATTCACGAACTGTTAGAGGGTAGGACAATACAACCGTCTGACATTATCGTTATTGGAGGTCCTGCGAAAGAGATAGCCCCTTGGTTGCAGGCTGTCAGTGGGTGGCAGGCCCGAGTTCCCTCTGAATATGAAGTGGCCAACGCTATCGGCGCCGCAGTTGCTAGAACCACCTGTGAAGTGACGGTACTTGCGGATACAAGTCGCGGTTATGTTTGCGCTCCGGAAGAAGGCTATCTGGATAGAATTGGAAAAGAGGCCTCGAAAAAGGAGGTGGTTCAGATTGCTTTCGATCTCCTCCGAAAAAAGGCACATCGGCTTGGCGCCGACAAGGACAATCTGGAAATGGAGTTACTTGAAGATTCCGAGTTCAATATGGTGCAAGGATTTTACACTGTGGGGCGGGACATCCGGGTGAGGGCCCAGATCAAACCGGGTCTCATCAGTCCGTATAGAAAGGCTGCCGTATGAGAGCCAGGAGAAAAACTGGGCTGGTTTTCTTTCCAGCCTTCGATTGGGCAATAAGTGAGACCCATCCTGAAAGAGAGGAACGTCTGCTCTATACCCAGGACCAGGTTTTCGAAGAGGGTATCTTGGACATCGAAGGTTTGGTGGAACTCAATCCCGATCTGGCTACGGCAAGAGATGTTGAGCGTGTCCATTTTTGTGTGCCGGGGGTGGAGGCCGTTCTCACTGAAAGCCATTATATTGCCGCAGGTGGATGCAAAACAGTCGCCGAGGCGGTGCTGGAGGGCAAGGTGGACTGTGGCTTTGCCCTGGTACGTCCTCCAGGACATCACGCCATGCGCTCTGTACACGGTGCCCGGGGTTTCTGTAACATCAATATTGAGGCTGTCATGGTGGAGCACATCCGCCACACCTATGGGGTGGACCGGGTGGCTATTGTGGACACTGATTGCCACCACGGAGACGGCACCCAGAACATTTACTGGCATGACCCTGACACCCTATTTATCAGTCTGCATCAAGATGGCCGCACCCTCTATCCCGGTTCCGGCTTTGCTAGTGAGATGGGAGGGCCAAATGCATTAGGGACCACGGTGAACATCCCCCTACCGCCAATGACCTCTGAGGAGGGTTTCCTCCATGTGCTGGATAGAGTGGTCTTGCCAATTCTGGAGGAGTTTAAGCCCGAGCTTATTATCAATTCAGCTGGCCAGGACAATCATTACAGTGATCCAATAACCGCAATGAACTTTTGCGCTCAAGGGTATGCGAGACTCACCGAGAAGCTGCAGCCGCATATAGCTGTCCTGGAAGGAGGCTATTCCATCGAGGGGGCTTTGCCTTATGTAAATGTAGGTATACTATTGGCGCTTGCTGGTATTGACTACTCATGGGTACAGGAACCGAATTACGACCCGGAGGAAATTCGTCAAACTGATGAAGTGACGAGCGCCATAGCAAGCACCTGTGAGCACTTGCTTGAGCAGAGGCAGCAATGCAGCCTCAAACGGAAAAAATATCTGGCGGGAAACGAATTTGTCCAGCGCAGTAAGACCGTTTTTTACGACACCGACAACATTATCGAGGAACAGAAAGAAACGGTCAGGGTCTGCAGGGAGTGTGCTGGAGTGATAAAGATCGACTCCTATGCTGACACCGGAAATCACCTTCTTGGCATCTGTGTGCCCAGAAAAGCTTGCAGTGAGTGTAAGAAGCTCGGCAGCCAGTGGTTCGACGAAGGAAGCGTCAAACGCTATGATCTGGTTTGCCTGCAGGACCGGGTATCGGACGAGTATCAGGTTAAGCGGAAATGAACGACCTTGTTCCCCTGAAAGACTTCACCCCAGCCGATCTGGAACTCTGGATTCAAGAGGCGGGACAGCCCGCTTACCGGGCCAGACAGCTACTCAAATGGATCTATTCTCAGAATGTAGAAGACTTCCAGGAAATGACGGATGTGAGCAAGGATTTTCGCGGCTGGCTCGAACAGCATGCACGAATTCCCAGCGTGATGCGAGAAAAGGTGTTGACCGATAAAGACGGGACTCGCAAACTTTTGTTTCGTCTTCTGGATGGCGAACGCATAGAAAGTGTTTTGATTGATGAGGAGCGGAGGCTTACTCTTTGCGTTTCCAGTCAGGTTGGTTGTGCCTTGGGATGTCGTTTCTGCTTAACCGGCGAGCAGGGCTACAGGAGAAATCTTAGCGCTGGAGAGATCGTAGACCAGATTTGCGCGGCACGACGTGAACTTGGCCCAGAAGAACGGATAACCAACCTGGTCTTCATGGGAATGGGAGAGCCTCTCGCCAATTTGCAGCAGGTGGCCAAGGCCCTGGAGATAATCACTTCAGACCATGGCCTCAACTTTTCCACCAGGAAAGTTACCTTGTCCACAGTTGGTCTGGTGCCGGAGATGCTCGAGTTGAGCCGGCTGTTTCCTATAAAATTGGCAGTATCTCTGCATGCTGCAGACAACGAGACACGATCTCGTATTATGCCAATCAACCGCCGCTACCCCCTGGAGGAGTTGTTGGAGGCTTGCCGTCAATTGGAACTGCCACGCCGTCAGCGGATTACCTTTGAATACCTCCTGCTTGCTGGTGTTAATGACTCGTCGGCAGATGCCCGTAAACTGGCGAAGCTCTTGAAAGGTCTTCGAGCCAAGATCAACCTTATTCCTTTCAACGAGTATCCGGGATCTCCCTTCAAGCGTCCTTCCCCAAAACGCATCGAGGACTTCCAGAAAATACTCCAAGAGAAGCATTACACCGCGACCGTGCGCCAAAGCCGTGGGGCCGAGATTATGGCAGCCTGCGGCCAGCTAACGCATAGCCCTTAGTCATTTCATTACTCCACTCTTTTGGTGATATATACGTACTATAATCTATAATTAAATAGAGTGGCTGAATTCCGAATGACAGAGTGTAGATTAAAGTATGTAATGTGAACTTCAATGGGACCAAAAGAGACTTCAGGTATGATTAGACGAAATCTCAAGGCAAGTCGACCAAGGCAGGTATGAAAGAGTGTATGCAAATTCTCGGTAGTTTTTCATGGCTTTCGAAAAAGATCTTCATCCCTCCCAGCTCTGAAGGGGGAGCCCTTGAGAGCCAGATAGACCTTCTTTCGGTAAAAGAAGTAGAGGCAAATCATGATTGGGATGATGAGAAGACATAAGAGCGTCTGGGTAAGGAGAACAAAATCGTAAGCCCCATGAAAAAGTATAGCTATGGCAAGTCCTACTTCGATAAAACGCTTCTTAGACTCAGGATTCATTTTTTTCATACCCATATAGTATCCCAGGATGGCGCCCGTCATTGCGTGGCCAGGCACAGACAGGAATGCTCTTGCGATCCCCGTGGAAACACCTCCTTCAAAGACGTAGAAGAAATTCTCCACAGTGGCGAAACCTATGGCTGCTGCTACTCCGTAGACTATCCCATCCATGACCTCATTGAAGTGCGGAGACCTATACGCTACCCTTATGCATAAACACTTTGCGCACTCCTCAGTGGGAGCCACAACTAAGAAGGCAAAGAGAAATGCCCCCAAGAAATTTCCTTCATATGGCATCGGAATGATTGACTCCAAAATATGCTCGATCACACCTGCCGGTATAACAACTCCGGCACCAAGGCAGAAGGTTATAAAGATAAGCCTCGCTGGCTCCTTTTCATACTTATCCTTACAGTAGACGTACCATAGGATGAATAATCCGGGAGCGAAAGAAAGGCCAAAAAGGGTTAGAAAATTGGCCAAGGCACCTCTCCCCCTGATAGAAACTTGGTAAGATAGCTGAAATCCATATTTATATCCCTATATTTAAACTTCACACTCAAGAGTCTTTACCCCAGAACATGGTAGCCGTGTCTCTAGAGACTAAGTGTGAATTGAAGTATGTAATTCACAGTCCGACGGACAAGTAAGGGCTTCAGAAACTACCGGCTTCGAGGACGGTTGTGTGTCATGTACGCAGGAGCAACAATCAGCTGCAAAACGATTTATCTACTTGGGACCTGCCGAAGGCATTTCAATGAGTGGAAGGGACCGCAAACACGCTGTTAACCGCTGCTGGCTATCCTATAGTAAGCCAGATGAACGTCCCGACTCTCTAAATCGCTGGAGCGATTCAAACAACTCAGGTTGCTCAAATATGCTAATATTTATTAGAGCGCAAATTGCTGCTTTGGCATCCAAGATCTCAGAGATAATATTTTCCGGGCCATCCCATATTTCTCTTATCTCTTCATAGACTTTCTTCTTCATGTCAGCAGCAGACACTTTACTTAATTTTGTGCTCAGATTATTAACAATTTCTTGAAATTCATCTCTGTCGAGCCAAGTACCGTGACATGATGGACACCAATCAATCAAAATGCTGGAGTAACCAAAACTGGTAGATATCAGGTTCTCTCCTTCGCATTTTGGGCATTCACGTTTTGAGGGCATTGCATTAGCTTTCTCAATTGCTTCAATTTCGTCATCCATCCATCTTAATGTCGCCCAAGAATCCTTCTCACTCTTATCCTTCAGTTTCCTTAATTCATCTTTATCCAGCCAAATGCCTTTGCAATTAGGGCAACCATCTATTTCTATGCGGAACAAGGTATATGAATTTAGTTGTGTTTTACAAGCAGGACAGATATATCCAGTTTCAGCTTTCAATTTAGCATTTTTTATGGGCGGAACTTCTATGGTGAAATCAGTTTCACCACTTTTCCTTCTCACTCGCTTATGCCAATAAGGTAAATGTACATTATTTACAAACTCAGAAAAACCTTTACCACTGACAGGCATAATTTCTTGTAACTCTTTATTGATCAAATCAAGTTCACCACCATCCAGCCAAAAGCCACCACAATTTCTACAATGGTCTAACACCGTATCGCTATACCCTATAAAAAACACCTTATCTAAAGTTGTATCCTTGCACCTTACACAGCTTTTAGTAGGTTCAGAAATACCTTCAGCTTTGTCTTCAGAACAATATTCTATGCTTCCGGCTACTTGAAAAGCCATTTTGTCCAATTCACCGGCATCTAGCCAAAGGCTTCCGCATGCCTCGCAAATATCATAAGCTATTTGATCCTTTCTAGTTTGTACAAGATTGTTTACCATTGCTTCATTACAGTTTAAACATTTCATTGGTCTAGCTCCTTCTGAAAGTTATGCTGAATGGGTGTAGCCTTGCTGCAGTAGTACGGGATTCAAAAGGTAGAGGAAGGAAGTGAAGGTGAAGATGGAAATGCGCTAGCGAAGGAATCTCAGATTGCTGTCAGGTTACCAAAGAATGGCTAAACCACCAAGAGAAATATGCCTGCAAGGCTCTACTGGTGCGAAACTGTGAATTACATCCCTTAATTCACACTTTGCTGAAATTTAATCTGCCACAAGATATTGAGAGTATAAACAAGCGGAGCCGAAACTCCGCACGTTCTTTGAATGACGCGCTCTGAATCTTAGATGGCAACAGATCGGGCTTTGTGTTCAATCGCATCGTAAAGGTGTTTACGTTGGTCAGCGTCAATTCCCCGAAAGCGGACAGCCATATCATATGAAGGGAGGGCTTTGTCACTATCATCAAGATTTAGCCTAACCTTTTCCACGATGGCTGATATGCTTAAAAGGTGGTCGATTATCTCAATGCTTAATTCAAGGGGCTCGTCTGTTATGGGCAGTTCTGTACATTGGATGAGTGCGCCACCTTTGCTGATATCTTTGATTTCTCCTTCAAATAAACCTTGAGCGGTAATCATACTTACAGGCCATGATACTTCAGCTCTAGGATGCTCACGTCTTTCTGCTTTAGGGACTGGACTCCGAGCTGGTACTTGGGAGTCTTTTTCATATTTGTTTAAAAGGTCTTGTATGGCCTCTTCCAGAAGGTCGTTCTGACGCTTGTCTTTCTGGGCTGCAAGGATGCGGAGCCGTCTGGTTAGGTCAGCTCTGAGAGTGGTGTTGTAACTTGTTCTTTTCTGATCCATGGTGCACTGGTACTGGTTAGTTAGCCATATTGCCACAAAAGTACATGCAAAGATTAGACCACCTCAATGGTTGTGTAGGTAACTATATAGCCGTCTATAGCAATTTAAGTACCTTAAATATATATATTAATCAGTTAAATCTAAAGTGATTTATTAATTAGTTAAAGCATTTTGGGTGATTGCGAATCTCAGGAGAATGAAAGCTAAGGTGATGGGAAACAATCATATATTTTTGAACTGATCGGCTGGATCGAAATGGAAGGCGCAGACTGGAGATGACATCCCTTAATCCACACTCGGCTGGAAATTACCCTGGCACAATATGTTGTTAGTCGTCAAAGCGGGGCACCGGAGAAATATGAGCTTCAGTCTCCACTATATCGTAGGCTTTGGCTTTCGTAGCTCTTGCTTGCACCGTTATATACTGGTAAATTGCTCCTGATTCTAATGGGTCGTCCTTTCTCAGGAGGTTTATTTCCATGAAGTTCGAGGCCGTGTTGTTCGATCTGGACGGAACGCTTCTTGACAGCATTGAAGATCTCACCGACTCAATGAACATAGTACTAGATGGGTTCGGTTTTCCTGGCCATGATGCCGAAGCTTGCAAACATTTTGTGGGCGACGGCGTGGAGACGTTCGCCCTGCGAGCTCTTCCCGAAAACCGGCGTGATGAGGCCACTGTTGCTCAGTGCGCCGCTGAGATGCGTGCGGAGTATCGCAAACGCTGGTCGCTAAAAACGCGACCTTATGATGGTATCCCTGAGCTGTTGGACGACTTAACCCTCCGCAACCTCAAGCTGGCCGTGTTGTCTAACAAGCCAGAAGATTCCACCAGGGAGATGGTGTCTGAACTACTGTCCAAATGGCGGTTCTATCCCGTTGCCGGCGCCCGACCCTCGGTACCAAAGAAACCCGATCCCATCCTCGCCATAGAAATATCGCAACAACTACGCCTGCCTGCTGATAAATTTCTTTACCTGGGCGACACTGGTACTGATATGAAGACGGCCAGGGGAGCAGGCATGTTTCCAGTCGGGGCATTATGGGGTTTTCGCACGGCCGAGGAACTCAAGGATACCGGGGCCAAAGTACTGGTGGCGCACCCGTCAGAGGTATTGCAGTTTCTTTAGCCCGGATATTTCTGTGGCTGCAACCCTTTCTGGGGCCAGAACGTGGAGATTCCGCCTTCTATGCTCAGAAAAAGCTTACTCGCAACCAGTGTATTCTCGCTGATCTGCATACTTCCCGTTCTCATTGGCGGCTGTGCGCATCGTCAAACTGCCTCGAAGAACATAAACAATATTTGTCAAATCTTCCGACAAGAGCGGGACTGGTATAAAAGTGCGTACAGATCTTCCGAAAAGTGGTCCGTTCCCATCCCGGTACTCATGGCCATTATGCATCAGGAGTCAAAATTCAAGGCCGGGGCCAAACCAGCTCGGACTACCTGCCTTTGCTTTTTCCCAGGTCCCCGACCTTCCTCTGCCTATGGATATGCGCAGGCGCTGGATGAAACCTGGGATAGATATAAAGCCAATACCGGTAACTGGGGGGCTGACAGGGCCAACTTTGCCGATGCAATTGATTTTGTCGGCTGGTACAGCAATCTTAGCTATGCCATCTGCAAGATTGCTCGCGATGACACCTATAATCTATACCTCGCCTACCACGAGGGACATAACGGTTTCAACCGCAGAACATATCGAAATAAAACCTGGTTGAAAAAGGTGGCGTGGAAAGTCCAAAGCCAAGCTAAACGCTATTCATACCAGTTGGCTTCCTGTGAGGATGAATTCGAGAGACCACCACCATGCTGTCTCTGGCCATTCTAAGAAGCCAGTAGTCAGTGGTCGATTCGAGAATTCGTCAAATAGTGAACGGTAAGCCCTTCGACCCATTCGACGAACTCAGGGCATGCAGGCTCAGGACGCCTCGCGCAGTGAGCAGTAAGCGGTAAAAATTTATCTGCTTGACTAATTTTCTAATTCTCTAATTTTCTAATTAACCAACCTGCAGCGGCTAGCTGTGCTTCCCTCTGCCCCATACTTTTCACTATGCACCCAGCGAAATGGTAGAATTTCTCTTGACAGTTCCCGAGCCATTCAGTCATAAATTAGGAAGCAGTTTCCCATTGTCCAAATTCAATCACCACGCACCTAGCCGGATAATTGGCAATTCAGATAAACACAAGGGGGTAGTGTTATGAGAAAACTTATCCGTGTAGACATGACCGAGGGGAAAGTCCAGGTGGAGGAACTTGCCCCGGAATACGCAGCACTTGGAGGGAGAGGGCTTACCTCAGGAATCGTGGCAAGCGAGGTACCGCCGCTCTGTCATCCTCTGGATCCCAGTAACAAGTTGGTGGTGGCTGCAGGCCTTTTGGCAGGCACAACCTGCGCCAACTCAGGGCGCCTTTCCATTGGTGCCAAAAGTCCCCTTACTGGAGGAATAAAAGAAAGCAATGTGGGGGGCAATGTGGCAATCAAGCTCGGCAAATTGAGAATAGCCGGGATGGTACTGGAAGGGCAGGCCCCAGAAGGTAAACTATTCTACTTGCTGGTGAACAAGGACGGTGTTCAACTTCAGCCCGCAAACGAATTCAAAGGACTGAAGAACTACGACCTCGCCAGTAAACTGCAAGACAAGTATGGCAAAAAAGTGGGGATAGTCTCAATCGGGCCAGCCGGGGAAATGAAGTTCTCAGCAGCTTCGATAGCGGTTACCAGCACCAATGGAACACCATCCCGACATGCCGGCCGAGGTGGCATGGGCGCGGTTATGGGCTCCAAGGGTATGAAGGCCATTGTGGTAGATGACACAGAGGCTCCCGGGGTCACCTATGCAGATAAGGAAGCCTTCAAAGAGGCTGCTGGGGTTTTCAGGGATGCTCTGCGTGAACACCCCGTCACGAAACCGGGGGGAGGATTGGCCGTCTACGGAACCAATGTGCTCGCCAGCATCATCAACGAGGCGGGGGGCTATCCCACCCGCAATTTCACCGAGGGACAGTTCGAAGGAGTAGCGAAAATTAGCGGTGAGACCATGCACGATGTCATCAAGGAGCGTGGCGGTAATCCCACTCACTCCGGCTGCTCAACCTGTATCATTCAGTGCTCAAACGAATATGTTGACAAAGACAAGAACTATGTAACCTCCGCCTTGGAGTACGAAACTATCTGGGCCAATGGCGCCAACTGCGGCATTGATGATCTTGATGCAATTGCCGAGATTGACAGATTGTGCGACGACTACGGCCTGGACACCATAGAGACAGGTTGTGCAGTTGCTGTGGCAATGCATGCCGGGGTCAAAGCTTTTGGCGACGCTGCCGCTGCCATCGAACTGATCCACGAGATCGGCAAGGGAACCCCCTTGGGCCGAATCCTCGGCAATGGAACTGCGGTCACCGGGCAGGCCTATGGAGTTTCGCACGTGCCGGTGGTAAAACGCCAGTCCCTCCCAGCCTACGACCCACGGGCAGTGAAAGGCATAGGTGTTACCTATGCCACCACTACCATGGGCGCTGACCATACAGCCGGGTACGCAGTAGCCACCAATATATTGAAAGTGGGTGGATTCGTAGATCCCCTCAAGCCTGAGGGGCAGGCTGACCTTTCCAGAAATCTCCAAATCGCTACCGCCGGAGTTGACGCCGCAGGGCTCTGCGTATTCGTCGCCTTTGCCGTTCTGGACATTCCCAGCGGCCTGGAGGCAATCCCCAAGATGCTAAACGGTCAATATGGCTGGAATCTGACCCTGGACGACGTCATGGAATACGGCAAGCAAATAATCAAAACGGAATTAGAATTCAACAAGGCTGCCGGCTTCACACCCTCTGATGACCGGCTTCCTGAATTTTTCAGCAAAGAGCCGCTGACGCCGCACAACGTGGTCTTTGACGTAACGGATGAAGAGTTGGACACGGTGTTAGATTTCTAGAACTAACCACAATTGACTCGCAATCAGGGGGCCTATGGCCCCCTTTGCTAGTTTAATATCGAATGGATGCAGCCATGCGAATAACCGTTCTTTTAGGTGGAAATCTAAGAAACGAAGCGGGGGAGGGGTGTCAAGAATTTGAACTGGAACTCCGTCCCGGATCGCAGGTTGAAGACCTGCTACCTCGTCTTGGCCTCCCTCCGGACAGGATAAAAATGATTATGGTAAATGGCCGGGGGGCAACCCTGTATACAGAGATCAGCGAAGGAGATCGGGTGGCACTCTTTCCACCGGAACTCGCCTTTAACACCTTTGTTTCCCTTGGCTTCAGGAAGGAATCGGTGGAGAAAAGAGGGAAAGGGAAGCAAAGAGCATAGCGCATAGCGCAACAAAACATTCCAATCCAGAATTAGAAAACTTTTGCGGGTGGGGATAAACCCCACCCCTACAATTTTGAATGGTATGTGGTATGCTGCTGACTTCCTTTCAAGATGATCTGAGCGGAAATCATAGATGCATCTCTTGAAGCTCACGCCAGGATTCTGTTCTATCCTGTCTGCTAACCGGTCTCCCAAGCTCCTCGATCACATCACCAACATATGATTCTTGGCGCATTCCAACCAGAACAGTCGTTATTCCCAGGGTGGACCGCAGTGCCCTCAACACCATCTGGCTCAAGGTCGCAGCCTCGGCCCAATCCGCATCCGCTGAAGACACCCTGGCTTTGGTCCGGGCTGCATTTTCTGCTGCCCGTGCCTGATAGACTGAAGAAATGGCCCGAAGCGCAGCCTCGAGTATTTCCTGGTGCGACCGTATCCAGGGGAAGACCGATTCTGTAAGACTTTCCTGCTGCTCCAAAAACTGCACCACTCCTCTTATCCGCGGCGCAAAATAGTATGATTGAAGTTCGTGCCAACGTTCATAACTGCCAAAGTTTGACCATTGTTGCTTAAGGACTCCACCAATGGCGACTTGCTCTAGAACCTGTGCTTGTAAGGATGGCGTCAGGCTGAGTTCGGGGAGAATTTTTCGCTCGAGCAGTTCTTCCGAGTGAATGAGGTCATCCATGCGCTGAGATATCTCCTCTGTGCTCGCAGCTTGAGCTGCCTGGACCTCAGCCAGACGAATGAGTCTGTTATCGATGATTGCATTCAGCGGTCGATTAATGAGAACTCCCAGTTTCTTGTCACGGGCAAACTGGACAACACTCTGCCCGTTTGATTGATTCGTTTCTGTAACTCCTCCTGTCTCCAGGAGATTCATCGGTAGCTGAATGAGGCGAAAGTGGTGCTTGGACGAAAGGGATTCAGCGATTTCCCACACCCTTTCCAAAGAGGTGAATTCCGGATCGGCAGCAGAGGAGG
>Ga0209013_10003397_pt1 | contig 14146 bp, 9 predicted proteins | sample Cruoilmetagenom2_FD_187291 | JGI IMG/M metagenome (GOLD analysis project Ga0209013, IMG submission 187291) | Oil polluted marine microbial communities from Coal Oil Point, Santa Barbara, California, USA - Sample 2 (SPAdes) (version 2) | ecosystem: Environmental > Aquatic > Marine > Oil seeps ... | reverse complement strand
AAAAATACCGGAACAGAAAAGGTGGCTTTTATAAATGATTTAATAAAACTTTGGGAACAAAGAGGCATGTATTTTTCTAGTAAAACACCTAAAGGTGAATATGCTGCAAAAGCCTGTCAGTTAAAATATGATAATAGAGAATTTTTAAATCTAACAGATTTAGAATTATATAATTGTTTTGATGCTGCTTATAAATTAGATGCTAAAACTTTTACAAATCCAAAATCATTATATACCTATTTTTCTTTAATGGTTGATTTGTTTGATGCTGATAAAAAATCTGCTAATGATTTGTTTAACAAGTATGATGATATTGTTGAAAAAATCGAACAAGAAGTGGGTAATTATTCTGAACATTTAAATAAGCTCATTGCAAAAGAAGATGCTGGTACTGAGTTAACAAGTAAAGAAAAAAAGTATAAAAAATTCTATGAAAGTTATTTAAATGCATATAATAAAATATCTGGTAGTATAGATAGTAAATTAGGTGAGCGTGCTAATTGTTCTAACTTAATACCTTTATATCAAAAAGATTTTGAAGAAAATAAAACTAATGCAATTTGGTTAAAACGTGCTGTAAGCAGGATGTTTAATAAAGAATGTACAGACGATCCTTTATATATTGAGTTAGTAAAAGCTTATGATAAAACGGCACCGTCAGCTGATACAAAATATTTTGTAGCTGGGTTGTTATTAAAAGAGAACAAAACTAATGAAGCTTTGGATTATTTTAAACAGTCATTAGATTTAGAAACAGAAGCATATCAGAAATCTAAAAAAAGTTATAAAATTGGCTTAATTCTTAAGAAAAAAGGAAGTTATGGTAAAGCAAGAAATTATTTTAACGAATCATTAAAATTAAACCCTTCTAATGGCCGTCCGCATTTAGCAATTGCGGCAATGTATAATGTAAGTGCAAATAATTGTGGCGATACAAACTTTAATAAACGTGCTGTATTTTGGTTAGCTGCAACCGAAGCAAAAAAAGCTGGTAGAGTAGATCCAACATTAAAAAAATCAGCATCTCAGAGTGCAGCTAATTATTTAGCGAAAGCCCCACAGACAAGTGAGATTTTTAGTGAAGGTAATTCAGGTCAAACTATTAAAATTGGATGTTGGATTCAGAGAAGTGTGACAGTGCCAAAATTATAACTTGAAGGTTATTAAAATACATATTATTAAAAGCTTAGTCACAGTAATTACTGTGACTTTGTTTTTTTCATGTAAAAACAACTTTGATGAGGTTCTTAAAATTGGGATTTCTGAAAACCAGCCTATTGGGATAGCTGAAAGAATAGATGCAAAATACACAGATTCTGGGCGTGTTACAGCAAACCTATTAAGCCCTAAAATGTTAAATTATACGAATAGAGAATTTCCTTTTTATGAATTTCCTGAAGGTGTTACGCTTTATGTTTTTGACGAGGATAATAATAAAAGCACAGTTGTTTCAGATTATGCTATTGTTTATGATAAAACAAAACTTATAGATTTACAAGGTAATGTTATACTAACAACACACACTAAAGACACCCTTTTTGCAGAACAATTATATTATGATCAAAACAAGGAATGGCTATTTACTAATAAACCTGTTACCTTTAGAAAAGGTAGAGATGTTATAAATGGTAATGGTTTTGATTCTGATACTAAGTTTTCTGATGGCGAAGTTTTAGAAATTGATGGATTTATCACGCTTGAAGAATAATTATTTATCTTTGTATTAGTTTTAACCAACTCAATAAATTCTAAATGAAAGTTATCAAATTTTTTCAATACGCTTATTTGTTTTTTGCAGTATTATTTTTATATGATGCTATATCTAGTTGGAGTGAAGGTGGTAGTAGACCATATATGTCATTATTGCTAGGGGTAACAGCAATTTTTATGTTCTTTTTTAGAAAGAAATTTAATAAAAAATTAGATAATAATGACAATTCAAAATAGATGAGTTTCTATGTTGTTATTATAATTTTATCCTTAATTCTTTCAGCTTTTTTTTCAGGCATGGAGATTGCCTATGTGTCTTCAAATAAAATACATATAGAAATAGAAAAAAAACAAGAAGGGCTTTTAGCAAATATACTTACTAAACTTACCGCAAAACCTTCTAAATTTATTGCCACAATGCTTATTGGTAATAATATAGCATTAGTAGTATATGGGTTTTTAATGGGTGATTTGTTAATGAACTGGTTTCAATCTATGTTAACAACAAACTCTGAGGTTATAAATTACTTACTTATAGAATTAAGTCTTCTTACTCAGACGATAATTTCTACATTAATAATTTTAATAACTGCTGAGTTTTTACCAAAAGTATTTTTTCAAATTTATGCGAATTCACTACTAAAATTTTTCGCAATTCCAGCTTATTTTTTTTATGTATTGTTTACATTAATTTCAGATTTTGTTATTTGGATTTCAGACGTAGTTTTGAAACGCTTTTTTAAAACAGATGGAGATCAAGTGCAGTTAGTGTTTTCGAAAGCGGAATTAGGGAATTATATAAGTGAGCAAATGGAATCAGTTGAAGAAAATGAAGATATAGATACCGAAATTCAGATATTCCAAAATGCATTAGAATTTTCAGAAGTTAAGGCACGTGAAGTAATGGTGCCTAGAACGGAGGTTATTGCAGTAGAACTCCATGAAACCATAAAAACTTTAAATGCTCTTTTTACAGAAACAGGTTGTACTAAAATCTTAGTATTTAAGGATACTGTAGACGATATACTTGGTTATGTGCATTCATTTGAATTGTTTAAAAAACCAAAAACAATAAAATCAATGTTATTACCTGTGGAATTTATTCCGGAAACAATGCTTATTAAAGATGTGTTAAATGCTTTAATTAAAAAAAGAAAAAGTATTGCAATTGTTTTAGACGAATATGGTGGCACATCAGGGATGATGACTGTTGAAGATATTGTTGAAGAAATATTTGGAGAAATAGAAGACGAGCATGATACTGTTGTTTTAATTGAAGAGAAAATTAAAGACCATGTGTTTAAATTTTCTGCACGATTAGATGTAGATTATTTAAATAAAATTTATAAAATTAATCTTCCAGAAAATGAAAATTATGAAACGCTTGGAGGCCTGATTGTAGATCAGACAGAGGAAATTCCACTACAAAATGAAATTGTAAAAGTCGGGAAGTTTCAATTTACAATTTTAGATGCTTCACACACAAAAATTGATTTAGTAGAATTAAAAATATTAGAAGAAGTATAGCTGTTTTATTTATGCTTTATAAAAAATAATTGTGATGGATTAATAATCAGAAAAACTATCATGAAAAATTATATTTGTGTATTCTATGTATAGAACTAAACAAAATACGCATTAACACTTTTATTATTTAATAGAAAATGGTATTTTCGCCCACTATAATTTACTAAAATTTAAATGACAGATGGCAGTTTTAAATAATATTAGAAAACAATCAATAGTTTTAATAGCAGTTATTGCTTTAGCACTATTCTCTTTTGTTTTAGCAGATCTATTCAGAAATAGCGATGCACTTACCTCAAAATCGCAAAATATTGTAGCAACAATAAATGGAAAAGATATTAAGCGTGAATCTTTTATGCAAAAGGTTGAAGTTGCTTCAAGGCAATCTGGCGCAAATTCTACTAATACGCAAGTAATGAATAGGGTTTGGGATCAGGAAGTTAGATTAGCAGTGATGGAGTCTCAATATGAAGCAATTGGTTTTACAGTAGAAAAAGATCAAATGAGAGATTTGTTGAAAACTAATTTGACATCTACACCTGAATTTCTTAACGAAGCAGGATTATTTGATGAGAATAAACTAAATGAATTTATTGCTAATTTAAAAGCATTATCACCTCAAGCAGGTGTGTTAGGTGGTCAACCAATAACTTATGCAAGTTGGGTGAATTTTGAAAATAATATTTCTGTAAATGGGCTACAGCAAAACTATAACGATATGGTTAAAGCTGGAATGATAGGAACGCTTGAAGAAGGAAAGTTAGAGTATAAGTTAGGAGAAGACAAGGTGGATATTAAATTTGTTCAAGTCCCTTTTTCTACAATTCCTGATAGTACAATAACTGTTTCAAAAGCGGAAATATCGAGTTATATAAAAGCAAATAGAAAATCATACGAAGTAGATGAGTCAAGAGATATTAGTTATGTACAGTTTAATGAAGTGGCTTCTATCGAAGATGAGAATAATATTAAAGAAACTCTTTCTGCTTTATTAAATGATAGGGTCGAGTATAATGATGTTACAAGTTCTACAGATTCAATTTTAGGTTTTGGAAAAGTAGTAGATAATGAAACTTTTATTAATTCAAATTCTGATATTAAATACGACAATCGTTTTGTATATAAATCTAGTCTAGCAGCTTCCGCTATTGCTGATACTATTTTTAATTTATATGAAGGTGGAGTTTATGGACCCTACAAAGAAAATAATCATTTTAAAATATCAAAAATTGTTGCAGTTAGACAAATGCCTGATTCTGTTAAAGCAAGACATATTTTAATTCCATTTATTGGATCCAATTCAGCTTCTGCTGAAACAACTCAAACTGAACAACAAGCTAAAGTTACTGCAGATAGTATTATGTCTGTTGTGAAAACTGATCCATTAAAGTTTATTGATTTATTAGATTTTTCTGCAGATAAAGCAAGTAATGAAAAAGAAGGAGTATTAGATTGGTTTGTTTATAGAACTATGGTTCCAGAATTTAGAGACTTTGCTTTCGAAAACAGTATAGGTGATGTTGGAGTTGTGAAGTCGCCATTTGGGTTTCATATTATAGAAATTTTAGGACAAAAAAATATACAGAAAACAATAAAATTAGGAACTATTGCAAGAGTTATTGAGCCTTCTGAAGCAACTATTGATAAGGTGTTTAGAGATGCTTCAAATTTTGAAATTGCTATAGCAAAGTCAAATGTTCAAGAAGTTGCTAAAGAAGATAATTATACAGTGCGTCCTGTTAATGGTATAAAAATATTGGATGAGAATATCCCAGGTTTAGGAAATCAAAGAGCTATTGTTCGTTGGTCTTTTAATTCCGATAATAAAGTAGGAGATTATAAGCGTTTTGATGTTCCTGGCGGTTATGCAATTGTTCAACTAGTTGCAAAAAATGAAGAAGGTTTAATGAGTACTGAGGATGCTTCAGTAACGGCATTACCAGAGATTCGTAAAGAGAAAAAAGCAAAACTAATTAAAGATCGAGTTACTGCTACTACACTTGAAGATTTTGCAACAGCCGAATCGCAAACTGTTAAATCTGCTTTAGCAGTTAATATGAAAAGTTCAACAATTTCTGGAGCTGGAAATGAGCCTCTTATAGTAGGAACTGCATTCGGATTAGAAGAAGGCGAAGTATCTAAATTAGTCGTAGGAACTAATGGTGTATATATGGTGCAAGTTACAAAGGTGACGTCGGCTAATGATTTAGCGAACTATCAGTCATACGCAAATCAGGTTGGAACAACAAAGATAAATGCAGTTAATACAAGATTGTATAATGCTTTAAAAGAGGCGGCAACAATTGAAGATAATAGAGCTAAAACAGTTCAATAATATAGCGTATTAGATTATATTTAAAAAAAAAGCCTTGCATTTGCAAGGCTTTTTTAATTTTCTATTGTTTGCTTCTAGCCTTTAAGCACCATCTCAGAATAACTTATAATAGTTTCAAAGCCCTTGCTTTTAAAATAAGTTGTTGGATTTTCGTTAGAGGCTACTAAAATGAAATCTCCACCCCAAGCTCCAAGACTTTTTATGCTTCCATTAAAGTCATTAAAAAGGACTGTTTTAATAGGTTCTTGTTTGATGATACCTGAGATAATTTTTTCATGAGAATTCATTAATATTTTAAATTCTTCTAAATTTTCACAATCAATCATCTGTAAAATGATGTTTTTTATTTCTGAAATTTCTCGAGATAAATTCGAGCTATTCATTTTGTATTGCGCGATACCTTCTCGACTATTCTGTTTTTGGTTTAAATAAACAAAAAATAAATTATCTTTAAAAATAGGATTAAAACTGACAGATTTAATTATATGTGTTTTGTCATTTCGAACAGAGTGAGAAATCTCATTATTTAATTCCAGTTGATAAGTAATAGCATTATCATGCTGTGCACAAGCAATATCGTAGCCACTTCCTCCAAAAGTTCGAGTTAAGAGTAGATAAGGATCTACTTTTGCCCAACTAGCAATGTTATGTATTAAAGTTGACGAGGTGCCTAACCCCCAATTCCTTGGAAAATCAAGTTTAGTATGTATTTCATACCCTTTTTCATCAGTTAAAAATGAAGAATTAAGCCGCTTGGCAGTGTTTAATATTTCAAATAGTTTTTTTGAAACATCATTTCGTGGATTTGAAAAGCCCAAAGCAATCTCTTCAATTAGAAATACATTTTCAAACCAAATATTTCCTTTATTATCAAAACTTTTCCAAATGAGATTAGGTTTGTTTAAGTTTTTTATACTTAATGATTGTCCGTATTTAGTAGGCACTGCAAGAGATATAGCGCCGTCAAGAACTACATATTCTCCTGCAATTAATAATTTTCCATTGCTATAAAAATGTTTCACTTCTAATGTTTAATCCTTAATTCTTTTATAGCTTCTTCAACTGCATTATGAGTTACAGTATTAGTTTTAAAATGCACTATAAGTGTCTCTTTTTCGCTAGCATTGGCTTCAAACAGGTTTAAAATATTCATCAAATGCATTTTCATATGCCCTTGTTGTATTCCAGTTGTAGTTAACGAACTCAATGCAGCAAAATTTTGTGCTAAACCAGCTACAGCAACAATTTGCATCAATTCTTTTGCAGTTGGTTTCTGTAATAATTCTAAAGCCAACTTAACTAATGGGTGTAAATTAGTTAGGCCTCCTATAGTTCCTAATGCTAAAGGAATTTCCATCCAGAATGTAAATATATCGTTTTCAACATTCGCATGTGTTAAACTACTGTATTTCCCATTTCTAGAGGCATATGCATGTACGCCAGCTTCAACAGCCCTGAAATCATTTCCAGTAGCTAAAACTACTGCATCAATGCCATTCATAATACCTTTGTTATGTGTTACAGCTCTATAAGGCTCTATTTCTGCAATAGCGACAGCTTGAATAAATTTATTAGCAAATTCTTCAGCTGAGATAGAATCATTTTCATTTAAATCTTTAAGAGGGCAACTTACTTCAACTCTTACCAAACAATCTGGCACATAATTAGAAAGAATACTCATTACTATTTGAATATTGTTTTCTTCTGAAGAAAACAGCTCAAAATTTAAGGCTTCATTTTTAAATGTTTTTGCAAACTGCTCTAAACAAGAGTTTATAAAATTTGCACCCATCGCATCTAGCGTTTCAAAGGTTGCATGAAGCTGATAATAACCTTTAATGTCTTTAGTTTTATTCCGTAACTCAATATCAATAATTCCTCCACCCCGACTTTGCATATTTTTTGTAATGGGTTTGACATTGCTAATTAATTTTGATTTTATAGTATTAAAAAAACGAACAAGTTTATCAAATTCGCCATGATACATAAAGTGCACTTGACCAACTTTTGTAGTAGAAATCACTTCAGTTTTAAATCCACCTCGATCAAGCCAAAACTTAGCAGCTTTGCTGGCTGCAGCAACTACAGAGCTTTCTTCAATAGCCATAGGAATAGTATAGAGCTTTTCATTAATCAAAAAATTAGGAGCAACAGCAAAAGGCAAATAATAATTGGAAATCGTATTTTCTATAAATTCATCGTGGAGTTGCTGTAGTTTTTTATTGCTATTCCAATATTGTATTAAGGTGTTTTTTGCCTCCTCGTTTTTTGAAAAATAGGTATCAATAATCCAATCAATTTTTTTAGATTTAGATAGTTTTGAAAAGCCAGAAATAGATTTTTCCATTAACTCCTAATTAGAAATACAAAGATACTATTCTCTATTAAAAGAAAGAGTGTTATTGATTTAGATGTTTTTCATAGGTAATTTCAAAGGAGATATGATATTAATTATGAATCAAAATTCAATTGTATACTCGAAATTACTGTTAATATTTAGGGTTTTTTGCTTAATTTTTAGTAAACTTGACATCATTTTGGTATATCAAATTGTTTTAATGTGATAAACGACAATACTTTCATTTTTTAAATGAAATAATTTTGTAGTAAAATTTATCTTTAAACACCAAAAAATTAAGAATAACTGATGAAAATTTTAAAATTCTTCACTCTTACCTGTTTTTTAATCACTTCTCTAATATCTGCTCAAACTAAAGAAATTACTCTTGAAGAAATTTGGGATGGGACGTTTAGGACTCAAAGAATGGATGTTTTGCATTCTATGAAAAACGGACAACAATATTCGGTTTTAAATTTTGATAGAGAAGCAAGAACGACAACAATCGATGTATATGATTATAAAACATTATCTAAAGTAAATACTTTAGTTAGCTCTGCAGATATAGAAGTTCTTAAAATGTTTTCTGATTATACGTTTAGTGAAGATGAAAGTAAAATTTTATTAGCTACAAATCAAGAGTCTATTTTTAGACGTTCTACTCTTGGAAATTATTATGTGTACGATACAAATAGTAACGCAATAGATTTAATAGCAGAAGAAAAAATACAAGAGCCAACGTTTTCTCCTGATGGAAAAAAGGTTGCATTTGGTTTGAATAATAACTTATACGTAAAAGATTTACAAGCGGGAGTAACTACTCAAATAACTTTTGATGGTGAAAAGAATAAAATTATTAATGGAATTACGGATTGGGTATATGAAGAGGAATTTTCTTTTGTTCGTGCTTACGAATGGAATTCAGCAAGTAATACCATTGCGTTTATTAGGTTTGATGAAACGAATGTTCCTCAATTTTCAATGGATATTTATGGTGAAGACCTTTATCAAACACAACAAGTATTTAAATATCCTAAAGCAGGAGAAAAAAATGCTTTAGTGTCTCTTCATTTTTATAATGTAGAAACAAATATAACGTCAGAAATAAAAGTCGATAAAGCATATTCGGATTTTTATATTCCAAGAATTAAATGGACAAATAATCCAGATGTTTTAAGCGCACAATACATGAATAGGCATCAGAATGAATTGGATTTATGGATGATAAATACAAAAACTAATACACCTCATCTAGCTTTAGCTGAAAGGGATGATGCTTATATCGATGTAACTTCCAATTTGACTTTTTTGAAAGATGATAGTTTTATTTGGACAAGTGAAAAAGATGGATATAATCATATTTATCATTATGCTACAGATGGAAAATTGATTAATCAGATAACTAAAGGCAATTGGGAAGTTACTAGTTATTATGGTTTCGACGAAAAAACGAATAAAATATATTACCAGTCCGTTGAAAAAAGTTCAATAAATAGAGATATTTACGCTATAAGCTTAAATGGTAGAGATAAAACAAGATTAACAAAAAATAACGGAACAAACAATGCTGCTTTTAGTGCAGATTTCTCCTATTTTATAAATACATTTTCTAGTGCAACAACGCCCCCAGAATATACTTTAAATAGTGCTGCCTCTGGAAATCTTGTAAAGAGTATTAAGGATAACGATGCTTTATCTGAAAAGATTTTAGATTACAAAACTTCTAAAAAAGAGTTTAGTACTATACATGTCAATGGAAATGATTTAAATATGTGGATGATAAAGCCTGCAGATTTTGATACATCTAAACAGTATCCTTTATTTATGTATCAATATTCTGGGCCAGGCTCACAATCAGTTTCAAACAGATGGAATGGTTCAAATGATTATTGGTATCAACATTTAGCTCAGCAAGGTTATATAGTTGTTTGTATTGATGGTAGAGGAACAGGGTTTAAAGGAGCAGCTTTTAAAAAAGTAACTCAGAATGAATTAGGTAAATATGAAGTTGAAGATCAAATCCAAGCAGCAAAGCAATTAGGAGAGTTGTCTTATATTGATGAAACTAGAATTGGAATTTGGGGATGGAGCTATGGAGGATTTATGAGTAGTAATGCATTATTTAAAGGCAACGATGTTTTTAAAATGGCAATTGCAGTTGCTCCAGTTTCTAGCTGGCGTTTTTATGACACTATTTATACTGAACGCTATATGGCAACACCGCAAGAGAACGCAAGTGGATATGATAATAATTCGCCGCTTAATCATGTCGATAAATTAAAAGGAGATTTTTTGTTAATTCATGGTTCTGGAGATGATAATGTACATTTACAAAATACAATGCGTATGGTTGAAGCTTTAATTCAAGCCGACAAACAATTTGAATGGATGGTTTACCCTGACAATAATCATGGGATCTATGGAGGGAATACAAGATTACATTTGTATAAAAAAATGACTAATTTCATCAACAAGACGCTTGGTGATAAAATAGAGAAACCAGTAGAAGACGACGAAAATGAAATTAAGATTAAGGGATAAACTAACTAACTAATAATAAATTTATGTCAAATTCAATTACAGTAAAACAAAAGGAATTATTTGGACATCCGATAGGATTATTTGTCTTGTTTTTTACAGAGATGTGGGAACGTTTCTCTTATTATGGAATGCGTGCTATTTTAGTATTATACCTAGTCGGTAGAACAGACACTGCAAATGCCGGATTAGGATGGAGTAATGGAGATGCATTAGCGTTATATGGATGGTATACCATGATGGTATATGTGATGTCTATTCCTGGAGGAATTATTGCAGATAGAATTTTGGGCCAAAAAAAAGCAGTATTAGTCGGTGGAGTGTTATTGCTTTTCGGTCATAGTATATTAGCAGTAGAAGCTATGTGGGCTTTTTATTCTGGTTTAGTATTAATAGTCTGTGGTGTAGGTATGTTAAAGCCAAATATCTCAACCATGGTTGGAGGACTATACAAAAAAGGTGATATAAGAAGAGATAAAGGATTTACAATTTTTTACATAGGAATTAATATTGGTGCATTTTTATCAAGTTTAATTGTAGGTTATGTAGGTGAAGTATATGGTTGGCATTATGGTTTTGGTTTAGCAGGAATAGGGATGTTTTTAGGAATTGTTCAATATGTAATTGGGCAAAAACATTTGAAAAATGTTGGAAATTTTTTAGGAGCTTCCAAAAATGTAGAAGAAAAAGCATTGTTGAATAAACCATTAACAAAGATTGAAAAAGATAGAGTAGGTGTATTATTAATTTCGTTTTTGTTAGTTATTGTGTTTTGGGGCGCATTTGAGCAAGCTGGAGGCTTGATGAATATATATACAATGGATAAAACGGATAGAATATTAATGGGCTGGCAAATTCCAGCTTCATGGTTCCAATCTTTAAATGCAATGTTTATTATATTTTTAGGAACTTCAGTTGCTTTATTTTGGGCGAATAGAAAATTAAAGGGAAAAGTATCTACGTCTCTTTTTAAAATGATAGTTGGATTAATTATTATGGGAACAGGCTTCTTTTTTATGACTGGAGCTACAGCTCAATTTGAGTCTACAGGATCTTCTGCAATGTACTGGTTAGTATTAGCATATTTGTTACATACAGTTGGAGAACTATGTTTGTCACCTGTAGCGCTTTCATTTGTAACAAAATTGGCTCCGGCAAAATATGCTTCAATTATGATGGGGGTTTATTTTGCAATGACAGGCTTTGGAAGTAAACTTGCAGGATTGTTAGGGGAATGGTCTGAAAGCCTTGGAGAATATACAATTTTTACTGGTATAGCAGTATTTTGCGTGGTATTAGGATTATTAGTTTTAGCTATTAGAAAAAAGCTAGAAGTCTTAACTCATGGTGTAGAAGATAAAGAAATAGAAATGCATTATGATGAAGCTGAAGGATTCGAATTAGCAGATAATTAATATAATATTGCCCTCATTTTGAGGGCTTCTTTTTTATAAACTAAACATTTTTTTCTATGAATACTGATATTGAAAATCTATTTAAAGACAAAGTAATTGGACACCCAGCAGGATTGTTCGTGTTATTTTTTACCGAAATGTGGGAGCGTTTTTCATTCTATGGAATGCGTATTTTATTAGTATTGTTTTTAACTGCGCCTTTTGCAAGTAATAACCCTGGTTGGGATTGGCCACGAGAACATGCACTTGCCTTAATAGGTACTTATGCATCATTACTGTATTTAACACCTATAGTTGGTGGCTGGATTGCAGATAAAATTACAGGTTATAGAATAGCTGTGGTGATTGGCTGTTTAATAATGACTCTTGGTCATGCGTCAATGGCACTAGAAACAACAATGACATTTTATCTTGGTTTAGCCTTATTAGTAATAGGTACTGGATTTTTTAAACCTAATATTACTTCTATTATATCAGAAATGTATAAAGGCAAAGAATCTAAAAAGGATGGTGCCTATACTATTTTTTATATGGGAGTTAACGCTGGTGCATTCTTTGGAATGTTACTTTGCGGATACTTTGCCAAGACTTATGGATGGTCATGGGGATTTGGAATTGCAGGAATTTTTATGTTTTTTGGTATGCTACAATTCTTGTTTTCTAAAAACCTCTTTGGTGATGTTGGAGGAAAACCAAGTCTAAAACATAAAGTTGAACCACCTCAGAATATTAATGAAGAAAACCCTATAGAACAAGAAGATGCTCAATTGAATGAGAAATTAAATCCATTCACCACATTTGACAAGATATTAATTGTTTTATCATCTGTTGGAGGATTACTATATTTGTTTAATGATCCTCTAGAAAAGATTAAAGGAACAAGCTTAGCGCCTTTTGAAATTGGTGGAATGAGCGGTTCTAATGTTATTGTATTATGTGCTTTAGTTTTCTTTCTAATTTTATTAGTGACTAGGATTTCTAGGTACATACCTATTGTAAGAGATAAAATAATTGCAGTGTCTATATTCGGATTATTTACAGTGTTTTTCTTTGCATTTTTTGAGCAATCTTTAGGGTCGATGACCTTATTTGCTAGAGATTATACAAATCGAATTTTGGAGGGTGATTCAGCTACAGTATTTAAAATTATTGACGCTCTACTTACTACCATTCCACTTATTATAATTACGTGGGTACTTGTTATATTATCTAAAAAAACCTTTTCAAAAATAGCCTTATCAAATATAATACTTTGGATAATTTTTGCTGGGTTATGGATATTGGTAATTTTCAGATTATATAAGAATTTCACTGCAGAGGTAACAGAAGTTGAAGAAACTTGGTTTGGAATATTAAATTCATTCTTTATTATAACATTAGCGCCATTGTTTTCAAGATGGTGGGAGAGTAAATACAATCCGAGTGCAGCCATGAAATATGGATTAGGTTTAATTTTATTAGGTGTTGGGTTTGCAGTATTATCATATGGAGCTACAGATATTCCTTCAGGAGCTAAGACGGCTTCAATAAGTATGATATTTTTAATTATTGCATATTTATTTCATACTATGGGAGAATTATGTTTATCTCCTGTTGGGTTATCTTATTTAAGTAAATTGGTTCCACCTCGTATGATAGGATTCATGTTTGGAGTCTGGTATTTAGCGATTGCGGTTGGTCAAAAAGCAGCGGGAACTATGGGAGGAATGATAGATAAAATATCTGCAGAATATTCTTTAGGGACCTTCTTTTTGATATTTACTTTAATACCAATTGGTGTAGGGATTATTTCAATATTATTAAATCCACTTCTTAAAAAACTGATGCATGGTGTCCGATAATCGAATAATTTGTTAAATTAATAGTAAAATGCTCCTTTGTTGGAGCATTTTTTGTAAGTTCGGAACGACTTTTGTAACAAATAGTAGTATGAAAAAAATAATATATATAATAGTATTAGCTGTATTAACGTCAGTTAATAGCATAGCACAGGAGATTAATTGGGTGAGTTTAGAAGAAGCAGTAGCACTTCAGAAGAAAAACCCTAAAAAGATTATGATGGACGCTTACACGAGTTGGTGTGGTCCTTGTAAATTATTGGATAAGAATACATTCCATAATAAAGATGTTGCAGATTATGTAAACAAACATTATTATGCGGTAAAGTTTGATGCAGAAGGTAATGATGTTATTACATTTAAAGGGAATACGTATTCTAATCCGAAATATGATCCAGCTAAAGCAAAAAGAAGAAATTCACCTCACCAATTATCTAGCTTTTTT
>Ga0209013_10003396_pt1 | contig 14147 bp, 11 predicted proteins | sample Cruoilmetagenom2_FD_187291 | JGI IMG/M metagenome (GOLD analysis project Ga0209013, IMG submission 187291) | Oil polluted marine microbial communities from Coal Oil Point, Santa Barbara, California, USA - Sample 2 (SPAdes) (version 2) | ecosystem: Environmental > Aquatic > Marine > Oil seeps ... | reverse complement strand
TGACAGCGATTCGAGAATACCGGATCTGTTACCTTATTCTGGCTGGGGAGGAAGCGGAATCCAGTTCAGCAATAATGGGGATGAGGTCCTTATGCTTGATCCCTGGGATGGGGTAGTCGACCTGCTAGTTTACGGAAATTCGACTGCTGGAGGATTTTCTGGTCCGCCACCGGCTCCGAAAGAAGGAAACAGCCTGGAGAGGTATCCGCCAGAAAATGACCGGGACAAGGGAGGGGATTGGCGAGAAAGGGAGGGAGTTTCTCCGGGTCGATTGGACCGTTCTCCTCCAACTCTGGTTGTTTTACCTACCCAGAAGCCATCATCAACTATCACACCAAGTCCCTCTCCATTTCCTTCCGGGACGGCCAGCATTATGCCGACAAAATCAGCTACAACCATGTGCGAGGCTACACTAACTTCCACAATGGAAATATTGCCGTCTCTCAGTCCTACCTTGACGATAACAAATACAGTCACTCCGGCTCCAGAGCCTAGTCTGCCGCCTATGATATCGCCAACACCATCTCCGCCCTTGACCCGAACAATGGAGATCACACAGTTCCCATCGATCACTCTCAGTTCTTCCTTGACCTATACCCCCCCCACAACTATCTCTCCGACTACGACAGAAACACTCCATCCCATTATGACCACAATCAGCACCGAGGTTGTGACAGGAACGCCATTGCCGTCGATCACTCCCTCCCAGCCGCCGACGATCACAGGTACCATGGTCTCTCTGGAAGACTTGGATATTCTCCTGAATGAGATCCACGCAGATCCGGACCTGATCCTGGGTGATTCCAATAATGACGGCCAAATTCATAGCGATGATGATGAGTTCCTGGAGTTTGTGAATATTGGGGAAAACGATCTAGATCTGAGCGGATGGTCTATTAGTGATTCTTTGAGGCCCCGTTATATTTTCCCGGATGGGACTATTTTGAAAGGGGGCTGCGGAGTGGTGATTTTTGGAGGAGGTGATCCACAGGGTGATTTTGGCGGAAGCTTGATCTTCAGAGCTGGCAGCTTAGGTTTGAATAATACCGGTGATGCAATCTCCCTTTGTGACAATAGTGGGGAGGAAAGGCTGTTTTACCAATATGGGTCGGAAGGTGGTCAAAACCAATCCCTGACCAGGTCGCCCGACATCATGGGAGCCTTACCTTTGGTCCTGCACGGTGAGGTGGACGGATCAAACGGTGACTTATATTCTCCGGGAGTCATGTTGGATGGGTCTGTTTTCGGGTATTGTCCTTAAAAATAAGAGCCGCTTCGGGGATGAAGCGGCTCTAGATGAGGAGGGTGAAGCGTTCCCTCGTTATCCCAAGTTTACATTTGACGAATGACCAGAACCACACTACCCTGGATCTCAAGATCTGAGGAAGAATCTACATAAATGGGATCCATAGTGGGGTTGGCAGGCTGTAAACGGACTCGATCTCCCTCGTGGTAGAAGTGTTTCAGGGTGGTTTCGTTCTGGTCCTTGAGCCGGACAGCCACCATTTCTCCATTTTGAGCTACCTGGACAGGTTTCATGATGATCAGATCACCATCATTGACCATGGCGTCGATCATCGAATCACCATCCACTTCCAGTGCAAAGAGATTTTCCTTCTGTGTATTGAAGGGAATTAATGATTCCGGTATTTCAATATTGGATTCAGCATCAAATAATGCAAAATCCGTAGAGGGAATTGGAACCGGTTCACTGGCCACAATTCGTCCGACTATTGGGATGGTCAGCGAGTTGGAAATTTCTTGTACTACTTGCTGAACATTGTCCAGCACTTTGTTGACCTTATCGCTAGCAGTATCCTTGATCTGCAGGCTGCGAGATATATTCTCACTTCGCTCGATATAGCCCATTTCCTCCAGCTGCTCCAGATAATAATTCACCATCGAGGTCGAGGTGATGTCAGTCCGGGCACAGATTTCCCTATAAGACGGGGCATAGCCATGTTTGGATGTATACGCCTGGATTACGTCCAGGACTTGTTTGTGGCGTTCTTTGAGTTGTTTCCGAGCCTTTGGAGCCATATGTTGACCTCCCATACCTACTATAGAAAGTAGAATGTTTGTGCTAGTCAAGATTATACACGAACATCTGTTCTGTGTCAAGTAAATGTGAACCTAGTATGAGTATAAAGCGGATGAATAATATCTTTCTTTTAAGTCAGAATAAATTGTGCCAATGATGGATATAAGATATAATTTTTTTCTATAAACATAGGTCGGGAATTGTCTCTGGAGCAGGGGAGATCACTTGCAATCAATCAGAGAACGAGGGAGGGCAATTTGGCTCAAATAGGAACCGCAGGGAACCAAGGACCTGACATTCGCTCCGATTGTTTTGCTTCCCTGAAAATTAATAAGAGTGGGGGTATTAAGATCTTCCTTTCCAGCAAAGTTGACGCGCTTTATAAAAACTCTATCCAGAATTTGGCTCTCCAAATTCTGGATTTTTATAATGTGGAACATGCAGAGTTAGAAATCATCGATCGCGGGGCAATCTCACTGATTTTAGCTGCCCGCATTGAAGCCGTAGTAAAAGAATGTCTCGAATCAGATGATGAATTCTTGCTGGATATGATCCCTGAAAATCAGAACAGCACTGAAAAAGACCACAGACGTCGATCGCGTTTATATCTCCCGGGAAACTCCCCTAAATTAATGCTTAATGCCGGTATTCATAAACCTGATGCAGTGATCCTTGACCTGGAGGACTCTGTTGCGCCGGATAAAAAATCGGAAGCCCGCCTGGTGGTTCGCAATTCATTACGGGGACTGAATTTCTATGGTGCGGAGCGTATGGTCCGGATCAATCAGCTTCCAGCTGGGCTGGAAGATCTTGAGTACGTGGTGCCGCATTATGTCAACCTGATCCTGCTGCCTAAGTGTGAAACGGCCGATCAGGTACAAGCGGTTGACGAGAAGATCACCCAGATCCTGACCGAGGCTGGACTTGAGCATCCGGTTTATATTATGCCCATTATCGAGAGCGCCCTTGGTGTGGTGAATGCTTATCAAATTGCAGCTGCTTCAGACCGTGTGGCCGCTCTGGCTATCGGCTTGGAGGACTATACTGCTGATCTCGGGACCCAGAGGACCCGTGAAGGCCGGGAGAGTTTTTACGCTCGTAATCAACTGGTTAATGCTGCCAAGGCAGCGGGCATTCAGGCCATCGATTCGGTCTTTTCTGATGTAGCAGATATGGAAGCTCTGCGGGAAGTGGTGCTTGAAGCAAAATCCCTGGGTTTTGACGGCATGGGCTGTATCCATCCCCGCCAGATTAAAGTCATTCATGAGGCCTTTGCTCCTACAGAAGCTGAAATTACTAAATCCAAGAAGATCGTATTAGCTTTTGATGATGCGACAAAAAAAGGATTGGGCGTGGTATCCCTGGGATCGAAGATGATAGATCCGCCTGTAGTGAAGAGAGCACAGAACACGATAACGATGGCCCTGGAAGCTAGTTTGATCCAGGAGAATTGGAAAGAAAACGATCAGGATTAATTGATCTTCCGGAAAAAGTGAGGAGAAACGATGGCATCAAAATTCGTTAAAAATGCTGTAGGACGCATGATCCCGGAGAAGATAAATGGAAAACCAGTCATTCCTTATCAGGGTGTGCATAAATACATTACGGATGGCAAACGTTACGCGCCCCCGCTTCCCAGTTCAGCCAACTACCCGGAAGATGGCAACAAACAGGTAAAGGACTTGAAAACGGCTATGAAAAACGCCGGTATCAAGGACGGTATGACCATCTCTACCCATCACCACTTCAGGAATGGGGATCTGATAGCCAACCAGATCTTCCAGGTTGCTTCTGAGCTGGGAATAAAGGACCTGGTCTGGTTTCCTTCAGCCTCCTTTCCCTGCCATGAACCGATTATAGATTATCTGAAAGATGGCACCATCCATCATATTGAAGGCAGCATGAACGGCCCCCTGGGCAGGTTCGCCTCCTTGGGTCATATGAGAGGCGCAGGTGTTTTACGCTCTCACGGTGGGCGCTACCAGTCTGTCCAGGATGGAGAAGTGGTGATCGATATAGCAGTCATCGCTGCACCAACTGCCGATCCTTTTGGCAATGCTAACGGTCTGACAGGAGAATCGGCTTGCGGGTTATTGGGTTTTGCCCTGGCGGATTCCCAATATGCACACAAGGTGATCGTTGTCACTGACAATCTGGTCCCATTTCCCTGCATTCCCTGGCAGATCCAGGGAAATTATGTGGATTATGTGGTGGAAGTGGATCATATCGGCATCCCGGAACGAATTATCTCCGGTACCACACGTATTACCCGCAGCCCGGATCGATTATTCATTGCTGAACTGACTGCCAAGTTCTGTGATGAGGTGGGCATTATCAAAAATGGTTTTTCCTTCCAGGCTGGCGCAGGTGGTACATCCCTGGCGATTGGGAATTATTTTGGAGAGATCATGCGCGAGAAGGGCATCAAAGCACGTTTTGCCCGGGGCGGCAGCAATCAGTACTTGGTGGATATGCTGGAAGAAGGTTTGATCGACTACATTCTTGACGGACAAACCTTTGACCTGGCTGGTGTACGGTCTATGCGCGAAAATCCCAATCATGTCAATACAAGCCCCTTTACCAGCTACAACTATCACGGCAAGGGAAATTTTGCCGGGATAGTGGACGTTGTCATCCTGGGCGCCACTGAAGTGGATGTGAACTATAACGCCAATGTGGTCACTCACTCCGATGGCTACCTGCTGCACGGCATTGGCGGATGGCAGAACTGCCTTTTCAGCAAAACCGTGATCCTGCCAATTCCGCTTTTCCGGGACAGGATCCCGATCATCCGCGATGAGGTCACAACTATCTGCGGCCCTGGTGAATTGGTCGATGTGATCGTCACAGAGCGCGGAATTGCAATCAACCCGCGCCGGAAAGACCTGTTGGAAAAAACGGCCAACTCCAAATTGCCGATCCTGTCTATTGAAGAGTTGAAAGATGAAGGTGAAAGGATCTGCGGAGTACCGGAACCTGTCAAGTTGGGTGAAAAAGTGATCGCTGCCATCAACTGGGTGGACGGCACTGTGATCGACGTTGTGTATCAGGTAATTGAGTAACCGTGAGGTAATATGAATATTGAAAAACTCTGGCCGGAATTAGCATGGATTCAGGATAAAGAGCTGCGTGAGGCTACAACCAAGACTTGGGAACAGGCCCTGGAGCGCAGTGTATTATCAGAAGACGACTTACAGCGCATACCATTTACTCTCCTGGCCGGGCCCGATCTGAAGGTCAGTTTTATGGCACATAAACGTTGTGTGGTGCATGTTGCCCAGGAAAGTGCCTTGAAAATGATCAACTTCTTTGGAGAGGAATTGCCAATCAACCTGGATGTGGTCATAGCTGGAGCTATCCTGGCGGATGTTGGAAAATTACTGGAATATGAACTGGATGAAGAGGGTAATTCCTTCCAGGGCACATATGGAAAATACCTGCGACATCCCTTCTCGGGTGTATCCCTGGCTGAGAGCTGTGGTGTACCAGCGGAAGTCTGCCATATCATTGCCGCCCATGCAGGGGAGGGCAATTTGGTCAAGCGCTCTACTGAAGCCTATATTGTGCATCATGCTGATTTTATGACCTTCCTGCCTTTTAAAAGCCGGTTGGAAATATAGAATTCGATCAAGAATAAGATCTAACACAGGATAAATATGTCCCAGACATTTGCAGAGAAGATATTAGCCAAAAAAGCTGGATTGGACCATACGGTCCCGGGCCAGATCGTGGAGATCAAGCCTGATGTGATCTTATCCCATGACAATACAGCGCCCATTTACGGGCTATTCCAGCGGATGGGTGGAGAGAAGGTCTTTGATCCGGATATGCATGCCATAATTATTGATCATGCCACTCCGGCACCCAGCACCAAACATGCAGAAAACCACCGTATTATCCGGGAATTCGTGAAGGAACAGGGTATCAAGGAATTTTATGATGTTGGCCGGGGTATTTGCCATCAAATCCTGGTGGAATCCGGCCTGGCGCTGCCCGGTGAGGTTGTGCTGGGATCGGATTCCCATACACCCCATGCCGGGGTAATGGGAGCATTCGCTGCCGGCATTGGCCGGACCGAGATGGCCTCGATCTGGGCGATAGGTGAACTCTGGCTGCGGGTGCCGGAAAGCTTGAAGATCACAGTCACAGGTAAATTGAGGGAAGGTGTGACATCCAAGGACCTGGCCCTAAAATTCATTGGCGATCTCAAATCAGATGCCGCGATTTATATGTCCGTGGAATGGCATGGTGAAGCTATTCAGGCATTACCTCTGAGCCAACGAGCAACACTCACAAACTTGATGGCAGAAATGGGCGCCAAGAACAGTTTCATTCCTCCTGATAAGAAGGTAGTTGACTATCTCAAAGAACGGGCCCGGCGTGAATACGAAGCAGTCTACCCTGATGAAGATGCCAATTACACCAGGCAAGTTGACTACGAAGGTGGGGCCATTGAGCCCATGGTTGCCTGCCCTCATACTGTTGATAATGTCAAACCGCTCTCTGAGATCCGAGGGATACATATTGACCAGGCTTTCCTGGGCACCTGTACCAATGGACGCCTGGATGACCTGGCGGCTGCCGCGGAAGTACTGGAAGGAAAAAAGATTGCTGAGGGGAGAAGGATGATCGTGATACCAGCCTCAGAGGCGATCTACCTGGCAGCTCTCCAGGCAGGCTATCTGGAAACTTTTGTGAAAGCAGGAGCGGTGGTTGAAAGTCCTGGCTGCGGACCGTGTATGGGCAACCATATGGGCGTGCCTGCTGTGGGCGAAGTATCGATCAGCACTGCCAACCGCAATTTCCGGGGCCGGATGGGCACCAAGGAAAGCGAAGTTTACCTGGCCAGCCCGGCTGTTGTGGCTGCCTCGGCTGTAGCGGGAGTGATTGAAAGTCCCGCGAACCTATAAAAGTGATCGGAGTAAATAATGGCTGAAATTCAAGGCAAGGTTTGGAAGTACGGAGACAATGTTAACACTGATGTGATCTTCCCGGGTAAATATACCTACACGGTTAGCGAACCGGCTGAAATGCCAAAATATGCCCTCGAGGACCTGGATCCGGAATTTGCCGGATCTGTTCAGTCCGGGGATGTGATCGTAGGCGGAACCAACTGGGGCTGCGGTTCTTCCCGGGAGCAGGCAGTGGTCTGCCTCAGCGAAGCTAAATTGGGTGCCATTATTGCCAGATCCTTCGCGCGAATCTACTACCGCAACTGCCTCAACAACGCTCTGCCAGCAATTGTCTGCCCAGAGGCTGTGGATGCGATTGAGAATGGAGAGAATCTCACCATAGATCTTGAAAATGGAATTATCACCTGCCAAGCTGGGGAGTTCAGTTTTCCACCCCTGCCGGAAGCAGTGATGGAAATATTTAATGCCGGGGGTTTGATCCCTTATACAAAGAAGAGATTATCAGAGTCAAATTAAAAACAGGAGACAAAAGGATTATGGCAAAGTATAAGATCGCCTGGATGCCCGGAGACGGGATTGGAATCGAAGTCATGGAAGCTGCCCGCATCGTGCTTGATAAACTCAAGCTGGATGCCGAGTATTTGCCGGCTGATATTGGCTGGGAATTCTGGAAAACTGAAGGGGAAGCTCTGCCGGAACGCACTATGGACTTGCTCAAAACAGTAGATTGCGGACTGTTTGGCGCTATCACATCCAAACCCAAAACAGAAGCTCAAGCGGAATTGATCCCTGAACTTCAGGGCAAAGGGTTGACATACAGGAGCCCGATCGTGAGGCTTCGTCAGCGGCTTCAACTCTATTACAACCTGCGTCCCTGCAAGGCGTATCCCGGGAACCCGCTTAATTATCGAGATAATATCGACCTGGTGGTCTTCCGTGAGAATGCGGAAGGTCTGTACAGCGGGGTGGAATTCCACCCTGTGGCAGATGAGCTGCGGGACATGATGAAAAAATATGCGCCTGCTCTGGGAAATTTTGACGATGTGACTGGCGATGACATGGCAATGACCACCCGCGTAGTCACCACGCGCGGCGCGGACCGAATCATTCGCAGAGCTTTTGAATATGCCGATAAACATAGTTATCCTACTGTGACATTGGTAGAAAAACCCAATGTGCTGCGGGAGACCAGCGGTATGATGGTGCGTGTAGCTCGAGAAATCCATAAGGAGTTTCCGAAGATCGAGCTCTGGGAAACCAATATCGACGCACAGATGATGTGGATGTTGAAAAACCCTGAGAATTACGGTGTGATGGTGACTGGCAACCTATTTGGTGACATTCTCTCTGACCTCTCAGCCCAACTGGTTGGAGGATTGGGATTTGCATCCAGCGGAAATATTGGCGATGATTTGGCGGTATTCGAACCAACCCATGGTTCGGCGCCAAAATATGCCGGACAATATAAAGTGAATCCCCATGCAATGTTATTGACCACCAAGATGATGCTGGATTGGCTGGGAGAAACAGATAAAGCCCAGGCGTTGGAAGAATCCATCGCTGGAGTGATACTAGATGGGAAAGTCAAGACCTATGATATGGGTGGCGACAGTACAACTATCGATGTAGCCAACGCGGTTGCCGAACGGCTGTAGATAACATTGAAACCGAGTAAGGAGTGAATATGAACTCACTAAGCGGGAAAATGGCCCAATGGGCATTAGATCTGAAGTTCGAGGACATCCCTGAGGAATCCGGCTGGGAAGCTAAACGCTTTTTACTGGATAGCATCGGCTGCGCCCTGGCTGCCGTGAAAAATGAAGACATGGAAGCCATGTATCGGTTCACGGAAAAATTGGGCGGTACACCAGAAGCTTCAGTGATCGGCCGGGAGTATAAAACCAATGCTTCTAATGCAGCATTGATGAACTGCCTTTTGACCAGAGCGATGGATTATAACGATATCTACTGGGAAGAAGATCCATCCCATCCCTCAGATCTGATTGGCACCGCCCTGGCGTCTGGAGAAGTAAATGGGAAGAATGGAAAAGAAGTCCTGGAAGCGATCATCATCGATTATGAATTAATGCTGCGTTGGTGTCATGCGGCTCATCCGGGTGTGCGCGAGATTGGTTGGCACCATGCCTCCCTGGTCCAGTTTGTAAGCCCTGTGGTGGCTGGAAAATTATACGATTTGGATTTGGAGCAGATGGTCGCCGCAGTAGGTATAAGCAGCAGCAGCCACTTCACCCTGGGAGGGGTTGTGGCCGGGCATCTCACCAATATGAAAAACACTGCTGCCCCCTTGGCTTCCCAGGCGGGTGTGATCGCAGCTATGATAGCCAGAGAAGGTTATTCAGGTCCTGTGGAAGTCTTCGAAGGAAAAGAAGGTGTTTTTGAGGTCATTGATAGTGTGGAATGGCGTCCGGAGTGGGTCCTGAAAGACCTTGGTAAGGATTTTATGATCACCAAGTGCGCTTATAAAGCCTTCCCGACCGAAGCGCTTACTCATCAACCCATTAGCGCTGCTATGCAAGTCTGCCAGGAACATAATCTGACTGCTGAGGATATCAGCAAGATCCTGGTGGAAACCACTGTACGTGGGGCAGATATCCTTTCCGACCCAAGCAAATTCAAGCCAAAAACCAAGGAAACTGCCGATCACAGCCTCCCTTATGTGGTCGCCGCTGCAGTTGCGGATGGAAATGTGCTGCCGTCATCGTTCAGCGATGAGAAGCTAAAAGATCCACGAATCTGGGATCTGTTAGGCAAGATAAAAGTTGTTGCGGATCCTGAAATTGACGCCATGTTCCCGGGAGTGAAACGAGCCCGGGTGACTATTTCAAATCTGGCTGGTGAGTCTTTCACGGCCCAGGTGGATAACGCCAAAGGTTCTCCCTTGAATCCAATGAGCGATGATGAGGTTGTTTCCAAGTTCCGCGCCAACGCAGGTGTAGTGCTTAGCAAAGAACAGCAGGACAAAGTGATCGACCTGACCTGGCGTTTTGATGAGCTGGAAGAGATCTCTGGGTATATGGGGTTATTGAGGTAGATATCAAGGATAGGTCCCTCGATATAATAAAAGTATAAAGGACTAAGTCTCGATAAGCGACTTAGTCCTTTTGTAATGATATGGTAGAAGGGACTTGGTCCTTTCTTTTCGGGACTGAGCCCTTTTGGAAGGACTCAGCCCTTCGTAATTAACGGGTTGTTCCAGGATCCAGCAGCTGAGGTTTGATGATGGTGAAGGTTTTACAACCGTCGGTGGTTTTGACCAGGGCATATTCATCGTCATCCGGGTCGTAAACCACCGCCAAGGCGTTATTCTGATCCGTAAAGCTGAACTTGCCATCCCAGTTAACGCTCTTAACAAATTTCCATGATACACCGCCATCGGTGGATTCATAAATTTCTCTTCCGATTGCGAAGATCACCAGATCATTGATGTAGTAGAAATCTCCCCTGGGAGCTTCCAGAATTTCCCAATCTGCCCCATTGTTGCTGGTTTTGTAAAGAAAATCCCGGTCGATCATCAGATTATTTTCGAAGTAGCGGCTAAATAGTCTGAAATATCCATGCCCCGTGGAAATTAAGTAAGGATCATAAAGTCCAGCTAAATCATGCTGAAATAGATCTGGCAATGGGGGAGGACTCGGAATTTCCACTGAGTCCCAGGTGATTCCACTATCAGATGTCAGGTTGATCCGGACATTAGGATCTACGCCGCGGAAATCCCTGGTTAACCAACCATATTCTGGTGAGATAAAAGCTGAACCAGTTTTATCAAAAGCTTGGATCGATACATCATTATAAGGATCCAAAAGCAAATCCCAGGTATCACCTCCGTCGCTGGACCGGTTTACAGCAGTGTAGACTTTCTGCATACCACCTTCCAGAAATTGGTAGAACCAGACATGATTTCCATCCAGGACAGAAAACATCCCGTCATATGTGGTCATAAACGCTAAAGGAGCCGGATTCCAGGTTAATCCACCGTCCGACGTTGCCCATATATATTCAGCTCCTCCATAAGCTACCCAGGCATTTTTTGCATCCCAAGCACCAAATTCTGCCATTGATATACCACCATGATTGACGACAATAGGTTGAGGAGGTGTCACATCCTGCCAGGTTACCCCGCCATTGACGGTTCTAAAGATATGGGGAGTATCTGGGTTTGCTACTCCGATTCCCCAACCAGTCAAATTATCTACCATGGTGAGTTCTAAAATGGTTATCTCTGTTCCTGCAGCATAAAGAGGAATGCGAGCTCCATTGATGACTTGATCCAAATCTGCAGTCGGTTCAGCAGGAGGTCCGTCAGGTGGGGGTGTTTCGGAAGGATCGGATGTCTGAGCATCAGGTGTGGAAGTATCAGTTTCTGATGCCATAGTGGCGCCTTGAGGAGTATCTGTTGCCGGCTCGATTATTTCCGTATTAGACGGAACAGCTTTTGGCAGTATTTGAGGCTTGTTGCAGGCGGTTAGTATTACAAACAGACTGATAAATAGGTATTTGGAGAATTTGGACATGGTAGCTCTCCTTGTTGAAAGGCAGGGATTGAGTCTTATCTAAAGGACTCGATCCCTAAGTAAGTACTGGACTTCGTCCCTTTGTAGAACATGAGTAGGTTTATTTATTGTAATTGAATTTCCAGCAAGAGACTATCTGCAATCTGGGTCTGTGATTAAGATTCCTTTGTTGATCCGAAATACAACTTTCTCGAAAATCCCCACACCATCAACCCCAGGGCAACTGCAAACCAGAGGGTGGCAAAGCGGATCAACAATGTAGCAGCTGCCGCAGTATCTCTTGTTAAACCCAAGAGCAGGCCTAACATGCCGGCGATGGAAGCTTCTGCGGCACCCAGGCCGCCGGGTAGGGCAGAGATAGCTCCAACTACAGTTGAAAACGCCAGTACAAAGATGGCGATCGATAGAGTTTCCCAACCACCAGGCACTTCTAATCCCCGCAGCACATAATACATCCCAATCCCTTCTCCCAGCCAGGAAACCGTTCCTAGCCCAACTGCTACCAGGAGGGATTTAGGTTTGAACAGGGCATAACTACCTTCATAAAACTCTCGCAATCCCCCAGAGATCTTTTTCAAGAGAGGAAGTTTGGAAGCCAGCTCCAGCAGCCACAAAGCCGCTGGTCGGATCTGGATGATCACAATCATAACGATAAGCCCACCCAGCACGATTGCAAAGGCCGGCCAGTAACGAGGATAGGCGATTACTCCCAGGGTGCTGAGGATCAAAACACCCAATCCGTCGCTGATGCGCTCAGCCAGCACAACCGAGATACCCTTTGAAATTGGCAGCCCGGTTTCTTTTTCGAGCCAGACTCCCTTGAGTGCTTCACCCACTTTGCCGGGCGTGACAGCTAATGGGAATCCAGCCAAGAATAAACGGGCGCTTTTTTGTAAAGGATAATCCTTTACGCCAACTTGGCCCAGGTAAAAGTGCCACTTGAAGAAACGCAGGAGGTAGTTAAAGAGGGTTAATAGCAAGACCAGGGGAAAATAAATCCACTTAAAATGGATTACTTGATCACTGACCTGCTGCAGATCCCCGACCAGGATCACCACCAGGAAAACCAGAAAGCCGAATATCAACCCGGCGATCAACCGCCGGGTGATGGATTTAGATTTGTTTTGATCCATAGAATTTAAAAGATCGCTACCAGGATGGCAATCAGGGCCGCGATCGCCAGAACAATAGCTACCAGTGCCTGGAAGATGGTTTTGCGTTCCATACCAGGCATGACAACTTTGCCATCGCCATACTTCTTGAAGACCTGTCCCCATTTAGTTTTCAGGGCTTCTGCCACCCGCTTGTGACCTACAAATGGATACCAGTATACGTTATGATAAAAGTTGCTGGCGAAGTAAGCCCAGGGTACGATTGGACTTTGAAGGAGCAGCTTTTCAAGAGGCTTTAACCAGCCGTGGTAGATCATATGCTGACCGGTGCTGGCCAGAGTATCTTCCCGCACGAAATTCCAGGGTTTTTCCTGGTCGATATCGTAGCCAATAATTTCAATCTGGCTGGGATCACCTACTCCAAGATCGTGTTCATGGGCAAGGCGAATGAATTTTAAGCCCATCGGATCGAATCCCTGCAGTTTGGCAGAGACTGCGTCGATAGCAACTTGATCAGCTGAAGCAATAAGAATGTCTTTTTCATGCCAACGCATAGCCCTTGGTCCGGGTCCGTCGCCGGCAAAGGTGCCGTCCATCACAGCAAAAAGACCAGGATGGATCTCTTGTTGAATGGCTAAAAGATCGACCACTGTTTCATGGATCACTGCATGGGTCCAGTGTCGCTCGCGGTGCAATAACCCACCGAAGGCATTTTTCATTGCCCCGGTGATGGTTGTAAAAACGTGGGTTTTTACAGTAGGCAGCTGGATGATATTCATACCCAATAGGGCTTTGGGGATCAAAACACCATCGGGATAGACTTTGTCAAGTACGAGGTATTTATGGTTTTTTGGGGTGAATTCGATCCATTCGAATTCCTGGTTGTATAGATATAAGCAGGGGATATTATATTGATCCGTGACCGCTTTGTGTTTGTTATTGGTTTCTCCGTCGCTGGTATTGACCACAACTGTGTCATTATGCACACCAACTAAATCCTTATATCCACGAGTTTGCAGGGATTTGATGACTCCTTCCAGCTGCCATGGGGTTGTTGAGCAGGCCGGGTACCAGGTCTGCCAGGAGATGTTGATCTTCAATCCTGTTTGGAGGTTTTTATCGGGCAGGGCACCTTCCACACCGGCCATTTCCATCAGCTTGTGGTAATCCTCCAACACTGTTTCAGGGGAGGTTTTTATGACTGCTACTTTGCCTTTTCCTGGAAAATTACTCATATCTCTTCCTTCAATTGATATTGATGATATATTCACACTGATTTTATCAGGAAAATCCTTTTCAATCTCATTCGAAAATAATTCGGATTTAATTGGAGGGGGGAAAAATGATAGAATTGATATACTGTTTTAGTCTCATTTGAGAGGGCTGTATGCACGAGCTTCATTTTTCAGAAGAGGTCCGCCAGGCATTAGACAACCAGCAACCGATCGTAGGGTTAGAAACCGCAGTAGTCACCCACGGCCTGCCGTATCCAACCAATATTGAATTGGCCCAGGCCATGGAAAACCTGATCCGTGAAGAAGGTGCTGTC
>Ga0209013_10003395_pt1 | contig 14149 bp, 14 predicted proteins | sample Cruoilmetagenom2_FD_187291 | JGI IMG/M metagenome (GOLD analysis project Ga0209013, IMG submission 187291) | Oil polluted marine microbial communities from Coal Oil Point, Santa Barbara, California, USA - Sample 2 (SPAdes) (version 2) | ecosystem: Environmental > Aquatic > Marine > Oil seeps ... | reverse complement strand
CGGATTTTCCCCTGGAACGTGCCCGAAGGAGGGTTGAAAAATTTTGTACAGTTGGTAGCCGAGTCAAACGGCTTCTTTTCCAAAAGAAATAGCGTCAACGGAGTTACAGATAAAAACTCGGGAGGACATATCTTATTTGTCGCACCGGGTATCCAGGCCAAGGTGAGCCGCTTTGTATTCGAATCCTCATTTCAATTCCCCGTAATTCAGGACCTAAACAGCAATCAAATAGAGGCGGACTTTGCCTGGACATTTGGGGTCATAATAAACATATTTAAGTAGAGTTCGGGAGAATTACTAGTCGGGAAGCATTAAGCTTAGGCTCAATTAAGATTTAAGATACTGTCACTCCTCTCTTCCATCAGCATTTTCTAATTTCCCGGCGTTAGAAAAGAAAAGAATTACAGCAGCCAAAACCGCAACTACACAGATTGCAAACATGGGCAGTCTTATAAAATAGGCAGCCAGAAATCCCGCTCCTAATCCCGACAATACTTCAGAGCCTACCTCTAAGGAAAGGTTATTCCCGAGCGCCCTGCCCTGCTCATGCGCCCCGGCTGAGAGCGATATCATAGTGGCGCACGCCGGAAGCACAACCGCAAGAGCAAGACCCGGCCAAAACAGAGATATGTAGAGCATGTACTCAGACTGCGGAATTATTATTAGCAGGCTAAAGAGACCCAGAAATACTGAGGAGTAAATAGTGATTGTCCTTGGTGAATGGAGCTTCACCAGATATCCGGTTAACCAAAGGCTTCCAATAACCACAGGCACTGCGTTCCATGCGATGTATTTCGCAAGCTCGGTCACCCCCATATCGAAAACTTCAACCAGATACATAGGGAACGCTCTGAAGAATCCGAAGATAGCGAAGTAGATGAGAAAATTTACGAAATATATTATTCTTAATTTCCCAGGGGCAAATATAGCAAGAAGGTTTGTAAACGCCTCCGTATAACTGACGTGAGTTCTTTTAGCTTTTGGTCTTGTTTCCTTAAAAGCGATTAATGTAAAAAGGACCGTCAGTATTAATAATCCGAACACCCCCCAATAGGGCGTCGCGTTGTTAAACCACGGGACCAATTTCGGATCTGCGAGCACCCCTGCCAATAGAGGGCCGATAACAAAAGCCCCGCTTGCGCTAAGGTTTATATAGGCAAACATTCTCGTTCTATTCTGAGGCGTTGTTACATCGGCAACCGCGCTCTGAGCAGTGGAAATATTTGCTTCAGCCAGTCCCATAATTAAGGAGACCATCATGAATATGAATAAGTTTCTTGATTGAATGGAATATCCAAGCCCCCCGTAGCAGATCGTTGCAATGGTCAATGAAATAAGGAGAATCGGTTTTCTTCCAAAGCGGTCAGATAAGGCGCCCATCACAGGAGCTCCAAAGAACTGTCCAATTGGATAGAGGGCAAGCACGATGCCTAGTATGATTGTAGGGCCAGCCCTAAACGGCAGCGAGCTAAGTAAAGTATCACTGCCCTCAAGAATCATAGGGGTTAAAATCGTGATCGTGAGACTGTATCCCACAAAACCAATAAAGATTACTATGTAGAGCGGGAGTATTTTGAGAAAACTCGAGTCCTGTCGATTAACCATTTGGGATGAGCGTACCTAAATATAGGAAAAATGTCAGAATGCTAGAGAGTTTTTTCTAAAAACTATGCTCACACCGTAGGGGTGCTACTTCTCACTCCAAGCATGGAACAAGCCCTCTCACGCGCCATGTAGAACGGGAGCATATTCTCCCATCATCCCCGCTAAGATTCCCATAAACATAAGCGCCACAATTATTGCAATAAAGATAAGTGCGAGGACAAGATAAGCTATACAAAAGTTTTTTCTATTTGTGTTAGATTTGCTTGACAGCGACCAGTAGAGTAAGAATATGAAACCTACCAAGGGAATTGAAAGAATTATTAGAGTAAATATCCAGTCGCCTACCGAAAGCGGCTTGTCTTGAAGACTTCCAGCCGGAGTTCCCATTGGTTATGTAGTCATAATTATTAGCCCTCCCTAAAATGAAACTATTATAGTTTCTAAATATTGTCAATATGTACCAATTGGGTGGACATACAATTTCTGAATATCTAAAGAGCTCAGGAGTGGTCAGACAAATTCAGAATGCTCGTGATTTTCTTAGTAATACTATGCCGACCGCGCAGCTCCGCTACCTTTTACGGCTAATCATAAGCAAGGGGCAGCTTGTCTCTTGCGCTATGTAGAGCGGTATCTTACCAAACTCTTTGCGTCTTCTGCCAAAGCGCTGAAGTCCCAGTATCATAAGATCGCTGTCCTGAGCATGAGAGATTAATTCTTCTGAAGTATTATTATTTTTAACAACCACGACCTTAAATTGCCCGTGAGGCACCTGGTCTTCCGCGATATGGAAAAGAGCTTTTCGTGCTTTATCTGTTTGCTGCCAAGTTGCGTCTTCAGGCAGAATCTTAAGGAAAGTAACCTCAGGACTACTAGCTCTGCAAATGCTCCCTAAGAGTCTTGCCAATAGTTCATCCTGAGCGCCTGAACCCCTTACAGGAACTAGTATTTGCTTTACTTCTGAAAGCCGCCACGCGTGAGTTGTGCGAAGAACCACAACGTCCGAATCAACACGGTTCATCACGTATTCTATCTTTTCTTCTGATTTTTCATTTAAGTTTGTAAGCCCCAAAAGAAGGCTCTCACAGCTGTACGCATGGGACACACGTATAATCTCATCCCATGGCTCAGAGGCAACCGTAGTAAGAGCTTCGGGTTTAAGCCCCAGTCCAAATGAGGCGGATAAGGACTCTTTTAATACTCTCTGTGTGTTATTTAGTTTTTCAGGATGCTTTTCCGGATCCCAGTCCTCAGGAGTTCTCACGACTGAGAGCAGTAGAACTTTTCCGGTAACAGAAGGCGCAAGAGCACTTGCTACAGCCACCATTGGAGCTGCGTGAGAAGGATTAACAATAGGCACCAGCACAAGAGGGCTTCTGCCCCTTAGACTTACCAGGCGAGGATCGTATCCCTCGGCAGACGCGTCTACAACCCTTGCCCTTCGTCCGAATAGTATGTAGTAGAGGATTCCGCCAAGAACGAGCCATACAAGGGTGATGACTCCTGCAAGAGGTACTTTTATACCTTCAAACACTGCTATTCCAACACAGCTCAAGATTCCAACCACAGGGATTAATGGGAAAAACGGCGCTTTAAAAGGCAAGTCCTCAGGCTTGCTGCGTTTACGGGATAGTATGCTTATCCAGTGCGCCAGGGCAAAAGATATAAGAAATATCAAACTGGACGCTGCACCAGCGACAGCAATGTCAGGCACTATAATTATAGTTAGAACAAGCACAGCTGCCGTGACTATGACAGCTTTTACTGGAGTACCCAGTCCTTTATCAATTTCACCCATTTGCCTGGGCAATGTCCTATCTCTAGCCATGCTGAATGCGATGTGGGAAGCACCAAGTAAATTGGCGTAAAGCGCTGAGAGCATCGAGAGAATACCGGCGACAATTACTAGCCAATAACCGTATTGGCCCATATATATCTGCGCGGCATGAAGCACAATCTCTTCCGGTCTGGCAGCTCCTGCCTCAACGATTGACTCTCCCGGCCCCACTGCAGCTGCAGTAATTACCAACATAAAAAGTACGTATATTACAATTGCAACAATAAGAGAAATAAACATAGCCCGGGGTATGTTTTTTTCAGGATCCTTTACCTCCCCACCCACAGCAGAGATAAGGTCGAATCCATGATAAGCAATAAATGTGTAGCCCATTGCCTGTAGTATTCCAAAGCTACCCTCGGCAAAGAACGGAGTGAAATCATCAACTACTTCCATCACCGACTCATTGGCCAGATACCAGCCACCGCCGATGATTAGCACTAAAAATACGGCGACCTTCCCGGTGTTAATCCAATTGCCGCCACTAGTTTGTTTATTAAATAGGATTCTGGTGTAAACAAGGGATGCCACAATAGCGATAAATGTGGTGGCTGAGCTAGTATTTACCCAAGCAATGTGCGTGCCTGTAAAATGTTCCCAGATGTTGTTTATAGCTATAGAAACAAAAAACCCGGCGCCTAGCGCGTAGAGTACCGCTGCTAAAATCGAGGCAAACCATATGATCCACCCTACTCCAAATGCAGCTCTTATGGATAGAACTTTTTTGGAGAATACGTATGTTCCGCCTGACTCTGGAAATGCAGCTGACATCTCAGCAAAACTAAATGCGGTCAGCAGAGCAAGTACCCCGTTTAGTCCGAAAGCAAGCACAGCACTAGGACCGGTGGCTTTAAAAGCCACACCTGCTAGAACTAGAATTCCGCCCCCAACAATTGCGGCCACACCTAAACCGGTAGCGCCCCACAAACCCATTGTGCGGTTATGCGTATGTTTTTCCATTCAGTCTATGAATTATACTTAAAGTGGTATAAAAAGCCTTATTTAAAGGAAAATATATTCCGGATTATGCAATATCAGTTATTTAAGACATAGAAGCACTGCGAAGAAAACAAAGCATATGAAAAATTTTCTTCCAAAATCACTTAGATATTATCTGCCCGCTTACTTTTTTTTATTGCAGCCCTGCTCGTCCGCTTGACTTGCTAAATCATTGTAGTTCTGCATTGCCTCGGCAGTTTTTGCCTTTGCGGCGTCAAGCTCAGCCTTGGCTGGCGCTTCTTTGGCTGATATCTCGTCAAATTTCTGGAGTGCCCCTTTACAAAAGTCCTTTCCCAGATAATCCCCTGTCTTACATTTCTCAGCGCTCACTGCAAGCGGCTCATCAGTCGCTTCATAAGTAAAGGAGTGGAGCTCTTTGTAATAATGCTCCCAGTTCTCAAAAGCCTTTTTTTGTTCTTTAAAATTATTCTCGTATTCACTCTTAGCGACTTTTAATTGAGACATCATCGCCTCACAGTCAGCATCCTGTGCAGCGGCACTGGAAGCTAACATAGCGGGGATAACAAATAAGCCTAAAAGTACAAATAATATGATTTTAATCATTAATTAACACCTCATTTGGATTTCATTAAATTAGACCTTATATATTAAAGTATATCAAACGATTTTATACAAAGACAATAAATTTCAATGAAGAGAAAGAAGGGTGGAGTTTTGTGATATAATATGAATATCCTCAAAGGAGGAAACAAAATGAATAAAAAAATGACTAGAGAAGAATTAGAGAAAAGAAGAAAAACAATAGACGTGTTGAGAGAAAAGAGTTGCGATCTAATTGCCGAAATATGGGAAGGCCCAGAGGAAAGACAAAAATATAAGGATATTCAGCCGCCTCAAATGGACTCATTGTTAATATTATTACAAGGCGTTTTAGATGAACTCAGATTTATGAATGACAAAGACAATGCTGAATAAACGCAACTCATATTCTGGGGTATAGGGCTTTTATTCGTAATTAAATTAATACACGGCCAAGGATAGCAGCTTAGAATAATGTTGTTTTTATCAGGACTTGGATATTTAATCTGGAGATATGCCTATATAAAACAATCTGAGATGAGGGAGGACTTGATATGAATATTTTCGTATCTTTTCATGGGGATAAAAGCAAGAAAACAGCAGAAACTATATTGGTATAGATCACGGCCCTCTAACTAAAGACTGAAAAAAACGAAACCAAGCCTATAAAAAAAACCGGAGCCGGACACATCGCCCGAATACTCCGGTTTTAACAATTTCTATGAAATAGCTTTAATTTGCAATTCTATAAACAAACCCTTACGGTCCTGTGCAGGGAACATCGGGTGGAGCATCCCACGCCATAATATCAGTGCATCGCTCTAAATCAGCGCAGCTAATCTTAAATTCTTTACTCTCAGGATCCATAGCTAACGCCCCTTCAATTCCAACGGGAATGTTGTTACAAATCCTTGCGTCAAAGCCGCCGTCATTGGCAGCCTGTTGACCTGCGCATCCGATGGAAATTACGAAAATCAAGATACCCAGCACCTGAAATAATCTCATCATAATCTACTTGCCCTCCTTCTTAGACTTTATCTTAAAACATTATACATAATTTATATACCAAAATGTGCAAATTGTTTGTAATCCAACCCAGCCGGGCGCTCTGGTATTCGCACCCTAAATCCGTAAGAATATTTATATGTCTCAGAAATCCTCATACCTTCTTCCCGCAGAACGAATAGAGATTGAGCAGGAAATAAAAAAGAGCAGATTTATTGCAACCGTGGGACATGCCGCTGACAAAGAAAGCGCAATGCGGTTTATCGAAGAAATATCCGCAAAGTATCCGGGAGCGAGCCATAACACATACGCTTTTATCGCGGGCAATCCCAATGGCGGAGCCGATGTAGGATTCAATGATGACGGAGAGATTGGAGGCACGGCGGGAAAACCAATTTTAAGCGTCCTGCAGATGAGGGGGATTGGCGAGGTTGTGGCAGTGGTCACCCGCTACTTCGGCGGCACCAGGCTTGGAACCGGGGGGCTTGTACGGGCATATTCGGGAACTATAACCATGGCGCTGGACGAGATAAAGTTAAAAGAGCGAGTCCATCTGGTAGAGATAAAAATTGTGAGTGGATATGAGTTTGAGAACTCCATACGACTGGTACTGGACAAAATGGCGGTCACGATTAAAGACGCCCTTTATAGCGAAGAAGTAATAATTACGGCTGATGTTCCAGAGAGCATAGCAAATGAAATTAAAAGTGAAATTATGAACTCCACCCGGGGGCAAGCCACAATCCTTTTTACATAGCCCTTAAACTTTCCCCCATTCTTAATTCAGTTCAGAATCTCTATTTTTAAAGGTATTATGTTTTGTACAGGAACGGTATAAGAAATGACAAACCACGACACAAATAAAATCGCACTCCAGTCAGATATCGACAGGTATTACTACTACTTAAACATGATCACCGAGAACGTACGCAACGGCTATAACTACATGGTGATCAAGTACTGCGATCTCAGCCTCCCCTTAATACCTCTTCTTATTGAGCAAAATAAAAAGGACTTCGGTGAGTTTGACATAACCACCCTTCCAGCGATTGAACTAGGCGCCACACTCTGGAGCTATCAGGGAAATCTGGGAAAAATTAAAGAGATTGAAGTTCTAATCGATACGCACTCAGAGCTTGAGCCCTGGAGAATCCATCTGGAGCGCGCCTACGAAAGGCTTAATTCCGAAGAGCAATAGAGACCAACTGCCCTCTCGTTGTATCCCCTTTGAAATTTTGATATTATCCTATACTCTATTATCCAATATTTAATTTAAGGGAGCGCTCTATTTATGGAATTCAAATCGTTAATCGCATTAATATTATTGGCAATATTCCTACCGTTATCAGCTTTTTCAGAAGACCCTAACCCCCCTGCTAGAAAATCCAACAAAGATGCATCGGCAGAAAACAAAAAAGGGGACTCAAAAAAGCCTGACCTCGATCAGATACTGGCCAGTCATTACAAAGCCATAGGCGGTCTTGAGAAGTGGCAAAAACTCGATACCATGATTATGAAGGGCACAATGACTGCCCAGGGAGTATCGATGCCTATAACTGCCTACCATAAAAGACCCAACAATTGCCGTGTTGAATATAGAATAGAGGAAAATTTGATGGCGCAGGTATTCAACGGAATGTTCGCATGGCAACTAAACCCGCTTAGTGGAAATCCCGACCCTAGCCCTATGAGTCAAAGTCGTTCTACTTATTTAATGGATACATGCAATATTGAAAGCTCACTGATTGATTACAAGAAAAAAGGACACAACGTCAGGTATCTGGGAGAAGAGGAAGTAGCCGGCAGAAAAGCCTATAAGGTCACTGTAAATTACAAGTCAGGCAATATCGAAACCTATTTTCTGGATACAAAAACGTATTTGACCATAAAAGTAGAAGGGATTTATAACATAGATGGAAATGAAAGGAGAACAACCACAAAATATACCGACTTCAAGAATACAAACGGATATGTAGTACCTTATAACCTTACAATAGATATACACGGTACGCCTTCAACAGAGGGTCTTAAAATTGATGAGTTTATTTTTAATTCCAAGATAAATCCCAGTATGTTTGATTTTCCTAAGGATAAAATCATCGACCTGAAAAAGGATAAAATCGATATGCAAAAGATGCAAAAGAAGAAATAACAGACAGAGTCTGCTCCCGTTCGATTTCTAAGAAACTCCACACCTTTTTAATATTTGTGGAGTCTCACCCCAGCGCAAAATTGTTTAGTGACAAGTTAAAGCGCCTGAGACAAAGCCTGCCAACTTTCAATTTCTAAGAAATGCGTACCCTTTTGAAATCTTTGAGCTCTAGTTCATTCAGAACTCTATTAGAAACTATACGACAGCACGTGTCACACGCTAGTTGTAATTCCCTTTTTTTCCTTTAACCTAATTATATGTATGAACTCTAAAGGCGGAGCCCGTTAATGTACAGAAATTTAGCTATTTCAGTCCTCGTTTTCACAATCATTATTAATATTCAGGCGGTTAGTACTCTTGCTGGCGCTAAGGAAACAAAGAATACCAACATAGAGGTAGCGCTGCAGGAAGTTGAAACAGAAGATAAAACATCCAACTCTAAAATAACTTTAAAAGAAATTCTTGAGAAACACTATGAAGCCATAGGCGGCCTTGAGGCATGGCAGGCCCTAAATTCATATAAATTTGCTGGAAGCATGTATACAAAGGAAGCTACATTTAGGACTGCTGCGGTTTTTATGCGTCCCAATTTGTGCAGGCTCGATTTCCAGTCGGGCAATTTGTATTTCATGGAATCTTATGACGGCAAGATACCATGGCAGATGAATCCCGGATCAAGAAGCGGGCCCGAAATCCTTAAAGGGAAAAGAGCTAAAGAAATGATCGACACATGCGACTTTGAAGGTCCTCTGGTTAATCACAAGCTTAAGGGACATAAAATTAAATATATGGGGAAAGAAAAGATAGAAGACAGGTGGGGATACGTGCTCGAGGTAAAATTTCAAACCGGGAACACTGACAGATATTATCTGGATACCGAAACATATCTACCGTTCATGGTAAAAGGAAGCACAACCATTCAGGGTCAGGTAGTTGATACAACAATAAATATAAATGAATACATAGAGATCGGGGATATTAAAATACCTTTTTCCTATGAATTCATAGTCGAGGGCAACCCATCACCCGAGACTCTAAAAATCAAGACTGTCCAGCTCAACCCTGATATTGACGATAGTATATTTAAATTACCTAAACGCCCCCAGGACTTACGCTAGGATTTAAAGCCGTACTTTTTCCAATTGCTTAGCACTTTTTCCTGTAATTCTGTCGGCACGTTGTATTTAAATCCTGAAATTTCAGTACTGTCTAATCCCGGAAGTAGCCCGTTAAATATTACCTTTGTAGTGCTCATATCTTTTTTCTCAGCAGCGTTTAAGTAATGAAGCAGCGGCAGGGTTCTTAGGTGTTCGTAATAATGCGCGTCGTTCTGAGGATGACATCTTGTAGAGAATGCCCACATCACTTGGTTTGAGTCGCTTGGGTCTATGTCCTCGTCAACAAGTAATACCTTTGGAATATCCACACCCGGTTTGCTATTAAAGATTATTTCTTTAGCCATATGTGTAAGCTCATTATTCTTTCCAACTGTACGGCGTGCATTCTTTACACTCACTACAAGCCAGTGCACCGCGCTCTCAAAAAGCAAAAAACAGCTGCTTGCGGGAAAATTATTTTTTCTGAGCTCAGCCAGTATAGCGGCGGAGTACATCGTGCCGCAGCATGTCTGCGTATCCTCTACAGGAACGCCAGCATATACAACAGGGAGTATCGGATTATTTCTGTAGGTAACAGCGCTCACATTATAAACAGGCTGAGGGGTGTCATGCTCTCCCATATATCCGGCAAACTCGCCCATCGGTCCTTCTTCTTCCATCTCGACATTAGAGATAGTGCCTTCAATCACAACTTCCGTATTAGCCGGCACATAGAGGTCCACTGTCTTGCATTTAACCACATCTACAGGCTCTCCGTAAAGAGCGCCCATTACGTTTACTTCACTTACATTTTCTCGCAATGGCATACCGGAGAAGAAGGGCACAGCTGGAGGTGCTCCTAATGCAAGGGCAAAGGGTGTCGGCTCACCCCTGTCCTTCCATATTTGGTGAATTATTCCCAGGTGCTGTTGAGGAGGTACAAGCCCCGTCATACGTTTATTATCAAGGAGCATGATTCTATTGATAGACCAGTTTGTCCAGGATTTGTCAGGTGTATCTACTATGACTGTGCCCCAGGTGTTGATGTAGCGTCCCCCGTCTCCATGATGAATGTAGGGAACGGGAAAGCGCATAAGATCAATATCATCACCCGTCATAATATTCTCATGACAAGCACCGCTCTCTACCACTTTTGGCGGTATACCTTCTTTTTCAATAGCATCGGTAATTGTGTTGACTATCTCCCTTGCCCCGGTTTCAGGAGAAAATCCTAGCGAAGTTGCAATACGCGCAAGCTTGAGCCCTTTTTGTGCGCTCAATCCCGCAGAACCCCCGAGCACTCTGAACCCTTCTTCGGTATCTTTAATTTTATTAAATAATGGAGCCGGCGCTCTTAGGTCGTAAGCCCGTCTTATTATAGCACCGATTTCAAGGTTCCAGTCCACCTCTACTTCAATTTCCTGAAGCTCTCCCATGCTCTCGAGAACACTCAAATACTCGCGCAAGTCCTTTAATTGTTTCACAGACCCTCCTCCACAAATTCAACACATATCAAAGATTTTCTATATTAAGTCGCTACAAATACCAATATAAAACATGCTTCAGCCCCAATCAAGCATATTACGATACAGATATGACAAGGAGAGCATAAATTATGTGAAGAAATTTAGAGAACTGATTTAAAGAATTGTTAGCTGTCTCTCAAATCACTTCTCAAGAAGTATACTGGAAGCTTGAGGCACTTTCTTAGGTATTACTCCGTACTTGTCTACAATATTGACTTTTATGTGATCCATGGCTTCTTCAATAGAATCTGTCATGAAGAACAAATCAAGGTCTTCAGGACTGATGGTCCCTTCTTTAACCATTAGCTCTAAAAAGTCCATGAGCTCAAAAAAATAGTCTTTGCCAATCAAGATCACGGGGAAGTTAAATATCTTCTTTGTCTGGATGAGTGTGATTACTTCAAACAGCTCATCCATGGTCCCCGCGCCTCCCGGCATAACCACAAAAGCGTAGGAATATTTGAGGAGCATCACTTTTCTGACAAAGAAATAATTGAAATTGATCATTACATCCAGGTACGGATTAGATTCCTGTTCAAAGGGGAGAACAATGTTACAGCCGATAGAAGTACCACCAGCTTCGTGGGCTCCACGATTAGCGGCTTCCATAATCCCGGGGCCTCCTCCGGTCATAACGCCGAAACCCAATTTCACAAGCTCACTCCCAACCTTTCTGGCATTTTGATAATGGGGATTATCCTCCTCTGTCCTTGCAGAGCCAAAGACTGTGACCAAAGGACCAACAAAGTGGAGTTTACGAAAACCGTATAGGAAACCCCACATTACTCGAATTAAAAACCAGAGCTCACTTAGTCTTGAATGAGGCCCTTCTAAAAAGACCCTCTCCTCCATCTCTTCTTCGGTATGTGGTTTTTTTCTTAGTAAATTACTAATCCATTCTAGCACGATTATCTCCCGTTGGCAGTTGATTGAAAACTATTATACCTATAAATAGGATGGTGAATCTAGAAACGAGGTTCCACACTATAAGAAGCAATTCTTAAAGCTAGGCTCCGAGCTTTTGTGCAAGATCGACAATATCACGGGCGATTATATCAAAGGGCATATCATTGGTCGCGTCATTTTTACGATCCGGTCCAAATTCAAGCGGGCGGGAAATGTAGGCCGTTTTAAAACCGAGTGCTCTTGCTGCAAGAACGTCGTCCTGATGCGCTGCGCACATCATTATCTCTTCAGGCTCTAAATCGAGAAGTGACGCAGCCTTTAGATATACCTCTTTATCTGTCTTGTAATGCTTAGCTAATTCAGAAGATAGAATGAGATCCCAGGGAAACCCTGAGTGTTTGGCCATATTGACAAGTAAAGAGATATTACCGTTTGAAAGGGTAGCAATAATAAATTTCTCTCTTAATTTAGTGAGCCCTTCGACTGAATCAGGCCACGGAGTTAGTCTATGCCAGGCTTTGTTTAGGTCAACTTTTTCATCTTCACTCAAGTTCGTGATGTTAAATTCATCCAAGAGGCGGTCAAGCACCATCCGGTGAAGCTCATCAATCGATTTCCATGGGAGCTCACCTTTTCGCACCTGGTCCATGGAAGGTGCATACCCTCCCCTCCATTTATCCGCAAAGGCTTCCCAATCGGCGCTTATACCTTTTGACTCTCCAAGCTCGGAGCATTCTCTTATTATAGAAGTACGCCAGTCGACAACCGTGCCGAAGACATCGAAAGTTAAAGCTTTTACCAATGAAAGGTTATTAGTCATAAGAATATATAAAAATCAGGTCGCTGACCTGGCTTTCTCTTCTGCTTTGGCAACAAATTTGTCTGCGTTCACAATAAACCTCTGGTGAGTACCTTTTGAAATTTGATCCACTCCGTCATGAGCTACGATTGAAAAGACCAACCTTTTTCCATCAACCTCAACCAGCTCTCCCTTAACATTCACTGTAAGCCCCGGAGGTGTCGCTGCTGTGTGGTTTAAATTCACATCTATCCCTACCGACTGCTCCCTCGGCCAATCAATATGCTCGTTTACAAACCTCACGCACGCCCACTCCATGAGCCCGATCATAAACCCGGTTGAAAACACTCTGGGCATCAACTGAAATTCCTCAGATTCGGGATAGATATGGGGAACAGTTTTGGACTCAGGAATAGTGAAATCAAATTCAAATGTAAGACCAGCTTTCAGAGTTTCGTGCATTTCTATCTCCTTTTATTAAATGCCGCTAATATTAAAAGGAGATTATACATTATTGAGTCCGACATTTTAATTCGTCTTTGATTATGATGCTTGGGAAAGATCCACGCTGTTGTGATGGATCTAGATATTCATGACGAGCACTTTACGGAAGGCTCTTATCTCAAGACACATGCTGAGCACATGAAACGCTGGCACAGTGATTAGCATAAACAAAATATTTATCAGAATCTCTTTTGCCTTGCATTTTTTTCTTTTTTGTACTCTTCCGACATTCACAGAAATAGCGTGAAGAAAATAAATTTCCGAGCGTCAAAAAATGATTTACGGGCCGGGGCGGGAATTAAATCATTTTAGTGAGGCAATTTATTTTTAGCTAATTTCTGTGCGGTCGGTGATTTTTGTTTCTTTTGATCATTCAAAAGAAATACAAGAATAATTTCGTCATCTTAAGAACTAAAAAATGTCCCGTTGACATCCTCTCCTCTATATGAGACCATGTTTTTAGAGGCCGAAAATGTTAAAAACTCCTGAAGAATTTGAAGCAAGTCTGCGAGAACTTAATCCCACTGTTTATATAAAGGGAAACAAGGTAGAGAGCGTTGTTGACGAGCCACTGCTCAGACCCGGAATCAATGCTATATCCGTTACATATGAGTATGCGCTGCTCCCTGAACATAAAGAAACAATGACCGCTGTCTCTCATGTGACGGGGAAAAAAGTTAACCGCCTTCTGCATATAAATACCAACCAGGACGACCTTTTAAAGAAGCTTGAGATGACAAGACTTCTTTGCAGAGAAACGGGTTGCGCGCAAAGATATCTCTGCCACGACGCTTTGAATGCGCTCTATGAAAACACGAACAATACCGATCTTAAATACGGTACCGACTATCACCTGAAATTTTTAAATTACCTTGAGCACGTGCAGGACGAGGACCTCACAATGTGCGTCGCCATGACCGACGCCAAGGGCGATAGAACAAAGCGCCCACACGAGCAGCACAATCCTGATCTCTATTTAAGAATGGTGGACAGGAACGAAAACGGAATCATAGTAAGAGGGATTAAAGCGATCGTAACAGGCGCCCCTTATACTCATGAAATATTAGTTCTTCCGACTAGAAACATGACATTTCAGGATAAGGACTATGCGATATCATTTGCTGTTTCTATAGACGCCCCTGGAATAGAGCTTGTGTCACGTCAGGCGGGAAGACCAGG
>Ga0209013_10003394_pt1 | contig 14149 bp, 14 predicted proteins | sample Cruoilmetagenom2_FD_187291 | JGI IMG/M metagenome (GOLD analysis project Ga0209013, IMG submission 187291) | Oil polluted marine microbial communities from Coal Oil Point, Santa Barbara, California, USA - Sample 2 (SPAdes) (version 2) | ecosystem: Environmental > Aquatic > Marine > Oil seeps ... | reverse complement strand
GCCTCCCACAAATATTAAATACTTCCGATATGCCGACACTGTTCAGTTTCATAATCATGTCGAGAATGATTAATTCCTTTCTCTTTCTATATTCGGCAATATTTTGAGATGATATGTGATGTTTTTTATGGGACAGCAGTGTGTAAAACCTTAGGAACCTCTGATGTGTCTGAGCGAAGTAGATTGCGATCTAAAATATTCAGATTTGAGACGAAAAGAGCACGGCCGCTCAATGACATCCTGTCATCGCGGCACTTGTACATCCATGTACTTCGTAATAGCTAGCTATTGCGAAGATTTTGACCGTAGGAAATGCCCGTGGTGCAACGAAAAAGCTGGATGTTTTAGGCGTAAGATACGAGTTCATGAATTGATCAGAGGTTCCCTTACCTGTTATGTCAGATCAAGGGCTTTGTATTATCAAACAGGCTTGGCCCTTTTCCCCAGGCTGCCTGGTACTGAATAACAAGTATATCGTTCATTCCAGCAGATCGATAATCTGCTTGTATCCATGTTGTCGAGCGTAATAGGCGGGTGTTAGTCCACTGGTGTCTGTCACCGATGCTGATGCGCCATTTTTCAGCAGCAGGCGAAGCGTATCCACCTGACCGCCATTGGCAGCTTCAAACAGTGCTGTCCAGCCTTCATCGTTTGTGGCTTCGATATTGGCGCCTTGTGCGAGTAGCGCTTTCACGGCCTCCGTCCTGCCTTGTTCGGTCGCCCAGATAAGTGCCGTCGAGCCATCCATGTCCCGTGCATCGATCTGTGCACGCGACCATGCCAGTAGCTCGATGAACGCAACCTGTCCAGCATAGGCCGCTTTCATCAGGGCTGTTGCACCATAGCGCCCCCGGCGGTCAACATCAGCACCGCCATCAATCAACAGCTTTGCAGCATCAACCGACCCTCGCTCGGCTGCCAGCATAAGGGGGGTATTACCATTGCCATCGACCCCTTCAGTATCAGCACCCTTTTCCAGCAGGACCCTGACGATATCGTTGTGGCCCTCACGCACGGCTACGGACAGGATACTGCAGCCTGAACGGGTCCTGACATTCAGTTTTGCACCGTGTTCCAGCAGGTAATTAACGACATCGAGATGGCCCGCCCCTACGGCACAGAACAGTGCCCTGCAGCCATCCTCTGTCACGGCCTCGAGATATGCCCCATGCTCCAGTAGAATCTTCACAACCTCCAAATGCCCTTCCTGGGAAGCAAACATCAAAGGCGTCTTGCCAACCACTGAATGTGCATTGACAGATGCTCCAGAGGACAACAACTCCCGCACTACAGACACCTCTCCCGCTTCGGATGCATCGATCAATCTCGCATTCTTCGGACCTTCTGCATGGGCGACTGCCACCCCTGACAGCAGGGCCAATGCCAACAGATACTGATATATTTTCATTTTATCTGTTACCTCGCTGCCACATCATCGGGCTCTTCAGGAAGCTCATGAGCAATACCCTGATGGCAATCGATACAGGTCTCTCCTTTTGCCAGAGCACGTTCATGACGCTTGCGTGCATAACGATCCTGATCACTGAGGTCCATGGAAGCATAATCATGGCAATTTCTGCATTCGCGCGAATCAGTCTCTTTCATTGCGGCCCAGACACGTTTTGCCATGACCAGTCGATGCGCTTCGAACTTTTCAGGCGTATCGATCGTTCCCAATGCCTTGTGATACAACTCATTGGATGCTTTTATCTTGCGTACAATCTTGTAGATCCAGGGCCGGGGCACGTGACAGTCGGAGCAGGTCGCAGGCACACCCGCAGGATTCTTGAAATGAACTGTTTCTTTATACTCTTTATACACGTTATCACGCATCTCATGGCAGGAGATACAAAATTCCATGGTGTTAGTCGCTTCAAGTACAGTATTAAACCCGCCCCAGAATATGATTCCTAAAATCATACCTACTGCCAGTGCACCAATCGGCCAACGGGCTAGTTTGCCCTTCATGAACTTCCATATTCCACCCTTGTCATCACCCATCAGCGCGTCCTCTCTGGTATCTGCAATTCGTTGTTACTGCCCGAACAGTTTAATCGAACAGGCTTCTTATAAAATTACCCACACAAAATATAGCAGATATGCGTAAAGATTCACTTGATTTTTATCATGGAAACTATCCTGAAAAATCTGTACAAAACACCTATTAATTCATTTGTATAAACCTTTAAGGACCTTATTATGAAAAAAACACTTTCCCTGGTATTTCTCACCCTGCTGCTTTTCGGCATGAGCCCAACAGGATTTGCTGACGAAGACGGTAATAAACTTTTTGTTAATTTAATCTCTGATGATCTTGATCGTGCCGCCATGGCCGTAGGTATTAGCAACAAGGTATTGAAAACCAAAGGTATTCCGGTAACGATATTTCTAAGTGCACAAGGTGTTAGATGGGTAGATAAAAACATCCCGCAGAACAGATATGTTAATGGGAAAACCATGCCCGAAATGTTACAGGGATTTATGAAATCTGGAGGTCAGGTCATTCTCTGTAAAATGTGTATGAATAATGTTGGCGGAATAAAACAGGAGGAAGTCATTGACGGGGTTAAATTTACCGGAACACTCGAAGCTCTGTTTGCCGATAACACGACCGTGTTAACCTATTAATTTCACCACCCTACATAAGGATAAACAGTAAGATGAGCGATGAAACAACGAAGGCTTCAACTGAAGCCAATAGTAGTAATGATAAGCAGGAACAATCAACTCCGTTCAAAGTTGAGGTTCAGGCTGAGACTGAGGCTGATGCATCAGAAGAGAAGAAAGAAGTGGAACGCCCTGGCTCCTGCTGCGGTTCCTGCTCTTAGCAAGTATCCAGGTTAAAGGGGTCGGAGTGATTTTAATCACTCCGACCCCTTTAATATTTTGTTACAGTAGAAAAAAGGATCTGTAAAATTTGGGTCAGTATAATTTAGTGTACTGAATTTCACGGACAGTTTATTTTAGCAATTGATAAGCAAGTGTAAGCGTTGCGCCCAAACCAATAGACCAGGCACTAGTCTTAACATAAGGCACGTTGAAATAGTAAAGTGGTGCATAGATTAAGCGGGCCCAGAAATATACTGCACAAGCCAGAACGGTGATTTCATTACTGCTGCCACTAACGTGTACAGCGATTGTCAATGGCGCAAATAAAGCCAGCCCTTCGAAAGCATTCATATGCGCACGATATGCCCGGTGCGCCCATGCTTCGTTAAATGGTGAATCTCCCGGTAATGGCGTTTTAAAAACCTGAAGTATGCCACCGAGTTTATTGGTACGGTAAATTGCATATGGAATGACCATTGCAGCAGTCAAAACGACACTCCATGTAAGCCAGTAAATTTCACTTGATAGTTCATTTGTCATGACCTTTCTCCTGATTCGTCTTCATAAGTTATTTTGCCTTTTACAATCTTTCACGCTGTTTTGATAAGGCCAGATTCATGCTAGACTTTGCATTAATGCATGTACATATACGTTTATGCATAATAGAGGTGCATATATGCAGGCTATTGATTGGGACAATATCCGTCATTTTTTAGAAGTGGTGCGTTCTGGCTCTGTCAGTCAGGCATCGCAACAGATGGGAGTAAACCAAACGACTGTCTCTCGTCGAATTACTGCGCTCGAGGACAGACTGGGAAAAAAATTATTTGAACGCTCAACGAATGGCTGGTTAATTACACCAGTAGGCGAACGAATCATTTCATCAGCCGAACAAATGGCTGAAGAGGTACACACCATTGAACGTTACGTGATGGCTGAAAGTCAGGAGTTAAGTGGGCGATTGCGACTGACCGTTGGCGATGTCTGTACACAGCAATTAGTAATGCCAACCGTACAGTTATTCATTGAAAAATACCCGGAAGTCGATTTAGAAATCGTTGCAACAAGAGACAGCCTGGATTTGACAGCGCGGGAAGCCGATATTGCCTTGCGCTCTACGGACACACCACCGCAGAATTTAGTTGGTAAGCGCATTACGCATTTAGCCTATGCAGTCTACGGTAACAAAAAGAATTATGATGCTTATAATTCTGACAAACCTGGCGATGAAATCCCATGTATTACCTGGTTAGGCGATGGCACTTCACGTCCCCCATGGATAGAAAAAAACTTCCCGAAAGCTAAACGTGTCTATCGCACCAGCGAACTGGGTGTAATGCAACAGATGATTCGACAAGGCTTAGGGTTGGCACAGCTGCCATGTGCATTATGTGACCCGGATCCGGATTTATACCGAATACCGGTTTCTTATGTTGAACCTGCCTGGGGCCTGTGGGTGCTATCTCATGTTGACCTGAGAACGACAGCACGGGTGCGTATATTCAAAAATTTTCTGGTGACAGAGCTGGAAAAGAAAAAAAGTCTAATCGAGGGAAAAATAAAATAGGAATTGCTTGTACTAGATCTAAACCGAGGTCTGTCCGCAATTATTTATTTCGCCGCGAGGGCGCGCCCCCACAACAAAGCCTGTGCATTCATTTACATACTATTGTGGGAGGCGCGCCCTCGCGGCGAATTTTTCTTCTCATAACTAAATCGTAATCTGCCCCCCGGTTTATTCTATATCACACGAACAGATATAATTCCTGCCAATGACACCATTCTCAACATTGCTAACAACCCGAATCCTCGCCCACCGCTGGCTGGTTATCGGGTTTTCAGTCATCCTGTTCCTGCTTTGCAGTATGGGCCTGCCACGGCTCACCTTTGATAGCGACAACCGGGCATTTTTTAGCAAGGACAATCCCCAGCTGCAACAACTGGAGGCTGTTGAAAATATTTATGTAAAGAATGAAAACATCATGTTTATTATCGTGCCCAAAGATGGGCAGGTATTCACCCCGGAAGTATTAAAAGTCATACAGGAAATGACAACAGTGCTCTGGCAAACACCCGCCTCCAGCCGGGTCGATTCCATCACTAACTTCCAGCACACCTGGGCCATCGGCGATGACCTCATCGTCGAGGACCTGTTCGAGGACATCGACGCTCTGTCCGCAGAAGACATCGACGCACGAAAATACATCGCACTGCATGAACCCATCTTGTTGCACCGCATCATCTCGTCGGATGCAGCTGTCACTAACATTGTCGTCAACATCAACTTCGTTGAGAAAAATCCTGAAATCATCAGCGATATCGCCACCCATGCCCGCAAGCTGCGTGATGAATATCGCAGCGCTTACCCGGAAATCGAATTTTATTTAACCGGCAGCGTAATGTTCGACACCGCATTTTCCGAGGTAAGCCAGAATGACATGCGCTCACTGGTACCATTGATGCTGCTGGTACTGGTGGTCACCATCGGCCTGATATTCCGCACTATCATCGCCACGCTGATGACACTCACCATTATCATTATGGCCACAGGCACGGCGATGGGCCTGGCCGGCTGGCTAGGTATTGCCATTAACCCGGCCTCCGCCAGTGCACCGACCATCATTCTCACCCTGGCCGTCGCCGACAGCGTGCATATTCTGTTTATGATGTACCACCTGATGAATCAGGGTAAGGACCGGCAGCAGGCCATCATAGAATCCATACAGTTCAACTTGCAGGCCGTGTTCCTCACCAGTCTCACCACGGTGGTCGGTTTTCTCACCATGAACTTCTCAGATTCCCCGCCTTTCCACAATCTGGGCAACATCGTTGCCATCGGCATTACAGCCGCATTTTTCTATTCCATTTTCTTTTTACCTGCGCTGGTGTCGTTGTTACCACTAAGCTTCAAGGTTAAAAACTATCCCCGGCAGTTCCTCATCATGGAAGCCATTGCCAACCGGGTTATTCAATATAAAACACCAATACTCTTAATCACGCTCTGCCTGGTCGCGGTGCTGGGTTATAGTGCGTCGCAAAACCGGCTGAATGACAACTGGATAAACTACTTCACCAAAAACATACCCGTACGCATTGCCACCGATGTGCTGGAAGAACGCATCAGCGGAGCGGATTTTCTCGAATACAATATCAGTGCAGGAAAACCGCAGGGCATCAACGACCCAGAATTCCTCATGCACCTGGATAGTTTCGTGCAATGGTTGAGAGTACACCCGCAAGTAGAACAGGTGGCCAACCTCACCGACGTGATGAAAAAACTCAACCGCGTCATGCATGGTGATGATGATGCCTGGTATCGATTGCCTGAACAGCAGGACCTGGCAGCACAATACCTATTACTATACGAGATGTCGCTGCCCTACGGACTGGACATGAACAACATCATCAATGTAGACAAGTCGGCGACCCGGCTCGTCATTACCACAAAAAATATGGGCACCCGTGCACTCAGCGATCTCGATCTCGAAATACAGGCATGGCTGCAAAACAACACACCGGCAAGCATGCATTCACAGGGCACCGGTATTTCGATTGTGTTTGCCTACCTGTCGGAACGCAACATCATCAGCATGTTGACCGCGGGGTTTGGCGCACTGCTGGCCATCTCCTTCATCCTCATCATCGCGCTCAAACGTGTTGATATTGGCGTGATTAGCCTGCTTCCGAACATTATACCCGCCACCATGGCGTTTGGATTGTGGGGTTTACTGGTTGGCGAAATAGGCCTCGGCCTGTCTGTCGTGGTTTCCATGACGCTTGGCATCGTTGTGGATGACACCGTTCACTTCATCAGCAAATACCTGAGGGCCAGAAACAACTTCAACATGGATCAGGAACAGGCAATAAAACATGCATTCACCACCGTTGGCCCGGCGATGTGGACCACCACCGTCGCATTGGTCGCCGGTTTTCTTGTGTTGATGTTGTCAGATTACAGAATGAGCGCAGATATGGGCCTGTTATCAGCCATCACCATTAGCATCGCACTAATTATGGATTTTCTGTTGTTGCCTGCGATATTGCTGGTGGCTGATAGACACTGATAGTTATGGGCTTTAGGGATCTACCCCCTTTCATTACTGACCCCATTTTTGCAATGTCCTTTTATGCACAGATGTGAATAACTGGCGTAACATAGTAAAGATGGTAAACAAACGAATAAGTAAAAAACGTTCCACCCTATTTTGGCTCCTGATATTTGTACCACTGATTGCTACGGCCGGACGGGAGGATGAAACGGCTGAACAAGTCTCAAAACGAGCCAGGCAGACAACCGTTTCACTGCCTGAGCTTATCTATGATTCAAGTGAACATTTTTCCGACATTGATTCCGCAAACCTTGATGGCTTGCTTGAGCGTATTGGTGATTCCAGACTGGTATTACTGGGAGAAGCCTCACATGGCACTGCTGAGTTTTATGACATGCGTGCGCGTATTACCCGGGAGCTGATTGAAAAGAAAGGCTTTAATATCATCGCGGTTGAAGCTGACTGGCCGGATGCAGCAAGTATCGATCATTTTATCCGTGGAGCTGGCCAGAAGCCCGTGTTTAAAAATAAACCGTTTTCAGGTTTCCCGACATGGATGTGGGCGAATCATTCAGTATTGGCGTTTGTGCACTGGTTAAAAGACCATAACCAGCGTTTTAATTCTGCTGAAGATGCAGTGGGCTTTTATGGGCTGGATCTCTACAACATGTTCGGCTCAATTGAAGCTGTGCTCGAATATTTACAGGATGTTGACCCAAAGGCGGCAGACGTTGCGCGTTGGCGTTATGGTTGCCTGATGCCGTGGGCTAATGACCCGTCGTTATATAGCAGCGTTATGCAGTCACCTAGACATCGCGGATGTGGATACGAAGTGCTTGCAGTAATGCAGGATTTGCTCAAAAAACGAGAGCATTATAGACAGGCAGGCAGACAACGATTCTTTAGTGCAGAACAAAATGCGCGACTGATAAGGAACGGCGAACTTTATTATCGCACCATGTACTACGCCAATAATAATTCATGGAATCAGCGCGATCAAAATATGTTCGAAACCTTGCAGGAGATTCTGAATTACCGTGGTCAAACATCGAAAGCGGTTGTCTGGGCACATAATTCACATATTGGTGATGCCCGCGCAACGGATATGAGTGCACGTGGTGAGTTTAATCTTGGCCAACGGGTGCGCGATACTTTCGGTGATAGCGCCTACCTGATTGGTTTCGGCACCGACCATGGTACAGTGGCGGCTGCGACCGAATGGGGAGGACCGATGAAAGTCATGCAGGTACAGCCTTCTCATATAGATAGTTATGAACGTCAGTGTCACGATGTCAAAACGGATAATTTCCTGTTGCCATTGCGTAATCCTATACAGGATATAACGCGTAAAAAGCTGCTGGCAGAACGGCTTGAACGTGCGATCGGCGTGACATACGACCCCGATAATGAATTAAAAAAGTATTATTTTTACGCCTCATTGCCACGTCAGTTTGACGAATACATCTGGTTTGATGAAACACGGGCAGTGAAGCCAATAAGCAGAGAAACGATAAAAGGTGTACCTGATATGTTCCCGTTTGGTCTGAAATAAAGAAACCAGGCTAATAGCTGCTGATAATTTGCATGTTAAATATTGGTCAGTTCGGAGACTGCAAAATACATTACTCGTACAGGGCCAATGTCTGGTATAAGGGGGCGTGGTTAAAGGAAAGTTGCTTAAGGACCCTTTAATTATTCACTTTGTCCCAGCTTTTTATTTTTCGTCTTCTAACTTATAACTTAAAACTAACAACTCATGCTTTACAGCTCTACGCGCACCCTTATATTACTGGCATCTCTCGTCTGGTATAGCGGTTCTGTCGTACTTTTCTTTAAAAGCTCAAAGCTGCTTCTCGAGGCGCAGAGTATTAATTCAAATCAGACATGGATATGGCTAGCCGTTCTGAGTGGATTAATAATCGGTGGCATTAAAGCAAAATACCTGTTCAAACGATTGTGCACCAAAAACCTGAAGAGAATCGATGCGCTGAGTAAACCAAAACTCTGGCAGTTCTACCGAATACGCTTTTTTATCTTTCTACTTTCAATGATTTTGTTGGGTAGTTTTTTATCCCGACTGGCACATGGAAATTATCCAGCACTAATTATTATGGCAATTGTAGAAATCTCTATCGCTACTGCACTGCTTGGAAGCAGTAATTGCTTCTGGAAACAGAAATATTAAATTAGGAATCAAGGGTGTCAGTCAGATTACTTGAAACAAAGCTTCCATATACCGATCAAGGTGATCAGTAATTTTCGTGTCATACGACATGATTGCATGTGCCTGCAGATCAGCACATAGCAACCTGGTTGCTGAGAATGACAGGATAACTGTCACATAAGCAGGACTATGATTACAGCACTGAAACCCAGATTAGTGTTGCCAGTATAACTAATGAAATCAGACCAATCGCTGCTAATGTACAGTTAGTGCAAATTTTACCAAGAAAATTCTTTTCCATCTCCATCTCCATCTCCAGTAGAATTATTTTTTTATTATTAATGAAGTAGAAATCCTACCAGAATATATCCCTCACTGACAATAGGGCAATTGAAATTATGCCAACCATTACTGTTATATAATATATTGATATTCTTATGTTTAATGGCGCAGATATTATCTGTTCCACCCATATTGGGTCGAGTATGGAACGATAATAAAGGAGTCAGAGTGATTTAATTTTAATCACTCCGACCCTTTTAATTATGGATGTATTTAAGGGTGCTGCCCCCCTTTTCCCTGGAGATTATAAAGACCATTAGTAAACATTAATATTCTTCCAGATTTTACCCGACCATTCTAGTAAACCTTTCTCTGTTAGAGTATATTTTGTTAACATGCTAAATTCAGAAGAAATAAAAACATACTCATGAAGCTCCCAAAACCAATATTAGCTGAAGAGTAAATATGTCATTTATAACAAAAATTAATCTGGCAATGTCCCTGGTATTCATCATTGGTATAAGCATTGCTGGCTATATCGCAAACATTATTTTGCAGGAAAATGCCAAACGTGAAGTTATTGCGCAGGCAAGTATGATGATGGAGGGAGCTCTCGCAGTAAGAAATTACACAATCACTGAAATCAGACCACTGTTGAAAAAGCAATCACAGCATACCTTTTTACCACAAACGGTTCCTTCATATGCTGCAACTCAAAATTTTAATCAACTAAGAAAAAGCCACCCTGAATTCATGTATAAGGAAGCAACATTAAATCCGACAAATCCTCGTGACCGGGCAACAGACTGGGAATCAGACATCATTCAGCAATTTCGTAATAGCCAGGATATAAAAGAAATTATTGGTGAGCGCATAACGCCAACAGGCCCATCTCTTTACCTTGCCAGACCCATTCAGATAAATGATCCAAACTGTCTTGTTTGCCATAGCTCACTTGATAATGCTCCCAAACCCATGAAAGTGTTATATGGATCAGCAAATGGATATGGCTGGAAACTCAATGAAATAGTTGGTAGTCAAATTGTTTCAGTCCCCTTATCCGTACCACTAAAAAATGCTAATTACGTTTTTAATGTCTTTATTTTTTCTCTGCTCAGTATATTTATTGTTATTTTCGTTATTATTAATATTTTATTACGATTTTTTGTTATCAGACCTGTCCACAAGATCACCGTTATTGCAGATGAAATTAGCAAAGGTGGTTTTTCTGCAGAACAATTTAAAAGTAAAGGAAACGATGATATTGCAAAACTAGGACAATCTTTTAACCGCATGCGAAGAAGTCTTGAAAAAGCGATGGAAATGCTAAAGTAGATACGAGCGGATATCATGAACAACCAAATATTTATCAGCTATTCACAGAATGATAAGGCACAAGCTGATGCCGTTTGCAGCAGACTGGAATCAGCCAGCATGAAATGCTGGCTTGCTCCAAGAGATATATCACCAAGCAGGGATTGGGCGGAAGAAATTATTGATGCCATCAATTCTGCTGCTGTTATGGTGTTTATATTTTCATCCTCCTCTAACACATCACCACAAGTACGACGTGAAATTGAACGTGCCGTGCATAAGGGAGTCAATGTTCTTCCCTTCCGCATTGAGGATGTAACGCCCTCAAAAAGTCTGGAATATTTTATCAGCACCCAGCACTGGTTAGATGCATCCACCGGATCATTCGATAGCCATCTTGATGAGCTTTACAACTGTGTAAAAGCCATAAAGGAAGGAGAAGAAGTACCTTGTGCACAAGTTATTCCAGAGCCTGAACCTGTAGTAGTTGAAGAACCAAAAGCTAATACGGGTATGTTTACCGCATCTGATTTAAAGCACTTTTCAGACTGTCTTGCTAACCACCTTGGGCCAATGGCAAAAATAATTGTTAATAAAAAGTCCTCACAATCAACATCTTTAAAAGATCTTGTTAAAACATTAAGTAACGAAATTGATAACGAAAAAGAACGTGATAATTTTATACAGTCCTGTCAGGCTATAGTCTCTAATACACCACCATAATATATACCGCACAACTAAAGAAAAATAAAAAATGCCTCATCAATCTAAGAATAACAACATAACATCACGATCAGGCCTGTTGCCTATAGTGTTAGGTGTGACTGGACATGTAGATATACTTGAAGAAGATATACCTTTTTATAAAGACCAACTATCACAATTATTTACTCAATTAAAAAAAGATTACCCAAATACACCGCTACAGCTTATTAATCCTCTAGCTGAGGGCGCTGATCGGATTGTCGCCCATGTCGCAACAGAACATAATATTGAACTTATTATACCCTTGCCATTACCCGAGAAAGAGTATGTAAATGATTTCCCGGATACAGTTGATGAATATCAGGCATTAAAGAAGACAAGCTCAGTTGAAAATTGTTTTGAATTACCACTTGCACCAGGTAATACAGAAGACAACATCTGCGAACATGGACTTCACCGAGATCAGCAGTATGCACTCGTAGGTAGTTATATTACGATGAGATGCCACATTCTCATTGCGCTATGGGATGGTGTTGAAAATAAAGCTACGGGTGGTACTGCGCAAGTTGTTCAATTTCAACTCGCCGGAACGACTAATCCCTGCGACCACAATATTAATCTCCTTGATCCTGTTGATAATGGCCCGGTTTTTCATATCGATGCCCGACGTTTAAGTAATGAATTTCCAGTAATACCATCCAGTTCTAAATGGCTATATCCCGAGGGCCGCTCAGAGGAAGATTACAAAAATATTCATGGCTACATAGAATCTTTCAACAGTGAGACACTACGCGAAAATACGGTCCTTCTCGAAAAGTCCAGGAACTATGTCATTCCTGAGAATAACAAACTGGCGAAAACTGAAAAAAATATTCTGGATACCTATGCTATGGCCGATGTTTTTGCCATACATTACCAACGCAGTGCCCATAGAACACTAATCTCAATCCTAATACTAGCGGGTGCAATGGCACTGTCATTTGAGATTTATGCACATCTCATTGTCGATCCATTTATCCTCGCTCTCTACCCTATTTTCTTTATTGGAATCACAGGAATTTACATTTGGCATCGACAAGTTGGCGCGCATGGCAAATATCTTGATTATCGTGCATTAGCCGAAGGATTAAGAGTCCAGATATTCTGGCGTCTCGCGGGTATATGTGATGCTGTATCAGATAACTATCTACTTAAACAAAATGGTGAACTACAGTGGATACGCGAAGGTTTAAGAGGCAGCCACATATTGCCTGCTCCAAAACAGGATCTGGATCTTGTCTACCTATACTGGATAAAAGATCAGGAAGATTATTTCACTAAATGCGCCCATCGCCAACATGAAAAACTTGAAAGATTGGAACACTATGCAAACTTGTTATACGGGTCCGGTTTACTTGTTTCTATTATTGCAATTGTTTTCTGGGATCTCCTCGAACATGCTAAAACCCTTCACCACGTATTAATTGTTTTCATGGGCTTCACCCCAATTGTAGCAGCCTTATGGATAAACTATTCTGAGAAAACCAGCCTGCATGCACAGTCAAAACAATATGCTCGCTTCGCTACTATTTTTAATCGTGCCAGAAAACTGTTTGAATCAATGAAACAAAATACCGAAACTAATCAACTTCAGATACAACGACTCATTAAGGAGTTAGGCAGAGAAGCACTGATCGAAAATGGTGACTGGGTTATAATGCGTAGAGAGCGTCCTATCGAGATCCCGAAGGGGTAACTTATCCGAGAAAAGGGGTCAGTTATTGATGCCAACACTAATGACTCTTAGTTATCACCGACCCCATTAATTACTCGCCTTCCCAACCGATCTGCACAGTAAACCCAGCCGAATTTTTATGACCGCCACCACCATATTTTTTTGCCACTTCAGCAACATTAATACCTATCTCGCCGTCATCGTTACGTGAACGGAGACTAAAAGATCGGCCGTCAGGGTGATCCCAGTAACAGGCCGCAAAAGGTTCGCCAACTGACATAATATTGCCGGCATCCGATACATAGGCCAAAGATGCGTTGAGTACCGGCACGTCATAACCACCAATGATCATACGTCTTACGCCGGATGCAATTAAATGCTTTACATCTTTTTGCAGTTTGCGTTCTATCGCCTCCCCATCTCGTCTCAGAGTTTCGAGTTCATTTCTGTTACTAACTATGAGGGTATCCCACACCTTGAAATCAAATGGGTAAGATGAAAGTGCAGCATTAATCTCTCTGCTGCCTTCAAGCTTAAACAACCATAAATCACGATCCTGAATATGCGCAATTAGTTCAGGTACCTGTTGCCCTGGATTAAACCATTGCCATGCCAACATCACGCCGGACTTGTTTATATCAAACAAACCTTTTATTTTTCCGCTTTTTAATAACTCAGATAAATCCTCTTCGGCTGAAATATGGTGATCAAGAATAGTAATACTGGCGGCTGTTTCCAGCATGTTTTCCAGTATCTCTTTTTTATAAGAGAAGTCGACCAGAAAAACATCCATGCCATCTACATCAGGTGGCGGTTGCTGATGAATGCCTTTGTAGAATTCAACATTTTCGCCCAGAGCGTTGCGAACAACCCACGCCGCGCCAAAACCATCAAGGCAATTGCCATGGTAGATGCATAATGTTTTTTGCTTGCCTGTTTTATTAATCATGGCTTCTTAGGGAGAAATCGTGGTCTGTCCCCGATTGTTTTCATTTAGGTCTTTTCAAACTCTCATCTTACTTTTACCTTAGTGTAAGCAACATTTTTTATATTTCTTGCCGCTGCCACATGGACAAGGGTCGTTACGGTCTA
>Ga0209013_10003393_pt1 | contig 14151 bp, 16 predicted proteins | sample Cruoilmetagenom2_FD_187291 | JGI IMG/M metagenome (GOLD analysis project Ga0209013, IMG submission 187291) | Oil polluted marine microbial communities from Coal Oil Point, Santa Barbara, California, USA - Sample 2 (SPAdes) (version 2) | ecosystem: Environmental > Aquatic > Marine > Oil seeps ... | reverse complement strand
GGTTTTTCTACAACCGGTTTTTCTACAACTGGTTGTTGCATGACTGGCCTTACTGCAAATTCTTTAGAGAATACAGCGTTAGCAACTTCTTGTGTTTTCTTTTGTTGATACTTTTCTTTGTCCGAGTTCAACATCAAGACATTGAATGGAAGTGATTTCTTTTTCTTATCCGTAACAATGGTTTTTTCTACTGGAACGGTGGAGTTCACTTCCACTTTTTCTAATTCTTTGTTTACGTGAATGGGTACTTCAATAATTTCAGGTGAAGCTTCTTTGATATTTTTTTCTACAACTATTTCTTCTTTAACGAGTAATGGTTCTGAAGGTGAAATTTCTGACGGCTCAATTATAGTCACAGCTGTCTCTGAATTTATTTCTTTCTGAACTTTCCCGATTAGTAATTCTTGTATCGGTGTCACTTTTGGTCGATTGAATCCATGAACTGGTGATGGAACATCCGTAGGTTTAAATACTCGGGACTGAACCGGGACTTTGTTGGTTCTTGGACTAATTTCTGGTTTAACCTCTGTTTTCGTTGGTTTTAGTGACTGTTCCTGAACCGTTTTTGACGCATGATGTATAATCGTATTTTGACGATTTTGTTGCCATTGCTTATGCATATAAAGAGGCATTGGCTCTTTCTCATCCGGCTGGTTTTTTTTCAGAAGTTCTTCGTTTAATTCCTGATCTAGTTCTCCGTTAATGAAATGACCTCTTTCATCATCGCTAATAAGCGGGAAACGGAATGGGGCTTTGGGTTCTTTATATGTAGGTGGCTCGATTTTTTCTAAATCTTCTCTGTCATGTTCTTCTTCAGAAAATACTTTTTTAATTACTTTGGTAAACCATTTCAATGCAAACCCTCTTTTCATATCAATGTCTCCATTTTAGCAGGTTTGTCAGTCAAATCAAACGGCTTTAAAAAAACTCCGTGTATCCAAATGCTTGAGTACACAGAGTTTTACCTAGTTTATGCGCGGAAAGCTAATCCTATTTCAGCAGATTCGTCTAATACTAATATCCCTTTTTCTTCAGGCGCATCTGGCAGCGCTAACTCTTTCGCTGAACAAATCATTCCGCTTGATGCAACGCCACGAAGTTCTGCATCCTTGATTACTAAACCTGTTGGCATAACAGCTCCAACCTTTGCTACTACAACTTTTTGACCTGCCTCAACATTCGGTGCTCCACAGACAATTTGTAGTGTTTCTTCCCCCACATTGACTTGGCAAACGTTTAATTTGTCTGCATTCGGGTGTTTTTCTTTGGAAGCTATATAACCCACCACAAATTTAGGTGTAAAGTCCACTTCCAAGAAAAGGTCGAATCCGTTTTGATTCAGTAATCCCTGTAGCAGATCAACCATTTCCTTTGTCACTTCTACAGCACCTTGCTCCTGGATTTGTAAATGTTTGCTCGCATTGAAAACGTTAAATGCGCCTACTTCACCTGTTTCAGAATCTTTAATGAGCGTAATATCGCCTTTTGATTCTGTTTTCAGTTCTTTAAAAGTAGTGGTTGTAAGTTGAACTAAAAGTACGTCGCCTACACCCTTCGTATTATAAAAAATGTTCATTTGTCTTTATTCTCCTTTTGTACGCGATTTTTTGCCAGTATAAATATTGGTTCTAGCTCTCCATTTTCATAGATAAATGAAAGCGACGTAATCGGGACTTTGCCCACAGTAAAGAAATGCATTGTTAGTTGGGCTAAGACATCGTAGCCTGCTTCATTTCGAATATCTCCCACGATCAACACATCTTGATGTGGGACGGATAACGTCATATCACCTTCAATTTTGCTTTGCATGTCTTTCAAAAATTGCTCGTTCAATATTCGACTTGCATCATAGCCGTCATTTGCATTTACAAAATAAAAGATATTGCCCGCCACATGGTCTTCTTTCACTTCTGTTGAAAGTTTACGCACCTGGAATCTAGCGGCTTCCTTGACCTGCAATTCCGTGACATTGAGTTGTTCCAACATATTTACATCAAGTAAACGATACGTATTCCCCAAATCCAACGCATAGAAAATGCGTGTTTCAGCTGTATGGTCCGTAATAATAAAATCATGTCCATCGTTCGATTTCATTGGAAATGAAGTAGAACGAATTACCGGGTAAATATGTGAAATCGATCGATTTAACCCTTTTGCTTCTTGTTCCATCGCTTCAAATGTTTGGCTGATTGTATAAATTACTTCTTTAATCGCCTTATCTTCTTTCAGCTCATATTTCGCTAATATTTCAGGAAGTGATATTTCCATACCTTTATTTAGTTCCTTATGATGAAGCCGCACACGATCTGTTTTTTTGTCATGTTGCCAAGTGAAAGCAGGATTCGGTAGCTCTTTTTTAAATCGTTCGACTAATTCCTCTGATTTCAAAATTTCACGTCCTTTGCAAAAGGAAACGGTTCTCACCTAGTGGGCGGAACCGCTCATTTTTAAATTGCGTTGGTCATCCTATATTAATTCCGATAAGAATTGCTCGATTTCTACCTGCGTCTTGCGTTCCTTGCTGACAAAACGACCTGCCTCTATCCCATTTTTATAAACAAGGAAACTTGGTATACCAAAAATATCATGTTCAATACACGTATCGATGAATTGATCTCGATTTACAGAAACAAACGTAAACGATTCAAATTTCTCTTCTATTTCGGAAATAAATGGATCAATAAAATGACAATCCGAACACCAAGTTGCTGTAAATAAAAACACCACATCTTCTGTAATTTTCAAAGCTTGAAACTCTTCCACAGACACCAAGTCTCTCATATCAATCTCTCCTCTATGCTTCCACTTGTATAGAACGAACAATTTTCATCATCTGTTCCATCTTGCTAGAAATATTAGCGTCATCGGAAATCGTAGTCAATTTAACGCCACCGATGCTCGAAATAATTTCATATAAGTCCTCACTTGAGGGGTACACAGCAATGAATCCAAAGCGATCATTTTGCACAAACGTTTCTTGAGCGATGATTTCATCTTTTTTCTCGGCTTGTACTAAATCATAAAACAATTTACTATTTTCTTGTTCATTTGGATTAATAAATAATATGTAGGAATCACTGTTATCCATCAACACAATATTCGTTTCATTCGAATCTTCCTGAATAGTAAAACCGCCCGGAACAAACAAATCGACACCTTTAATTTGTTCATTCGGTTCTACGATATCACCTGTAAAAATATCTTTTGCTGCTTTTAGCCCTTCTTCAGTCTGCTCTTCGGCAGATGCAGAGCAGGCAGCTAAACTAAGTAGTAAGAATGGTGCGATCGCAAGTCGCATCCAGTTTTTGCTCATGTTTTCCCCTCCATTCCATGAACGCACTGTCTTTTATTTTAATATGGTTCTGACATCGATGCAACCCAAGGGGTTTATTAATCTCGGTTAGTTTTCGTGTATTGACCAATTAAAAGTTTAACGACATGTTCAAACATGTCTGCTCGATTAACGACACCAGCGGTAAATACTCCGACGGCACCTTCATGATGCCGAACTCCTACTTGCTCTGTGTATCTATCCATTACTGGACCAAGTTCTTCTCCTTTTCGAATGGCACTTGCAACTTCTTCAGGTAATGGGATTTGTGCACCTCCTGCAATATATTGTTTCCCTGCTGAGGTTTGCAGTACACCCCAATTACAAATATAGAGTTGACCACAAAACTCTTTTACACCACCCTCAAGGCCAAATGACAAGTCGATATTCTCATCATTGCAAGCTTGTGTTGCACGATTCATGGCTCCCTGTAAGGTTTCTTCGTCTCCAATCGGTTGAGCGGATACATGGGAAGGTACATCAAGCATTTTATATTCCACATTTTTCATTAGTGAATCGCATATAGCCTGAACCGCTTTAACCTTTGCTTTGTTTTTGGTTCCGATGGCAATCTTCATTTTTTATCCTCCTAGATTCTCGACACAAAAAAAGCGCCTTTTCAGGCACTTTTTCAGACGTTTTGATGAATTGTTTCAAGTGTTGTTTTATCTGCTGATCGTACAAGTTTCACGATTAATTCTTTCGCCGCGGCATAGTCATCCGTATGAATGATCGATCCCGATGTATGGATGTAACGTGAACAAATGCCTACCACCGCACTAGGAACACCTTCATTGGCCATGTGAACGCGCCCTGCGTCGGTTCCACCTTGTGAGATGAAATACTGGTAAGGAATATTGTGTGTTTCCGCAGTATCTAAAACAAATTCGCGCATGCCGCGATGAGTAATCATCGAACGGTCAAAAATACGTAACAAAGTTCCTTTTCCAAGTTGACCAAATTCTGTTTTCGATCCAGACGCATCGTTTGCCGGACTTGCATCCAAAGCGAAGAACAAATCAGGATTGATTAAAGTAGCGGCTGCTTGGGCACCTCTTAAACCTACTTCTTCCATTACATTGGCACCCGAATACAGTGTATTTGGTAATTTTTCATCTTTTAGTTCTTTTAACAATTCGATTGCTAGGCCACAGCCATAACGGTTATCCCAAGCTTTCGCCAGAATTTTCTTATCATTTGCCATTGGTGTGAATGGGCAAATCGGAACAATTTGCTGACCAGGTCGAATGCCGATTTTCTTGGCATCCTCTAAATCATCTGCCCCTATATCAATTAACATATTTTTAATATCCATCGGCTTGCTTCGTAATTCATCACTAAGCAAATGGGGAGGAATTGAACCAACGACTCCAACTACAGGTCCATTATCTGTTATGATTTCAACTCGTTGTGCAAGTAACACCTGACTCCACCAACCACCTAGTGGCTGGAATCGAAGCATCCCATTTTCAGTAATTTGTGTCACCATAAATCCTACTTCATCCATATGTCCTGCAACCATTATTGTAGGACCTTGATCGTCTCCTTTTTTCAATCCAAAAATACCACCTAGATTATCTTGAACTATTTCATCTGAGTATTTTTCCAGTTCGCTTCTCATAAACTTTCTGATGGCATGTTCGTTACCTGGTGCACCTGGTAGTTCAGTCAATGTTTTGAATAATTGAAGTGTTTCTGTATTCAATGTCAAATCCCCCTATATACGTACAGTCCCTATATTGTAGTTGATTTTTCAGAACATTTCCACCCTTCCCTTTCGATAGCAGAATTATTTTTAGTGGAGATATTTCACGCTGATTGTCAGGGAAACATATGTTAAACTGTACTAAACTGTTCCACTTGGAGGTTTTATTTATGAGAATGAGAGATTTATTATTAGGTTTTTCAACAGGAATTGCGGCAGGGTTTGTCATTCGCGAAGTCGCGTATCGTATAGATCCGATGAAACCAGCAGAATTGGTTCTGCATGGCATCAAGCAATCGTTTAAAGCAGAAGGACCAATCGATGGATCATGGATTTACATGAAAACAGAACCTTTTAAACGCCAAATGATTTCTACGGATGTCTATCGTGGGGGAATTTCACGTGTTCGTGAAGGCGAGATTGAACAATTTGAATTTTTTGCAGATGCACGTACCGGAACCGTTGTGGATTTAATAAAATTATAAAGTGAAAGCGATCCCACGAATGGTGGAATCGCTTTTTTATTACTCCATATTAGGTTCAAACTCAAAAAAGTCATTTATTCTCTAGTGCGTTCAAGTTTTTCAATGATTTCCTTACCTGTTTCGTCCCATTTAATTAAACGGTAATACGCATCGTGATAAAAAATAAAGGCGTGACCGTTCTTCAGGGCTTCTGCCACAAGTTTCTCTTTGGCAAAAATAGAAGTCATTGGGTAATCATCATACGCCAATACCCACAGTGGATTTTGATGTGCGTGTGACGGCATTATATCCGCCATGTGAACAATTGTTTCCCCGTTTTGTTCTAGCTTGATGATACTATGCCCATCACTATGTCCACCTGTGTGAATCATGCGAATCCCTGGTAACACTTCCAATTCTGCTGTAAATGTTTCAACTTGCGTTTGTATTGCTTCCCAATTCTCTTTCCAATATGTATTTCGTGAGCGAATGTTTGGGTTACGCATTTCATCCCATTCAATGGCAGAAACAAAAATTTTCGCATTTGGAAAAGTGGATACAAGCTTTTCATTCTCCCACTTACTCAACCCACATGCATGATCAGCATGCATATGGGTCATAAGAACATAGTCTATATCTTCGGTTAGCAAACCTGAAATCGCTAATGAATCTTCCAAACGGGATTGTTCCTTGACTCCATTATTTCGCAACTGTTTTTCTGTCATTCTGTTATGGCCTACACCTGAATCGATGAGTAGATTTTTCCCTTTAAACTGGATAAGGATTGGGTCCGTGGTCATTTCAATTCGATTGTCTTCATTGACAGGATACCTTTTCGACCATACAGCCTTAGGCACAACTCCAAACATCGTCCCCCCATCCAATAAAGTAAACCCTCCGTTTAACCAAGTGATTGTCATATCATGAAATTTATATTGATCCATTTGTTTCCCTCCCCATATTGTATTTTCAGTGTAACAAAAAACGCCACGACAATCTTTAGATTGAGTGACGCATTTTACATATTATTCTGAATTTGATACTTTAAGGCGTGACAATATTAGGATCTTTCTCTTTAAGAACAAACTGGGACTCCAGACGATAGATAGGTTGACCCTTCGCTGAAAACTTCTCTTCATATTCGGTCATGATGTTGTCTTCAGGCATATTAGCATGCAAATCCAAAGAGACAAATTTTAGTAACATGCCGTATTCGGACATGCTCATCAATGAAAACTCGAACAGTCCGCGGTTATCTGTTTTAAAATGGACTTCACCATTATCAATCAGAATGGATTCGTATAATTTCAGGAAATTCATATGGGACAACCTTCTTTTGGCATGGCGAATCTTCGGCCACGGATCAGAAAAATTCAAATATACGCGACTGACGTCATTCTTCTCGAAGAATTTGGCCAAATGTGCGCCATTCACTTTTAATAACTTCAAGTTTGGCAAGTTCCCAGCTTTAATCGCATTTTCTAGAGCTGAGACCATGACGCTGTCAAATAACTCAATCCCAATATAGTTAATATGCGGATTCGCTTTAGCCATCCCTGTTACAAACTGTCCTTTACCCGTTCCTACTTCAATGTGAAGTGGATTGTTATTATTAAAAACCTCATTCCAGTTTCCTTTATGGTCCTCAGGATTCGGAATCACAATATGTGGATGAGCAGCTATAAAATCTTCTGCCCATGGTTTATGACGTAATCTCATTTATTTTATCCTACTTTCATTCTCTCATTTCGCGTACCTATTATCGTAGAAGTTATCAGAAACGTCAAGTGAATTCAAATCGGCTAGGTACCAGTTTCCCTCCTGTACAGTAAAATAATCCTTTTCACCTGGAGAAGTTTGCCCTGAAAATTCACCATCCGTATGTCGAAAAACCTTACTGTTCGTGGTAATAGAAAATGATTTGGCCTGAATTTGATAAACTTCCTTAAATTTTGTATGGGTACCAAAAAAAACGGTAATAAAGACGAGTAATAACTTTATTCGGGATAAGTCGTTCACGATTGTTACTTCAATTAATCCATCTGAAGTATCCGAAATCGGCGAAATGTTCATCCCTCCACCGAAAAAAGGCTGATTACTGACAGTCGCAAACCAAACATGTTGGAATTCAAGAAACTCAGTATCTGTTTCAACTGTGAGATGAAATCTATTAAATGTAATGAGTGTTTGAATAAGATAATATGTATAAGCAAATTTCCCTAAACCAAATTTATTCAAGAACTTTTTCATTGGGGATTTATTTACCAGGAACGCAATATAAGCGTCAAAACCAATCCCCGAATTATTGACAAAGTAATAGTCTTGTTGTTTTGTTCGTAAATTTCCAATATCCATTGCTATTTTACCGTGAGATGCCCTGACATATTGATTTAGTTCTGAAGGTGTTTTGAACGAGTGATAGCCACGACCAAAATCGTTACCAGAACCCGCTCCGATAACGCCTACAATACAAGTTGTACATCCCAAAGTACCTGCAATCACTTCGTGCGCGGTGCCATCCCCACCAAACGCAATTACTAATTTGTCACCCTCGCTTTTAGTGCATTCGCGTGTGAATTCAGTGGCTTCGTTGGCACGCGAGGTGATTTTTAATTCATAAGAGAATTCCAACCCTTTTTTAAATTCTTCCCAATATTTTAAAGCTTCGCCATTTCCAGCCACAGGATTCACGATAATAATTATTTTCATCTTAAATATTCAACTCAATTGTTTTTACCGCTTGATATGATGGAGTTTTTTGAGGGTGAATGGAATAAATCGCAAATTGATTGATTGCAATATTTATTGGTTCAATCTGCATATCATTCAAATTTAGATCGTCATTGCCAATCCACTTTTTTGCCAACGTTATATGCGGTACATACGGTTTTTGGTCTAATTTTAAGCGTAATGATTCACCTATTGTTTTTATGTTTTTTTGTAACTGCTTTAACTTAGGTTCATCTGCAATCGAAACGTAGAGTACACGTGGATTCTTTGGACTTCCAAAAGAAGAAACGCCTGTTAATGTTAAATGAAACGAACCAACTGTATCTTGGATGCGTTCTAATCCAACACTCAATTTTTGCAGGACCTCATCTTCCATAGCCCCTAGGTAAAGAAGGGTAACATGAAGATCGTTAACATGCGGGATGACTTTATGCGTTTCTTGTAGGTTCCATGTTTTACGAATCTCATCCAGTTGTTTTGCTTCCCTTTCAGGGACTTTAAAACCAATAAAATAATGTTGGACCATAATTGTCACCACCCTTTAATATACCAACAGTTTACTGCAGAAAAAGCAAAAAAAATACCCCTTACCGAAGTAAAGGGTATACAGATTAGACAGTGATTGCTTGATTTATTTTTGCTTCAAAGGCTGCTTGTAATTTTTTTGTCCATTCTCCTGGTGCGCCTGTACCTACTTGCTTGCCATCAATCATGACAATCGGCATAACTTCAGAGGTAGTTGAAGACATAAAGAATTCCTCATTCGAATACACTTCAGACAATGACATCGGTTCTTCTACTACTTCCAAGCCAATTTCTTCACAACAATCCAATAATACTCGGCGAGTAATTCCATTTAAAATTAAGTTAGTAGCTGGATGAGTATATAAAACTCCGTCTTTGATGCCGTACATATTTGAAGAAGAACCTTCCGTTATCAAGTCCCCCCTATGTAAAAGAGCTTCAAAACATTCTGCTTCATATGCTTCTTGTTTGGCTAATACATTTCCCAAAAGATTCAAACTCTTGATATCACAACGCAACCAACGTATATCTTCAACTGTTTTGACTGCTACTCCGGTTGTCATTTGAGCGACTGGACGTGCAAATTCCTTTGTATATGCAGTAAGGACCGGCTCAACACTCGCCTCTGGGAACTGATGGACTCTCGGAGTAGAGCCACGTGTAATTTGCAAATATACCTGTCCGGTATCTACTTCGTTTGCTTCAATCAAATCGTACATCATTTTATGAAAGACGTCTTTTGTAAACGGGATGACTAACTTTATTTTATCGGCACTTTCATATAATCGATTGATATGTTCCGTTGCTGTAAACATCGTTCCTTTATACACACGAATTACTTCGTAAATGCCATCTCCAAATTGGTATCCACGATCTTCTTTAGATAGTTGAATTTCTTCATCTTTTACCAAACGATCATTCCATAAAACCCAAGTCATTATTTCTCCTACTTTCTACGATTGATTTGAAGCGAGTTCACAAATTGCATCTGCGTAAATCGCAACTGCCTTAATTAAATTCGGGATATTCACAAATTCGTCCACTTGATGGGCAACGTCTTTTTCACCCGGGAACAACATTCCGAAAGCCACGCCTTTTTGGAGTACACGTGCGTAGGTACCTCCACCAATTGCTAATAAAGTTGCCTTCTCACCAGTCTGGCGTTCATAAACACGTGACAGGCTTTGGATTAATTCGTCTGACTCTTCCACGTAATGTGGCGTGGAATTTGATACTACATCGACCGAAACGCCTTGTTCATTGCAATAGGACTGGCAAGCAGTTAGCTTTTCTTCAAAAGAATATGAAACAGAATAACGTAAACTCACATCCACTGTTCCTCCGTATGCCGGATCGAATGAAAGAATTCCTGCGTTCAATGTAGTGTCTCCAGACATTTCATCGTTAAATTGCAACCTTAAAACGTGACCTCTTGTATCATTGTAAAAGGATGAAGCAACAAAGTCGACAAATGTTTTTGATCCTGAGGTAGTTACTATGTCAACTAAAAACTTGGCTAAATAAACCCCTGCATTTATTCCATCGTTCGGTTCCATGGCATGAGCCGATTTGCCTTCGATTCTTAAGTGTACGTCCGATTGAAGAATTTCAATACTACCTTCCAATTCATGCTGAAGGATAAATTTATCAAATTCTGTTTTTATCGAGTCATTTTCCATATGCAGAATCGCTATTGCAACATCCGGCACCATATTGGTACGGGAACCAGCTTGAAATGTTTGCAGCTGTTCTTGTCGCTCAAGCTTAATAGTTGAAAATCGCAGTGTAGCGATTCCTTTTTCCGCATTAATTATCGGGAAATCTGCATCAGGAGCAAATCCGATATGTGGCATTTCTTCCCTTTCAAAATAGCGTTTGACACAACGGAATCCACTTTCCTCATCCGTACCAATAATTAATCGTACGCGTTTATTCAATGGGATGCCAGCATCTTTCACCATTTTCATCGCCATCCATGCAGCCATCGTCGGACCTTTATCATCAATGGCTCCTCGACCAAATAAACAGTCATTTTCAATATAACCCTCAAACGGAGGATGAGTCCATCCACTTCCGGCAGGAACTACATCAACATGCCCTAAAATACCAAGAAGTTCTTCTCCTTCACCCATTTCAATGTGACCCGCCATTTGATCTATATTTTTGGTTGTCATGCCCGCTTCTTGACCTTTAGACAGTATCCACTCCAATGCCCTAAGTGGTTCGGGTCCAAACGGTTGTGAATTTGAAGATTGAGATTCATCCAACACACTTGGAATCTGAATTAATTGCTGTAATTCCGTGAGTAATTCTGTTTGTCTCTTTTGTGCCTCCGCCATCCAATTCATCACATTTATTTACCTCCTGCAACTTTCATAAGGTTATTCTACACCTTTCATCGCAAAATCATAGGGGTCTTACACATTTTATCAACAACCGAACATTTTTATCATTTTATTTATTTTCGTTCGCTTTTTATTATTACAGTATTATTAAATCTATGTAAAAGTAAGTTAAAATGCTAGAAAAAAAGGTCAGAATATTTTATAATTTAATTGTCAGATATTAATAGTTTGACGAACTAACTACAAAGGGGCTGTCTACGGCACTCTATTCACACAATTGAGTCAACATCTCATAGTCGTCCGCTAGTCATTGCCAAGAGAACATAAGATGAAGGAGTGGTTCAACAATGAAACCAACTACCGATCGGATGCTCAATCGCATTAAAGACGTGTATATGTACATCCACGATCACGGAATTGTAACGACACAAGATTTAGTCGATGAATTCGGCATCACTCCTCGCACCATTCAAAGAGATTTGAATGTGTTGGCCTTCAATGATTTGGTAAGTAGTCCAAGTCGAGGCAGTTGGACAACGACGAACAAACGTGTAAAAATGTCATCTTAGACCAGCATTCAGTACAACAAAAAGAATGACCGAGAAATCTCGGTCATTCTTTTTGTTGTAAAGCTTTCAATTCCTCTTCTGTTAATGGACGATAATCCCCAAGTTCCAATGTCTCATCCAGATGAAGTGAACCCATCCGCACCCGTTTCAAGTACGTTACTTTTTTTCCAACGGCTTCAAACATCCGTTTTACTTGATGGAACTTACCTTCCACAATGGTTAATTCAATCTCAGACACCTCATCACTCGTTAGAATCGTCAACTCGCCTGGTTTCGTGAAATATCCATCCTCAAGTGCGACACCTTCTTTAAACGCCTTCACATCTTCATTCGTTACACGTCCGTCAATGAGTGCAAAGTAACGTTTAGGAACATGCTTTTTCGGTGAAAGTAATTGATGTGTTAAGTGTCCATCATTCGTAAGAATAAGCAGCCCTTCTGTATCCTTATCTAAACGACCAACTGGAAAAGGCTTAAAATGCTGCGCTAGCGGGTCGAGTAAATCGATAACCGTTTCATCCTTTTTGTCCTCCGTTGCAGAAATCACGCCTGGAGGTTTATTCATCATCAAATAAATGAATTCCGTGTATATGACTTGCTCTCCAAAAACGACAATCCGATCGGCTTCTGTATCTACATGCATGGATACATCTTTCGCAATGTCACCATTAACTTCAACCGCTTTTGATTTCAACAAAAGCTTCACTTCTTTCCTTGAGCCATATCCCATATTGGAAAGCAATTTATCTAATCTCATGAATGAACCACCTTAAAAACCAAATTTCTTCGTATATTTCGTTAATCTTTCGCCAAACAACTTTTGGGCAATTCCTAGGCGGAGGCTAATATAACCGTAAACAGCTCCACCCATTGCACCCACTATCACGATGATGAGTATGGCTCCAAATTTTGATTCTGCTGGCATAAACTGAACGACGAGAAGCCGCACAAGAAACGCAACAATCCACATCGCTACATTCATAATTGAAATCAGTGCTATCCTTCTTATTAATAGTTGAGAACGATAGTTTAGCGAAACCACAATTACCGCTAAATTCATAAAAATAGCCACACTATACCCGATAATCGTCGCGGCTATTGCTCCATTTGTTTCCCACAACTTAATCAAAGGAATATTTATTGCCAGCTTGATTAATAGTCCGACCAATAAGTTGAGGATAATCCATTTCTGCTTGTTTATCCCTTGTAAAATCGAAGCAGTGACAGGGAATAAGCTAAATAGTATGGCTACAGGTAAATAATGAGCAAGGATATCAGAACCAACCGCACTTTGCTCATAGAACACATGATATAGCTCATTTGCTAGAACAGTCATGCCTACTACCGCAGGAAGAGTTAAAAAGAACAATACTTGAAATGTTTGATCCAATGTATGGTTCAATTGTTTATGTTCATTCTTTGTGAAATATTTTGTAATTAACGGAATTAAAGCCATGGAAAAACCAGTTGCAAGCATTACGGGAATCATGACCAGTTTATGGGTCTGAAAATTCAACATGCCTAAATAAATATCCGATGCATCCGAATTCTCTGACCCGCCCATGGCACGATTGAATGTCAACATATCGACAAATTGGAATAAAGGATTGGCAATTCCCAAAAAGACAACAGGTACGGCATAGATTACGATTTCTTTATACATATCTTTTAAATGGACGTTATGGGTAATTCTCGAATCTTCAAGTAGCAAGTCGTACTCTGGCTTTTTCTTACGCCAGTAATAATAAAGAACGAACAATCCACCGATTGCCCCTATAAACGCTGAAAATACAGCTACTTGAATGGCTACTTTGGAAGTTCCCCCAAAAACATTTACAACAAGGAATGCCCCGACCAACAAAAATAAAATACGTACGATTTGCTCGATTAATTGAGAGACTGCAGTTGGCATCATAAAGCTATAACCTTGGAAAAATCCTCGGAGCAAACTCATAAAAGGTACGACAATCAAGGCAAAACTCACCCATCTGATAACACTTGCAACATCACTGACTGAATGAATCTCTTCATCGTCCCTAATTGTGATGCCCGCTAAAGTATCAGCAAATAAATATAAGAATAAAAAAGCAAAAAATCCAGTGACCATCATGGTGAGCAAACCTGATTTTAGCAATCGTCTTCCTGTTTGATAATCCCCAAGAGTATTATATTTTGAAACATATTTCGAGAAAGCCAAAGGTGCTCCTGAAATCGCAACCGCCAGCATTAAGTTGTAAGGAATATATGCATATTGATAAAGCCCGATATTTTCTTCTCCTACCAATGAATAGAACGGAATGACGTATATAACGCCTAATATTCTGGATAAAAACAATCCAAGAGTTAGTATTGCAGTACCTTTAATTAAATTTGACATTGTTAACTTCCTGACTTCTAAATTTTTAACCTACAGGATATTCTACCCTTCGGACATGAAAACCACAAATAGTTTATAATAGAGAAAAAAGAGAAAGTGTGTTTA
>Ga0209013_10003392_pt1 | contig 14151 bp, 13 predicted proteins | sample Cruoilmetagenom2_FD_187291 | JGI IMG/M metagenome (GOLD analysis project Ga0209013, IMG submission 187291) | Oil polluted marine microbial communities from Coal Oil Point, Santa Barbara, California, USA - Sample 2 (SPAdes) (version 2) | ecosystem: Environmental > Aquatic > Marine > Oil seeps ... | reverse complement strand
GATCGAAGCACTTAAAAGAGAAGATAAGATCGAAATGTCATTTAACCTCTCACCAACATGGTCAGAGACAAACTGGTATTGTGACTTTATCCTTCCTGTGGGACTTGCCGGTGAAAGACATGACCAACACTCTGAGGCAACACAACCATCTAGATGGTTAAGTTTCCGTAACCCTGCCTTAAGGGTTGCGTTAGAGAAAATGGGTTGGAAACCAAAAGATCCGACCAGAGCGACACTTGAGGCACATATTAAAGCAGGTCTTGGTGAAGTATGGGAAGAAGTAGAATTCTGGGCAAACATCATGACACATCATGTGGATCCTGATGGATCTTTAGGTGTTAGAAAGTTCTGGGCTTCAAAAGAAGATCCAACAAGAGCTGTAACGATTGCAGAATGGTATCAAGCAGCATTTGATAAACTTCCTAACCTTAGAAAAGCAGCAAAAGCAGCTTATCCTGATGCGAAGTACCCTAACTACGAAATGATGAGAGACAGAGGTACATGGTTAGAAGAAGATAACATCTTTAAACCACAAGAGAGACCTCTAAGAAAAGAAGGTACTAAATACATAGCACACGGACACGAATATGAAGAGTCTGAAGTTGTAAAAGATGAGTTTGGTGTACTTATGGCTACAGGTCATGACGGTAAAGAGAAAGCAATTGGTGTTGAAGTAGATGGTGAACTTGTACAAGGTTTCCATACATTAACTAAAAAGCTAGACTTCTACTGTGAATGGTTTAAAGAGTGGAAATGGCCAGAGTACGCTATACCTATTTACCCAACTAATGCAGAAGATAGAAAGAAAATGACGCATGTTGTTACACAAGTACACCATGACTTCATGCAAAAAGAGAATGAATTTGCGTTGAATACGGTATTTAGATTACCATACAATATTCACACACGTTCTGTAAACTCTAAGCACCTTATGGAGATTTCGCAAAACCATAACCCGGTGTGGATTTATACTGAAGATGCTAAAAAACTTGGAATCAAAAGAGGAGATGCTGTAAAAGTAACGATTACAGATACAGTATCAGGGCTTGATTCAGGTTACTTTATCGCTATGGCTGTACCAACTGAAGGTACAATGCCAGGTGTACTCGCATGTTCACACCACGCGGGTAGATGGAAACTTAAAAATGCAGTTGATATCCCTGGTTTTGAGCACAAGTTAGGTGTGATGGGTGTGGGTGCACCATTGTATGAAATGACAATGGATGGTAAAGTAGGAACACTTAAGCCAACTGAAGGTCTTAATGAAGGTATGCAGGCACGTAGAGATACATGGCAGTTTAAAGAGTACAACAAAGACCTTGACAACATTTGGTGGGATGGTCTTTCTGGTTCTTGGCAAAATGCCGTTGCACCTTCGCATCCGGATCCGATCGCAGGTAACCACGCATGGCACCAAAAAGTTGTGATGGAGCTTGCAGGTAAAGATGATAAGATCGGTGATATTTATGTGAACTATGAGAACAACATGAAAGTGTATCAAGCATGGAGAGACGATTTGACTCGTCCACTTGATGCAGGTGATACACTTAGACGTCCTCAGCACATTAAACGTCCGGCTGTGCCTCTTTCAGATAAAGCATATGCTGTAAACATTAAAGGGTAATCCCTTACAAACCTCATTCTTGGGCTTCGGCCTGAGAGTACTACGAATACAATTTCCCAGATAACTAATTTTCTTAAGTTTTATTTATCTTGAAAGTGGTATAGTGCCAAATAATTTAGTAGAAAGAATCCTATGGAACAAATGAAACAAGAGATAGAAAACCGTATAGCCCTTTATGCACTCATTTCAAGATTGATGCTTGTAGAAGTAGATAAAGCATTTTTAGAAAACATTGAAAAAGATGAAACACTTTTATCATTTTTTCCCAACTATAAAGCATGGGATAAACGTAAAGAACTTAGCATTGATGAACTTATCCAGAATCACTTCAATGTAGACTTTACAAATTTGTTCTTGATGCACCTTGTACCGTATGAGAGTTTCTATACTAGAGATGATCAGATGATCGAGAGTGGGGGAGATAATCCTGTACTTGAACTTTATAATGAACTAGACTTCCGTGTTGAACTTGACAGGGCAAGAGTAGTGAGTGCTGACCACATTGGTGTAGAGTTAGAGTTTATGTATATGTTATGTGTAGCCCTTCAAAAAGCGTTGGTTGCAGATGATAAAGACGGTATATGTGAGTTGATGCAAGTACAACGTGCTTTCTTAAAAGAGCACCTTTTAGAGTGGACGCCACTTTTCCTTATCAATGCTAAACGTGAGTCACGTACACCACTTTACCATGATGGTGCGGAACTTGCTTTAGAGTTTATGTTAAGTGATTTTGAGTATGTTACTGAAAAACTGGCAACTCACTGTCAAACAGAAGCCTAATGTCTTTACATTTAGAGATAGCCTCTTGTGTGAGAGCTACAAGTAAATTTTCAGACTGTACTAAATGTGTAGATGCCTGTCCCGAATCGATTCAACTTGTAGATAACTTACCAAGTTTTGCAAATAACACTGGTGTGGAAGCGGCTGCATGTATAGGTGTATGTCCGACGGAATCATTTTCTTTTTCTGACTTCTCTACGACAGAGTTTTTCTTTAGCTTTTTAGAATCAAAAGTAAGACTGATCTCACCAAAGTTCAATGTACCTTGTATCTCCGTTCTCAGTGTAGAGCATTTGATCTCTTTGGCACTTGCGAGTGAGGAAGAGATCACTTTGGATCTCAGTTCATATGATGATACCAGTATTCTTTATGAGCAGATAGATGCACGTATAGATGAAGCCAACTTTGTACTCTCATCATTTTCTATGAAGCAACTCGCAACCAACCATACACCGGAAGCTACACCAAGTGAAGTAAATGAAGCTGAAAGAGAAGAAGAGGTTTCTTCAAGACGTTCATTTTTAGGAAATGCTTCGCTTAAAGGTGTTGTTAAACACAAGATGTCATTTGATGAGGCAGTAGAAGCCGATGAGCTTAAAAGTTTTAAACTCGATGTGGAAGTGATCGCTAAGATCAAAGAGAAAAACCTGCCTGACAAACGTAAGATCTTATTTACAATACTCAAACGTGCAGGGGTACCTGATAATTTTGAAGTCTTACCTCAAGAAGAGGTAAGTTTTACCTCTCAAAAATTTGTAGAGGATACCTGTACGAACTGTCAGATATGTTACCGTATCTGTCCTACAGGGGCACTCTCTACGGATGGTAAGTTCTCACTGATCCACTTTGATGCAATGCTGTGTGTGAAGTGTCACTTGTGTCATGATGTATGTGAACCTGAGTCTATCAAACTCCAGTCAGGATTTGAGATAAAAGAGTTCTTTGAACCAACTCAAAGAACACTGGCTACCTTTAACATCAAGCGATGTAATGAGTGTGGAAACAACTTTACATATACGGGTGGAGAGCAGACTTGTCCTCGCTGTATGGTTGAAGAGGAAGAAGCAATGTTCTTGCATAACAATGCAAAATTGATGCAAGCTACAGAAGAAGAAAAGAAGGGTGGATCATAATGCAACCACATGAAATTAAGCCTGATACGGGTTTATGTACCATACTTGGGCACAATGCACAAACAGGGTATATGAGACGTTATTTCAATAAAATAATGAAAATGAATGGGCTGAATGCAACAGCAATTGCACTTAATATCACAGATGAACATTTTGACTTTACTATGAGTAATGTGGGAGAGTCAAAAGTCGATATGATGATGATAGAAAAAGAGTTTTCAGCAAAAGCTTTGCATTATTGTGTGATGCTTGATGAATGTGCTCAAAGAGAAGGTCGTGTAGACTTTATTGAGGTTGAAGAAGGTAAGATCAAAGGGTTTTGTCTGGATGATGAGGCCAAAGCACTTTTTGACAAACCGGAATTTTTAGATGATCAGATACTGTTTGTAGCAAAAATGATGATCATAGCCAATAGATGGTTCAACGCAAAAATAGACACAGATGATATTCCACTATTGATAGGAGATAAAAATGGATGATTTAAGAAAAGATTTTGAAAATATAAGTGCACAAAATTTTAATGGAACCCCGGCATTCTGCCCGGATGGTCAGTGTGATTCTGAAGAAGAGGTAGATCTTAAAGATTATCCTTCTTATACGGAAGCATTGTATGCAAAACTCATCGCACCGCATGTATCGGGAATTTATATTTCAAGATGGGATATTAAAGACATTGCACTTGTAGCAGGTGATTCCATGGCGATACACCCGCGAAAACGTATGTTCGAACTGCTTATGAAGTTTGCCACATCCAAGGAGAACATGCAGTCTGTTCTTGATGCACTTGAAGCACATATGGAAGATAAAATAAAGATCTATACGGAGTTGATGACCAACTTCCCTACCTCTTCGGAAGTTTTCCAGCCTAAGATCGACAAAGCAAGAAAAACAATGAAGCTCTTTCCTCAGATCATTGAAGAGTATTTTGAATAGTCTCTAAAATCTTTCTTTCCCTTCATCACCAGGCTTTGTTTGGTGATATAGACACACACGAACACAGTATCATAATGATTTATTATTATATTTATAATCATAGTTAATGTTCAGGTAATACTCTTTTAGCATAATTCGGGGGCACGAACATTTTAACTTAAAGGAAACATTATGAAAAACATATTAGGTCAGGTAACACTATTTACCATGATAATTATAGGTGCATCACTGGTTACAGTGACATCAGCAATTTATACATTTAAAAAATAATCTACACGAAATGTCTATTTATTTAGGCATTTCACTTTTCTACTCATACTACTCAACATACTTGCAGTATACTATCGATATAAAAACTGTAAGGCTTACTCCCGATGTCAAAAATTAACAATGAAGAAGTATTGAAATACCATAAAAATGGGAAGATAGGTATAGACGTAACCAAACCTTGTGATTCCCAATCTGAACTCTCTATGGCATACACGCCGGGGGTAGCCATTCCATGTCTTGAGATCGCCAGAGATGAAAACCTCTCTTTTGAATATACCAACCGTTCCAACCTGGTGGCTGTTGTGTCTGACGGAACAGCTGTACTTGGTTTAGGCGATATCGGTCCTTTGGCTTCCAAACCTGTGATGGAAGGCAAGTCGGTCCTGTTCAAAAAGTTTGCAAAAGTGGATGCCTTTGATATAGAATTGGATGTGCATTCTGTTGAAGAGATCGTGGCTACCTGTAAAGCCATTGCCCCTACCTTTGGTGGTATTAATCTTGAAGATATCTCTGCACCAAGATGTTTTGAGATTGAACGTATACTGAAAGAAGATCTGGATATTCCTGTTTTTCATGATGATCAGCACGGTACAGCGATCATTACCACTGCCGGACTCATGAATGTACTTGATATAACAGGCAAAAAAGTAGATGAGATCAGAGTAGTAATAAACGGTGCGGGTGCTGCGGGTATCTCCTGTGCCAGGATGTATAAGGCTTTGGGTGTAAGGCATATCATCATGTGTGACTCGAAGGGGGTTATCAATACAAACAGAACAGACCTGAACAAGTACAAGATGGAATTTGCGGTTGAGACTGCAGCGACAAGACTTTATGAAGCGATCGAAGGTGCAGATATGTTCCTGGGGCTTTCTGTGGCAGGAGCACTGACTAAAGAGATGGTCTCGAAAATGGCACATGAACCGGTAATATTTGCATTGGCGAATCCTACACCTGAAATATTACCTGAAGAGATAAGAGAGGTGAGGGATGATGCGATCATCGCAACAGGCCGTTCGGACTATCCCAATCAGACCAACAATGTACTTGGTTTCCCTTTTATTTTCAGAGGCGCATTGGATGTACGTGCAAAGAAGATCACAGAAGGGATGAAAATGGCAGCGGCCAAAGCACTTGCCTCCCTGGCAAAAGAGCCGGTACCTTATTATGTAAAAGCGGCATATCATAATGATAGCATCACCTATGGTAAAGAGCATATCATTCCTTTACCGTTCAACAAAGAGGCACTGATCTGGGTAGCTTCTGCAGTAGCCAGAACAGCCATAGAAGAGGGTGTCGCCCGTGTGGATTCTTATGATGATGAAGACTATAAAGAGCATCTGAGATGTCTCATTTACGGTTGTCCCAAGGCTAAATAAGAGATGAACTTGAAGTCTTATGTAGATCTTTCCGAACTTTTGAAAGAAAATCCGTCCACACAGGGAGAAAACCGTGCTTTTGGTTTAACACATGTACTGATTAAAGAACGTCCGCTGGAACAATTGTCGGTATGGACAGAGGCACATAAAGAGAAGTTGAAAAGACCTCTGCTGAGTGACACTTTTTCTTCTTATCTTTATGGGGTGACCTTGACGCTTGTGCTCATCGCCTTTGTGCTGGGACTTCTTTCAGGCATAGGCCTGCTTTCTTATAATGGAAAGGAACCTGTCAATGTCATCTATTTTATGGCAATGGTTATTTGTTTGCCTCTTTTTACGATGCTGCTTACCTTTGTTTCCATGTTGAGAGCAAGGAGTGCACGAAGTGTTTTGGTACATCTCTCACCTGCTTTCTGGATGGAGAAAATGCTGGCTCTTTTACCCGGGAAGATACAGGAGAATATCCAAGCATTCAAGATCAATCCTTTGCTTGCGAACTGGGTGATCATCAAACGTTCCCAAATGATCGCGTTGTTTTTTTCTCTGGGATTATTGATGGCACTGCTGGGCGGAGTGGTGACGAAAGACATCGCTTTTGCCTGGAGTACGACACTGCACATCACACCTGAAACATTTCACGATTTTTTAAGAACGGTAGCATTTCCATGGAGAGAGTTTGTCCCTTCAGCGGTGCCAAGTATGGAACTCATCGAACAGAGTCATTACTTCAGGCTGGGAGATAAACTGAGTGAAGAGATGATCACACATGCTTCACAGCTTGGAGAATGGTGGAGGTTTTTGGCTTTTGCTACGGTCTTTTATGCTATTTTTCTACGTTCTCTCATGTTGCTTCTCTCTTCTTTTGGACTCAGCCGTGCAGTGAAACAGTCATGTTTGACTCTGGACGGTTCTGTGAGACTGCTCAGAGAGATCAACGAACCCATTATCTCTACGCATACAAAGCAGACAAAAATCGCTTCTGCGTCAAATGACAAGGGCTATGGACAAATAGTCAGCACACTGGATGCCTCTTATGACTCTATACAGGGATGGGCCATTACGGAGGATGAACTTTCTGTACTCTCTGACAGCATGAAAGTGATAGCGCCTATGCATGCTGAAGTGGGTGGTCTCAATACGTTTGAAGAAGATGCTGAAGTGCTCTCGAAAAGTCATGGTGAAGTACTTCTGTTCGTCAAAGCCTGGGAACCTCCCACCATGGATTTTATAGATTATTTGGAAGATCTTAGTATCAAAGTAGACAAAGTCATAGTCATGCCTGTAGGTACCACAGAGAATCTTTATAAAGCAACAGACAAAGAAATAGATGTCTGGGAAAATAAACTCTCTTTGGATGAAGATGAAAAAGTGTGGTTGAAACGATCCAGTGCCAAAACACCGGGCAGGGAGGTACGCAATGCCGAGTCCTAGAGAAGGTGATTTCGGACACCCGAAATTTGCTGTTGTAGGACATCCGAACAAAGGGAAAAGTTCTATCGTTTCCGCATTGGCACTGGATGACTCAGTAGGTATATCCGACACACCCGGCACCACGACAAAGAAACGCAGCTTTCCTTTGAGCGTAGATGGAAGGGTACTTTATGAACTCTTTGATACACCAGGTTTTCAAAGAGCAAGAAAAGTGTTGGCGTGGCTGGAGAAACATCATGTTTCTGCAGATAAAAAACATGAAGTTGTGCAGGCATTCATCAATAAACATAAAGATGATAAACGTTTTAACGATGAAGTGGAACTGCTTGAACCCATTATGGACGGGGCAGGTATTATTTATGTGGTGGATGGTTCCAAGCCCTATGGGGAGGAGTATGAGGCGGAGATGGAGATCCTTCGCTGGACCGGTCAGCCTTCAATGGCGCTTATCAACCATATAGATGAGAGCGATTACAGTGAAGATTGGAAGAGGGCATTGGGACAGTACTTTAAAATGGTACGTACCTTTAACCCCATGCAGACAGGTATGACCCAGCATATGAAGATCCTGGAAAGTATGGCTCAGCTTAAAGAAGAGTGGATCGCTCCGGTGAAAGCATCGATGAAACTTTTTGAACAGTATCAAGATCAGATGCTGGAGCGCAGTGCTTCCCTGTTGGCAAGACTGGTCTACAAGTCGGTAAGTACAGTAGAAAAACGTACTCTCAAGACAGAAGAAGCCAGTAAAAAAGATAAAGAGAAGATAGAAAAGAAGTATAAAAACAGATTGCGGAATCTGGAAGTGACAACGCAGAAAAACATTGAAGAGGTCTGGAACCATGATCACCTCAAGAAAGAAGAAAAAGTCTTGGCGTTTGAAGGGATGGACCTTTTTTCTGAAGAGACAGCTTCTGTGTTTGGACTGACACGTAAAGAACTCATCATCACCGGTGCGACATCCGGTGCTGTGACAGGGGCAGGGATAGATCTGCTCTTTGCCGGGCATACACTTTTCTTAGGCGGAGCCATAGGCGCATTGGTAGGCGGAACAGGTGCATTTTTTGGTTTTGATGAACTTTCCGAAGTCAAAGTCTTAGGACAGACACTGGGTAAACGCTATTTGGAAATGGGACCTATGGAAAATAGGAATTTCCCCTATATTTTACTGGGGCGTGCCATTTATCATACGGTTAAAGTGGCTAAAATGTCACATGCTAAAAGAGAAATGTTTGATATCAACATGGACCAGACCTTTAAAGAGAAATGGCTAAGCGATACTTTGAGAAAAGATTTGGAAACATACCATAAAAAGTTTCGTTCCGGAAAAGCTTTGGAACCCAGGGAACTGAGAGAATATGAAGAACTTATCGAGAATGTATTGACGCATTTGATCAATGGCTAAACGAAACCCTTTTAAACATTTACATAGCAACAACGAAGAGATGTCTCATACATCACAAGCTGTTACAAGCAATGCGAAAAAACTTACAGTGATCATTTTTGTATTATTCTTACTGCTTTTTCCACATCATGCACCATGGGAGCCTGCGTATGAACAGAACTCTGGTCTTCTTCACCAGATCTTTATACTCTATTTTTTTATTGCCAATCAAACGTTAGGGATCATTCATGAAAGTGGGCATGGCGTATGTTATATCTTATCTTGTCCTGAATTTATTATGGTTCTTAATGGCACAGTGTTTCAAGTTTTGTTCCCCGCTGGGATTGCCTACTACTATAAGAAAAAAGGAAATCTTTTTGCCATGTATATTGCACTTTTTTTTGTAGGGTTCTCTCTCCACTATACTGCATGGTATATTTCAACTGCACATGAAGGGCTTATTTTACCTGCACATAAATCTTTTTTAGGCGTGGATGCCTATCATGATTTTAATTATATATTAAGTGCAACGGGGCTATTGGCGTATGAATCTTTGATCGCAGGGTTGACAAGATTTGTGGCCTATGTGATCATGATCTTTGCCGTGCTTTGGATGTTATTTGATGCTTTTTCCCATACTAAAGAGAATCGGGCATAAGAGAAAAAGCGTTTTAAGAAAGTTTCTCTATCCCCATAAGCAGCACGACAGACAGCAATCCACCGGCGATCCCTGCCAAGACATCATCCAGCATCACCCCAAGACCGCCTTTAAGTTCTCTGTCAATCCATCCTATGGTTGAGGGTTTCCAAATGTCAAAGAGACGAAATGCAGCGAAGCTGAAGATGATGGCAAGGATCTCTGCATAAGGGTAGGTCATGGTGATGGCAGTGGAGTAGGCTATCATCAGTGAGAGCCACATCCCTACGGCTTCATCTATGACGATCTGCTGGTGGTCATGGATACCTGTCGCCTGTTCATATTTGTTGACTTCGAAGATGCCGATGACGGTAATGGCCATGGTGACCATAAAAAGTGTCTCCATTCCCAAATAGTAGAGAATAGCAAGTCCTACAGGGAGTGAGGCAAGTGTCCCCACTGTCCCCGGAGCTTTAGGACTGAGTCCTGCGCCGCCAAAGGTTAAAAAAAGTTTTTGTAATGTCATGGGTTCCCCTAGGTAAGTGATGATGTCTGGTAGAGTTCGATGAGTTTAAGATAAAACTGCTCTTCACTCTGTTGCTCTAAAAGCCCTGAACCCGGCATAAGTGAGTAATACATCTCCTGCAGGTTATCAAATCTTTCAGGGAAAAGTGCTGCCAGTATATTTGCTGAAACTTCTTTTCTTACTAAGATAGAAGGGGGGATAAGTCCTGACTGTATGAGTTTCATGATGGATTCTGAATGGTAGTGTACATGATGATGCTCTCCATGGGGACAAGTTTGTGTACTCACAAGTGTTTTACAGGTATCGCAGTAAACATATTCGTCAACGGTTTTTATGCTTATATCAACATCTTTAAACTGATCAAAGACTGAATTCAGACGATTTTGATCATAATAAAGTCCTAATCCTCCGTGATTTTTACCAACAATGAGTTGATTGCAACCATAGTTCTTTGCCAGGAGTGCATCCAGGATGAGTTCATTAAAACCTGCAAAGATATAGGAATTTTCAAAAGGAATGACAAGTACTTTGTTCCGGGGAAGAAAATTATCAATAAACGTAGTCAGAGCATTGTGCCTGATATCATAACGCAGGCCATCTGTCGTAAAAGGTTTACGTAAAAAAATAATAAGTAGATCAGAATCGCTTATGGCTTGGCGGATCATACGTTCATGGGCGCGGTTAAAAGGGTTTGCTGCCAACATGAGAGCTGAGACAAATTTTGCACCTGTTTTTGTGATCATACTTTGTATGCGCTTGATGTTGTCATTAAGTAGAGGGTATGTTACGGTGTATTTACCACATACGGCTATGTTCCCAAGTCTTGCAGCAGTATTTTTAACACCGGGGTGCGAAGTGTCAGAATTACCATAGATATTATGAAGACGTTGAGTTGTATTGATGGCAAATGTTTCATCTACGGTTAATTCACCTACTGTTTTATTATCGTTGATAAGATCAATGACCTCACCCTCTTTCAGACTTTGCAGTACTTGACGATTTTCCTCGCCTTTTGGTGCAAGTATAAAAGAAAAAGGGAAGGGTACACCTTTATAGAATTTAGTCTTGTCTACCGCTAAAGATTCCTCTTTATTCATGAGTTTGTTTACAGGAGAAATGAGACCTGCCTGCACCAGAGCCAAAGCAGAGAGTGCTTCTGTATCGATGTAAAGAGCTTTGTGATTATTTCTTTTTGAAGAGTCCATACTTTTTCCTTTTTTCCCAGAGGCTTTTTCTTGAGATCCCCAATTTTTTAGAGAGCTCGGTATCCGGAAATTTATATTGAAAGCTGTTTACGATGAATTTGACGTAGTCATCTATGGTCAGGATTTCATTCTGGTCATATAGTTTGGAGTCTGTGTTCAGTGTAATGGTTTCAAAATCAGATTCAAGGTTAGAGGTACTGCACAGGATAAAATCATAGGCAGTTAACATCTCTAAAAGTGTTTCCCTGTCTGTTTTTTTGAGGGTATGGATCTCTGTCACATACAGCAGAGTGCTCGGAGAACTTTTTTGTATTTTTTCTTTCCAGGTTTTATTGTCTAAGGGTATAAAAGTAAGTAAAGTATTTGTTTGTGCCGCATGTTCAAAAACGATTTTATCTACAAGTCTCTGGTAGTTTGTCTCTATGACAAGGGGTGTTGTGATCTTTTTTATATCAAAATTCGTCTCTATATCCTGAAGGAGGTTTTCCATATATTCCTGATAGAGCAAGGTCTGTTTTTTGAGTGCCTGATACTCTTTATAGTGCTCTATTTTACGCATGAGGTCTTCCAGCATGAACGGTTTGGCAATGTAGTCTTTTGCACCCAGTCTCAACGGTTCACCCACGGTATCATTATTGATATAGTTCACCATCAAAATAATGATCTTGTCTTTAAATTTTGTAATGAGCGGTGCTGTGTTCTGTCCCGGCAGATTGGTAGAAAGCAGGTAGACGTCACCATGACTCTCCATAGCTTCCTTAATGGAGCTGTATGTCTCTGTATCGTATCCGTTCTCAGTCAGTTTTGAGGCAATGCTTTGCGCCAAATAGAGTTCATTTTCTACAATGATGATTTTCATTTGTTGTTCCAATTCATAAAGTTTTCCAGTTTCTGTAGTTCAAATTTGCTACGGCATGAACAGTCACACCCTCTTTTCTTCCTACAAAACCAAGTTTTTCAGCTGTTGTAGCTTTGATGTTGACAAAGTTTTTTCTGATACCGAGTAAAGAGGAGAGCGTTGTTCTCATCTCTTCTTTATAGGGGTTTATTTTTGGCGCTTCTGCCATAATGGTCAAGTCAATATTTCCTATAATATAGCCAAAAGAATAAATTCTTTTTACTGTATCTTTTAGTAATTCTTTCGAATCAGCTCCGGCATAGCTTGCTTCCGTATCTGGGTAAAGTTCACCGATATCCCCCATACCGGCTGCACCTAAAAGTGCATCGATAAGGGCATGAATGGCTACATCACCATCGCTGTGCGCTTTAAATCCATAGTCAACCTCTATCTTTACGCCGCCCAAAAACATCTCTTTTTCTTTTTGAAAAGGGTGTATGTCTATACCAAAACCTGTGAGTGTTTTAGCAGAAGATTCTTTAAGACAAGATAATTTTTTCAGATCAGTGAGGGTGGTGAGCTTATGGGCTTCAGTGTCACCCTCGACAAAATGTATTTTTTCTCCCAATGAAGCGATGGCAGAACTGTCATCAGTAAAAAGGGTGTCTGTCTCCAGTGCCTGTTTGAGCATTTTAGTAACAGAGAGTTGTGGGGTTTGGATGATCTTTGTTTTCTCTCTGTCTATGGGGTGATCGTCCAGATAGAGTGTGTCCGTTACAGGAAGCACGGGTACGATGCATGAAGCAGCGTTTTTAGATGCAAGGATACGTGTTATCATAGTTTTAGGTACACAGCATCTGGCGATATCGGAGACAAGTACATGGCTTGTGGTTACTTTTTGTAAAGCATTTGCAAGGGATGTTTGTCTGCTGTCTCCCCCTTTTATGTAGGTGTAAGAGGCAAAGTGTTTCATGAGGCTTATTTCTTCTTTTGTAGAGACGATAATGACTTCATCAAAATCTGCTGACTTTTCAAAGTGTTCAGCAACATGCAGCCATAGAGGGATATCCCCAGTGTAAAGCCACTGTTTTTTAACATTTGCGGTAAACCGGGAAGAATTTCCGGCACCCAGAAGTATCAAAGTTGTGTTTGACAAATAAATCCCTATATGTATGTAACTATTAGTAACGCATTATACAAAAGATAAGCTTTATTGATTCTTTAATCAGAGTATTTTACTCCTATTTAGTCAATTCGGAGATTTTTAAATCTAATTTAAGATTGAGTTGGTATAACTCTTATACAAATCATATTTAGGAATTATATTATGACACAAGAAAATATATTAGAAGCGTTGAAAAATGTTACATACCCGGGATTTACGAAAGACATCGTCACTTTTGGTTTTGTAAAAGACATTATTATCAATGGTACAAACATTGCTTTGACCATCGATATCACATCCTCGGCAGATGAAGTAAAAGCACAATTGAGAGATGAATCAACAAATGAACTCAGAAAACTTGGTTTTGAACAAATAAGCATTAATGTAACTGCGCCGGAGGCACCAAAACAAATGTCAAACTCTGTAAGCGGCAAGAACATCGCGCCACATGTGAAAAACTTTGTAATGGTAAGTTCCGGTAAAGGTGGGGTTGGTAAATCAACTACCTCAGTGAACCTTGCAGTAGCAATGGCAATGCAAGGTAAAAAAGTAGGTCTTCTTGATGCAGATATCTATGGACCGAATATCCCTCGTATGATGGGAGTACAGGACCAAAAACCTGAGATCCAGGGAAACAAAGTACAGCCGCTTAAAGCCTACGGTGTAGAAATTATGTCTATGGGTTCACTGATGGAGCCGGGTCAATCCCTTATCTGGAGAGGTTCTATGATCATGAAAGCAATCGAGCAATTCTTGAGAGACATTCTTTGGTCTGAACTGGATGTACTTGTGATCGATATGCCACCGGGAACAGGTGATGCACAGTTAACACTTGCACAGTCTGTACCT
>Ga0209013_10003391_pt1 | contig 14151 bp, 8 predicted proteins | sample Cruoilmetagenom2_FD_187291 | JGI IMG/M metagenome (GOLD analysis project Ga0209013, IMG submission 187291) | Oil polluted marine microbial communities from Coal Oil Point, Santa Barbara, California, USA - Sample 2 (SPAdes) (version 2) | ecosystem: Environmental > Aquatic > Marine > Oil seeps ... | reverse complement strand
GTATTAACAAAGATAGCGCTTAAATATAAAACCAGTATAAATACGGAAAAGGGAGTTGCCCAAGGTTATGTAAGATCTATGGTTGGATATATGCATAATCATTATGATGTTGATATTAAAGTACAGGATATAGCAAAAAGTATAAGTATTCATGAAAACTATGCGCAAAAATTATTTAAAAATTCTCAAGGCGTAACAATGATGGCGTATTTGTTCGATTTTAGAATGGAAAAAGCATCACTACTCTTAGAAAATACAGACATTCCAATTTCAGAAATAAGTGAAATAGTAGGCATAAATAGTAGACAGTATTTTTCGTATTCATTTAAAAAGAAATTTGGTAAGAGTCCATCTCAGTATCGAAAATTAATTGAAAAGAATAGTAAAGATAACAGAATATCTTACATTTCGTAATGTTAGATGTTAGTATATTGATAGCCTACATAGCAGGTATATGTTAGTATAACCCTATCGAAAAAATATAAAATTTTGAAATAAGGGGTGTATTAACATGAGTTTTAAAATTACATTTATAGGTGCAGGAAGCATAGGGTTTACGAGACAACTTTTAAGTGATATATTAGCTGTAACAGAGTTTAAAGATACCCAGATAAGTTTTACAGATATAAACGAAGATAATTTAAGAATGGTTACACAACTTTGTCAAAGAGATATTAATGAAAATGGATTAAATATAAAAATTCAATCTACATTGGATAGAAGAGAGGCATTAAAAAACGCAAAGTATGTTATAAATACTGCTAGAATAGGGGTATTAGATGGTTTTGAATTAGACGTTGATATTCCATTAAAATATGGCGTTGATCAGTGTGTTGGAGATACTTTATGTGCTGGAGGAATAATGTATGGACAACGTGGTATTGCAGCAGTACTTGATTTTTGCAAAGATATTAAAGACGTAGCTGATAAAGATTGTATAATGCTTAGCTATGGAAATCCCAATGCTATGCTTACATGGGCATGTAATAAATATGGTGGCGTTAAAACAATAGGTTTGTGTCATGGCGTTCAAGGTGGACATCGTCAAATTGCAGAAGTTCTTGGATTAAAAAAAGAAGAAGTAGACATTATATGTGCCGGGATAAATCATCAAACTTGGTATATTCAAGTTAAGCACAATGGTGAAGATATGACGGGAAAATTACTTCCAGCATTTGAGAAGCATGAAAAGTTTAAAGAAACTGAAAAAGTAAGAATAGATATGTTAAAAAGATTCGGATATTATAGTACAGAATCAAACGGACATTTAAGTGAATATGTTGCTTGGTATAGAAAACGACCAGAAGAAATTAAAGACTGGATATCTTTAGATTCTTGGATAAATGGAGAAACAGGTGGCTATTTAAGAGTATGTATAGAAGGAAGAAATTGGTTTGAAACTGATTTTCCTAATTGGATGAAGGCCCCTGCTAAAGAGTTTAAAGAAGAAAATAGAAGTGAAGAACATGGATCCTACATAATCGAAGGTCTTGAAACAGGTAGAACATATAGAGGACATTTTAATGTTGTTAATAATGGCGTAATAACGAACCTTCCAGATGATGCAATAGTAGAAGTACCAGGTTACGTTGATGCAAATGGAATAAATATCCCAGTAGTAGGAGAGCTACCTCTTGGGTGTGCAGCCGTATGTAATCAAAGTATAAGTGTTCAAAGATTGGCTGTAGAAGCAGCAGTTAATGGGAATGATACATACTTAAGACAAGCGATGATGATGGACCCACTTGTAGGAGCAGTTTGTAATCCACCAGAAATTTGGCAAATGGTAGATGAGATGATTGTTGCACAAGAACAATGGTTACCACAGTATAAAGAAGCTATAAAAGAAGCTAAAAAACGTTTAAGTAGTGGAGAATTAATTGAAACAAAAGATGGTTATAAAGGAATGGCAAGATTAAAGGTTAAAACTGTTGAAGAAATGAAAAAAGATAAAAAAGCAGCTACAGAAAATGCTGGAAATGCTGATAAGGGTAATTTAACTAAATAATATTTAGAATAAAATCTATATTATAAAAAACCACAACTAATAATATTGTTGTGGTTTTTATAAATATATAAAAAAATCTAGTAAATCTAAAAAAAATGATATAGATAATTTTCAAAAAAACTATTAAAATAAAGTTAAGACTGAATTTAGGGAGGCTACAAAATGTTTTTTGAAATAGAACATATAACTAAAACTTTGCAAGAGCTTAATGAATTAAAATATGTTGAAAAAAACGTGCTACAAGAAATAAAAATGAAAGAAAGTTTATTTAAATCTCCACAAGAAGCAGATGAAAATATTTCACCATGGATTACATTTGATAAAGATGCAAGATGGGGTGGAAAAGAGAAGTACGCTTGGTTTAGATCAGAATTTGAAATACCAGAAAAACAAGATGGTAAAACAATAGTATATCAAGTTATTACAGGTAAAGAAGGTGGATGGGATGTACATAATCCACAGTTTATGATATTTGTAAATGGAAAATTAGTACAAGGATTAGATATTAATCATACAGAAATATTGTTAACAAAGAAAGCCAAAGCAGGAGAAAAATATATTATAGATCTACAAGCATATAGTGGAAGTGTAGATAGCCTTTCAGAATGTAAAAATACTGTATGTGCATTTGATGAAAAAATTGAAAAACTATATTATGACCTTTTCGTTCCTTTAGATGTTATTAAATTACTTCCTAAAGAAAATAAGGACAGAATAGATACAATTAAATATTTAGTCAAAGCTGTAAATATGATTGATTTAAGAAGACCATATAATGAAGAATTTTATACAAGTATAGATTCAGCGTTAAAATATATAGAAGAAGAGTTTTATGGTGAGTTTTGTGAAAAAGAGGGCGTCGTTGCAAAATGTGTTGGTCATACACATATAGATGTTGCATGGCTTTGGGATTTAGATCAAACACGTCTGAAAGTACAAAGAAGTTTTGCAACAGTACTTGAATTAATGAAGCAATATGATGAGTACATCTTTATGTCAAGTCAACCACAAAACTATAAATTTATAAAAGAAGATAGACCAGAGTTATATATGCAAATTAAAGAGAGAGTAAAAGAAGGTCGTTGGGAACCAGAAGGAGCAATGTGGGTTGAAGCAGATTGTAACTTAAGTTCTGGAGAATCACTAGTAAGACAAATAGTATCTGGCAAGCAATTTTTTAGAGAAGAATTCGGTGTAGAAAGTAAAGTACTGTGGTTACCAGATGTATTTGGATATAGTGCAGCATTACCACAGATTATGAAAAAAAGTGGCGTAGATTACTTTATGACGACTAAAATTAGTTGGAATGAATATAATAAACTTCCATATGATACATTTGAGTGGGTAGGAATGGATGGTAGCAAAGTATTATCTCATTTTATTACTACAGCTAATTTTGATGATTTACCAGAAAAGCATTATACAACATATAACGGATATATAGATGCAAGCTCAGTTAAAGGTGCATGGGAAAGATATCAGCAAAAAGACTTAAGTGATGAAGTACTTATTAGTTTTGGACACGGTGATGGTGGCGGTGGCCCAACAAAAGATATGTTAGAGGTTGGTAGAAGACTTGAAAAAGGTATTAAAGGTGCACCAAGAGTAGAACAAGGAACAGCAACAGAGTTCTTTGAAAAATTAGATAAAAACGTAACAGGAAATCCTAAATTACCTAAATGGATTGGAGAATTATATTTTGAATACCATAGAGGTACTTTAACAAGTATGGCAAGAAACAAGAAATATAATAGAAAATCAGAGTTTTTATATGAAGATGTTGAATTCTTAGCTTCTATGTCTAATTTAATTAATGGGCAGCAATATCCAAAAGAAGATATTGCACATGCATGGGAGATTATCTGTTTAAATCAATTCCATGATATAATACCAGGTTCATCAATTAAAAAGGTATATGAAGATTCAAAAGAGCAATACGAAGAAATCATTTCTAAAGGTAATGAGTTAAAAGATAAAGCTATTGATGCTATTGTTTCTAATATTAAAATTGATGAAGAATCAATTGTTGTATTTAATCCATTATCATTTGAAAGAAATGAAACGATTGAATTTGAATATAAAGGGAATATAGCTGTTTATGATGAAGAGAAAAAACTTGAAACACAGTCTAAAGATGGAAAAGTCGTTTTCTATGGAGAAAATATTCCATCAAAAGGATATAAAACATTTAGATTAGTTAAAGAAGAAACTATTAATAGCAATGAATTAATTAGTGAAGTAGATCATTTAGAAAACGAATTTATAGATATACGCTTAGATGAAAAAGGGCATATAATATCTATGTTTGATAAAAGAGTAAATAGACAGGTATTAAAAGAAGGGCAAAGAGGTAATGTGTTACAAGCATTTGAAGATAAGCCACATAACTGGGATGCATGGGATATAAACATCTATTATCAAGAGAAAATGTGGGAAATTGATGATGTACAAAGTATAAAAATAGTAGAGAAAGGGCCTTTAAAAGCAACTTTAGAGATTAAGAGAAACTTCCTTGATTCTACAATTGTACAATATATGTCAATATATAAAAACACATCAGTAATTGATTTTGATACGACAATTGACTGGAAAGAAAAGCATATTTTAGTTAAGGCGGCATTCCCAGTAGATATTCATACAGAAAAAGCTACGTATGACATTCAATATGGTAACGTGGAAAGACCTACACACTGGAATACAAGTTGGGATATAGCAAAATTTGAAGTATGTGGTCATAAATGGGCTGATCTTTCTGAAGATGATTATGGTGTAAGTTTAATGAATGATTGTAAATATGGTTATGATATAAAAGATAGTTTAATGAGATTAACTTTACTTAAATCATCAACTAGTCCAAATGAAGATGCAGATAGAGAAGTTCATAACTTTAAATATTCTTTATATCCACACGTTGGTGATTGGAAAAATGGAGATACAGTAAAAAGAGCTTATGAGCTAAATGTACCTGTATATACAACAATTGCAAGTGCTAACAATGGAACAATGTCAAATGAAGCTTCATTTATTACTTTAGACAAAGGGAATGTTATAGCAGAAGTAGTTAAACAAGGAGAAAAGACAGAAGATACAATAATCCGTGTTTATGAGTGCCATAACAGAAGAACAAACGTAAAATTAAATTTCTTCAAAGATATAAAAGAAGTAACTGAATGTGATTTAGAAGAAATAAAAGATTATGAAAATATTAAAACTTCTAATGGGGAATTTGAATTTGAAATAAAACCATATGAAATAAAAACATTTAAGTTAAAACTTTAAATAATAATTTTAAATAATAAGCCCTAAATATTCATAGTAAATTATGAATATTTAGGGCTTAAGGCACGTTCAAATAATAAATAGATCAATTTTACTCGATATTTTGCCCATTTGCTTCGTTAACAACGCTTGCTGTAACCCGCTACTTGCAAGTGTTGTCGCCTTACAAATGAACAAAATATCTTCGCAAAATTGATCAGTTATTTATTTTCACGTGCCTAAGTTGTTAAAGATTAGATAAAATTAAATAGTTTCGTTTTGTGCTTTATAATCAGTTGGTGATAGATTAGTGTACTTTTTAAAGATTCTATAAAAATAATTAGTGTCAATATATCCTATTTTTTTTGCTATTTGTGTTGTTTTTAAGTGGGATTCTAAAAGTAATTCTTTTGCTCTTTCTATTCTGTAGCCGTTCACATAATTAGGAAAGGAAGTTCCTGTTTCTTTCTTAAATAATTGACCTAAATAAGTCGGATTTATATTAAACTGATAGCTTAATGTTTTTAATGAAAGTTCTTTGTCATAATTAGTATGAATATATTTGAGTATTTGATAAACAACTGGATTGGTTGAGGATTCTTTTTTAGCAAATTTACTTATTATAATAGAAAAGTAATCTTTTAGTTGTTGTTTAAGGAGTTCTAAATCATTAATGGTATGTATTCTTGATAGCAAGTTTAAATGTTCTTTCATAATATCGCTTTCAAATAAAACTGATGTACTATTTACAGTTTTATATAGCTTTAATAATATTTTAATAACAACCATTTTTAGTTGTACAGGAGTAATTCCATTAGTAGATATTAATTGATCAAAAAATTCATCTATATATTCAAAAAGTTTATCTTTATTTTTTGAAGTAAGATTTGAATAAATAAATTCATGGTCAATAGATATAACATCTTCAATATTTAAATTAGTACTTTCTATTTCATCAGCACATAATATTTGGACATGTGGATAAATTAAAAAATAATCAAATAAATTTTTAGCGCTACTATAGCTTTTTGATAGAAGCTTATAAGACGTGGCAGTAGTTCCTAAGGTTATATGTACTTTAACATTAAGTAAAAGTAGATTATTTTGAATCTGTAATAATATATTATTAATAGAGAGCTTGTAGTTATCACAACACTGTGAGGTAAATATGAGAACAAAATTACCATCAGTATCTTCAAATGCCATAATACTTTGTTCATCTTTTATGTATTTATAACAAATTCTATAAATTTTAGATAGTTGTATATTCACAATATCTGACTGATCTATATTAATAATAGCAACAGTATAATATGGACTATCAGTTATTAGATTAAGTAAATTTGCCCTAGTTTGAAGTTCTGCTGGTGTAATTAGATCATTAACCCATCTAGACAATATATTATTTCGTATGATGTGCCATTCATTGTTATCTGGTGAAAAAAATTCTTCAGGAACCATCGTATTTAGTGTATCAACAGTCTTTTTAAGTGTTGCTGTAAGTTCTTCTATATTAACAGGTTTGGTTAAATAATTTTCAAGCCCCAGTTTAATTGCTTCTTTTAAATATTCAAAATCATTATATCCACTTAAAATTAAATATTTACAGTCAGGATTTAAATCTTTAGCTTTAGATATTAATTCTAGTCCATTCATTTTTGGCATTTTAATATCAGTTATCAAAATATCTATATTAGTATGTTTCATAAAATCAAGAGCTTGTTGACCATTTGAAGCTTTTTTTATAACAGTTAAATTAAGTTCATTCCAGTTAACTAATATTTCTAGACCATCAATTATAAACGGTTCATCATCAACTAACATTACATTATACATTTTCAAAATCTCCTTTCTTCTTAGCGGGCATATGAATGGTTACCTCTGTTCCTTGATTTTTAATAGAATTAACTATCAAACCATAAGAATCTCCATAAGTGAGTTTTAAACGTTCATGAACATTAGAAATACCAATACTAGATGTCTTTTGTGCATTCTTAAGAGATAAATTAATTTTATTAAGGACATCTGGTTCTATTCCAAGACCATTGTCTTTTATTTTAATATAAATATTATTATTTTTAGTATAACTAGTAATAATGATACTATTATCATTTGAATCCAAATCTATTCCATGAATTATAAAATTTTCAACTATTGGTTGTAGGGATAGTTTTACAATGCTATAAGTAAGTATAGATTCATCTAAATTAAACTTAACAGATATTTTATTATTATACCTTATTTGAAATAGTTGTAGGTAAAGTTTACAATGTTCTATTTCATGTTCAATAGTTGTTATAGTATCTGTTTCAAGAGAAATTTTAAAAAAACTTGATAGTATATATATCATTTCACTAACATCTAAAGCACCTTTTATAGCGGCTCGCATTCTTATAGATTCTAAAGTATTATATAAAAAATGAGGATTTATTTGTGCCTGAAGATATTTTAACTCAGCATTTTTTTGATTAACTTGACATACATAAACTGTATTAATATATTCATTTAAATTATCGCACATCAAGTTGAAATTATATGCAATTTCTGTTAATTCATCCTTTTTGTCATCAATATCTATTCTCATCGAAAGATTACCATTATGATTTTGTTTAATTGCAGATATTATTTTGAATAGTCTATTAGAATATGAATTTGTAAACAAAATAGATAAACAAATAATAGCAACTATGCAAATAAAGGTAGTCAATAAAATTATTATAATGCTTGAATGAATAGAACGATATATTGAGTTTTTAGGAATAATACCAAAAATAATCACACCTAAATCATCATATTTCAAAGATTTGATGTAGGAGGATTTATTTAACATATTAGAATCAAAATAATCATAGGAAGCTTTTACTGTAAACAGGGTAGAATCAATTGGTTGACCATATTTGCTATTAGAAGCAAATAGTACAGAATTCGAATGTGTTAATATCTTAATTTGTCCTGAGTTAATTAAATGATTTATTTCATTAAAACTATTAGTCTTGTAATTAATAATTAATTTACCAATTGATTTTTGTGAATTTGGCTCTTTTATATTTAAGACAATACTAAATGTGTTTGGCGTATCAGCGTCTATAGATAAGCCAGTTTGTAAAACAATGTTACCATCTAGAGGGTGCGTAAATAGGTTTGATTTATAATCTTTAGCGACTTTTGTATCAGCATTATAGTAGAGGGATTCCGTATTATTATTGTAATAAAACAAAGAATCATTACCATAACTATATAGAATCATGCTAGAAATATCTCCATCTTGTATAAAAGAAGTATCAAAAAATGCAAGAAGATTTTTGCGATGTGAAATATTATTTTTAAGATAATAATCTAAAGAATGTACATAAAAATCAGGAGCCCCCATCTTTAAAAATGTTAAAATAGATTGTTTATATTGATCATGTATATAAATGTTTTGCAAAATATTAGAAGAAGTAATATATTTTGAATTCAATATATTATAAGTTGTATTCATTGATTCTGTATTTAAATTCATAATTTCTTTGGTTTTATTATCTTTAGTTATAGATATTAATAAACAAGATAAAATTGTAAGAGAAAAAATAGTTACTAAAGAGTAAAAAATAATAATTTTTTTAAAGACGTTATTTTGAGTGTGCTTTTTAATCCAATCATTCATTGTAATTCAGTCCTTTTAGTTAATTTTAAACAAGTCTATTCGCTAACGTAATACTATTTATAAAAAATAGCAATAAAAGCATTATATATTTGTATTATAGTAATAAAACGCTTTTGAGTCTATATAAAAATAAAAATATAATAAAAATAAAATGCAATATATATAAAAAATCCAGTGAATCTAAAAAAAATATAGAAAATACATCAAATGAGATGAGAAAAATTAAAATTTAGTTAGACAAAAGACGACAAAATATAAAATTAGTCCAGTTAAAATAAACAATTTAAACTAGATTATAATTAATAAAACTAGTAAACTATACATATACAATAAATATAGGCGGGTGACACAAAATGAATGCAGTAGGTGTGAATGAAAAGAATAAAACTACATTAAAAAGAACAAAAAACAGATTAAATATTAAAAAAAATATGGCTTTTTTACTTATGGTATTACCAGGCGTGTTATGGTTGTTTCTCTTTAAATATTTACCAATGCTAGGAATTGTAATAGCTTTTAAAGATTTTAGGTACAGTAGAGGTGGATTTATTAAAAGCTTATTTAAAAGTGAGTGGATTGGATTTGATAATTTCAAATTTTTATTCAGTTCAAATGATGCATATATAATAGTAAGAAATACATTAGGATATAATGCTATATTTATTATTATAGGGACTGTGTTTTCTGTAGCATTTGCAATAATGCTAAATGAAATGACACGAAAAAAATTGAGTAAATTTTATCAAACAAGTATGTTTTTCCCTTACTTTTTATCATGGGTAATTGTATCTTATTTTGTATATACATTTTTAAGTTTAGATAAAGGTATAATTAATAATATTTTATTAGCATTAGGATTAGAAAAAGTTTCATGGTATGCTGAACCAAAGCATTGGCCAGGAATATTGATATTTGTAAACAATTGGAAAAATCTTGGATATAGTACGGTGTTTTATTTAGCAGCAATCTGTGGTATAGACAAAGCTTATTATGAATCAGCAATGATTGATGGAGCTACAAAATGGGAACAAATCAAATATATTACAATTCCACATTTAAAACCATTGATTATTACATTAACAATACTAGCTATAGGTAGAATCTTTAATGCTGATTTTGGCTTATTCTATAATGTACCTAAAGAATCAGGTCCACTTTTTCCAGTAACTAATGTTATTGATACTTATGTATATAGAGGATTGATGAAATCGGGAGATATAGGAATGAGTACAGCAACAGGTCTTTTTCAATCATTTGTAGGGTTCGTATTGATTATGGCTACTAATGCAGTAGTAAAACGAGTTGATAAAGACAATGCAATATTCTAAAGGAGGAGAGAAAATGACTAAGAAAAACAAGGATTTTCATAGTATATCAAAAGGTGCAGATATAGCGATAACAATATTTTTTGCTTTATTTTCATTGATATGTATTATTCCATTTATAACAGTAATAATGTCATCTATTACAGATGAAATGGTATTAAGAACCAATGGGTATTCATTATTTCCAGAAAAAATAAGTTTTTCAGCATACATATATATTTTTAAATCAGGAAAGCAAATATTGCAATCATTCGGAGTTACTGTATTTGTTACAGTTGTAGGAACGGTTATAAGTGTGACTATGACGGCATTTTATGCATACGCACTTTCAAGACCTAATTTTAAATGGAAAAACTTCTTTAATTATTTAGCATTCTTTACAATGCTTTTTGGAGGAGGGCTAGTTCCAACTTATTTGGTTGTAACTAAAGTAATAGGAATTAGAGATACTATTTGGGCACTTATTTTACCAATTGCATTAAATGCTTTTTATATTATTGTAATGAGAACTTTCTTTAAAACAAGTGTTCCAGAGTCAATTATTGAAGCAGCAGAGATTGACGGTGCAGGTGAATTTAAGACATTTTTAAGTATTGTACTTCCAATTTCATTACCATCTATCGCTACAATTGCATTGTTTACTACTTTAGGATATTGGAATGAATGGTTTAGCGCATTATTATATATAGATTCTAGTGAATATATGCCATTACAATATTTATTAATGAAAATAGAAAGTCAACTAGAATTTTTGCTTAAAAATGCAAGTCAAATGGGAGCTAGTAGTGGTGACGCAAGTAAAAACATGCCATCTGAAACGATAAGAATGGCAATTGTTGTAATATCAACATTACCGATTGCATGTGCATATCCATTTTTCCAAAAATATTTTATAGCTGGCCTTACAGTTGGTGCGGTTAAAGGATAAATAGTAAACAGATATTAGCTGCATACATAGCAGTTCTTATACAAGAAGATTAGATACATGAAAACACTAGAGGAGGAAATAAAATGTTTAAAAAATCATTATCAATAATGTTAGCTACGCTACTTGGCGTGTCAGTAATGATGACAGGTTGTGGTACTAACAAAGAGGTAAAAGAAAATGTAGAAAATGAAAAAAAAGAAGCTCCTATAAATTTAGTATGGTACACAATAGGAACACCACAAAAAGATGCAGAGCTTGTTGAGGAAGAACTAAATAAATATTTATTAGAAAAAATTAATGCAACAGTTGATATGAAGTTGTTAGACTGGGGTGAGTATAGTCAAAAAATGCAAGTAAAAGTTGGAGCAGGTGAAGATTTTGATATAATGTTTAGTTGTTCATGGGCTAACGATTATGCTTCTAATGTTGCAAAAGGTGCATTTATGCCTTTAAATGATTTATTAGAAGAGCAAGGAAAAGGGATATTAGACACGGTTTCACCATTATTCCTTGAAGGTGCTAGAATTGACGGTGAAATATATGCTATACCTACTAATAAAGAGTTAGGATGGCAAGCAATGTGGATTGTAAATCAAGATTTAGCAGATAAATATAATGTTGATATGAAAAATATTACAACATTAGAAAGTCTTGCACCTTATTTAAAAACAATAAAAGAAAATGAACCAAATGTAATTCCATTATCATTAGATTTATCAAATGCACCTTATGTTAAGAATATTGATAGTTTGTTTGGAGATCAATTACCATTATCTATAAAATTTGATGATCCTACAAAAATAGTTAATACATTTGAAACTGAAGAAGCAATGGAAGTATTTGAAACAATGTATGAATATTATAAAGCAGGTTATGTTCACCCAGATGCTGCAATCAACAAAACAAGTGATTATAATAAAACAGGTAACTATTTTATTACAAAAGCACATTACCAACCATACGCTGAAGTAATATGGCAACAAGGCGATTTTTCAAGTACACCGATTTCAATATCACCACTGCATGAACCATTTGCAAATAATAGTTCTACACGTGGTGCTATGCAAGGAATATCAATAAATTCTGAACATCCAGAAAAAGCAATGGAATTTTTAAATTTACTATATACTGATGAGTATGTATTGAACTTATTAGACTATGGTATTGAAGGAACACACTACAATAAAATTGATGATTTCCATATAGAGAAATTAGATAGAGCACAAGAAAGTTATATGTTCCCATCATTTTCTATTGGAGATGTATTTAAAACATATGCATATGAAGGAACTCCAGATGACAAGTGGGAAAAATTCATAGAGTTTAATGATGCATGTATTGAAGCACCATCTTTAGGATTTACACCAGACTTATCAAAAGTTAAACTCCAAATGGCAGCAGTTACAAACGTTGCTGAAGAAGTAACATCTTCATTATACATGGGTGTTGTAGATCCAAGTGAATATGTTCCAAAAGCAGTTCAAAAGTTAAAAGAAGCTGGAATAGATGAAGTTATTGCAGAATTACAAACACAATATGATGTATGGTTTGCAAATAAAAATAAATAATATAATTATGAAGTCACTATTTTAAATAGTGGCTTTATATATAAAGGATTATATAAGAGTTTGATATTGGAAAGAAGGTGATTATAGATGAATAAATTATTTTCAATTGATGGATTGTTTTATAAGATTGGAACTATAATAATTGATTTGTTTTATATGAATTTATTATGGTTACTATTTACTATTATTGGCTTAGGATTAACAGGAGGTGCTTCTTCTGCTTCGTTATTTCGAATAATGCAAAGAAGAGCACAAAACAAGGGGAATTGTAATTTCGAAGAGTTTTTATATGGGTTTAAAAAGTTTTTTAAACGTTCAACAATAATTTGGGTAATACAAATATTAATTGTCATAATTTCAGTTGTGAATATTCATTATATACCTTTCTTTGAAAATTTCTTTGAAAACGCCTATTTTGCATTTTTTATCTTAATAGTTCAAATATTGGTGTTGATAGAAGTACTTGCAATATCAATATATATTTATAATGTAATAGTGAAATATGATGTTAATCTAGTAAGTGCATTTAAAATAGCATTTGTTTTAGGTTATAAAAATATACTCGCAACTATTACTTGTATGGCATTGGCTGTGATAGTCATTATTGGATTGTTTAGTGTGCCAATAATATTTTGTGTAGGTGTAAGCGGATATGCTATGTTATCATCTATAATTTTAAAAAATAAGCTAAATATATCATAATTTATACACGTTAAAATAAATTGACTTATTTATTTTTTTAACGTGACTAAGAAAGGAATGTGTGAAAATGAGTAAATATAAGATTATAGGAGAACCTTTGAAAAATATGCCGTGGGAAGAACGTCCAGAAGGGTGTAAAGATGTAATTTGGAGATTTTCACAAAATCCTGTTATACCAAGAGATTTATTGCCTACTTCAAATAGTATTTTTAATAGTGCTGTTGTTCCATTTGAAGATGGATTTGCAGGAGTCTTTAGATGTGATGATAATAGACGTGAAATGAGAATTCATGCAGGATTTAGTAAAGACGGACTTAAGTGGGATATCAATCATGAACCTATTAAGTTTATATGTGATATACCTCAGGTTGAAGAGTTTGATTATGCATATGATCCAAGAGTGGTATGGATTGAAGATAGATACTATGTTACATGGTGTAATGGATTCCATGGCCCAACTATTGGAATTGCATATACTTTTGACTTTAAAGAGTTTTATCAACTAGAAAATGCTTTTTTACCTTTTAATAGAAATGGTGTTCTTTTTCCAAGAAAGATAAATGACAAATTTGCAATGTTAAGCAGACCAAGTGATACAGGACATACTCCTTTTGGAGATATATTCTACAGTGTATCACCAGATTTGGAGTATTGGGGTAAACATAGACATGTAATGGGTCCAAGAGGTTGGTGGCAAAGTACTAAGATTGGACCAG
>Ga0209013_10003390_pt1 | contig 14151 bp, 10 predicted proteins | sample Cruoilmetagenom2_FD_187291 | JGI IMG/M metagenome (GOLD analysis project Ga0209013, IMG submission 187291) | Oil polluted marine microbial communities from Coal Oil Point, Santa Barbara, California, USA - Sample 2 (SPAdes) (version 2) | ecosystem: Environmental > Aquatic > Marine > Oil seeps ... | reverse complement strand
TTCAGCCTGGCAATCCACGGGAAGCGCTATGACAGAAGGTCGCGTCACCTATCAGTAGCGCAAATCCGGAGCCTTGGTACAAGCGCTCCGGAGACGGGCTGCTGACTTCGAGGCGGTCTCCTGCCGTCGCGCTCCCCGAGAGAGCCCCCTCTGACAATGTTGGGACTTAACGAGCCAGATCACCGCAACGCCCACGCTTCCAACATTGTCAGAGACGGCACGTCCCGGCCGGCGCGCCCGAACGCGGGCAACCCTTCCAAAATGTCCGGTCGTCTCTCCGCGCTGATAAATTCGAAATTCGAAATTCCCAATTCCTTCTTGGGCGCTACAATGCCCAACGACGCTGACGGTGTCAGGTCGATGACGTCGGCATCACGCTGCTATGGACTACTCCCCTACTCATCCGCTCGTTCCTCCGGCTGATGTTGCCGCCTGGATCGAGGCGCTCCCCCGCCCGGTGGCGGTCACCGGCGGCACGGGTTTCGTCGGCTCACACCTGGTGGAGACCTTGTGCGCGGCCGGCCTCGAGCCCCGGGTCCTGGTCCGTGACCCCGAGTCCCCGCGCTGGATCGCCGATGCTCCGGTGCGATGGGTCCCAGGCTCGCTCGGCGATGTCGCGGCGCTGAAGCAGCTCGTGGACGGTGCGGGCGCGGTGCTTCACCTCGCCGGGGTGGTCCGCGCCGGCAGCGCGGCCGACTTCGACCGCGGCAACCGCGCCGGGACCGCAAACCTGGTGCGGGCGATTCGCGAGACGGCTCCCGAGGCGTGGCTGGTCCACGTCTCCTCGCTGGCCGCCGCCGGGCCGTCACCAGCGCCCGCCGGCATCGGTCCCGAGGCCGAACCCGCACCGGTCTCGCACTACGGGCGCTCCAAGCTCGATGCCGAGCACGAGCTGCGCGCGCTCGGAAAGGGCACTCCCTGGTCAATCGTTCGTCCTCCTGCCATCTACGGCCCACGCGACACCGACGTCTTCGAGTTCTTCCGCATGGCGAGTCGCGGGCTGGTCGCGTTGCCGAGGGGCGAGCGTTGGCTGACCATCGCCTGGGTCGGGGACGTGGTGCGGTCGATTCTCGCTGCTGCCGCGGGGGAATCGGGCGGCCTTTACCACCTCGGCGATCCCGAACCCATGCGTCTGGAGGAGCTGGTGAGGAAGCTGGCGGAAGCAGGGGGGGTGAAGGCGCGGGTGCTCCAGGTGCCGGCAGCGCTCGTGAGTGGTCTGGGCACAGTGGGAAGCGGCCTCCAGCGGCTCGGCTTCAGCCGTCTGGCCCTGACCCGGGACAAGAGCCGCGAGCTCCTCGCCCGCCACTGGACCGCGCGGACCGAGGACTCGCTGGCAGCGCTCGGGGTATCCGGGGGCACTGATTTCGCCGACGGTGCCCACAGAACCTGGGCGTGGTATCGCGAACAAGGCTGGCTAACCCGCCCATCTCATCGGGATTCGTAGCGAGGGCAGCGAAGCGCTCACCCCGGAGTTTTTAGTTTTGAGTTTTTAGTTTTGAGTTTCCGGCGCGCGGGTCGGCCGAGTGACTTGAACACATTGCCCGCGCTTCGGCGCACCCAACTTGAAACTCAACACCCGCCGACGGTAGCGGTATGACTATCGTCGGGAGAATGAGACCTGAGACCTGCAGCCTGAGACCTGAAGCCTGAGACCTGAGACCTGAAGCTTGAGACCCGGTGGCAGGCAAGCGCCACTGCATGAAAACTCAATACTCAAAACCAATAACTCTTTCGTGAACGGGAGGCCGCGATTCGCTGTCCGCAGCAGACACCCGGTAGAATATGCGGTTCAGACGTCGCCTGCTATGATTGCGGCGCTGCGGCAGCACCGTAGATACGGAGGCCGGCAGCTTCCGATTCAGTTCTTGATGGAGTGAGAGTGGACGTTTTCGATAAGTGCTTCGAGTTCAAGGTAGTGGAGGGGTTGCTGGGCGCGGGGGTCTACCCCTACTTCCGCATTATCGCCTCCGGCCAGGACCCGGTAGTGACCATGGACGGCAAGCGAGTGATCATGCTCGGGTCCAACAACTACCTGGGGCTCACGAATCATCCCGAGATCAAAGAGGCAGCCGCCCGTGCGTTGGAGACCTACGGCACCGGGACCGCCGGCTCACGCTTTCTCAACGGAACCCTCGACATCCACGTGGAGCTGGAAGAAAAGCTGGCCGAGTTCATGCAGTGCGACGCGGCTTTGACCTTCTCCACCGGCTTCCAGGTGAATCTCGGGGTCATCTCCAGCCTCGTCGGCCGCCGCGATGTGGTGATCCTCGACAACCTCGATCACGCCTGCATCCTCGACGGCGCCCGCCTCTCCTTCGGCCGGGTCCTGAAGTACGCCCACAACGACATGGACGCCCTCGAGGAACGGCTGCGCAGCGTCGGCGATGACCGCTCGGCACTGATCGCCGTGGATGGTGTGTTCTCGATGGAGGGTGACCTCGCCGATCTGCCCGGCATCGCCGCTCTCAAGCGGAAGTTCGGGGCACGCCTGATGGTGGACGATGCCCACGGGGTCGGGGTGATGGGAAAGCACGGGCGCGGAACGGCGGAGCACTTCGGTGTCGAGGACGAGGCCGACCTGGTGATGGGCACCTTCTCCAAGTCGCTGGCCGCGGTGGGTGGATTCGTGGCTGGGGATCGGACGGTGATCGACTTCGTAAAGCACCATGCGAGATCGCTGATGTTCTCGGCTTCGCCGCCGCCGGCATCGGTTGCGTCGGTGATCAAGGCCCTGGAGGTGATCGAGCGTGAGCCGGAACGGCGTCAACGACTGTGGGAGAACACCGATTACATGAAGCGCGAGTTCACCAGGATGGGGTTCGATACCGGCGATTCGGAGTCACCGGTGATCCCCTTGTTGGTCGGAGAGGACATGACCGCCTTCAAGATGACGATTCTCCTGCAGGAGGAAGGGGTTTTCGCCAACCCGGTGGTATCGCCGGCGGTGCCCCCCGGCCGCGCCATGATTCGCACCTCCTACATGGCCACCCACACCCGCGACCACCTCGATCGAGCCCTGGAGGCGATTCAGAAGGTGGGCCGCGAGATGGGGGTGATCGAGTGAAGGTCCGGCCGGTCCGCGGACGCGCCGATCGCGCCCGCTTCATCGACCTGCCGTGGAAGATCTATCGTGACGACCCGCATTGGGTTCCGCCCCTGAAAGCCTCGGTCCGCGAGATGCTCGACGTCGAGCGCCACCCCTTCTACGACGGCGGCCGCGAGGCCGAGGTGGAGCTCTTTCTCGCCTGGGAGGGCCGAGACGTCGTGGGACGGGTGGCCGCCATCCTCAACCACACCCACAACCGCATCCACGATGAGAATGTAGCCTCCTTCGGCTTCTTCGAGGCCATCGATCGCCCGGACGTGGCGCGGGCGCTGCTGTCCGCGGTAGAAGACTGGGCTCACGGACACGGAGCGTCGGCGGTGCGTGGCCCGATGAATCCGTCCACCAACTACGAGTGTGGGCTGCTGGTCGAGGGATTCGACCGTCCACCGGTGTTGATGATGACCTACAACCCGAGGTCGTATCCGCGGTTGATCGAGGGCGCGGGTTATCGCAAGGTCAAGGATCTCCACGCTTTCATCTCCCCGGTACACGGTGCGAGCCTCAGCCGACTCCAGCGGCTTGCGGAGCGCACCAGAAAGCGAAATCCGGGCCTCACCACCCGCGGTGCCAACCTCAAGGAGTTTGCCCGGGAGGTGAAGTTCGTCCAGGAAATCTACAACTCGGCATGGGAGAAGAACTGGGGCTTCGTGCCAATGAGCGACGGCGAGATCGCGTGGCTGGCGAAGGAGCTCAAGCCACTTGTGCAGACCGATCTCCTTCGCTTCGCCCTTTACGACGGCGAACCGGTGGCCTTTCTGCTCACCATCCCGGACTGGAACCCGGTGCTCGCCGATCTCGACGGCTCACCGTGGCGCCACCCGCTACGCACCCTCAAGCACGTGCTCAAGTCCAAGCCCGAAACCATGGAAGGGCTTCGAGTCATCACCCTGGGGGTCAAGTCCGATCACCGCAAGCGCGGAATCGAGGGCGTTCTCCTCGGCGAAGGACTGGAGAAGTCCATCGAGATCGGCTACTCGTGGTGCGAGTACTCGTGGATCCTCGAGGACAACGAGCTCACAAGGCGCGCCGTGCGCCTGATGGACGGTGAGCTTTACAAGGTGTACCGGGTCTACGAGAAACCAATTCTCAATTCTTAATTCTCAATTCTCAATTATTGGTTCTTTCTCGCCCGCAGGGCGCCAGTAACGCGCCCAAGCGCGGGCAACACGCCCCAGCCACCTGACCGTCCCTCGCGCCGGCAATTGAGAATTGAGAATTGAGAACTGAGAATTAGCTGCAGAGTGGTGTGCCTCGTTCGTTCGCTTCACCGGTGGCTTTGAGGAAGCGCCTGGTCAGCCCGCGTACGAGCACGCGGATCTGGCGTTCGCTGTTGGTTCCGTTGGGCAATGGAATCTGCGCCGCGGCCAGTGCCTGGTGGCCGCCACCGAAGCCGCGGCGGCCGCCGAGGTTGCGGGCGATCCGGCCGGCATTACGGTCGCGGTCGGTGGTGCGCAGGCTGAGGTGAAGCCAGCCGTTGATCACGCCGAGACACATGGTCCAGTCAACCTCCTCGGCGCGTAGGAGAAGGTCCGCTGCCTCGGCCACCATCTCCGGCGAGTCCATACGACCGAGGTAGGAAACGATGCGGTTTCCGTGGACGGTGGCTCGGTCGAGGGCGGTGCGGAGGGTAGAAAAGTAGATTCGCGGAAGAGGTGCCTGGACGATGCGGCCGAGAACCCGGGCGTTGGCGTGGGGGTAAAGGCCGAGAAAGGCCTCGAGGTCCGCCCTGGTGCTCTCCCGTCCGAGATCCTGGGTGTCGGAGCGAATGCCGTACACCATAGCGGTGGCAACGGGGGGCGGGATCTCGAGTCGCGCCGCCTTGAGGTACTCGTAGAGCATGGTGCTGGTCGCCCCGTAGCGGCTGCGGATGTCGGTAAACCGCGCCGAACGGGTCTCGCGACGGATGGGGTGGTGATCGATCACCACGTCGAGCCGGATGGCCGGGTCGAACGTGACGTTGCCTGCCCCGGGCTGAGCGTCCACCATCCCGAGGCGATCGAACCGGTCGAGGTCGAGGTCCTCGAGCGCGCGGGTTTTGAGGCCGAGGTAGCGCAGCAGGGCCAGGTTCTCCGCCCGCCACACCAACCCGGAGTGCCCGATCGAGCACGCGATCTCGTGGCGTTCGTTGGCGATCTCTCGCAGGGCCGCAGCGGCCCCGATGGCGTCGGGGTCCGGGGTGTTCTGGACGATGATCAGCATCGAGCGCGCACCGTCAAGAACGGTCGACAGCCGCGCGAGGCGGATCGCCGGGGTCAAACGTCGACCCATCAGACCGCCCTGCCCCAGGAACAGGGGGTGCACTCCGGACGCATTAAACGCAACATCAACTCCAACGAAAGAGTATAGCGGGGAAAGGAAGGGCGAATTCGGAATTCGGCTTGCCACGGCGTAGTGCGACTTGTCACGGCGTAGCCGAAGGCGAAGCCGGAAGCACGAAGCCGGGAATTCGGAATTATCGGCGCGAGGCAGCGCAAGCGAATTCTCAATTCTTAATTCTCAGTTTTTAATTACCGGCGCGGGGGAGCGGTCGGATTGATTGGTGCGTGGTGCCCGCGCTTGGGCGCGACCGAAGAGCTGTCATCCTGAGCGGGTGGCCGCTCGCCGGCGATCCCCGGCTGCGGCCACTTCCGCTCCCGTCGGCGGGTTGAATCCGGAAGCGCCCTTCTGGATCTCGGGCACGGGCTCGGGCACGGGCTCGGATGTAACCGCTTGACGTAGAATGATCCGGCGGAGGATAGGAATGATTCGTCGGCCCTGGTTCATCATGCTCTCGGGCGTGGTCCTGCTGGTAGTGATCTGCGTTCTGAGTCTTATCCACCTCCGCGTGCGCGCCGCTGCGAGCCGCCTCCCCGAGCGGGGACGAGTCGTCGAATCGCTCCCCGGGTGCCCGGCGAAGGTCGAGGTGCTGCTCGACCACCGGGGGATCCCCCACGTGAGCTCGCAAAGTGAAGCGGCTTTGTGGTTCAGCCAGGGCTATCTTCACGCCCGCGAACGGTTCTTCCAGATGGAGCTGGCGCGGCGGACGGCCGCAGGCCGGTTGGCCGAGATTTTCGGCGAGACGGCCCTCGACGACGACCGCAGGATGAGGACATTGCGCCTCGCCGCCTCGGCCCGCCGACAGGCAGCCTTGATGACTGCGGACGAGCGGGAGGTTTTGGAGGCGTACACCGCCGGAGTCAACGCCGCGCTCAAACGCCATGGGAAGTGGATTGCCCCCGAGATGTGGCTGTTGGGTGTAGATCCCGAGCCGTGGAAGTCGGAGAACTCGTTGGCAATCGGCCTGCTGATGGAGCTCGATCTCAGCCGGGCGATGGGCAGGGAACTGCGGCGGGCGGCGGAGCTGGCGCGGCTCGGACGGCAGAAGGCAGTGGACCTGTGGGGGTGGACTCCTCGCGAGGCGCGCGCGTGGATTCCTCCCGGTGACGGACTGACCGGCTCTCTTCGCGAACGCGAACCCTTCGTTCCGCCCCTGAGCGGCGTGGGCTCGAACACCTGGGCCGTGGCCCCCGAACGCAGCGCCACCGGCCACGCCCTACTGGCCAATGATCCTCATCTCGGGATTCAGATGCCCGGCGCTTTTTACGCCATTCACCTTCGCGGCCCCGGGCTCCACGTGGCGGGGGCATCGATTGCCGGCACGCCGGGGATATTTGTGGGCCACACCGAACACGTGGCCTGGGGACTGACCCTTTCGATGCTCGATGACCAGGATCTGTTTCTCCTCACCCTCGACGATGCCGGCGAGCGCGAGCTGCTGGACGGCCGCTGGCAGCCGCTGAGGACGGTGACCGAGCAAATCGCCGTCCGCTGGGAGAACACCCCGGTCCTCCTGAAGATACGCCTCTCCGAGCATGGCCCGCTGGTTCGCGAGCAACGGGGGGAGGCACTCGCCCTTGCCTGGTCCGGACTCCACGGCCCGAGCCCGCTGAAGGGGCTTCTGGGAATGAACCGGGCGATCACCGTCGAAGATGCAGCCGACGCCTGGAAAGACGTAATCGGGCCGGCGATGAACCTGGTGGCGGCTGACTCCGGAGGACACATCCTCCACCAGGTCGTCGGCAGAGCTCCGGATCGAGGCAGCGGGGCCGGTCGGCTCCCGGCCCCCGGCTCCAACTCGCGTTGGGCCTGGAAGGGCTTTCGGACCATGGATTCCAACCCGCGGCGGCTCGACCCCGAGGAGGGGTTTCTGGCCGCTGCCAGCCATGACCTCTTTGCGGAGGGCGACTTCGCTTCCAGTCTGCGGTTCCCGGGGGAGTTCGCTCCGCCGTGGCGCGTGCGGCGCATCCGACAGGTCCTCGCCGCCCGCTCCGGCTGGACTATGGATACGATGATCGAACTGCAGAGAGATATGGTCTCCGGTCGTGCGATCGCTTTTCTCAAGCAGCTGTGGCCGGATCTCGAGGAACACGGCGGCCCCACGTCCCAGACGCTGATGAACTGGGACGGGAAGATGGAGGCCGGCTCGGTCGCCGCCCACCTCTTCGCCCGACTGATGATCGAGCTGGAAGAGGCGGTTGGCAGTGATGAGGGCGAGCTGAACGGGCTCCCTGGGAGCCCGCTGGGGCCCGAGGGAATTCTCCGCTTGCTGGCCGGGGGCCTCGACGATACGTGGTGGAACGACGTCCGCGACCCCGAGGGCATAACGAGGTCCGAGGTCGTGGCCCAGGTGCTCGACCGGATCGATACGCTGGCCATCGAGGAGCCCTGGGGAGCTGTCCACAAGGTCCTCTTCGACCACCCCTTGGCAAAGGCCCCGGGGATCGGTCGACTCTTCGCAAGGTCCTGGAGCCGCGGACCGTTTGCGGTTGGTGGCGATAATGTGACGGTGAACGCGGAGTACTGGTGCGGGCGGGATCCGTTCACCGTCATCGCCGCTCCGGCCCTGCGCTTCGTGGCCGATGTGGGCAGCTGGGACGAGACTATTCTGGTGCTGCCGGTGGGACAGTCCGGGCGGCCCTGGTCGCCTCATTATGCCGATCAGATCGAGGCCTGGCTGGAGTTCGAGGCGGTCCGCTTGCCCTTCAGTCGAGAAGCGGTGGAGGCGGCATCAACCGCCCGGCTGGAGCTGGTCCCGGCAGGCGGCGCCGAGGCTTCCCCATGAGCGGCGAGGCCCCCGAACCGAAGACGACCGAAATGGGGTATCCCTGTCTGGCTCTGGTCACCTGCGGGCCGCAGCTGGAAGCGGCTCTCGCCGGTCCTTCGCTGCGGGTGGTCTCGGTGGTACGGCTGGCGGGTGTAGCACCCCGTTCCACCCTGGTGTTGGCGGCGGCGGACCTGTTGGTCGAGGACGCGGGGATCGCGCCCGACGCCCTGCGCACGATCGTGGTCTCCCGCGGCCCGGGCTCGTTCACGGGCATCCGTGCCGGCCTCGCCACCGCCGCCGGCTTGGTTGCTGCGGCGGGCGCCGAGTGTCATGCGTACGACTCGCTGCTGATGCAGGCCGCCCGCTGCGACGGGGAGGGCACCGTGTGGAGCGCCCAACCGGGACGCCGAGGTGAGGTCTACACCCGTGCCTACCGGTTGCAGGCCGAAAAACCGCCGCAGGTTGAAGGTGAAATCGAGATCGTATCGGTGGCCAGCGCCTGCGAGCGCGGGCCTTGGGCGGCCGCCGAGGCTCTCGATCTCGGCGGGGCCGAGCGGGCGCCCGTCGCTCGCGGCGCTGCGGAGGCGCTCCTCCGGCTGTCGGCTGCCGGGGTTGCGCCCGGTCCGCCCGAGCCCATTTACGTGGAGGGACCTCCAGTCCACCGCCGCGATGGAGGCGGGAGCTGAGTTGCCGGTCCGGCTCAGCGTTCGCAGGCCGCAGCCAGGGGACGCCAGAACGCTTGCGGAGGCCGAGCTCGTTTGCTTTTCGGATCCTTGGCCGTCCCAGTTCTTCGTCTCCGAAATCCTCGCCGACGGGCGATTCAACCGCCTTCTCGTCGATCCAGCGGGTGAGATCGTGGCTTATCTCTTCTGCGCTTGGCGGTACCTGGATCTGCACGTGCTCAAGGTGGCGACCCTTCCCCCGTTTCGGAGGACGGGAGTGGCAAGGCGGCTGATGGCCCAAGCCGAGGACCATGTCGCCGAGGTCAGCGGCCAGTCCCTGACCCTGGAGGTTCGGGCGAGCAACCAGGCCGCCGCCGCTCTCTATGACGCCCTCGGCTACGACCGCACAGGGCGCCGCTCGCATTACTACCCGGATGGCGAGGACGCGATCGTCATGATGAAGAGGATCGGCACGAAGTAGTTATAGCGGGTGGGGAGTGGGTCAGTTTTGAGTTTTTAGTTTTGAGTTTTTAGTTGCCGGCGCGGGGGGCGGCACGGAAACGAATCAAATTCGGAATTCGGAATTCGGAATTCGGAATTAACGGCGCGGGGAAACCTTCGGGTGATTTGGGGTAAGTTGCCCGCGCTTGGGCGCGACCGAATACCTGTCATCCTGAGCGGAGCGCCCGGGGCGCGGAGTCAAAGGATCCCCTGAAGAAAGAGAGAAGCTGCCATAGAGCACTCTCCTGCTTCAGGGGATCCTTCGACTCCCTACGGCCCTTCCGGCTTCGCCTTCGGCTACGCCGTGACAAGTCGGGCCTCCGCTCGCTCAGGATGACAGCTGTTCTGGTTCGCGCCTGCGCAGGATCCTCCGCTCAGGACAGGGGAAGCTCGACGCGTGGTGTCTTGGAAAAAGAAATCCCGATTCGGGTTAGAATGCTCACCCCACAGCGGCGCCGCACCCGGATGGCTGCAGCTGGAGACCGTCCACGACAAGGAGATTCCCATGCCCTCGATTGAAACCACCCCCGAGCTCGTCCAGTCCGTCTACGACACCACCCGTGAGCGCCTGACCGTGATCCGACAGCGTCTGGGGAAGCCCCTCACGCTTGCTGAGAAGGTGCTCTTCGGCCACCTCGCCGACCCAGAGGGCGCGCACCTCGAACGCGGGGAGGCCTACCTCCAGCTCCACCCGGATCGGGTGGCCATGCAGGACGCCACCGCCCAAATGGCCCTGCTGCAGTTCATGCTTTCGGGCCGCGACACGACGGCCGTGCCATCGACCGTGCACTGCGACCACTTGATCCTCGCCCGCTCCGGCGCTGACACGGACGTCGAGGCGGCCATCGAGCTCAACCGCGAGGTCTACGACTTCCTCCAGTCCGCATCCGCCCGCTATGGGATCGGGTTCTGGAAGCCCGGCTCGGGCATCATCCACCAGGTCGTGTTGGAGAACTACGCCTTTCCCGGCGGGATGATGATCGGCACGGATTCCCACACGCCGAACGCCGGCGGCCTGGGCATGATCGCGGTTGGCGTCGGCGGCGCCGACGCGGTGGACGTGATGGCCGGGTTCCCCTGGGAAGTCCTGCAACCGGAGCTTGTCGGCGTCAAGCTGACCGGAAACCTGCACGGCTGGACGGCGCCCAAGGACGTGATCCTCAAGCTGCTCGGGATTCTCACGGTCAAGGGCGGCACCAACCGGATCATCGAGTACTTCGGCCCCGGCGCCGCCTCGATTTCCGCAACCGGTAAGGGCACCATCACGAATATGGGAGCGGAGCTCGGGGCGACCACCTCGATCTTCCCCTACGATGAGCGCACGAAGACCTATCTCGATGCTACGCGGAGGGCGCGCATCGCCACCCTCGCCGAGGCCAACAAGGACCTCCTGACGGCCGACCCCGAGGTGGCGGCCGAACCCGAGCGGTTCTTCGACCTGGTGGTCGAGATCGACCTCGACACCCTCGAACCGCACATCGTCGGCCCCCACACTCCCGACCTCGCCCGGCCGGTGTCGCAGATGGCCGCCGACGTCGCCGAGAACGGCTACCCCGACGATCTCACTGCCGCCCTCATCGGTTCGTGCACCAACTCTTCCTACGAGGACATAACCCGCGCCGCCGATGTCGCCGCACAGGCACTCGAGTTCGGCGCCCGGACCCGCTCGACCCTGTGGGTCACCCCGGGCTCGGAGCAGATCGAGGCCACCATCGAGCGCGACGGCCAGACGGCTATCCTCGATCGCCTCGGGGCCACGATTCTCGCCAACGCCTGCGGCCCGTGTATCGGCCAGTGGAAGCGTGACGACCTCGCTGAGGGCGAAACCAACTCCATCATCACCTCGTTCAACCGCAACTTCGCCAAACGCAACGACGGCAATCCGCAGACGAACGCCTTCATCTCGAGCCCCGAGATCGTGGTCGCCTACGCCCTCGCGGGCAGGCTGTCTTTCAACCCGATGACGGATGCGCTCGAGGCTCCGGACGGCTCCACCTACACCCTCGAGCCGCCCGCCCCGGCGCCCGAGATCCCGCCCGACGGCTTCGTCTTCAAGTCTGAGGGATACCTCGCGCCGCCCAGCGACCCTTCCCTGGTCGACGTCCAGGTAAAAGAGGACTCCGAGCGTCTTCAACTCCTGAGCCCCTTCCCCGCCTGGGACGGCAAGGACTACGAGGGGCTGCCGGTGCTGCTAAAGGCTCGCGGCAAGTGCACCACCGACCACATCTCGCAGGCCGGTCCGTGGCTGCGATTCCGTGGGCATCTGGACAATATCTCCGACAACCTTTTCCTCGGCGCGATCAATGCTTTCGCCGATGACCCGGGTTTCGGCGTCGACGTCGAGACCGGAGAGACCGTGGCGCTGCCGAAGCTCGCCCGCTCCTACAAGGATCGCGGCATCCGTTGGCTGGCGGTCGGAGACGAGAATTACGGTGAGGGATCGTCACGAGAGCACGCGGCAATGGAGCCCCGGCATCTGGCCGGGATGGCGATCATCGCCCGTTCCTTCGCACGCATCGCCGAAACAAACCTCAAGAAGCAGGGCGTGCTGCCCCTTACCTTTGCCGATCCCGCCGACTACGAAAAGATCCGCGTCGACGACCGCATCTCGCTCATCAACCTCGACGACCTCGCTCCGGACGCCCAGATCACCGCGATGATCTCCCACGCTGACGACAGCGAGGAGCCGATCCTTCTCGACCACACCCTGAACGACGAGCAGGTGGAGTGGTTTAAAGCAGGCTCCGCGCTCAACGTGCTTCGGAGGAAGAACTAATTCTTAATTCTCAATTCTTAATTCTCAATTTCCGCTCATGCCACCGGACTCCATGGGTGAGGCGGGCAATTGAGAATTGAGAATTCAAAATTGAGAATTGAGAGTTGAGAATTGGCCTCCATTGACGGAGGGCACCGAGTCTGCGACGATCGTTAGATGGACGAAACTCAGGACGGCACCTTCGAGGCTCCGGAAGCAAACCTCGATTTTCTGCGCGTCTTCCTTCCCTACGAGCTGCGGCTGGCGCAACGACGAGCGATGGTTTCGGGGTCTCTATCCAGCGACGGTCTCTCCAACTCCTGTCTCGGGCTTTACCTGGTGCGCCTCGAACCCATGGCGGGAGACTGGTTCCCCGCTCCCGCCGAAGGGGGATCCCAAATCGGCGACCACGTCCGCGGGCTGCTCACAGAGGTGCTCCGGGACTCGGACATACCGATCCGGATGGGCGACCAGGAGCACCTGGGAGTACTCCGCGACCTCGACCCGCAGCACGCCTTTGTCGTCACCCAGCGATTCCTCACCTCCGCCGCCTCATCCGATCTCCTGCAGGCCGCAAACCTCCGCACACGGGTCGGTTACATCATCTACCCCCTGTCCACCCAGCCGAACTATCCGCCCGAGCAGTGGGCGTCGATCCTCGAGCTCGCCCGCTTGATGGCCGACCGCGGCGACCCGGTCGGCCGCGCCTCGGGACACGGCCTGCTGCGCGGGCCCAATATGGCGGAGACCGGCATCCCCGAGAGCGACCTCATCCCGCTCGCCGTTCGCGACCCCGACTCTCTGGTCAAGGCCGGCCTGCTGCAGATCCAGCGCATCCATCTGTTACCGGACATTTAGCCCTTACACTCGCCCAGCCCGGTTATCATCAGGACATGGCCTTCGACCTTAGCCGCTGGCTTTCCAGCTTTCCGGTTCGCGAGCACGCTCTCTACCTCGACCATGCAGCGGTATGCCCCTTACCGACACCGGTAGCGGAAGCGATGCGGCAGCGCATCACGGAGCAGGAGCAGGCGGGTCACGAGAATTACCGCGAGTGGCAGAACCACCACCTCAGCTGCCGGCATTTCGGCAGCCAGATCATCGGCTGCGAACCCGACGACATCTCGATCATCCGCAGCACCTCGGAAGGCCTGTCCCTCATCGCCGAAGGCCTCGACTGGGCTAAGGGCGACGAGGTGTTGGTCGGCAGCGAGGAATTCGCGGCCAACGCAGCGCCGTGGCTCGGCCTCGCCAGGCGGGGCGTGAAGATCGTTCGCTATCCGCAGCCGGATGGCCGCGTGGACCCCGAGGCGGTAGAGGAGCGGTTGGGCCCGCGCACCCGGGTGTTGGCCGTGTCGTGGGTCGCCTTCCACACCGGCTGGATCGCCCCTCTCGCCCAGCTCGGCCGCCTCTGCCACGACCGCGGCGTCATGCTGGTGGTCGATGCGATCCAGGGGCTCGGCGTTCTGCCGATGCACATGCAGACTCTCTCCATCGACGCTGTGGTCGCCGACAGTCACAAGTGGCTTCTCGGCCCCGAGGGCATCGGTCTGATGGCGACCACGGGGGAGCTCCGGGCCCGCCTGCATCCTGTGATCTCCGGATGGCGCAACGTGGTCCTGCCGCCGCGAGATTATTTCCTCGAGCAGTTGGAACATCGGACCGATGGCCGGCGATTCGAGCCCGGGGCATACAACGACATCGGTGTGGCCGGGTTGGCGGCCTGTCTCGACCTCCTGGCGGCGGTCGACCGGGAGATGATCCAGGTTCGGGTGGAGATGCTCACCCGCCTGTTGACCAGGATCCTCCTCGCCCACGGCTGGGACGTCTACTCCCCGGGTTCAGGTCACCCGATCGCCGGCATCGTCGCCGCCCGCCACCCGAGCGTCCCCCCAGCCGAGGCGCGCCGCCGCCTCCGAGAGCGCCGGGTAATCGTATCCGTACGTCAGGGCTATGTGCGCTTCTCGCCCCACTTCTACACCACCAAGGGCGAGCTCGAAGCCCTCGACCGGATCCTCGAGAAAATCGGAATGTAGATAATTCT
>Ga0209013_10003388_pt1 | contig 14153 bp, 12 predicted proteins | sample Cruoilmetagenom2_FD_187291 | JGI IMG/M metagenome (GOLD analysis project Ga0209013, IMG submission 187291) | Oil polluted marine microbial communities from Coal Oil Point, Santa Barbara, California, USA - Sample 2 (SPAdes) (version 2) | ecosystem: Environmental > Aquatic > Marine > Oil seeps ... | reverse complement strand
CGGAGCTCAAGCCCGACGGCGCCGGCGGCCCGTCCTCACACTGACACCCTCGTCTTTTGCATCTTTTGCGCTTCTCTGGGTCATGATGCTCGTGACCGTTCATCCCGTCATGCCCGCGGGCGCGGCCGACACCGGCACGCTCGTCCTGAAAACCGATAGCGGCGATCATTCCTATACGGTCGAGGTGGCGACGACCCCGGGCGAGCAGGCGAAGGGACTCATGTTCCGCCGCTCGCTGCCCCCGTCGCACGGCATGATCTTCCTCTACGACCCACCGCGGAAGATCGGCATGTGGATGCGCAACACCTACATCCCCCTCGACATGGTCTTCATCGACGCCGACAACCGCGTGCACCGTATCGCGGCCCATACCGAGCCCTTCTCCACCGATATCATCCCCTCCGGCGGGGCCGTGGCGGCGGTGCTGGAACTCAATGCGGGCCAGGCCGACCAGATCGGCCTCAAGCCGGGCGATGAGGTGGTCTATCCGGGCTTGGCCGGCGCCCCGTGAGCTGCTGGCCACCGATCACGCAGGCTTAACGCCTTTGGCCTAGCCTCCGCTCGCCGAGACAACTATGTATGAGAGCACACGACCGATCCTGTCTTGCCAGGGTCACCAGCCGATGTTTGTTTCGGGGCATAGCGCAGTCTGGTAGCGCACCTGCTTTGGGAGCAGGGGGTCGCAAGTTCGAATCTTGCTGCCCCGACCAACTCGGAAATGAGAGGGAAACGCGACATGGCGGCCCGCATTTACAAGCCGGCGCAAAATGTCATGCAGCAGGGCAAGGGCGCCTCGGCGGATTGGGTCCTGGAGTACCTGCCGGCAAAGCGGCGGGTGATCGAGCCGCTGATGGGCTGGACAAGTTCGGCGGATACGAGACGGCAAGTCCGCATCAACTTCGCCACGAAGGACGAGGCGGTCGCCTTCGCCAAGAAGAATGGCATTGCCTTCCGGCTCGAGGAGCCGCCGGCGACGAAGCTCCGGCCGAAATCCTACGCTTGGAACTTCAAGTACGGCCGCCCCGACCGCTGGACGCACTGAACACGCTGTTTCGCGTTATACTGACGCCAATCGTGGTCCCGTAGCTCAACCGGATAGAGCACCTGCCTTCTAAGCAGGGGGTTGCAGGTTCGAGTCCTGCCGGGACCGCCATTTCGGAAACGAACGAACCTTCAGTGGGGATTTCATGCGTTTGCTTGTCGCTCTCTTCACCATCGTCTTTGCCAACACGGCGCTTGCGGCAGCGCCCGAACTCTTATGGGAGGCCAAGGGCCTGGCGAGACCGGAGTCGGTCGCCTACGACCCGGTCACCGATGTCCTCTACGTGACCAACATCAACGGTCCGGTGATGCAGAAAGACGACAACGGCTTTATCTCGAGGCTGAAGCCGGACGGGACTGTGCTCGAGCGGGCCTGGGTGAAGGGCTTGCATTCGCCGACCGGCATCGCGCTGCGCGACCGCACCCTCTACGTCGCCGATGTCGACCAGCTTGTTGAGATCAGCGCGGCCTCCGGCGCCGTCACCAAACGTCACAAGGCCAAGAACGCCATCTTCCTCAACGCCGTGACGATCGCCGATGACGGCACGGTCTATGTCTCCGACACGCCGATGAACACGATCTGGCGCCTCAAGGACGGCGTGTTCGAGCCTTGGCTCGTCAATGACGATTTGAATGGACCGAACGGCCTTCTCGTCGAGGGGGACAGATTGATCGTGGCCTCGTTCGGCAGGATGCCGAGCGAAGGGCAGACCCAAGAGCCCGCCGGCCTGCTCACCGTCAACCTGGAGGACCAGGCCATCGCGCCCTTAGGCAAGGGCACGCCGGTCGGAAATCTCGACGGTCTCAAAGCGTACCCGCCGGGGGCCTACATCGCCACGGACTGGGCCGCAGGCGCGCTCTACAAGATCGACAAGAAGGGCAAGGCCACCAAATTGATCGATCTCAATCAGGGCAGCGCGGACCTGGCCTATTTTCCTGAAACCGGCACGGTGCTGATCCCGATGATGCTGGACAACACACTGGCCGCCTACCGCTTGAGCAAACCCGCCGCCAAGACCAAATAACCTTTTGGGCCTGACGCGGCCCTAACCCCTGGCGAAACGGCCCAACTTGCCGTATCTCCGCGCGGGGGTAGGGTCCGGCATACGCCGGCCCGCAGAGATTGGACGGCGCGCTGTCAGAGGAGTTCTGCCTAGCATGGGAATGTCAGCTTGATCGCGGGATTGGCGCAGCTTCCAATCGCCTTCAACTTGGCGCTCTTCGCCCTGGCCGCGGCCGGGGTGTGGTTCGCAGGCAGCCGGCTGGCGATCTACGCGGACGCCATCGCCGACCGCAAGCGGATCGGGCATGCCTTTATGGGTCTTGTCTTCGTGGCCGCCGCCACCTCGCTCCCGGAAATGGTGACTACGATCTATGGCGCCCTATCGGGCGAGGCCCTGCTCGTGCTCGGCAACATGTTTGGCGGGATCAGCATGCAGACGGCGATCCTCGTCCTCGCCGACCTCTGCGTCGCCCGGGCGGCACTGACTTCTTACCCTCGCGGCCCCAACTCCGCGCTCGAAGCCACGCTCCTTATTGCGCTGCTGGCGATGCTGCTCGGACTACATGCGGTCGGCGAATTCGCACTGCCGTTCGGGTTCGGCTTCGGCACGCTTCTTCTGGGCGTAACCTATGTCGGCATCGTGTGGATGCTGCGCGAGTACGACAAGAATGACACCTGGGTCCCGGTCGAGGTGCCTGAGACTGAAAAGCATCTCGTTGGCGAGATCGCGCCGAAGGAGCTCGATCGGACGCCGTTCCCCTCGCTGGTGTGGGGTTTTGCACTGCTCAGCCTCACCATTCTCATCTGCGCGCTGGTGCTGACGTCGAGCGCCGCGGCCATCGCGGAACAAACGGGCCTCAAGTCCAGCTTCGTTGGCGTCACCTTACTTGCCACCGCCACCTCGTTGCCCGAAGTGAGCACGACACTTGCCGCGGTGCGCATCGGAGCGCACTCCATGGCGATCTCCAATATCTTCGGCAGCAATCTTCTGATGGTGGCGCTCGTCCTGCCGGCGGACCTTTTCTATGTCGGCGACCCGATCCTCGGTGTCATGGATCAGGCGACGGCGTTCGCGCTCGTGTCCGGCATCCTGGTGACCAGCATCTATCTGGCCGGACTTTTGATGCGCAACAAACGCCAAATCTTCGGCATGGGAGTCGACTCTGCGCTCGTGCTGCTCGTCTACCTGATGACGCTCGGCGTGTTTTATCACTTCAGCTAAGCGTCAGCTGTTCGCCGCCAATCGCGCAAAGCCCGCCTCAAGATCCGCTTTGAGGTCGTCGATATGTTCCAGGCCCGCATGGAGCCGTAATGCGGGGCCCTTCGCATCCCAGGTCGTCACGGACCGGTAACGCCTAGGGTCAAATGGCAAAATCAGGCTCTCATAGCCGCCCCAGGAATAGCCCATGCCGAACAGTTCCAGGTCGTCGAGCATGGCCGCGAGAGCGTCCCGCGACGTCGGTTTCAGCACGATTGAAAACAGTCCCGACGCGCCGGTGAAATCGCGTTGCCATAGAGCGTAACCGGGATCGTTGGGGCGCGCCGGGTGCAACACGCGGTCCACCTCGGGGTGTGCGGCGAGCCAGTCGGCAAGCGCCAGTCCCGTCTGCTGGTGACGCTCCAGCCGCACATGCAACGACCGTAAGCCGCGCAAGGCGAGATAAACGTCCTCGGGCCCGGGGCATAAACCCAGCTCGTCATGGGTCTTGGCGACGCGCGCCGTTGTTGCGGCGTTCGTGGTGATGACGCCGAGCATCGCGTCCGCATGGCCGACAATGTACTTGGTCGCCGCGTGGATCGACACGTCGACGCCATGCGCGAACGGCTTGAAGTAGAGCGGCGTCGCCCAGGTGTTGTCCATGACGACAACGACGCCGCGTGCGTGCGCAGCATCCGCAATCGCCGGAATGTCCTGCATCTCGAAAGTCTGCGAACCGGGCGACTCGGTGAACACGAGCTTCGTCTTGTCGGTAATCAGATCCGCGATGCCGGCACCGATACACGGATCGTAATACGTGGTGCTGACGCCGAGCCGCTTCAGCACGTTGTCGCAGAAGCGCCGCGTCGGCCGGTAGACACTATCGGCAACCAGAATGTGATCGCCGCTTGAGGCAAAGGCGAGCAGCACCGTGGAGATCGCCGAGAGCCCCGACGGCGTGAGCAGCGTGGCATCGCCGCCCTCGATCTCGGTGAGCGCGCTTTGCAACGCCTCGACCGTCGGCGTGCCGAGCCGGCCATAGCTGAAGTCCTGCGCGTCCTTCTCGATGCACTCAAGCGTCGGGTAGAGCACCGTCGAGCCGCGATAGACAGGCGTGTTGACGAAGCCGTCAAAGCGCGCCGGATCGCGGCCCGCATGGGCCAAGGTCGTGTGCTGCTTTCTTGGCCGTTTCGTTTTGCTCATAGGAGCCCTCGGCCGATGGGAAAGGGTGCGGCGCTAGCCGGTCTCAATGGGAAGGCTCTCATTGGCGCCCCATTCAGCCCAGGAGCCGTCATAGACCGAAGTCCTCAAATGACCGGTCTCCGCCAGCGCCAAGGCCAACACGCAAGCGGTGATCCCCGAGCCGCAGGTGGTGACCGCGGGCGTATGCGGATCGACGCCTGCCGCCTCGAACAGACTATGCAATTCGTCGCGCGACTTGAGTGTGCCGTCCGCATTGAGCACGGACTTGTACGGCACGTTGTGCGCGCCCGGCATATGACCGGCGCGCAAACCCTCGCGCGGCTCAGGCGACGTGCCGGCAAAGCGCTCAGCCGAACGCGCGTCCAAAATCGTCGCCGACTTGTCCTTGATCGCCGTCTTCATGTCGTCGACGTCGCGGACGAGATCGAGATTATGCCGCGCCGTGAAATGGCGCGTAGTGCGCTGTGCGGGCCCGCTCATCATCAGCGGCCGCCCCTCGGCCTTCCATTTCGGCAAGCCGCCGTTCAAGACGCTGACGTCCTCGGCGCCCATGACGCGAAACATCCACCACACACGCGGCGCGGAGAAGATGCCTTGGCGGTCGTACACCACGATGCGCTGACCGTCGCCGATCCCCATGGTGCGCATGCGCGAGGAGAACTTCTCCGGCGAGGGCAGCATGTGCGGCGAGGCGGCGTTCGTATCGGAAATCGCATCGATGTCGAAAAACACCGCGCCGGGAATGTGCTCGGCGAGATATTCCTCACGCGCATTCTTGCCTTCGTTCGGCATGAACCAAGTGGCGTCGATGATGACAAAATCAGGTGCATCGAGCTCGCGCTCGAGCTCGTCGGTCTCAATCAGCCATGAAGTCTTCGTCGTCAAATTCTTGTCTCCAATTCTCGGCTCAGACGAATGCGCTCGGCGCTGGGGGCCGGGGCTGGTCCAGCCACTGCGGTACCGGCAGGCCCTTTTCGCGCAAGAAGTCTGGGTTGAACAGTCTGCTTTGATAGCGCGTGCCGTAATCGCAAAGCACCGTGACGATGGTGTGGCCTGGGCCCATCTGTTTGGCGAGGCGGATCGCGCCGGCGACATTGATGCCGCTCGACCCGCCGAGGCACAGGCCCTCGTGTTGCAGCAGGTCGAAGACGATCGGCAGCGCCTCCACGTCCGGAATCTGAAACGCCTCGTCGACCTTGGCGCCTTCCAGATTGGCGGTGATGCGCCCCTGGCCGATGCCTTCGGTGATGGAACTACCTTCGGACTTCAGCTCGCCATGAGCGTAGAAATTGTAGAGCGCCGCGCCATTGGGATCGGCGAGCCCGATGACCACGTCGCGATTGTGCTCCTTCAGCCCCATGGAGACGCCTGCCAGCGTACCGCCGGTGCCGACCGCGCAGATGAAGCCGTCGACCTTGCCGTCCAGGTCACGCCAGATCTCTTGTGCCGTCGTCTGGATGTGACCGTTCCGATTGGCGACGTTGTCGAACTGGTTTGCCCAGATCGCGCCGTTCGGCTCAGTCTTGGCCAGTTCCTCGGCTAGCCGGCCTGAATATTTCACGTAGTTGTTGTCGTTCCGGTAGGGGACCGCGGGCACTTCGATCAGCTGGGCCCCGGTGAGCCTCAACATGTCCTTCTTCTCGTCCGACTGGGTCTCGGGGATGACGATCACCGTTTTCAGCCCCAGCGCGTTGCCCACGAGCGCGAGCCCGATGCCCGTATTGCCGGCCGTTCCTTCGACCACCGTGCCGCCGGGCTTGAGCAAGCCCTTATCCAGCGCATCGCGGATGATGAACAGCGCGGCGCGGTCCTTGACCGACTGGCCCGGGTTCATGAACTCGGCCTTGCCGAGAATCGTGCAACCCGTCTCCTCGGACGCAGCCTTCAGCTTGATGAGCGGCGTATTGCCGATCGCCTCGATAATTCCGTCTCGGTAACTCACGGGGAAAGCCCTTGGATTCGGGTGCGATCTGCAACCTACTGAGGGCGGCAAGGCCTCGCAAGTCGCCTAAATTGCGTGAAATCAGCCAAGCCGGGCATGCCGTTCTACGGCCCATGGCCTTTGCGGGTATGGACCGGCGTCAGGCCGCCCGCGTTACATGGACCCGCGGGCTAGCGGCCCGGGAGGGCGCTGTGTATATAGAGCCGCACGATGCGGCCGGCGCGGGGCGTATTCGATCCTGAACGCGGGCGTGGTGGAACTGGTAGACACGCCAGATTTAGGTTCTGGTGGCTTCGGCCGTGGGGGTTCAACTCCCTCCGCCCGCACCAACCAACCTTGTTGGATCCCAACGTCGTTGGATGGTTCTTCTGGAAATTGATGTGCCGCCCGCCGGGCTGGCGAAGAAGGTGGATTGAGACGGTATGAACGTCACAGAAACAAATACAGACGGCCTGCGCCGTGAGTTGAAAGTCGTCGTCGGTGCTGACGAGCTGGAGAAGCGCCTCTCGTCGCGACTGGAGGAACTCCAGGGCAAGGCCCAGATCAAGGGCTTCCGGCCGGGCCATGTGCCGAAGGAACACTTGCGCAAGATCTATGGCCGCTCGGTGATGGCTGAGGTCGTGCAACAGACCGTCGACGAGACGACCCGCGAGGCCTTGTCCCAGCGTGAGGAGCGTCCGGCGTTCCGGCCCAATGTCGCGCTGACCGAGGACAAGGACGAGATCGAGAAGATCTTTGCCGGTACCGGCGACCTTTCTTACACGCTGTCCTTCGAGGTTCTGCCCAAGGTGCAACTCGGCGACATGTCCGAGCTCACCCTGGAGCGGCCCGTCACCCCGGTGACCGATGAGGACATCGACAAGTCCGTCGAGAAGATCCTGGCGACCAACCCGACCTTCAAGCCGAAGAAGGGCGCCGCCAAGACCGGCGACCGGGTGACCATCGACTTCGTCGGCAAGCTGAACGGCGAGCCCTTCGAGGGCGGCACCGCCAAGGACGCGCCCATCGTGTTGGGGGCCGGGGGCTTCATCCCTGGCTTCGAAGAGGGTCTCACCGGGACGAAGGCCGGAGACGAGAAGGTCGTCGATGCGACATTCCCGGACGCGTATGGGGAGCCCAAGCTTGCCGGTAAGGCCGTCAAGTTCGAGGTGACGGTGAAGGAAGTGGCCGCACCGGAAACCCCGACCCTCGATGACGACTTCGCCAAAAGCCTTGGCGTGGAGTCGGTTGCGCAGCTGCGCGAGGCGGTGAAGGGGCGCATGGATGAGGACCGGAACCTGGCCTCACGCCTCAAGGTCAAGCGCGCGCTGCTCGATGCGCTCAATGAGAGCCATAAGTTCGAGTTGCCGCCGACGCTAGTCGATAACGAATTCAAGGCGATATGGGAGCAGGTTACCAAGGACCTCGAGCAGTCAAAGAAGACCTTCGAGGACGAGGGGACCACGGAAAAGAAGGCGGAGAAAGAGTATCGCAACATCGCCGAACGGCGTGTGCGCCTGGGGCTTCTGCTGTCCGAGATCGGATCGACCAACGAGATCACCGTGAGCGACGAGGAGCTCAACAAAGCGCTGCTGGAGCGCATCCGGCAGTTCCCGGGGCAGGAGCGGGAGGTCTACGACTTCTACCGCAACACGCCGGAGGCTTTGGCCGAGATCAGGGCGCCCCTCTACGAGGACAAGGTCGTGGATTACATCCTTGAGCTGGCCAAGGTGACCGACAAGGAGGTCAGCATGGAGGAACTCTATGCCGACGCGGATGGCGGACATCACCACGATCATGACCACGATCATGACCACGATCACAGCCATGGCTGAGGTCCCGGAGGCTTGCTAACCGAGGCGGAGGGTGCCCCTTCCGTTTCAGGCGCCGACGCCATATGTAGGAACCACGCTTACGATTCGGCGGTTTCCTAAAAAGCTGGCCCTTTAGCCCTAAGCACAGGACATGATGAGCAATCCGGTCGAGACACACATGAACACGCTTGTTCCCATGGTGGTCGAGCAGACCAACCGCGGTGAGCGCGCTTACGACATCTATTCGCGCCTGTTGAAGGAGCGGATCATCTTCGTGACCGGCGTCATCGAGGATCACATGGCCTCGCTCGTCACGGCACAGCTCCTCTTCTTGGAGGCAGACAACCCCAAGAAGGAAATCTCGATGTACATCAATTCGCCAGGTGGCGTGGTGACGTCGGGCATGGCGATCTATGACACCATGCAGTTCGTCCGCCCGCCGGTGGCAACACTGTGCATCGGCCAAGCGGCGTCCATGGCCTCGCTGCTGCTCTGCGCCGGCGAGAAGGGCATGCGCTACGTCCTGCCCAACGCGCGCGTCATGCTGCATCAGCCCTCCGGCGGCTTTCAGGGCCAAGCCAGCGATATCGAGCGGCATGCCGAGGACATCATCAAGATGAAGCGCCGACTGAATGAAGCCTACGTCCATCACACCGGTCAGGACTACGACACCATTGAGAGAACGCTGGATCGTGATTACTTCATGTCTGCCGAGGACTCCCGGAAATTTGGCCTGGTTGACGAGGTGATTTCCAGGCGGCAAGCCTCCGAGGGCAAGTCGGACAGCGCTCCGTCGTCGTCCTAAGGACCCGAAACATCGACGCTATTGGCGCCCATTAGGACTAACCCGCGAATTGCCACGATAGGCCCTTGCTGCGGCCATAAGTGACATGTTCCCTAGGCCTCAAATTCATTGGGAAAAGCCTCTTTCAGGGGGATTCGCCCGATTAATCAATCCTTGATCAGTGCCGCCTTAGCATGCTCAGATTGTGCGTCGGGCAACCTTCCAAGAGGAGTCGCTCACACTTGCGAGGCGGTATCGAGACGACGCGAAAGCGGGGCCATAGCCCCCAGCGCCAAGCACGAACCAAGAAGAATCGGATGATGGAATGAGCAAGGTGAGCGGAACAGATTCAAAAAATACCCTGTACTGCTCTTTCTGCGGCAAGAGTCAGCACGAGGTTCGCAAGCTTATTGCCGGCCCGACCGTGTTCATCTGCGATGAATGCGTTGAGCTCTGCATGGATATTATTCGCGAGGAGAATAAGAGCTCTCTCGTGAAGTCCAGGGACGGCGTTCCGACCCCTGTGGAGATTTGCCAGGTTCTTGACGACTATGTCATCGGCCAGGGTTACGCCAAGCGCGTGCTCTCGGTCGCCGTGCACAACCACTACAAGCGGCTCAATCACTCCGGCAAGAACGCGGACGTCGAGCTCGCCAAGTCGAACATTCTTCTGGTCGGGCCCACGGGTTGCGGCAAGACATTGCTCGCCCAGACGCTGGCCCGCATCCTCGACGTGCCCTTCACCATGGCGGACGCCACGACGCTGACAGAAGCCGGCTATGTGGGCGAAGACGTCGAGAACATCATCTTGAAGTTGCTGCAGGCCGCCGACTACAACGTCGAGCGGGCCCAGCGCGGCATCGTCTATATCGACGAGGTCGACAAGATCAGCCGCAAGTCGGACAACCCGTCCATCACGCGCGACGTGTCGGGCGAGGGCGTCCAGCAGGCATTGCTCAAGATCATGGAAGGCACGGTTGCTTCCGTGCCCCCGCAAGGCGGGCGCAAACATCCGCAGCAAGAGTTCTTGCAGGTCGACACCACGAACATTCTGTTCGTGTGCGGCGGCGCGTTTGCTGGCTTGGAGAAGATCATCTCCGCCCGCGGCCGGTCCACCTCGATCGGCTTCGGCGCCAAGGTGGAGACCGTGGACGAGCGGCGCACCGGTGATATCCTGCGCGGTATCGAGCCCGAGGATCTTTTGAAGTTTGGCCTTATCCCGGAATTCATCGGCCGTGTACCGGTCATCGCCACGCTCGACGATCTGGACGAGGAAGCGCTGATCCGCATCCTCACCGAGCCGAAGAACGCGCTCGTGCGTCAGTACCAGCGTCTGTTCGAGATGGAAGACGTGCAGCTCTCCTTCGCAGAGGAGGCATTGCGCACGATCTCCAAGAAGGCCATCGAGCGCAAGACGGGCGCGCGCGGCCTCCGCTCCATCATGGAAGGCATCCTGCTCGACACCATGTTCGAGCTGCCCAGCATGCGTGGCGTGGAAGAGGTCGTCATCAGCGCCGAGGTCGTGGAGGGCAAGGCACGGCCCTTGCGCATCTACTCCGAACGGCATGAGGAAGTCGGCACCAGCGCCTGACTTTAAGGCCGTTAGCCATTCGTTCTTGAAGACGGCAGCGAATCCCACTCAAATTCGGGCATTCGCGCCTTATCCGCGCGTGGGTTTGAGGCGACTTGACGGCGCCCCGGCCGGTCGCCACTTTCAGGTTCAGGCGAGCCAACTTGACGCAGTGCCCAGTGGGGCGTTTGCCGGGAGAATGCGCGCCAAAGGCGGTCCTTGGGGGAGGAGAGCTGAGACAGTAGCTTCGCGGAACGGCACTCGGTCCGCCCAAAAGACGAAGAAAGCGACGGCACCAAAATGACTGACACAGACCCGTCCGTGACCATCGAGGATGCACCGGAGCTTTATCCGGTCCTGCCTCTGCGTGACATCGTGGTTTTCCCCTACATGATCGTGCCGCTCTTCGTCGGACGCGAGAAGTCGATCGCCGCCCTGGAAGAGGTCATGCGCACCGACAAGCAGATCCTGCTGGTCGCGCAGAAGAATGCCTCGGACGACGAGCCGAACGCCGACGCCATCTACGAAATGGGTACGCTTGCCTCGGTCCTGCAGCTTCTGAAGCTGCCCGACGGCACGGTGAAAGTGCTTGTCGAAGGCATGCGCCGGGCCACCATCGCCCGCTACACCGAAAACGAGAACTATTTCGAAGCCGAGATTGCGCCAGTCGAGGAAAGCCTCGGCTCGGAGGACGAGATCGAGGCGCTTGCCCGCTCGGTCGTGTCGCAGTTCGAGAGCTATGTGAAGCTCAACAAGAAGATCTCGCCGGAGGTACTCGGCACCGCGAGCCAGATCGAGGACTATTCGAAGCTGGCCGATACCATTGCCAGCCATCTCGCCATCAAGATCGCCGAGAAGCAGCAGATCTTGGAGGTCACGTCGGTCTCCGAGCGCCTGGAGCGTGTCTTCACGCTCATGGAGAGCGAGATCTCCGTCCTTCAGGTCGAGCGCAAGATCAGGAGCCGCGTGAAGCGTCAGATGGAGAAGACGCAGCGCGAGTACTACCTGAACGAGCAGATGAAGGCGATCCAGAAGGAGCTTGGCGACAGCGAGGAAGGCCGGGACGACCTGGCCGAGCTAGAGCACAAGATTGAGAAGACCAAGCTCTCGAAGGAAGCCCGTGAAAAGGCCATGGGCGAGCTGAAGAAGCTGCGCCAGATGAGCCCGATGTCGGCCGAGGCCACGGTCGTGCGCAACTACCTCGATTGGCTGCTGTCGATCCCGTGGGGCGTAAAGGGAAAGGTCAAGCGCGACCTGGACGACGCCCAGAAGATCCTCGACGAGGACCACTTTGGCCTGGAGAAGGTCAAGGACCGCATCGTCGAATATCTCGCCGTCCAGAACCGCACCAACATGCTGAAAGGCCCGATCCTGTGCCTGGTCGGTCCGCCCGGCGTGGGCAAAACCTCGCTCGGCAAGTCGATCGCAAGATCCACGGGCCGCGAGTTCGTGCGCATGAGCCTTGGCGGCGTGCGTGACGAGTCTGAAATCCGCGGTCACCGCCGCACCTATATCGGCTCATTGCCGGGCAAGGTGATCCAGTCCATGCGGAAGGCCAAGAAGGTCAATCCGCTGTTCCTGCTCGATGAGATCGACAAAATGGGCGCTGATTTTCGCGGCGACCCGGCCTCGGCTCTGCTCGAGGTCCTGGATCCGGAGCAGAACCACACCTTCAACGACCACTATCTCGAAGTGGACTACGACTTATCCAACGTGATGTTCGTGACCACGGCCAACACGCTGAACATTCCGCCGGCCCTGATGGACCGCATGGAGATCATCCGCATCGCCGGCTACACCGAAGACGAGAAGGTGGAGATCGCCCGGCGGCATCTAATCCCCGAGCAGATCAAGAACCATGGTCTAGAGGACGAAGAGTTCTCGCTGGATGACGGGGCCTTGAAGGAGGTCATTCGCCGCTATACGCGCGAGGCCGGCGTCCGCAGTCTGGAACGCGAGATCGCCAAGCTCTCACGTAAGTCGGTGAAGGAGCTCCTGACCACGGAGAACAAGTCGGTCAATGTCACGATCGACAATCTCGCCGACTATCTTGGAGTGCCGAAATACCGCTACGGCGAGGCCGAGCTGGAAGACCAGGTCGGTGTCGTCACCGGTCTTGCCTGGACCGAAGTCGGCGGTGAGATCCTGACTGTCGAAGGCGTCATGATGCCGGGCAAGGGTAAGATGACCGTCACCGGCAATTTGCGCGATGTCATGAAAGAATCGATTCAGGCCGCAAATGCCTATGTGCGGTCCCGGGCCGTCGATTTCGGCATCGAGCCGCCTTTATTCGAGAAGCGGGATATCCACGTTCACGTGCCCGAAGGGGCCACCCCGAAGGACGGCCCGTCCGCGGGCGTCGCCATGGTGACCGCCATCATCTCGCTGATGACCGGAATTCCGGTCAAGCGGGACGTCGCCATGACGGGCGAGATCACCTTGCGCGGCCGGGTCCTGCCCATTGGCGGGCTCAAGGAGAAGCTGCTCGCAGCCCTCCGCGCCGGCATCAAGACCGTGATTATCCCTGAGGAAAACGTCAAGGATCTCGCGGAGATACCCGATTCGCTTAAGAATTCACTTGAAATCAGCCCCGTCTCGCGTGTGGAGGAGGTGCTGAAGCTCGCCTTCACGCGGGCGCCCCAACCCATCGTCTGGGAAGAAGAGGGCGAAGGGTCTGCGCAGGTCGTCCCGTCCGAGGACAAGTCCGGCTCCGGATTGACCGCACACTAGAGTTGTGCACTTGCGTCTCCTGCCGCGGATTTGCCGCAATCCAGGAGTCCGCCCTTATGCACTGAGTCGCCCAAAATTGTTGATTTTCCGCAGTTTTTGCGCGAGTCATACATGACTTGTTTGTGAATCGGAGCGTACCAAAGCGGCCTTGAGGGTTGAGTGACGCCCTGCGATCGGGGCCAAGCGAAAGGATGGAGACCCGTGAACAAAGCTGAGCTGGTCGCCCATGTGGCGAAAGAATCCGAATTGTCGAAGGACGCCGCCGAGAAAGCAGTCGACGCGACGTTCAAGAACATCGAGAAAGCCTTGAGCGGCGGTGACACCGTTCGCATTGTCGGCTTCGGAAATTTCCAGGTCGCGGATCGTAAAGCGTCCATTGGTCGCAATCCGCGCACCGGCGAAGCGGTCCAAATTCCGGCCTCCCGCGTGCCGAAGTTCCGCGCTGGCAAGGCGCTCAAAGAGGCTGTGAACGCGTAAACACGGATTACGCGATTTCTGAGGATTTCCTGGCGAGGCCTCGCCCTTTGCGTGAGGCTTCGCCTTTCTTATTTGCTTCGCCTTTCTTACTTGAAGGTGAGGGCGGTTAGCTCAGTTGGTAGAGCGCCACGTTTACACCGTGGATGTCGGCAGTTCGAGCCTGTCACCGCCCACCATTCTCGCCATGCATGACGCTAACGGTTGGTCCCAGGTCAACCTGCACGCGCCGCAACGTCCCATCCTCGTGTCTTCGCTAGGCTCGCCTTGACTTGGGGAATCCCAGGCCGTACATGCTGAAGATCGCCTCTGGCCGTGGTTGACGGCCCGGTAGGGGGTGTAGCTCAGTTGGTTAGAGCGCCGGCCTGTCACGCCGGAGGCCGCGGGTTCGAGTCCCGTCACTCCCGCCATTTTG
>Ga0209013_10003387_pt1 | contig 14156 bp, 10 predicted proteins | sample Cruoilmetagenom2_FD_187291 | JGI IMG/M metagenome (GOLD analysis project Ga0209013, IMG submission 187291) | Oil polluted marine microbial communities from Coal Oil Point, Santa Barbara, California, USA - Sample 2 (SPAdes) (version 2) | ecosystem: Environmental > Aquatic > Marine > Oil seeps ... | reverse complement strand
CCTGACCAAGATCGTCTCGAACGTGCTCGGCGCCGACCAGGGCGTACTGCTCGGGGAGTTCGGCTTCAACTGGGTATTCGACATGCCCGACAAGGACGTTCTCCGTTTCGAGGGGCCCGGCACCTACACCAGCGGCAACCCCATCAACACGGCGTTCGGCGCCCACGTCGGCAAGGAGTGGGAGCGGCCGGAGCACTTCGCGGACGATTTCTCATGGGGCTATCGGTTGGTTGGCCGCCTGACCTACAACAACGCCATCGGCGCGTGGAGCCTGGCGCCGCGCTTTGCGTGGCAGCAGGACGTCAAGGGCGTCACGCCGGGTCCCGGCGGCTCCTTCATCGACGGCCGCAAGGCGCTCACGATCGGCCTTCAGGCCGGTTACCAGAACGCCTGGCAGGTCGATCTCAGCTACACCATGTACTCGGGCGCGGGCCGCTGGAACCTGATCAACGACCGCGATTTCATCGGCGGTTTCATCAAGTACTCGTTCTAGGGAAGGGAGGCATGACGATGCGTAAGAACTCTGCAATCATCCTCGGCTGCGCCATGGTGCTCGCCGTCGGCACGACGGTCACGGTGTTGGCCGAGCTTTCGCCGGATGAAATCGCCACGCTGGGGACGACGCTCACGCCGATGGGCGGCGTGATGGCGGGCAACGCCGAAGGCAGCATCCCGGCCTGGGAGGGCGGCATCACGACCCCTCCAGCCGGATATACCCTCGGGGAACACTTCATCGATCCGTTCGCGGACGATGAGGTGCTCTTCACCATCACCGCGGCCAACGTGGATCAGTACGCGGACAAGCTCTCGGTGGGTCAGAAAGCGCTGTTCGAGACCTATCCCGAGACCTACAAGATGAACGTCTACCCGACCCGCCGCAGCGCTTCCTTCCCGCAGCGGATCTACGACAAGACCAAGGAGAGCGCCGCCACCGCGCAGCTCGTCGAGGGCGGCAACGGCGTGACCGGCGCCATCAACGGCATTCCGTTCCCGATTCCCAAGGAGGGCGTCGAGGCGATCTGGAATCACCTGCTGCGCTACCGGGCCGACAGCGCCGCTCGCGACATCGGTCAGGCGGCGCCGACCCGCGGTGGCAAGTACACGATGGTCCAATTCCACGACGAGTTCTACATGCAGTACAGCATGGAGGGCAAGACCGAGGCGGACCTCAACAACAGGATCCTGTTCTTCAAGCAGGAGGTGATGGCCCCGGCTCGCCTCGCCGGCGGGATCCTGCTTGTCGGCGAGACCCTCGACCAGGTCAAAGAGCACCGCAACGCGTGGCTCTACAACCCCGGTCAGCGACGGGTCCGACGTGCCCCCAACGTGGCCTACGACAACCCGGGCACGGCCGCCGACGCCATGCGCACCTCCGACCAGTTCGACATGTACAACGGCGCCCCCGACCGCTACGACTGGAAACTGGTGGGAAGACAGGAGATCTACGTTCCCTACAACTCGTACAGGCTCCAGGACCCGAGTGTGAAGAACAAGGAAATCCTGACGCCGCTCCACATCAACCAGGACCTCGTACGCTACGAGCTCCACCGCGTCTGGGTCGTGGACGCGACCCTCAAGGAGGGGGCGCGCCACATCTACAAGCGGCGTGTGTTCTACCTCGACGAGGACAGCTGGCAGATTCTCGTGAACGACACCTACGACAAACGCGACCAGCTGTGGCGGGTGTCCGAGGGACACGCCATGAACTACTACAACGTGCCGTCCGTCTGGACCTCGCTCGAGGTCCATACCGACCTGCAGGCGGGCCGCTACCTGGCGATCGGCCTCAATAGCGAGAATGCGCCGTATAAGTTCAATATCGATCGCACTTTAGAGGACTACACCCCGGCGGCGCTGCGCCGCGCGGGTAAACGGTAACAGAACGACAGGAGCAGCGGACGGGCCACTCGGCCCGTCCGCTATTTTTTTGTGGCCGACATAAGCCTGCATATCTCACCGGGTTCCGTCGCGAGGGCGGCGAGGGGCCGTACACAGTGGTGTTTTCGACCCGAGGGGCGCGGAGGCGTACTCGACAGTACGTCGAGCACACCGAGGCGAGAAAACGACGCTGGGTGCGGTGCATCGCCGGCCGTAGCAGGTAGCTGGTGAGATATGCAGGCTAGACGAGGAGACCGGCAGATGGACACACCCTCGGGCACAAGCCCCGCCCGGGTCGATGACCCCATGACCCGATTCCCCTTTTTCCTGCGGTCGATTGTCGCGGCCATGGTGCTGCTGCTCATATTCGGCGGCGCCCAGGGAACACAGGCTCAGGACGAGGAAGCGCCCGAATACGCGGTTCAGGCGCCTCTCGCAGCCCACTCCCTGGCGCTCGACGCCGTCGCGGTGGACGGGGCGCTGGTGGCTGTCGGCCACCGCGGTCACATCCTGATCTCGGAAGACGGCGGAGCGTCCTGGCAGCAGGCCGAGGTGCCTACCAGGGCCGGACTCACCGGCGTGTACTTCCACGACCGCAACCTCGGGTGGGCTGTGGGTCACGACTCGGTGATCCTGCGCACCACCGACGGCGGCACCACCTGGGAGCGGGTCCACTGGGCGCCGGAAGACGAGGCCCCGCTCTTCGACGTCTGGTTTTCGGATGCCGAGAACGGCATCGCCATCGGTGCCTACGGCAGCTACTACACGAGTTCGGACGGCGGCGAAACCTGGACCTTCGAGCCCATCAGCGAGGAGTACGATTACCATCTCCACCAGATCGCGGGGTCCGAGGGCGGACGCATGTACATCGCGGCAGAGGCGGGCGTGGCCTACGGCTCGGACGACGGTGGCGCGACGTGGACCGAGCTTCCCTCACCCTACGGGGGCTCGTTCTTCGGCGTCCTCCCGCTCGAGGACGATGTCGTCCTGCTCTTCGGCCTGCGTGGTCATCTTTTCAGGTCCGAGGACGCCGGCCAGAGCTGGACCTCGTTGGAAACCGGCACGCTGGCCATGCTCACCAACGGCATCCGCCTCCCGGACGGCAGGATCGTCATCACCGGGCTCGGCGGCGCCCTGCTGGTCTCCAAAGATGGTGGCCGGACTTTCGAGCTGAAGCAGCAGTCCAGCCGCCGCGGCATACAGACCGCGGTCATGGCATCAGACGACTCGCTGCTTCTGGTCGGCGAGTTTGGAGTCAGGATGCTCCCCGTGAGTGAGCTCGAGCGGAAAGGAAGCGTGGCGCAATGAAGACCATGCTTGATAATTTGATTTTCGGCAACCGCCGTCTGGTGGTGGTCTTCTTCATCCTGATGACGATCTTCATGGCTTATCAGGCGTCCCACCTCAAGATCGACGCCGGCTTTGCCAAGCTGCTGCCCCTGAAGCACGAGTACATGAAGACCTACCTCGAGTACCGCGAACAATTCGGGGGAGCGAACAGGGTGGTCATCGCCATCCAGGCTAAAGAAGGCGACATCTTCACACCCAGGTTCTTCGAGGTCCTGGCCGAGCTCACCGACGACGTCTTCTTCATCCCCGGCGTCGACCGAACCCGAGTGATGTCGCTCTTCACACCCAACGTCCGCTTCACCGAGGTCGTCGAGGACGGCATCGCAGGCGGCAACGTCATCCCGGACGACTTCGAGCCGACTCCCGAAGGGTTCGCCAAGGTGCGCGAGAACATTCTCAAGTCCAACTACATGGGCCGGTTGGTGGCCAATGACTTCAGCGCGGCTATCGTCGTTGCTGAGCTCCTCGAGATCAACCCGAACACCGGGGAACGGCTCGACTACATCGATGTCGCGAGCCAGCTCGAAGGGGTGAGGGCCAAGTACAGCAACCACGATGTCGGTGTCGACTTCGACTACCACATCATCGGTTTCGCAAAGGTCATCGGCGACATCGCCGCCGGCGCTTCACGCGTGGTGCTGTTCTTCCTGGTTGCCTTTTTCATCACCGCGGTCTTCGTCTACGTCTACTCGCAGAACTTCAAGCTCACCCTCATCGTGCTCGGGTGCTCGTTGATCGCTGTCATCTGGCAGCTGGGCCTGCTCACTTTGTTCGGCTTCGGTATCGACCCGATGTCGATACTGGTGCCCTTCCTGATCTTCGCCATCGGCGTCAGCCACGGAGTGCAGATGATCTCGGCTTTCGGCGCCGAGGTTTACGAGGGAGTGGACAGCCTGACGGCGGCGCGATCGACATTCCGGCGGCTGCTGGTGCCGGGCGGTATCGCTCTGCTCTCGGACACCATCGGCTTCATCACCATCATGCTGATCGAGATCCGGATGATCCAGGAGATGGCGATCACCGCCAGCCTCGGCGTCGCCTGCATCATCCTCACCAATCTCGTGTTGGTCCCGGTGCTCGCCTCCTTCACCCACCTCGACGAGATCTACAAGCTCAAGCTCGAGCGCAGGCACACGCACATGGATCCGGTCTGGAACAGGCTCGCGCGGGTCGCGGAGCCCCGCAATGCCGCGATCATCATTGCGGTCGCGATCGGGCTCTTCGTGGCGGGCGGCTGGAAGGCGACCCAGATCAAGATCGGGGACCTGCACCCCGGCGTGCCTGAGCTGCGCGCAGACTCCCAGTACAATATCGACACCGATTTCATCACCAGCCACTTCTCCATCGGCGTCGACGTGATCACCGCGATCGTTGAGTCGCACCCCGAGGCTTGCACCGAGCACGGCGTCATGACCACCATCGACCGCTTCGAGTGGCATATGCGCAACGTTCCGGGAGTCCAGTCGGTCTTCGGGGTCGGGGCCGTCGCCAAGATCATCAACGCCGGCTGGAACGAGGGCAGCCTGGAGTGGCGCGTGCTGCCCCGTAACCCGTCCACCATGGCGCAGGCGGTGACCTACATCGACACCGCCACGGGCCTCTTGAACGCCGAGTGCAGCGTCATGCCGGTCTACATTTACACCCTCGACCACAAGGCCGAGACGATCGACCGCATCGTGGCCGAGGTCAAGGCCTACCAGGCTGAGCACGGGACCGAGGAGGTGAAGTTCAGGCTTGCAACCGGCAACGTGGGGGTCATGGCGGCCACCAACGAGACGGTGTCGGCGGCCCAGTTTCCAATGCTGATGTGGGTCTTTGCGGCGATCATCCTGCTCTGCCTGATCACCTTCCGGTCGCTGAAGGGAACCCTGTGCATCGTGATTCCGCTCGCCCTGGTCTCGATCCTGGCCTACGCGCTGATGGCCTTGCTCGAGATCGGCCTCAAGGTCTCGACCCTGCCGGTGGTTGCCCTCGGTGTCGGCGTCGGCGTCGATTACGGAATCTACATCTACAGCAGGTTCAAGAGCTATCTCGGCAAGGGCCAGTCGATCCAGGAGGCCTACCGGAACACGCTCAACATCACCGGCAACGGTGTCCTTTTCACCGGCATCACGCTCGCCATCGGCGTGGCGACCTGGATCTTCTCACCACTTAAGTTCCAGGCGGACATGGGCATCCTTCTGACCTTCATGTTCCTGGTCAACATGCTCGGGGCGATCGTCCTGCTGCCGGCTCTGGCCTGCTATCTCAAACCGAAGGGGTAGCCGCTGCTGAACAGCTCTGTTCAACCAACGAAAACGCCGCTCCACGCGGCGTTTTTTTTGACCTCGTGGCAGCCGATCATTGATGCACCGTCGGGAATGTCCTCTGCTCCAGACGGGCGCGCACAAATACTCCAGCCCACATATCTCACCGGGTTTCGAAGGGAGGGCGGCGAAGCGCTCATCCCGGAGTTTTTAGTTTTGAGTTACCGGCGCGCGGGTCGGTCGAGTGACTTGAACACATTGCCCGCGCTTGGGCGCACCCAAAAAAACTCAACACCCGCCGAAAAGAGCGGTATGACGATGGTCGGAAGAATGAGACCTGAGACCTGCAGCTTGAGACCCAGTAGCGGGCAAGCGCTAGCCCATGAAAATTCAGAACTCTTTTAGAACGGGACGCCGAGATTCGCCGTCCAATGGAGACACCCGGTGACTATGCGGGCCAGGCTTCGACTGCCGACGGCAGATGGCAGATGGCAGATGGCAGCCGAAGTTTGATGCAGGGACGGGAATGTCCTATGCTCCAGATGGGCGCGCACCGATCTCCGCCGACGGTGACGCAATATTGCCCGCGAAAAACCCTCACCACGGACTTGATCGGAAGGACAGGTACCGTATGAATAAACCGAGCTATGGTCTGGTCGGCCGCGGCAGAGTGGCGGCGCACGTCGCTCGCTATCTCAGCCTCGAGGACCTTCATTTCCTCACCTGGCATCGCGGCATGGAGATCTCCCCAGAGGAGAGCCTGGCCTCCGCCGAGGTCATCCTCCTGCTCATCAGCGATGACTCCATCGAGGAGTTCGCCCGCGCCCATCCCGCCCTTGGGAAGGGTTCGATGGTGCATTTCTCGGGAAGCCTGGTCGTCGACGGCTTCCCCAGCTTGCACCCCTTGACGACCTTCGGTCCCGAGCTCTATGACCTCGAGACCTACCGCACGATCCCCTTTATCGAAGAGGAGGGTGGTGTGGGCTTCCAGGAGTTGTTCCCTACCCTGCCGAACCCATCATGGAAGCTCGACCCCGATCTCAAGCCGCTCTACCACGCCCTGTGCGTTTTGAGCGGGAATTTCTCCACCCTGCTCTGGTCCAAGGCGATCGAGGGATTCGAAGAGCAGCTGGGCCTACCGCGGGAGGTCTTGAAGCCCTACCTGGAGCAGACCGGACTCAACACCCTGGAGAACGGGCGCAGAGCACTCACCGGATCACTGGCGCGTGGGGATCGGGGCACGGTCGAACGCGACCTTTCCGCGCTCGAGGGAGACCCCTACGCCGAGGTATACCGAGCGTTCGCCAACCTTGTCGACAACCGGGAGGAATCCGCGTGATCATTCAAGACTTCCTCAAGAAGAAACGGGAAGGGGTGCCCATCTCCATGGTCACCTGCTACGACAGCTGGAGCGCCGCCATCATCGCCGAGACCGATATCGACTGTGTCCTGGTGGGTGACAGCCTGGCCATGGTGGTCTACGGCCACGAAAACACCCTCCCGGTGGACACCGACACCATGGCCGCCCACACCGCGGCGGTCCGCCGCGGCCTACCGGGGACTTTCCTCATCGGAGACCTGCCCTTCCTCTCATACCGCAAGGGGTTGGCGCCCGCAATGACCAACGTGGGGAAGCTGATGGGAGCGGGGGCCAACGCGGTCAAGCTCGAGGGCGCCCTGGGCAACATCGACCTGGTGAAGCACATCGTCGAGTCCGGCGTCCCGGTGATGGGACACCTCGGTTTGACGCCCCAGTCGGTCCACCAGCTCGGTGGCTTCCGGGTGCAGGGACGTGGCGAGGAAGCGGCGGCCGCGCTCAAGGAGCAGGCCCTGGCCCTGGAGAGCGCCGGGTGCTTCTCCCTGGTCTTGGAGGCGATTCCCGGCGAGGTCGCCGCCTCGATTACCGAGGCGTTGGAGATCCCGGCGATCGGCATCGGGGCAGGCCCGGATGTGGACGGCCAGGTCCTCGTCCTGCAGGACCTGCTCGGGGTCAGCACCGCCTTCCGGCCGAAGTTCGTGCGCACCTGGTTGGACGGATCGACTCTCATCAGGGAAGCCCTGCAGGCCTACCACCGGGACGTCGTCTCCCGAGATTTCCCCAACGGCGAAGAGAGCTACCGATGACGGAGGTCGTCCGCGAGGTGCGGGACGCCCGCCGGATCTTCCGGGAGATCCGGGCACAGGGACACTCCCTGGGTTTGGTGCCTACCATGGGGGCCCTCCACAGCGGACACCTGAGCCTGATCGAGCGAGCGAGGGCCGAGAATGCATCGGTCGCGGTCAGCATCTTTGTCAACCCCACCCAGTACGACGACCCCGCCGATCTCGAGAGCTACCCAAGGACCTTCGAGGAGGACCTCGCCAAATGCGAGGCCGCGGGGGTGAACATCATGCTGTGGCCGGACTCCCACGAGATCTATCCCGACGACTACCGCTTCCGGGTCACCGAGTCAGAATTTAGCGAGAGGCTGGAGGGTGCCCACAGGAGGGGCCACTTCGACGGCGTCATGACGGTGGTCCTCAAGCTCCTCAACATCGTCCGTCCCGACAGGGCATACTTCGGAGAGAAGGACTGGCAGCAGTTCGTTCTGGTTCGCGACATGGCGGAGGCCTTCTTCCTGGACACCGAGATCGTTCCCTGCCCCCTGGTCCGCGAGGAGGACGGCCTGGCCATGAGCTCCCGGAATGCGAACCTGACGGCGGAGGAACGCCGCATCGCCCCCCGTTTTCATGAGATCCTCTTCGGCGGTGGAACCACCGACGAAATCCGCGAACGGCTCGCCGAGGCCGAGTTCGACGTGGACTACGTGGAACGCCGCAACGACAGGGTGCTGGCGGCCGTCCGCCTCGGGAAGGTGAGGTTGATCGACAATGTCCGCGAATAACATTTTGCTTCAGATCTCCGGATCCATTGCCGCGTTCAAGGCGGCCGCACTGGCATCCCTTCTGGTCGATGGAGGATTCGAGGTTCAGTGCGTGGCAACCGAGGACGGTCTCCGCTTCATCGGTGAACCCACCATGGAGGGATTGACGGGGAAGCCCGTCCTGAGCGATCTATTCGAGCCGGGCAGGGCGCTCGATCACATCAGCCTCGTGGACTGGGCCGATCTCATGCTCCTCTACCCTGCCACGGCCAACCGGATGACGCGCCTCCGGGCCGGTCTGGCGGATGATCTGATCGGGGCGCTCTTCCTGGCCAACAACTTTCGAAAGCCCTACTGGATCGCCCCGGCGATGAACTCCAACATGTTCGCCCACCCTGCGGTCAGCGAGGCCGCCGCGACTCTCGAAACCTGGGGGTGCCGCGTCCTTCCCACCGGGCAGGGTCGGCTCGCCTGTGGCACCGTCGGCTACGGACGCCTGCTCGAACCCGAGGAGACGTTGTCCCTGATTCGGGAGACCCTCGGGTGAAGATCCTGGTTACGGCCGGTGGGACCGAGGAGCCCGTTGACGGTGTCCGACGGCTGACCAATATCTCCACGGGGGCCACGGGCGGGGTGCTCGGCCGGTACTTCGCGGAGAAGGGGGCGGAGGTCCTGATGCTCCACGCCGAGAGGGCGCGGTTGGGCGAATTCAACGGTGAGCGAGAGACCTTTCTCACCTTCGCCGATCTCGGATCGGCGCTGCGCCGCCTGCTCGAAGAACGAACCTGGGACGCCGTGGTGCATCTGGCCGCCGTGAGCGATTACTCGATCGCTTCCATCGAGGTGGACGGGAGGTCGGTCCCGCCCGGCGGCAAGGGGAAGATCGGCACCGGTCGCGAGGTGGTGCTGCGGCTCGAGGCGAACCCCAAGCTCCTCGACAGCTTGAGAGGCTGGTCCCGCAACCCCGCGATCCAGGTCGTCGCCTTCAAGCTCACCGACGACCCTGATCCCGCCTCCAGAGAGGCCCAGGTGCGGGCCCTGCTGGCACGGGGAACAGCCAATCTGGTGGTGCACAACGACCTGCGGGAGATCGGGGAAGATCGCCATCCGGCTGTGATCCACGGGCCGGAAGGGCCCCTGGTGCGGACCCGAACCAAGGACGAAATGGCGCGAGTCCTCTTCCGGCTGCTGAGGGGAAAAGTCTCGTGATTTCTGTTCCTGCGTATCCTCTTCATTCAGGTTGGCCGACCAGCCGGGAGGTTCCGATACCGATTCTGGCGGGCCCTGAAGGACCCGCCTACAAAGGGCACCGAGAAAAGGTAGGCGGGTCCTTCAGGGCCCGCCACCACGACGATTATGAACCCAGGGAGGCGCGACCTGAGCGAACAGGGTACGCAATATTCTGTTATTGAAGAATCCGAGCTCGACGAGCTCCTAGCTCAACCTTCCAGCAAGCGCGCAACGACCTCGGTAACCAATCCCAGGGCGTCCCCGAGCTTCGCGACATCCGGTCCGCCTGCCTGCGCCAGGTTGGGCCGGCCGCCGCCTCGCCCGCCCACCACCTCCGCAAGCTCCCGAACGAGGTCGCCGGCGCGCACGCGGTCGGTGAGATCATCGGTGACCGCGGCGAGCAGCGTGGCCTTGCCGCCCGACTCCATCCCCAGCACAACCACACCCGAACCAAGACGCTGGCGGAGGGTGTCGGCGAGGTTGCGCAGCTCGGCCGGACTCATCTCCGGAGCGAGGCGAGTGAGAACGGGAATGCCGGCCACCTCGGACCGTACCTCGCCGCCCCCGGAGTCTCCGGAGGCCAGCTTGTGGCGGAGCTCACGGACCTCTTTTTCGAGCTCCTCCAGCCGCCGATCGCGACCGTCGAGCAGCTTCGGAAGCTGCTCGAAGGAGGTCTGGTAGCGGCCGGCCAGCTCCCCGCCGAGGCGATCCCTCGACTGTATGAACTCGACGGCGCCGCGACCGGTCAGGGCCTCGATCCGACGAACTCCGGCCGCAACACCACGTTCGCCGACGATGGTGCACACACCGATCTCCCCGGTGCGTCGCACATGACAACCGCCGCAGAGCTCACGCGAGAACCCGCCGTCGCCGACGGTCACCACGCGAACGGTGTCGCCGTACTTCTCTCCGAAAAGGGCCATGGCGCCCTGCTCCCGCGCCGCGTCGATGGTCATGTACTGCTTGAGAACCTCGCGGTTGCGAACGATCTCGGCGTTGACGAGGCGCTCGATCTCCTGCAGCTGTTCGTACTCGACCGGCCCTCCCCAGGAGAAGTCGAAGCGCAGGCGGTCGGGTTCGACCAGCGAACCGGCCTGCTGCGCGGCATCGCCTAACACCCGACGCAGGGCGGCGTGCAGGAGATGGGTCGCGGTGTGATTCCGCTGGGTGTCGACTCGTGAACTCTCGGCGACGCTCGCCAGCACCTCGGTGCCGAGTTCGAGCGGGCCCTCCTCCACCTCCACGCGGTGCATGATCAGGCCCTCGATCGGGCTCTGGGTGTCGAGCACCCGGGCGTGCCCTCCCTCCCACCGGAGCACGCCGCGATCGCCGATCTGACCGCCCGACTCGGCGTAAAAGGGTGTGGTGGCGAGAACCACCTCGCCCGCCTCACCCTGGTCGAGCATGTCCTCAAGACCATCATCACCGATCAGCGCCACTGTTTCGGTGGTCGCTTCCAGCTGGTCGTAGCCGACGAACTCGGAGCGCAAGCCTTTCTCCGCAAGCTCCTCGTGCTCGGGCCGGAAGCGCGACACGAGGTCTCCCTTCCATGATGCCTGGCCGCGCTCGCGCTCCCCGGCCAACGCCGCATCGAAGCCCTCACGATCGATCCGCAGACCCTCCTCCTGGGCGAACTCCTCAAGGAGTTCCAGCGGAATTCCGTGGGTCTGGTAGAGGTCGAAAACGACGGCCCCCGGCACCTCCTCCTCGCCCGCCCGCTTGAGACGCTCCAGCTCCCTGCCGGCCAGGTCGGTGCCGGCGTTGAGGGTGCGGGCGAACCGCTGCTCCTCCTGGAGGAGCTGTGTGGTCACGACGTCCAGGCGCTCGCGGAGCTCGGGGTAGACATCACCCATGAGATCCACGACAACGGGCAGAAGGGTGTGGAGGAAGGCGCCGTCGAGACCAAGCTTTCGACCGTAGCGGAGGGCGCGACGGATGATGCGACGCAGGACGAAACCGCGGCCCTCGTTGGAGGGCACAACGCCGTCGGTCATGAGAAAGGCGGCGGCACGGATGTGGTCGGCGATCACTCGATATGCCGGCGCCAGCTCGCTCTTCGGGTCGTATGCCCGCTCCACCAGCTCGCCGATCGCCGCGAGGATCGGCAGGAAGAGGTCCGTGTCGTAGTTGGTCTCCACCTCCTGCAGGACCGCGGCGATGCGCTCGAGCCCTGCCCCCGTATCGATGGATGGCCGAGGTAGCGGATGGAGCCCGCCCTCCGCATCGCGCTCGTACTGCATGAAAACCAGGTTCCAGATCTCGATGATTTCGTCACCGGGACCGTTCACGAGCTCCGCCCGGCCATCGGCCAGCGGGTCTTTCCCCCGATCGAAGTGGATCTCGGAGCACGGGCCACAGGGACCGGTCTCCCCCATCGCCCAGTAATTGTCCTTTTCGTCGAAACGCAAGATCCGCTCCGGCGGTGCCCCCACCTCTGCCCACAGCGCCGCCGCTTCGTCGTCGTCGGTGAAGACCGTGAACCAGAGCCGATCGAGAGGCAGGCCGTAGACGTCGACCAGCAGGTCCCAGGCAAACTTGATCGCATCGGCTTTGAAGTAGTCACCGAATGAGAAGTTCCCCAACATCTCGAAGAAGGTGTGGTGGCGTGCGGTGTAGCCGACGTTCTCGAGGTCGTTGTGCTTGCCACCTGCGCGCACGCACTTCTGCGACGAGCAGGCGCGGGAGTAGGGGCGCCTCTCGCGCCCGGCGAAGACGTCCTTGAACTGGTTCATTCCGGCGTTTGTGAAGAGAAGGGTGGAGTCCCCTGACGGCAGCAGCGAAGAGGAGGGCACCGTCTGGTGCCCGCGCTGGGCAAAGAAATCAAGGAAGGCTGATCGGATCTGGCGGCTGCTCATCGAGCGCATGGTTTCGTTCCCTCTCGGCCGCGAGCTCTGCAACGGCGGCGTGGGCGTCATCGGCCGCGAAACCGCGACCGATGAGGGAGCTTACCATCCGGGCCCGACGCTGGCCATCCCGCCACCACCCCTCGGGCGCCCGTACCAGCAATCGGCGCAAGGCGGTACGCATGGCCTCTTCGGCAATGGGTGGAGCGAGCTCTGCCGCCCGCTCGGCAAGCTCCCTCTCCACACCCCGCTGGCGAAGCTCGGCAGTCAGCCTATGAGGTCCCCACCCTCTGGAGGCCGCCCGCACCTCGACGAAGCGCGCCGCGCTCTTTTCGTCATCCAGCAGTCCGAGCCCCTCGCAGCGTGTCAGCGCTTCTTCTATTTCATCCCTGAGGAAATCCTTGCGCGTGAGCTTTGTTTCGAGCTCGCGCCGGAAGTGATCCCTGCGCGAAATGAGGTCGAGGGCGACCTGGTAGGCCGATCGATTACGCGCCACCAAACTCGAAGGGCGATTCCTCGGAGAAGGGATCGAGGTCCGTCTCCGCACCGAGCTCCAGCACGCCATCCATCTCCTGGCGGGAGATGTCGGAGGTGGACTGGATGCCCTGGATCTTGAGCTTGAACTCGTCCGGGTTGGTGGCCCTCCTGAGGGCCTCCTCGAGCGTGATGAGGCCGTTCTTGTACAGGAGGTAAAGCGACTGGTCGAAGGTCTGCATGCCGTATTGGCTGGTGCCCTGGTTGATGGCATCCCGGATGAGCTTGGTCTTCTCCTTGTTCTCGATGCAGTCCCGGATGTAGCCGGTCGAGATCAGGACCTCAACGGCCGGCACCCGGCCGAGCCCGTCGGCCCGGGGCAGCAGGCGCATCGAGACGATGGCCTTGAGCACCGCCGCGAGCTGGATGCGGATCTGCTTCTGCTGGTGGGGCGGGAAGACCGAGATGATGCGGTTGACGGTCTCGGTGGCATCCAGCGTATGCAGCGTCGACAGCACCAGGTGGCCGGTCTCCGCAGCCAGAAGGGCAGTCTCGATGGTCTCGTAGTCACGCATCTCGCCGACGAGAATCACGTCGGGGTCCTGGCGTAATGCCGAACGCAGGGCGAGCGAGAACTGCTTGGTGTCGACATCAACCTCGCGCTGGTTGATGATCGACTTCTTGTCTCGATGAAGAAACTCGATGGGGTCCTCGATGGTCATGACGTGCTCGACACGCCTGGTATTGACGTAGTCGATCATCGAGGCCAGGCTCGTCGACTTTCCCGACCCGGTGGTCCCGGTAACGAGCACCAGCCCGCGTTGCTCCTCACAGATCTTTTCGAGCACCGGCGGTAGCATCAGCTCCTTGAAAGTCTGAATACGAGCAGGAATTAGGCGCAAGACGAGACCGACCGAGCCCCGCTGCTGAAAGATGTTGCAACGGAATCGGCCGAGGCCCGGCACTGAGTACGCGATGTCGGTCTCGAGCGCGTTCTTGAAGCGCTCCTTCTGACGCGAGGACATCATCGAGAAGGCCATGGCGATGGTGTCTTCCTGCATCAGGCGTTTGAACTCGGTGAGCACCTGAAGGCGGCCGTCGATGCGCAGCACCGGGTGAGCCCCCACCTTGATGTGGACATCCGAAGCCTTACGCTCCACCGCTACCTTGAGGACATCGTTGATGTGCATGAAAACCCCCTGGTCCCTGATCAATTGTACCGCATTATCGAAAGCGAACTCCTGGACAGCTGGATAAATAGTTGAAGGGTT
>Ga0209013_10003386_pt1 | contig 14157 bp, 10 predicted proteins | sample Cruoilmetagenom2_FD_187291 | JGI IMG/M metagenome (GOLD analysis project Ga0209013, IMG submission 187291) | Oil polluted marine microbial communities from Coal Oil Point, Santa Barbara, California, USA - Sample 2 (SPAdes) (version 2) | ecosystem: Environmental > Aquatic > Marine > Oil seeps ... | reverse complement strand
GACGAGATACTGAGCCTCTTTCAACTCTTTGAGCACTTGCCTGCCCTCCTGCAAGTCAAACATTCCGGCATTCACCAACGACTTGGTCACGTCATCGAGGGTCTCATCGGGATCTTTTTTAAAGATCGCCAGCAGAAAAACCCGCTTGTTGATATCCTCTTCATTCATTTAATGTAAGTCCTCATTGAGTTTGACTTCTCTCGTACTTCTTCGGGCGATAACTTCACCTGTCGTAGAATCTTGCCTGAAGTGAATGCCGTCAAGCCCCTGAAGCGCTTCACCTTTGAAAATAGTCTCATTTTCAAGTGTCGCTTCTGGGTTGGCTGCCTTGATCTTTTCAAGTTCATCAGGTGTGATTATGATTTTAGTTCCTGCCAGAATAGTGATCCCGGCATCGACGATACACGCATCACCCAATGGTAAACCGGTGACAGAGTTGGCACCCAACAGAGTATTTTCACCGATAGAGATAGGATTGCCGTCTGTTCCGGAAAGCACACCGAGGATACTTGCCCCGCCGCCGACATCCGAACCGCTGCCTACGATCGCGGAAGAGGAGATGCGCCCCTCTACCATCACAGGACCAAGTGTGCCGGCATTGAAGTTGATGTAGGAAGCACCCGGCATGACGGTCGTACCTGCGGCGATCTGTGCACCCATACGGACTTTACTCGCATCCAGGATACGGGTATTGTCAGCAGGGATGATATGCTGTAAAAATCTCGGGAATTTATCGACACTGTCGATCTTCGGGAATGTGCCTGTCAGCTTCATTTCGATCTCATTTTCTCTGAGATACTCCAACTCAAACGGCGTATTTCCGACCCATGCCACATTGCTGAGGATACCAAAGGCACCATTGAGATTAATCCCTCTAAGCGGCGCTTTAGCTAGAGAAAGGGCATAGAGCTTGAGATAAACTGCTTCGACACTCTCCGGGTTGCCATCTTCAAAGAGGAAAGTGATACGGAAATCTTTCCCGATATCCTCCAGATTTGCCAGTGTTTTGACCACCTGAACATTGAGATGAGCATCACCGGTTGCTTCTGTCAGGTAGGGAGCAAAAGCCGCCATCGCATTGTGCACGAAGTTATCGTTAATCGTTGCAACAAACTCTGACCCGGAACAATCTACTGTGCATTTAGCCTCCTGAAGTGCTTTCATAAAGACAGCGGCTGAACCGAAGTTCTCCTGCCAATTGACTACGGCATAGTTAGCCTGTAGTACTTTCTCAGCATTTTTCTGTCCCCTATCCACTCTCGCAATACCAAAAGCGATCGGCTCCCTATATCCCTCGGATGCCTTCACGTCCTCTACCAATTTTTTAAATTCTTCAGTCGATGTGATTGTTTCAATAGCCATATATATCCCCTCTGTTTTTTCATTATATTGATTTGAAGAGATTATACTTTTTTTTATTTAAAATAGTGTAATATTTCAAGATGAAACATCTTAGAGGTTATACCAAGCGCTACTTTTCACTTGCAATCATTGCGATGTACTCGACACTCAATAAATTGTGTACGATCGACAACAATCATCGCTATCATGCCCATGCTTTTAAAATCGAAGAGTATAAAACCTCCCCACCGTATTAATCTTAAGTAAAATTTTCAACCGCAATTCCCGTAGGTTTGGCACTGCCAAACGCCATAGCAGGATCTGAAAATCAAAAACATTACAAATCATTTATAGAATTTCTAATGCGTTTGGCAGTGCCAAACCTACGACTAAGTAAATACTTACCATTACGAGGAAACATTATGACAAAAACACAACTCAGTTTCGCCACTGCTGCGATACTTACAGCTTCATCTTTAAATGCAGCAGAATATATCGACACTGACGCACTCAATTCACTAGAGGAGATCTCAGAAAGTACCCCTCTTTTTGATGATCTCAATCTCACGATCACCACTTCCAACCAAAGCACTGAAACGATCAAAAACACGACAGCAGATATCTCCGTCCTCACGGCTGCTGATCTGGAGGAGAGCGGCGATCAGACCGTGTCGCAGGCCATCAGTCGTGTAGCAGGTATCTCCCTCACGAACAATGGCGGCTTTGGTCAGCCAGGCAGCATCTTTATGCGAGGGCAATCTGCAGGGAATGTGCTAATCCTTCTTGACGGTATGCATCTCAACGATCCCAGCAGTACCGATGGCCGTGCAATGATCGAGAATCTAATGATAGACAATATCTCCCAGATAGAGATCATCAAAGGCGGAAGCAGCAGTATCTGGGGCGGCAATGCCGGTGCCGGCGTCATCAATATCATCACCAAAAGCGTGAAGCAAAAAGGCTTTCATGGCAACGCCCAAATCAACGGCGGCACTTACAATACCAAAGGCGCCAATGCTGCACTCTCTTATGGTGGAGAGAAGTTGACGGCACAGATTCTCACATCCTATCTCGATAGCGACAGCTTTTCAGCTCTAGCACCTCGTGATGCAGAGAATGATGCCTACACCAACAAGATGCTCAACTTCAAAATGGGTTATGCATTCAACGAAGGGAGTGTGCTCGATTTCTCTTATTATCTAGTCGATGCAAAAGGGAACTATGATGACTCCTTCTCTGAGCTTCTCGCCAATGATGCCTATTCGCATTATACTTCCAGACAAGAGAATTACAATCTCAAATATCACTTCAGCCACGAAGCTTTCGACAGTGTCACCAGAGCAAGTCGCGGAACTTTCGATAGGGACTACTTCACCAACAGTTTCGGAGAGGCGGAAAATCAATACCGTTCTACGATCAAAGAGATCACTTCGATCAACTCCTATCTCTATGAAAAGGGAAAAATCATTCTCGGACTGGAAGCCAAAAATATCGATGGAATGAACACCTATATTTCAGACTACCCTTCTGAACCTTCACAATCTATCTACAAGAATCGTGCCGCCTTCCTCTCAAGCCTCTACCGTTTTGATGCCGATACACTGCTCGAAACCAATCTCCGCTATGACTATTTTGATGCATTCAAAAATGAAACAACTTATAAGATCGGCCTTAAGCATGACCATCGATTTCTCAAGGGATTTACAACAAGAGCCAACTATTATACGGCCTACAATTCACCCAGCACCTATCAGCTCGCCAATGCCGCAGTGGGCGAACTGCTCGAACCCAGCTACTCCAAAGGCTTTGATATCTCTGCAAATTACAAAGAGTTGTTTGCTATAAGCTACTTCAATACAGCAGTCGATAATCCCATCGATTACGATATGGATCGTTTCGGCTATTACAATGTGGACGGCAAAGAGAAATACAGCGGTGTAGAACTCAGCAGCCGATACAGATTGTCCGACCTCGGCCTGATACTCGGTGCCAACCTCACCCATCTCATCACCTACGAATCCTATGACACCACCGCACTCTCTAACCGTGCCAAAGACACACTCAATGTCTCAGCAGATTACTATACGATCAATAATATGCACTTTGGTATCCTGGGTCAATACATCGGTGACAGAGTTGATGTCAGCACTGAGGAGACTGGAAATTACAGCGTCTGGAATCTTAATTTCGACACTAAAATTGCCAAAGATTTTAAACTTTTCATCAATGCGGTCAATATCTTCGATAAAGAGTATGAGAGTGTGTATGGCTATGCGGCGGCAGGGCGTTCTGTTTATGCGAGGGTGACTTATAAGTTTTGATATATCCGCTATAATAACCTATGAAAAATATCATTCAAAAAATCCTACTCTCTATACTCCTGCTCTGGGCGATAACTCTATCCCCAATCACTGCTGCTTCACCACAAAGTGGAGCGCCATGGATAGTATCATCAGCACTCTATCCAGATAAAGACGGTTCAATGCCGCAAGTCGATTATACCCGGGAATTCAGGCATATCAATCTTCCGGAGTTTTGGATCGACAAGCTGCAATACCCTGACAGTATTATCATGAATAGCAAACAAATAGAGCAATTTAGCACCCAGACAGCACAACTTAAAAAATTGACCTATCCGCCTCAGGATTTCAATGAGACCTATTTGGGTGACTGGATCGGGGATAAAGTGGCCAAGCAGTTTGCCTTTTTGGCTATCAGGGCATTTTATCTCGAAGATGGTCAACCTATAGATGAAAATTTATTGCCATCTCTATGGAAGAACTGTGCTTTCGATGCCATTCCCGATACCATCAATACCCGCTATGCCCTTGTTGTTCGCTATGCCAATCATCGCCTTGCCCCTTCACACAAAACCTTTCTAAAAAAGGCAGATCAACGCTACTTTGACCGCAACCAAAATGCCGCACTAGATATCGGTACACCGCTTGCCGTACTGTATCAAAGTGCTGACAAGAAGTGGTACTTTACACTCTCGCCAAGCAGTTATGGCTGGATAGCAGCCGAAGATATTGCATTGACTGTGCGCGAGACTATGCTTCAGTTTGCTCATAGCAAAAACTTTATAGTGACGATCAACCCAAAAAATGCACTTTTTATCGATGGGCGGTATGATGATTTTGTACGTATGGGTGTTAGACTGCCTTATATCGGCAGGCTCGGTGCCTATGCTCAGGTGCAAATCCCCAAACAAGATAAGGATGGAGCCTTGCAGCTGCATACGGCTACGATCAAGCGCACGGATATACACTTGGACTATCTCCCCTATACCCCGCGAACCATCATCACCCAGGCTTTCAAGTTTCTCAATGCACCTTATGGCTGGGGCGGTATGTTTGGTGAGCAGGACTGTTCCAAATTTCTTCAGGAGGTTTACGCTGTGGTGGGCATCCAGCTGCCGAGAAATTCCGGAGACCAGGAACAGGCTGCTAGGCCCCTCATCACATTTGAAAATGATACCAAAGAGAGGATTGGAGATTTGAAACAAAAAGGCGAACCGGGCACCACACTCCTGCATCTGCCGGGACACATTATGCTCTATTTGGGAAGCTACAAAGGTGTACCCTATATGATTCATGCCGTCTGGGGAGCAGTCAAGGGGCAAAACCCCATTGCAAAAACAGCAGTCACCGGTGTCCACTTCAAAAATTATATCGACAAAATGGACACGGCCGTTGCCGTCAAACCGTGATCATCGTATGGTAAAAAACGCCTCCCTTCAACTCCTCCCTGATTGGTTCATCCGATACAAGTTTGTCAATTCTCTTTTTCTGGGACTGAGTGTCGGAGCTATCTTCACCATCTATGCTCCACTCGACCCTTCTATCTATTCGCTGGGTGGCGTGGTGCTGGCCATTGCTATGTTGATCGTAGCGCGTCTCTACCATCACATCATGACAACCACGTGGTTTTTTCGCATCTCACTTTTTGTCGAAGTCATACTCCTGCTTGCCATCCTCTATTTTCTCCTTTTTCCCTATACGTATCAAACTGCCCTGCTCGTCTATATCGGCTATCAGACTACCTTTATCTTCGGGAGCTACCTCGTCAGGGCAGAAACGCTCCTTCTATCCTCTGACGCACTCCTCACCCGGCTTGATACCGCCAAACAGTTAGGCTACCTTATCGGTATGGCATCTTCCTATCTTTTTTACAAGCTTATCGCACTTTACGGCATCCAGAGCAATCAGGACAAAGTCTATGATCTACACTATCTCCTACTCTTTGCCGAGGTGGTTGTGATCTGGCTGATATTGATGAGCTTTAAAAGGCGATAATCATGATTAATTTGTAGCGAAAAATATTCTGCTAGAATAACGGAAACAAACAAAAAGGATAATACTATGTTGAGAAGAAAATTCAAATATTTTGCCCTGACACTGATCCTGATGGCATTTACCTCAGCCCATGCAGATGTTGATCTGCACGATGGGATGTGGGAGATCACCAGCAAAATAGAAATGAGCGGTATACCTGTGCAGATACCGGAAACGAAGGTTTCACAGTGTATCAACAAAGAAAAAATCATACCAAAAACAGATAAAAAGATCAATAAGTATTGCACAATTTCAGAACAAAAGATCGAAGGCAATACTGTTACTTGGAAGATGGAGTGTACGAACAATACGGAATCCCAAGGTTCCATCACGTATCACGGAGATACTTTCGAAGGTCTGATCACCACCAAGACAGAGGTTCCCAATATGGGGATGATGACAATGACTATTCAGTTGACAGGAAGACGAACCGGAGAGTGCAACTAGCCTCTTCGCCGCCGCCGCTCCCTCTTTTATTTCTGGACTGATGGAGACGGAGAGGGAACCACATAGTTATCAAAGCTCTGCTGCGCATTGAAAATATCGAAACTTCTTTTGCCGTCTCTTATTTCCATCACTGCCTTAATATTTTTGTGTCCAAAATAGATCATACCATTGCGAAGAGCGGGAGTGATAATACCCTTTGCGCCAATATCGATTTTGTTACTTCTGACAAGGGCATAGGGGATCGTAATAGCATTGTCTTTCATATTTATCGTCGCTTCTCCCCGCAGATTTTCTACAATCAGAAGATTGGATAGTAGAGCAAATTTGGCTTTTTTATTATCAATCATTGCGACGATTGGTCTGGAGTCTTTCATGAGCAAAAGTGTTTCTGATTTTAACTCAAGAGGTTTTCTCCAGACGATATCAGCTTTTTTCAATTTAATAGCCATACGCCAGTCATCCTTGCTATAGCGTGCGTTTTTACCTGACACCTTTGCCTGATCAAGCACTATCATGGAGCCTGAGATATCAAATTTCATCTTTTTCGGTTCACCTCCGACAATTTTTGTATTGACTCTCAACCTGCCTGAAATTGTTTGATCGTCAACTTTCATCGTCAGCCCATTGGTCATAAGTTTGACATATCCTTTTGTATTGTTTGACTCAAGCAGAATATCTGCACTCAGATCAGCACTTCCATCGACAAAAACGAATGGTGAGTTCTCGGGGAAGTATTGATTGTATAGAGAGACACTCTTCACTTTTGCCGACAGAATCTGCAAGCGCAGGGCTTGGTCCTCTTTGGAATCCTGTGGATTCACTCTATCGAGCCTCATGACGACATTCTCTATTTTCGCCTCTTTTTCACTCTTTCGCATCATAGTAGCATTGGAAAAATCCAGAGCATAGATCGCAGCAGAAGCTCCTCTACCCTCAGTTTTTTCCGCTGTAAATGTACCATCACCACTATAACGATAATCAAGCAATTCCACTTGAAGATTTTTTGATTTTATTCTCATCGTACTCTTTTTGGCAAGTGATCCATTCTTTACCAGGAGATCTGCTTCTATGGCACCGCTGCCTGATACAGTAAAGTCCAAAGAACTCTTCATCAGCAGATTGACCCAATCAAGCTGAGAAATACCTCCTGTTACTTTGAGCTGCCCCTCTGCTCCGGCCAGGATATCTTTAACCTTATGCTTTCTTAATATCTTGGAAAGTGGTTTGACACTGTTATCATCCGGCAGAGGAAGCATCACGGTTCCCTGCTCAATATTCAGCTTCGTATTCCAAGGTTTTGATTCTCTTTTATTCGACTCTTTCTGGTTGGAAAGTTTTGTATTGCTGAGTGCAATATAAGTTCCCGATAAGTCAGCATGAAGTTTTGGTGCAGTCATTACTTTCACATTGATTGCCATATCCAAATCACTCTGAGCACGCTGCTCATCAAACCCAATCTCTGCATCTTTCGAGAGCAGTTTAACTGTAGCACTCAATTCCTCTTCACTCATATCCGCCTTGCCCTGAAGCATACCTTTTCCGCGATAAAATTCAACCCCCCACTTCTCGGGAATATATTGCTGTATGAGACTCAAATCATCGACAGTGACCGGAGGAATCACCAGGCCCAGATAGCTGACAGGAGCAACTGTTGAAGGTTTCGGATAAAGTGTAGAACTCGCTTTGGAGTTAAGAGTGAGACCTTTCCCGTGAAAGAGCGATATCTCTTTCTTTCCGCTTCCGTCTACTTCCTTCCCGTCCCCTATACGATAAGTCTGAAAGTTGCCGAAACGGATCTTGCTATCCAAAATGTCCGGATTCTTTTTCGTCACATCCAATTGTATCTTTCCGTCGCCACGCACCAGATAGTCACGCTTCTTTACAGAGAGCTCGCTGGCATCCAACCGTAGTTTTGTACCGGGAAGCAGTTTTCCGTTGATCAAGTGAATTTGACTCTCCAGCACCCCTTTTCCGCTCAGCTGTATCTTTCTTGTTCTCTGCAGTTGCTTATCAAAGATGTCCAGGTTTTCCATCTGTGCAGTGATAGCACTGTCGAGTGCCAGATATTTCAGTAATTCACCTCTTCGTTTTTCTCTAAAATTGACAGGAGAGATATTGAATACACTTTTTATTTTTCCCTGCTTGACTATCTCCTGCCCTTTATGATTCTGCAGGGTATTGATCACGATATTTATCTTACCGTTTTTGACAGAAAGCTGACCATCTTTAGTTGTCACAGCAAGATCGGTATCGATATCACCGTCAAGTTCACCTTTGAATTGATCGGTTTTAACCGTATGATGACCATAAATCTTAACGCCTCTCAAATCAAGATACCAGGGTTTTTTCTCTCCATCGCTTCTTACCGCTATAGTCGCTGTTTTGCTTGCATCCTCTTTTTGCGCTGCAATAGATTGAGTGGTGCCTGCAGATAACTTTGACTGTTCAGTATAAACTATATCGCCCACTTCAACATTACACACTTTTACTTTATAACCCATCAAAGCAAGCATCGACAGGGAAGCTGAAGCAGTGTCTATATCAGTCTGCCACTCCTTCGAACTTGATGCTCCACTGGCAGTAAGTTTTTCTATGTGCACCCTGGTTGGATAGGGGGTCCACGCACTCTCCCACTGAAGTTGGAATTTCTCGGGCTCCAAATCGTTGACCTGTTTTTGGAGATATGTCGTATTGAGCAGAATATTGAAGGCGACCAGATAGATCAGCTCCAGAAGAACCAGAGCAATAAAAATTCGCTTAAACCATTGTTTGAATTTTGAGTTGTTTTGTGTTGACATCGAAACACTCCTTTGTATTTATCCCGGATTATACCGTTAAAAAGTAAACCATTATTCTCGTTGGCACTATTATTAAGAAAAGGATAATGTTTACACAAGGGGATGGGACTCCAGTCCCATAAAAGTATTTCTCTCAGTCGAATGTCATTCTGCCACACATTTAAACAATACTCCCAAGAGCCTCCCGGCATAGCCGCGTGATCTCGGCAAAGTTTTTCTCTTGTATCACCTGCTTGGGAACAATCCATGTTCCTCCGACACAGAGGACATTTTTCAATGATAGAAAGTCATTGAGATTGCTCAATTTGACACCGCCTGTGGGACAAAAACGCATCGAGGCAAATGGTCCGTCAAACGCTTTGAGAGCGTCAACACCACCGGCTACGGTAGCGGGGAAGAGCTTGCAATGATTGAATCCATTGTTTTGTGCCAGCATCACTTCTGATGCAGTTGCCACACCCGGGATGAGTGCGATATCCAAATCTCTTGAACTCTGCATCAACTCCTCGCTGATTCCAGGACTGAAGACAAACTTTGATCCGTAGTCTACAGCTTTTTTGAAACTCTCTGCATTGACGACTGTACCGGCACCTACATTCATCTCCGGCATTGCTTTGGCAATGGTTTCGATCGATTTAAGACCTGCTTCGGTTCGGAGTGTGATCTCCATCACGGCGATACCTCCTGCGTACAATGCTTCCGCCAATGGCAGAGCTTCTTCAGCACGATCCAAAGCAATCACCGGGACAATAGGAGAAACTTCCATCACTTCTCGGGCAGTCATGCTCGCTCCTGACCACTAAGATCAAAGAGTGAAGCACCCTCTTCTGCACTGCCTACTGACTGACGCATCGAGACAAAGAGTTCACGTCCAAACCCATAACGGTTTGCGGAGAGATCAGACGGCACGACGGTACGCGCTGCAAGGGTCGCATCCTCTATCAAGACCTCGATAAGACCATTCACAACATCAAAACGAATCATGTCGCCCTCTTCTATCTTGGAGAGCAAGCCGCCTTCTACTGCTTCCGGCGTCATATGGATCGCCGAAGGAACTTTCCCCGAAGCGCCTGACATTCTGCCGTCTGTGACAATCGCGACTTTAAATCCCTTATCCTGCAAGACAGCCATTGGTGTCATCAATCCATGCAATTCAGGCATTCCATTAGCCTTGGGGCCCTGATAACGCACTATCGCAACAAAATCTTTCTCCAGTTCACCGCGCCTAAAGGCACTCTGTAGTGCCTCCTGTGTTTCAAAAACCATTGCCGGAGCTTCGATCAGAAGCTGTTCTGCTTTGAGCGCCGATGTTTTGATCACACACCGGCCGATATTGCCGATAAGCAGTTTCAAGCCACCCTCTTTACTGAAGGGTTCGCTGCACGAAGAGACGACTGCTGCGTCTCTCGAAGCTTTGGGACCCTCATTAAAGTGGAGCTGACCGCTCTGAAGCTCCGGTTCCACCACATAACGATCCAAGCCTTTACCCACGACCGTCTCTACATCCGTATGAAACAAACCGGCATTGAGCAGTTGATGGATCACCACGCTCATACCGCCTGCTTCTCTGAAGAAGTTCACATCAGCCTGCCCATTGGGATACATTCTGCACAGCAGCGGTATGACTTGAGAGAGTGCGTCGAAGTCATCCCAGGTCAGGATAATCCCGGCTGCCCGCGCCATCGCGATGAGATGAATCGTATGGTTCGTCGATCCGCCTGTTGCCATCAGCCCGATGATCGCATTGACAAAACTCCGCTCATCGACGATCTCTGCAATAGGTTTATAATTTCCATACATTCCCGTCATCGTCAAAATATTTTTTGCCGCCTCTCCCGTCAATGCTTCCCGCAGCGGGGTATTGGTATTGACAAAAGAGCTGTTAGGCAACTGCAGTCCCATCATCTCCAGCAGCATTTGGTTGGAGTTTGCCGTCCCATAAAAAGTACAGGTACCGCAACTGTGATAAGAAGCCTCTTCCACTTTAAGCAGCTCTGCTTCGGTTACTTTGCCCTGTGCGAACTCTTGACGGGTTTTCGATTTTTCGGCATTACTGATCCCTGAAGGCATCGGTCCGGCCGGGACGAACATCGCCGGTAGATGGCCAAACGACAAGGCTCCGATCAGCAGGCCCGGTACGATTTTGTCGCAGACACCCAGATACAAGGCGCCGTCAAAGACATTATGAGAGAGTCCTATCGCCGTTCCCATCGCGATATTGTCACGACTGAAAAGACTCAGCTCCATTCCTGGCTGAGATTGCGTGACACCGTCGCACATCGCAGGCACACCAGAGGCAACTTGGCAAGTTGCACCCTCTTCGAGCAGTCTTCGTTTGATCAGTGCAGGATAATCTTTGAAAGGTTCGTGAGCGGAGAGCATATCATTATACGCTGTGATGATAGCAATATTAGGTTTTTCTACCCCGGAAAGAGCACTCTTTTCATATTGATCCATCGATGCCGTCGCGTGGGCGAGATTGCTGCAACTGAGTACTTGACGGCTGACACCCTGATGTTTTGCCTCTTCGATCCTCTCTAGATAGATCATCCTGCTCTCTTTGGATCGCTCTACAATCTGTTCGGTTACCTTCTTGATAGTCTTATTCATCAACACCATACCTCTTTTTTAAAATTATAGCAGTGACAAACTTGTCACCTATTCGTTTCCTCATAATCCGAGTTTAAAGCTCATCATGCCAGCTCCTGCCATCCCGTTCTATCAACGCGATCGCCGCACTCGGACCATCACTCCCTGCACTATAGCTCTTCATCGGTACGATATTTTCCGCCCAACCTTCCAATATAATATCTGCCCATTTCCAAGCTGCCTCAACTTCATCAAGACGCATAAAGAGTGTAGGATTCGATCGAACCACATCAAGCATCAAACGCTCATAGGCTTCAGGTTTTCGCTCAGCATTGAGTGGCGCATTCAGCTCCAGGTCAACTTGCTGTAAACGCATCTGCTCAGTGAGGCCTGGAATCTTGTTCATCATTTTGAGCTTGATACTCTCATTGGGTTGCAGTGAAATGACCAATGCGTTTTGAGAAATACAGCGTCCCTTATTGGCAAAGATCGAATAAGGGATCGACTTGAAAGTGATAACGATCTCAGAATTTCTCTGTCGCATCCGCTTTCCGCTTCGAATATAAAACGGTACCCCATTCCAACGCCAATTGTCAATATCCACACGGATTGCGGCATAGGTTTCCGTATCACTCTCTTCGACACCCTCGCCTTCTCTATATCCCGGTACAGATTCCCCATGACTGGAGCCATGGGCATATTGAGCCCTCACTGTTTTTTGTTCAATATCGATCGCCGACATAGGACGAAGTGAACGAAGCACTTTGACTTTCTCATCCCTGACACTGTCTGCGTCCAAAGAACATGGCGGCTCCATCGCCACTAGGCAGAGGAGCTGCATCAGGTGATTTTGGATCATATCACGCATCGCGCCATAGTCATCATAGTACCCCCAGCGTCCCTCCACACCGACACTCTCAGCAACAGTGATCTGGACATGATCGATATTGCTCGCATCCCAAAGCGGCATAAAGATTCGATTGGAAAATCGCAGCGCCATAATATTTTGTACGGTATCTTTCCCGAGATAGTGGTCGATACGATAAACCTGAGACTCTTCAAAATAATTCAGCACTTCGGTATTGATAGCACGCGAGGACTCAAGATCACGCCCGATAGGTTTTTCCAGCACGACACGACTTTGCGGCGTGATGAGTTCCCATCGGTTCAGTGCTTTACAGATCGCACCGAAAAAATCCGGTGCCGTGGAGAGATAATTGACCCTCTCACGATCAGGATACTCATCCAGCAGCTTTTTGAGACTTTGATAGCTCTCTTCGTCTGCCAAATCTACCTTGACGACTTGAAGCTGCTTTTCAAAATCCGCAAATCGCGCTTCATCAAACTCCCCTTCTTTCAGGAACTCTAACATCTTGGATTTAACCAAGGCAATATGCTCTTCGTTGCCCATATCTCTTCGCGTGATGGTAAGGATACGGCTTTGATGATTGAGGTATCCATCGCTGAAAAGGTGATAGAGTGCCGGCATTAGTTTCCTGAAGGCAAGGTCCCCATGACCACCAAAAATAATAATATCGCATAAATTTTCTGTTTCGCTCATTTTTTTTCTTTTTGTTTGATTTCTTTAACGTGAGAATTGTATCGCGTTGACATTAAATCCGGATGATGGTAATAAAGGGCACCTCTAATAATAGGTGATACCCACAATGAGCAATAAAAGTGCAAGGTTTTGCAAGAGGCTTTCAAATCCTAGCCATAGCTAAGATGAAGTAAGCATCTTGTGAAAGGCTGTGCTTTTACTGCTCACCCTTCGGGCATCTCCAGCTTTTCCTTATGCGTCGTTACTCACTCTTGAATTAGCTACAGCTAGTCCTGTGAGTGAGTGCCTAGCCTAAGAAAAAGCTGGAGATGTTGTGGGTATCACCTATTATTAGAGGTGCCCTAGAGATTAAACTCCATTGGATATAATCCCCCTTACATTAAATAAAGAAGTACGATGAATATTCCTTATAATCCTCAAACAGATATCTATATCCCGACAGCAAGTCCGCATGACCCCAATGAATTGGGGCACTTTGGCATCTATGGCGGGCGATTTGTCCCCGAAACATTGATGCCGGCACTCGAACAGCTCAGACTAGACTATGAAGCAGTTCGTTTTGATAAAGAATTCTGGTCAGAAGTGGATTACTACTACAAAAACTATGTCGGCCGCCCCTCTGCGCTCTACTTTGCGGAAAACCTCAGCAAAGAACTCGATGCCAAAATCTATCTCAAAAGAGAAGACCTCAACCATACCGGCGCACACAAAATCAACCATACCGTCGCACAAGCCCTCCTCGCCAAACGACTCGGCAAAAAGAAGATCATCGCCGAGACAGGCGCAGGACAACATGGAGTGGCGACGGCGACAGTCGCTGCACTCTTTGGTTTGGAGTGTGAAGTCTTTATGGGTGCCAAAGATGTGGCGCGTCAGGAGCTCAATGTCTTCCGGATGAAACTCCTCGGTGCCAAAGTCCACGCCGTCGAGTCCGGAAGCCGTACCCTCAAAGATGCAATGAATGATGCAATCCGCCACTGGGTCACGCACGCACGCGACACTTTCTATGTCATCGGTACCGTCGCAGGCCCTCATCCCTACCCGATGATGGTACGCGATATCCAGTCGATCATCGGATGGGAAGCCA
>Ga0209013_10003385_pt1 | contig 14158 bp, 19 predicted proteins | sample Cruoilmetagenom2_FD_187291 | JGI IMG/M metagenome (GOLD analysis project Ga0209013, IMG submission 187291) | Oil polluted marine microbial communities from Coal Oil Point, Santa Barbara, California, USA - Sample 2 (SPAdes) (version 2) | ecosystem: Environmental > Aquatic > Marine > Oil seeps ... | reverse complement strand
GCATCACCGATTTTGCCGTCGGTTGTGAATAATAGAAGCCCCTTGGATTCTAAGTCAAGGCGTCCAATGGGCATCCATCCATCATGAAAAACCCAATCGGGCAAAAGATTATAAACTGTTTTTCGCCCAAGTTCGTCAGATCGTGTGACCACATAACCCTTAGGCTTATTGAGTGCTAACAGTTTTTTCGAATCGTTCGTTGCTCTATTCATTAGGTGTATTCCTTAGGTGTTTTTGATGAGCCCTTAAATTAAGATTGTTTCCAGCAAACTATAATTGTGAGATCCTCTTATTTTAAAAATGTTTGCAAAAGCGTAAATTTCAGTATTAAGAGTATATCAAAAATCTCGATATTATGTAGCAAACGCACAAAACTAAGTTTTTAAAAAAATAGCTACTTTTTCAACTCAATTTTCGTAACATTTCCCAAGCTTTTCTTTTTCGTGATATGCAACTCATCCCCTTGCTCTAAGCCGTAATCGTCATAGAGCTTTTCAAGGGCTAGAGTGAGGACAGCATCGGTTATATCTGTTTCTGCGAGGAAGAAACCATCATTGTAGGTGTTGAGGGTTATTTTGCCTGTTTGCTTGTTATATTCTAAGGTTTTAGCCTTCATTTTCACAAATCTTCTATCGTTCCCAAGGCTTTTTAAAAGGATCAATAGAAGGTGAAGGGTGTATATTCTTTTCCTTTTTCTTGTCTACTTCTTGTAGTGTTGGTTTTATCTCATTCTTTTTTTCATACAAATCTTTTAACTGAACCATATCAAGCTTGTCTTTAGGTCTATTGGTTGAAGATTTGTTGAGCATTAAATCTTTCAAACCAATAATGCTAGTTTGAACTCCTAAAATTACACCATCAACTTTATTTTCCCAAGCATGTTCAAAATCAATACCGTCTATATCAGTAAGTATATCAATGCGATAAGGTGCTATACCTATTTGGAGAACACTATCTTTTGCCATAAAATCATCAGGTTCTACAGTAAATGGAATGCCAAATTCTTCTAGTGCATCACAAATTTTTTTAGCATTTCCTTCACTTTTATTTACCCACAAGTCAATATCATGCGTACTTCTAGTGTATCCGAAATTTCCCATTGCGTATGCTCCAACCACCAAATATTCCACATTACGACTGTTGAATACTTCTAAAATATCCTTATAATCTTGAAAATTAGACAAATTATTTATCCTTGAGTTTTATTATTCTTACTTCCGTTCTATCTAATCTTTGAAGATGCGAAGTTCCATGTTCATTCATTGACATATCAAAGACCAGCCTACTCAAAGTATCGCCATCTATACCAATATGAAAACTGTGATGTTCTTTCGAGTGCAAGTTTACTTTATTGATAGTCATACTTTTTCTTCTTGCTAAACTACGTTGATTAAAATCATTTCTTGCTTCATTCTCTAAGCTCATAATATATCCTTTAGATCAACTTGCTCGACACCAATAGCTTTGAAGATTTGCAAAGCAAAACCAAGACTAAAAGCACCACGATTTATCTTGTTGGCGATGTTAGCTTGTTTTTCATCAATACCAATGGATTTCATTAGCTCTGCCAATTTAATATAGTCAATTTCTCTCTTAGCTAATTCAGATTTAATAATCCTCTTGGCTTTGCTGTTCCAATCCATCTAAGCTCTTTCGTGTTTTATTTATATCTTTTTATTATATCTAATATTTCCTAAAAAGTCAAGTATATTTAACTGTATATGATTTTATAAAACTATTTTTAGTTAATTATGGTAAAATATATTATATGCACAAAGGACAAATCATGTCACAACACTTCCTACTATCAGCAAACGCAAGAACCTTATCCATTATTAAAATAGCAATGATGAGCGAAGATGAGATATTTGAAATCTTCAAACACATAGGATGGTCTAAAACCAATGGTGAACCAATATGCCCGTGTTGTGGTTCTATGCGAAAACCGTACAACATCAAAGTAAGACAGCAATTTAGATGCAAAGACTGTTTTCATACTTTCAGTGTAACAAGTGGAACTTTATTCTCTGGTCATAAACTCCCATTAAAAACTTACTTGTTAGCTATTGCCATCTTTACCAATTCCGTAAAGTCTCTAAGTGCCTTGCAGTTAAGCCGTGACCTTGATGTTCAATATAAAACAGCATGGATACTCTCACATAAAATCAGAGAGTCATTGCTTGATGATCCTAAAAATGAAATGCTTACAGGGGTGTGTGAAATTGATGGTGTTTATGTGGGTGGGAAAACCAGACAAGTAAATGACATAGCCGATAGAGTAGACAGAAGGAAAATAAATCATCCAAATAAAAGAGTAGTGATCTCTCTAAGACAAAGAGCAGAGCTAAGTGATGAAGCTATCGGAGCAGTTAAAACTAAAACTTTTGTTTTGAAGTCCGAAAACACTTTTGATATAGGAAATATTGTAAATAACCATATCAAGAGAGGTTCACAGATCCACGCTGATGAAGCCACTGCCTATGATGATTTACACGCACTTTATGATATGAAAAGAGTTAATCATCAAATAGAATATCGTGGCAAGAATGGAGAGAACAACAATCAAAAATCTCTTTAGGTATGAACAGCTGGTAAGGCTACAAAAGGTAAAAATGATCTAAAAAGTAAGAAATATTGAGTGAGTTTTACAGATAAATCGTAGAGTTCACTCAACTTTTCTACTGAAATGGAAATTGTTGAGAATTATTTTTAAAAAATCAAATTGGGTTGATCTTGGCTGCTGGAATGGTGGTTTTTAGAAGTGCCCATATATAATTTTATAAGGTTTTCTAATTGAAGACGAGATAGTAATAAAACGAGTTCTATTATTGGAGATCAGTAAAGTTTATTTACTTTCTTCCTGCACTCTTTTTTTACATGCAGCGACATCTATACAGAACATACCCTTACCTTTTTTAGCAGGTTTGAGTTCCTCGGCATTTTCATTACCGCATTTTTTACACATCTTCTCTACATCACAGACAGGAACCATTTCAGGGCGCGGTGCTTCAGGTTTCATGGCCGGGAAGAGAAGTACATCACGGATACTGTGTTGATTGGTCAGCATCATGACAAGTCTGTCAATACCGATACCTTCACCCGCAGTTGGTGTCATACCGTAACTTAGGGCTTTGACATAGTCTGTATCCATATGCATGGCTTCATCATCACCCGTAGCTTCTTTTGCATCGACTTGACCTTTAAATCTATTCAGTTGATCTATCGGGTCATTAAGTTCAGAGAAACCGTTGGCGATCTCTTTGCCTGCCATAAAGAGTTCAAAACGCTCTGCGATATCCGGATTTTCATCGGATCTTCTTGCAAGTGGTGAAATGTCTACAGGGAAATCTGTAATGAACGTAGGATTGATGAGCTTCGCTTCAACAAATTCATCAAAAAGTTCTGCCTGCAAATACCCAAGTGTCAGGTTGGGATCGACTTTTACATTGTGCTGTGTTAAGTAGGCTAATGCTTTTTCTTTGTCAGTGCTAACATCTTCCGGAACGCCACCGATGCTTGTAAGTGACTCAATGTATGGGATCTTTGCAAATGGCGTGGCAAAGTCTATCTCTACTTCACCATAAGGAAGTTTTCTCTCAAGTCCAAGGTTATCAAAGAGGTAGTCAAATAACTCTTCAGTGATCTCCATGAGCTCAATATAGGTTTTGTATGCCCAGTAGAATTCGATCATGGTAAACTCAGGGTTATGTGTCTGGTCCATACCTTCATTACGAAAGTTCCTGTTTATCTCAAATACCGCTTCCATACCACCCACGATGAGACGCTTAAGATAAAGCTCAGGAGCGATACGCAGGTAACGCTCTACATCCAGTGCATTATGATGTGTGATGAACGGTTTGGCATTGGCACCACCGGGAATAGGGTGCATCATAGGTGTTTCTACTTCCAGGAATGATTTGTCTTCAAAGAATCGTCTTACCATTGAGACGATACGACTTCTCATTTCAAAATTCTTTTTGACTTCCGGGTTCATGATCATATCAAGATAACGTTGACGGTATCTGAGTTCATGGTCTTGCAGACCGTGGAATTTTTCCGGCAGTGGAGAGATGGCTTTTGAGACGATCTTCATATTTTTACAGTGAAGTGTAAGCTCACCGGTCTGTGTAACAAAGGGATATCCTGTTGCTTCAATGATGTCACCTACTTCAAAAAGTTTTTTGGCTACAGTGTTGTAAAAACCTTCAGGGAGTTCATCTCTATTATAATAGATCTGTACCAGACCCTCTGCATCTTCTATCTTGGCAAAGGCAGCTTTCCCCATGATACGGATAAACTTGAGTCTACCCGTCAGTGAGTATGTTTTAGATGCATCTTTTTTCTCGTCAGCATCCATCTCTTTGATGTAGTTACACTCCTCTAAAAATTGTGTAGAAGGTGTTCCTTTCTGTATCTGATTGGGATAAGGGTTGATTCCCCCTTCTCTCAGTTTTTCTGTTTTTTTAATGCGTTCTTGAATATATTGATTTTCAAATATCAAGGTTTCTCCTGTTTTCTATTTATTGAACGTCTATAGAGTTTCGCTATAGACTAAAGTGAATGCTGAGTGGTATTTTACTGGATCTGTAAAAGTCTGGGTTACTGGCATTTTTCACACAAACCTACGATCTTCATCGTATGGTCTGTCATTTGAAAGTTGAATTGTCTGGCAATCTCTTCCTGTCTCTCTTCGATGACTTCATCAAAAAACTCTATGATCCTGCCGCATTTTGTACAGATAAGGTGGTCATGGTGTTTTTTGAGTCCCAGTTCATATTTTTTCCCCTGTACACCAAAAGAGATAGAAGAGGCGATCTGTGATGTTTCAAGTAAGGCAAGCGTACGGTATACCGTTGCAATACCTATATTGATGTCAGGGTACTGCTGTTTGAGCAGGGTATAGATATCTTCAGGGGTAAAGTGCCCGTCATTTTCGTAAAGGAATTTCAATACAAGCTCTCTTTGTTTGGTGAACTTGAGCTGGTTTTCTTTCAGAAGTGCCTGAAATTTTTCTAATAGCAGAGGATATGTGATCATGAACTGGAGCCTTATTTTTCTGTTGCTGTTTTCACAGTGATATTGAGTTCATTACTCGAAGTATTTGTCTTCGCAGCTGCCGGCGTTGCCACTGTTGCATTCACTTCTGTCGTCGTGTCTGTTGTTGTGATCCCAATATCAGCCGGATCAAGGTGAATAAGGTAGGAACCTGCTTCCCGGAGATAAGGATAGAGAACAGAGTCTTTTACATATTTTTCCAGGTTGTCTTTTACCAGTGTGACGTTTGACAAAGCAGTAACGATCAGTGCAAAAATGAGGAAATATTTTCCTCCTCCGGCGATGAAACCAAAAAGACGGTTAATAAAACCCAGGCCGCTTTGGCTTGTAAGTTTTGAAAATATAGAACCAAGAATGGTTGCCGCGGACCAGACGAGAATTAAAACAGCAAGGAAACCGATCAGTTTCAGCAGAGAGGGATTTTCTAGGTGTATGAAGTTCGTATCTATAAATGCTGCTGCTTTGTCAGCCATCCCGGATGCAAGGTACACCCCGCCCACAAGACCCACAAGACCAAATACCTCTTTGATAAACCCATTCATAAATCCTTTGATACCCAATATCAGCACGATCGCGGCAATGGTGACATCAAAGTAGTTGAAGTCCATCATTGAAAAATTTTCCATTGAAAAGTCCATATTATTATCCTTTCTGTTTCCTACTCTTTTTTTCGTATTGTATCTATAGTTCTCTAAAAATGCTTTGAGAGAACTGTTTGTTAACGTGCAGTTGCTTTGGCAACTTCCTCAGGTCTGTTTGCATATTGTATCGCCATATCACGGGAGATCTTTCCTTCTTTGAGGAATTTAAGCAGTGCCTGTGTCTGTGTTTGCATCCCTGTACCCTCTTGACCCAGTTGCATTTGTGAATAGATTTGATGTACTTTATCTTCACGGATAAGATTTGAGATCGCATGGTTGGTGACCAGGATCTCTGAAGCAGCCACACGGCCTCCACCCAATTTTGGAAGAAGTGCCTGTGCGATGATCGCCACCAGTGAAGAGGCGATCATGGCTCTGATCTGAGGTTGCTCGTCTCCGGTAAACACATCGATGATACGATTAATGGTTCCCGGAGCAGAAGAGGTGTGAAGTGTGGCAAATACAAGGTGACCTGTTTCCGCTGCTGTCAGTCCTGCCTCAATGGTCTCTTTATCCCTCATCTCCCCGATCAGGATGATGTCCGGATCCTGACGCATGGCAAATTTGAGTGCTTTTGCAAAGGTAGCGGTATCTTCACCTACCCCTCTGTGAGAAAAAACACACTTCTTGTTCTGGTGTATAAATTCCACAGGATCTTCAACGGTAATAATATGTTTTTGTTCAAGAAGGTTTATCTCATTGAGCATGGCTGCAAGAGTGGTTGACTTACCTGAACCTGTAGGTCCTGTGACAAGTATAAGCCCCTTTTCTCTTTTAATGAGTTCTTTATAGACGATAGGAGCTCCGAGATCATCCAGAGAAGGTACATCGATAGGAATGATCCTGAATGCTGCAGCCGCATCTCCCAAAGTACGGTAATAGTTCGCTCTAAAACGTCCAATACCCGGGATGAGCAGTGCAAAGTCAAGTTCATTATACTCTTCGAAGTGCTGTTTCTGTTTTTCTGTGATCAGTGAATAACACATCTCTTCAATGTCTTCTCCCTGAAGTTTGGGAAGGTTTACGGGTTTAAGTATACCGTCAAGCCTGATCTGAGGTTCTGTGCGGCTTACGAGGTGAAGGTCTGATGCACCATGTGTCACAACACTTTGAAGTAGTTTTTTAATGTCAAAAGCAGCCATGATAATCCTTTGTTTAGTGTATGTTTTCTAGATATTGAGACTCATTATACCCAACTATTACCTTGTTATCAACTGTAATGACTGGACGCTTGATAAGCATATTCTCTTTTGCGAGCCATAGTTCTTTATCTTCATCACTGAGATCAAGTGTTTTGAGTTTGAGTGTGCGGTAGGTCGTACCTCTGGTATTGAAGAGGGTTTTTATATCTGTAGATCCAAGCCAGGTACTGATCGTGGCTTGATCTACGGGAGTTTCTCTAAAGTCTATGAATTCGTAAGCAATGTCACGGGATTTAAGGTGTTTTATGGCTTTTCTGACAGAGTCACAGTTTTTAATGCCATAAATTTTTAACATGTAGATTTTACTACTCTATAATTGCAGGAACGATAAAAAAGTCATCTTGAGCTTCTGGTGCATGTGCAAGAATGTCTGCCGCGACCGTTGTAGACTCTCTGGGTGTATCTTCTCTCAGCGGTGTTCCTCCGTCAAGTGTTGAAAAAGTAGCAGAGAGTGCCTCTGTATCAAGTTCATTGAGGTTATCGATATAGGCAAGGATGTTCGTAAGCTGTTCTTTGACCTCTTCTTTTTTAGAATCATCTATACGAAGGTGTGAAAGTTTTTCCAATTTGGCTAGAACGGTGTCGCTGATTTGCATGATATGCCCTATACGTAGTGTTTTATAATTTTTCTTATTATATATTAATTTACTTTAAGATATATTATCCTACCAACTCATAGATATAATATGAACATTTTAAGGATGAATTATGATGCAGCAATTAGATATGAATTCAGAAGAGTTTAAAAACGAATTGATCAAAACAGAAAAATTTACAGATAAAGTCTGTGAGAGCCAGGGATGGGTATACAGCGCAAATGCAGATGTCAATGAAGGTGTAATTATGGGGCTTGCCCGCCACAGACTGCTCTTTGGTAAGAGATTCTGTCCCTGTTTTATGGTGGATCCAGATGAGTCAAGACCGGGTAAATTTAAAAGTGCAGACGACAGGATCTGTCCATGTAAACCGGCCATAGAAAAAGAGATCCCTCAAAACGGTATTTGCCATTGTCAGATTTTCTGTACCCCTGAGCATTTGGATGAACAGCTTAGAGAATTGGGAGCCAAAGCACTGGCAGAGGAAGAGTTGAAAAAAGTGGCTGAGTCGGAAGCATAAAAGCAGGTTATAACAATTATTCACTATAATACGCGACTATTTTAACTTGTGGAGAGACAGAATGCAAACGTTATTAGATAAAAACTATATCAATTCAGAAGAACTTGACAGTTTACTGCAGGCAAGATCCGAAGGAAAATCGGATTTTGTCCTGATAGATGTAAGAGAAGATATGGAGTATGGAATGGGGCACATTAAAGGGGTTGATATGCTTAAACCTACTTCTTCCTTTCAGCACTGGGCGCAGGAACTTTTTACTGAAACAAAAGATAAAACGGTAGTATTTACCTGTCGTACGGGAAGCAGAAGCGGTCAGGTACAGAATATCTTTATACAAAATGGACATAAGAATGTGATAAATCATTTTGGCGGTATTGTGACCTATCATGGTGAGATCGAAAAATAATATGTCCAAGATCCTCTATCTTCACGGTTTCGCATCTTGTGGAGAGGGGAATAAATCTACAGAACTCAAAAAATATTTTGGTGAAACAAATGTGCTTTCACCAGATCTTTCTCCTTCCCCTTTTGATACTATAGAGATAATAGAGAGAGTTCTTGGGTCTGAAGACATCGACCTGATCATAGGTTCATCACTGGGCGGGTTTTATGCGACACATCTGGCTGAAAAATACGGGATGAAAGCGCTGCTTCTTAACCCTTCTACACAACCATGGGAGACTTTGGCTTCAGAAGTAGGCTGGCAAAAACGTTTTTGTGACGATGAGATATTTGAGTTTAAGCCCATCTATCTGGAACAACTCAAAACCTTGGAAAGCGCTCCGGAGAAAGGGAAGTATTTACTTCTTTTGCAAAGCGGGGATGAAGTGCTGGATCATACTAAAGCACAATCTCTTTATAATACGCACAAAGTTATCGTTGAATATGGCGGAAATCACCGTTTTGAAAATATAGAAGAGTATCTTTCAATGATAGAAAAATTTATAAATAAATGAGTTTAAATGAATGTAGTTGATCTCCTGCTTAAATTGTTGAGTTTTAAATCTTTAACGCCTGATGATGCCGGCTCGTTAAAATTTATCGAAGCATATTTGGAAGGATATGAGGTAAGCTATGTTAATAAAGAGGGGGTACAAAACCTTTTTCTTACTAAAAATTTTTCCGAGGGTCCGCATCTCTGTTTCGCAGGACATGTGGATGTTGTACCTGCCGGAGACGGCTGGGAGACCAACCCCTTTGTACCCGTGATCAAAGAAGGGTCTATCTATGCTCGTGGTACGCAGGATATGAAGTCCGGTGTCGCCGCTTTCGTGCAGACCTGTAAAGAGACAGAACATTTTGAGGGGAGACTTTCCATACTGCTTACTTCCGATGAAGAAGGAGATGCAAAGTACGGTACGGTCATTATGCTTGAACACCTTAAAGAAATAGGGCTTTTACCTGATTACTGTTTCGTTGCTGAGCCTACCTGTGAGACGGTTTTTGGTGATGCCATTAAGATCGGACGAAGAGGATCCATCAATGGCTACCTGACACTTAAAGGGAGACAGGGACATGCTGCCTACCCTGAAAAAGCCATTAACCCTGTACATCAGATCGCTTCAGTGTTAGAGAAGATCGCAGGGACCAATCTCGATAACGGTGATGACGATTTTGCCCCAAGTCAAATGGTCATTACGGACATACGCGGAGGGATGGAAGTGACAAACGTCACTCCTGGTTCTTTAAAGCTGATGTTCAATGTGCGCAACTCCACAAAAACCACACAGGAAGAGGTTAGACTTCATATCGATAAGTGTTTTAAAGGTTTGGACTATAGTCTGGAGTTGACACAGGGGTCTTACCCCTTCGTGACAACAAGAGATTCCAAAATAGTCGAAAAACTCTCTGCAAGTATAAAAAAAATGACAGGCATAAACACAAAACTTTCTACGGCAGGGGGCACAAGTGATGCCCGTTTTATGGGAGCATTCGGCATAGATGTAGTGGAGTTTGGTGTCATCAATGATACGATACATGCACCTAATGAGAGAACATCCATTAAGGAAGTTGAAGCACTTTATGCCGTCTTTAAAGACACAGTGAAACACTTTAATTAAGGATAATGATGAACAAAATAGTATTGGGACTTTTACTTCTTTCAACTGCGCTTTTTTCTCTGGAGTGGGCAAAAGATCTGGATACAGCATTTGCAACGGCACAAAAAGATGATAAAAATGTGATGGTACTGGTAGAGGGTGAGAATTGCAGATGGTGTAAGAAGATGAAGCACCGTACGCTTTCAGATGAAACAGTTGAAAAAAGACTTGATAAATTCGTAGTCGTAAAGATCATGAGAGAAGACAGCAAAGCGATGTCTGGCATGCCTCAGATCAAAGGGGTACCTACTATTTTCTTTATGAAAGAAGATAAGGCAGTCATAGAAGATATCGTCGGATATTTTAACGTAGAAGATTTTATCTCTTATATCAACGATGTTGAGAAGAGATCAAAATAAAGAGTTTTATGTATGTTTGAACGACCACATTTTAAAGAGTATATTATGGCCAGGTTGGTGACCATAGCTGTGCTTATTTTCATACTTTTTTCTATTCTTTTTGTACTTTTTGTTCCTGATGAAAATGTTGCATGGACGGCCATCACTTTCCTGGCAGTCGGTTTTTCCGTGTTTGTTTTTGCCATCTATCGCGGGGCTGACCGCATGCAAAAAGAACTGGTCACTATCAATACCTACCTGGCAAACCAGGAGAACGCAGATAAGGTAGATTATAAAGCACACTTTTTTACCCAGGAATTTGAAGATATCAATCAAAACCTTATCAGAGTGCTAAGTTCTGCTCAGAAACGTGAAGAGGTCAAGCAGCGATATAATGCCAAACTCAAACTCAAAAATCGTCAGCGTGCAGATATGATCTCTGCGATCGCACATGAATTTCGTAACCCTATTGCTTCTATCATGGGGTATGCACAAACTCTGGAAGAAGATAAAGAGATACCTGCCGCACTGCAGGAAAAATTTTTAAATAAAATTTATAATAATGGGATAAAAATAGAAGCACTGCTTTCCCGTCTGGTTTTATGGAATAAATTTGAAAGCGGTGAAGCAACCCTGCATCCAAGCTCTTTTGATCTTTATGCTTTGGTGATGGAAGTGAAAACATCTCTGGAAGAAAAATATCCGCAAAGAAAGATCATTGTAGAAGGCAGCAGCTATACAGTAGATGCAGACCGTACACTCCTGGAGATCGTTTTAAAGAACCTGATCGAAAATGCACTTAAATATTCTAAAGATGAAGTACATGTGAAGGTAGATCCAAAGCAGATATCCGTGACAGATAAAGGCACAGGTATCTCCACTTCCGACATTGCTAAAGTGACCAAAAAGTTTTATCGTTCAGGGACACACTCCTGGGATAACTCTATGGGGCTCGGGCTCTCCATAGTCAAGAGTATACTTGTACTTCACGGGACAAAACTTGAAATACAGAGTGAAGAGAACAGGGGTTCTGTTTTTTCTTTTCACATTTAAAATGATGCACTGATTCAAATATTTTGATCGATAACTCTCCTTTTGAAACACGGCGTCAAAACTTATTACTTTCTTTGATCAAATAACCACTTTTTAATCCAAACTTTTATAGTATTTATCTATGCATATACCCTGGTCTTGACTAGATTAAGGGATGCTTATAATTATTATAAGTTTAGCTAAATTTAAGGAGGAAGCATGAAATTAGGTTTCTTAGTTGACCTTAACCTATGTATGGGTTGTAAAGGTTGTGAAATTGCTTGTAAAGTGGAAAATGAAGTTCCATTAAGTACTTGGCGTTTACGTGTAAAATATATCGATATCGGAACATTCCCGGACACATCAAGATCATTTACACCATTACGTTGTAACCACTGTGAGTCTGCGCCATGTGAGCGTATCTGTCCGGTATCTGCATTGCACTATTTGGAAAATGGTATTGTCAATGTGGATAGTGAAAGATGTATCGGTTGTGCAGGTTGTATGATGGCCTGTCCATATGGAGCTATCTATATGGATCCAGAAACAAACACAGCTGATAAATGTACATACTGTGCACACAGAATTGAGTCTGGTATGATGCCAGCGTGTGTTGTTGCCTGTCCTGTTGAAGCTAACATTTTTGGTGACCTGGATGATGACCATTCGCATATCTCAACATATATTATGGAACATCAAGGTGGCGTACAGGTACGTAAACCTGAGAAGCATACATCACCAACGCACTTCTATGTAGGTGGTGGTAACCAGTCATTGAACCCACTTGCGCATGAAAGAATTGAAGGATATAGCTTATTTAATAATATTACACATCTTGAAGCAGTTGGTGATAAAAATCACGGTGTTTTAGATAGATTCTTGGCACCATTTACAGGTCATGACCATTATGATAATAAAAGTTTTATGAATTTTGACAATGATAATAATGCACATGAATCACATGAAGAAGAGGGGGGTCACTAAGATGGTAGAAAGTTCAATACACGCAACACAAGCGGTTGTAACATTAGACGTAGCACTTCCAGGTATTATCTGGGGTTGGATGATTACACTTAACATGTGGGCAAAGAGTATCGGTACAGGTGTTATCTTTGTAGGGGCATTCCTTATGTATAGACATAAAAAAGAAGATATGCCGAACCTAAGATGGATGATGCCACTTTTATCGTTTATCTTTTTAAATATTTTCTTACTCTTCACATTGACTGACCTTCATCAGCCATATAGAATGATTAACATCTTCTTGCACCCTCATTGGACTTCAGCTATTACTGTTGGAGCATGGATGGCTTCTTTATTCCTTGTGCTTATTACACTTATGCTGGTAATCAGTGTTGCTGATGAGTTCCCAGGTGTACCATATAAAGGTTGCCTTATAACTAAATGGGGTAAAGCAAATTCTGCATTATATGAAAAAATATTTCCATTTGTTATTTTCCTGGCTATTCCTGTAACACTGTATACAGCTATTATTATGGCTGAATCAAGCGCAAGAGAATTATGGCAGGCACCTGCTGAAGTGATGCAAATGATGTGGGCAGCACTCATGGCTGGTTCTGCAGCATTGATTCTTGCATCTAACTCATGGAGTAAAGGTACCAGAAAAGATTTAGCATTGGTATTGGCAATTGCTACATTCTTCTCTTTCATGATGTACATGGGTGAGTATTTCTTCTCATTCAAATCATCTGAAGCAGAAGCGACACTTGCATACGTACACGCTGGCGGTGAGTACAATATCGAGTTCTGGTTTGGTATGGTTCTTGGATTTATCATTCCATTCTTTATCGCTATGGGTAACATGAAAAGTGATAATAAAACGCTACTAAGAGTGGCTGCTATTTCAGCATTGGTTGGACTATACATGGCAAAAGATGTATGGCTTAAAATTCCACAAATGCTACCGTTGAGTTAAGGAGAAGATATCTATGACAAAATCAATGAATACAGAAAATAAAAACTTTATAGAGAGCAGAAGAAGCTTTCTTAAAGGTACAGCATACTCTGTGGCAGGGGCAACACTTGCTGCAGGTGTATTTGAAACTGTAGCAACAACACCTGCTATGGCAGAAACAAAGTTTACGCCAACACCAAAAACACTTTCATTTTACCCGCCACTGGAAGAGTGGGACAGTTTTACAGAGCTTGATGGTAATGACTGGAAACGTGGTGGTACAAGTCGTAATGGCGTACAAAGTGAAGCAAATCCAGATGGTATTAAAGCAACAGAATATATGCTTGTTCCAACAGCGTGTTCTAACTGTGAGGCATCATGTGGTCTGACAGCATGGGTTGACCTTTCTACATACAAAGCGGGTGGCCAACTGGCAGTACGTAAATACATGGGTAACCCGCTTCATGCAGGTGCACGTGGTAGAAACTGTGCAAAAGGTTATGCGACTCAGTCACAAATGTATGATCCGGACAGAATTCCTTTCCCACTTATGAGAGCTCCAGGTTCTAAAAGAGGTGAAGGTAAGTGGGTGAGAACTACTTGGGACGAGGCAATGGCGAAGATCGGTAAGAAAATGCACGATACGCTTAAATCTGGTGATGAAATGTCAAGAAAGTCAATCATGTACCACGTAGGTCGTCCAAACGAAAATGGTTTTGGTCACCGTGTACCACACTCAATGGGTTGTGATGGATATGAT
>Ga0209013_10003384_pt1 | contig 14161 bp, 12 predicted proteins | sample Cruoilmetagenom2_FD_187291 | JGI IMG/M metagenome (GOLD analysis project Ga0209013, IMG submission 187291) | Oil polluted marine microbial communities from Coal Oil Point, Santa Barbara, California, USA - Sample 2 (SPAdes) (version 2) | ecosystem: Environmental > Aquatic > Marine > Oil seeps ... | reverse complement strand
ACAGCAGGATCGTGGCAGCAGCCGTTAGCCAACTTCAAGTCGGTAACACCCTAACTGAACACGTAATTGTTTTATTCAATGTTGTTACGGGAAGTTTCGCGAATTTTCCCCGGACACCCGTGAGTCGCGCTACGTCGAGGAGCACGATTTGCGACAAGCACGGCGGGACGCCGCGATTCGCCGCCCGTAGTAGACACCCGGTGAGATATGCGGGCTAACCCCCTCGCATTCATGCGCGGTCGCTGGGCGCTGGTGGTGATGGGCCAGTTCACTCGAGGTATCATTGGCTTTGGTGTCCACGCCGGTGATGTCGACGGTCGGACGCTATGCCGGCTGTTCAACCAGACTATTGACTCGTTCGGGGAGGCAGACCAACTTGGATAGCTATTGATCACGCCTCGTTCTGGCTGGATGGCCCTGAAGTCAGGGCCCTCGGTCTTGTGCAGAGAATCGGAGCCGCCTCGTCATCGACTCGGAGGTGCCATGATCAGGATCGTTGCCTTTTTTGCCGGTGTTGTCTTTCTGGCGCTCTGGCTAGTTACGCAAGTTTGGCCGACGCCGCCGGCGTCCAACTCCGAGGTCCTCGGGGGGCTGAGCCGAGCCCTGATTGATCCGGTGTCTGGCTTCGATGATCGCCGGTTCGAGCGGCTTCCCGGAGAAACGGATCTCGCTTACGCCACCCGTGCCACTGCCCTCGTTCACGCCGCCATCTACCACTGTCAATATCTCGATTTCGACCAGACCTGGATGACGGCTCTGGTGGCGCGTTTCTTTCCCGCCTTCTTCAGTCGGGACGTTGGCATTCTCGATCCCGCAGGACTGCGCTGCGGGTTTTGCCATCAGGTTGCCTTCGTACTTGCTGAGATCCTCGCCCGGAACGGCATCGACACGGCCCAGGCATGGGGCTTGATCGGCCACGTCGTAACCCGATTCGAAATCGACGGCATGAGCTACTGCACCGACCCCGATTACGGCGTCGGCCCGTTTCCGACCCCCTGGGACGATCCTGAGATCCTGGAGCGTATCGTGACCGCTTACTATCGGAACGCCATCACCGAGGAGGAGAAGGCCGCAATTGTGATCGACGCCTATGTTACCGTCGACGACAACGCCCGCTATTACACGATGCCGCGCCTCCGCAGCATCGCCGCCGAACAGCGCGCAATTCTTCAATATCAGCGGCCGATCGAACATCTTCTTCTCGTCTCCGGGCTTCTCTGCTTCGGATTGGCGCTCATGTATCGGCGACGATGGTTATTGCGGTTCCGTCCACGAACCGTATCTTGAGATCGTCGTCAATCCTGGCGATGCTCGGAGTGCGGTACACCATCCCAGGGATCTACATCGGGCCAGTCCCGACCCAGGCAGGTGGTCACATCGGTGTCGGGTAGACCCGGGCGGTTACCCACCCGGGCTTGGGATTTGGCACTGTGGCGGTCGCCGGCGATCCCCGGCCTCGGCCACTGGTCGCTGCCGTCGGCGGGTTCGAGGGGATCCTTCGACTCCGCGCCCAAGGCGTTCAGGATGACAAAAAATTGTCAGGGACGAGGCACGTCCGGTCAGCGCGCCCCCCTTACCTCTTCACTCCGTCACCCTCTATTCGGGCGCGAAGACGACGCGCCCGCATATAATCTCAATAATGACCTGTCATCGGCCGTTCCTTCCGACATGGTGAGACATGCGGGCTAGTGTCGGCGCGGTTGTGGTCAGCCACGACTCGGCGGTGGATCTCCCCGCCTGTCTGGCGGCTCTGCGCGCGGCCGCCCGGGTCGACCGGGTGGTCGTGGTGGACAACGCTTCGCGCGATGCCTCGGCGGAGGTTGCGAGGACGGCGCCGGTCGAGCTCGTCGAGGAGGCGGTCAACAGCGGCTTCGCAGGCGGCTGCAACCGCGGCTTTCGGGAGCTCGCCGGGGGGCCCGAGTACCTTGCCTTCCTCAACCCCGACGTCGAGGTGAACCCGGAGTGCCTCGATCGCTGTGTGGAGGCGCTCGGGGAGGACCCGGAGCTCGGCGCCGTGGCGCCGCGGCTGATGCGCTCCGACGGGCGCACGGTCGACAGCGTCGGCCAGGTTCTTGATCCGCTCACCCTCGAGGTGAAGGATCGCGGCTACGGAGAGGCGCCGACCCCTGAGCTGCTGCAGGCCCGAGCCGTGCTCGCCCCGTGCGGAGCTTTGGCGGTCTTCCGGCGGGCGGCCCTGGAGGCGGTGGCCGACGAGCACGGGCCGTGGGCGCAGCACTTTTTCTGCTTCTGGGAGGACCTCGAGATCGGCTGGCGTCTGCGCAACCGGGGCTGGAGGATCCGCACCTGTCCACAGGCGGTGGCAACCCACCGGCGTGGCGGCGGCGCCGAGGAGGGAAGCGGTCCTCTACGTTGGCGGCGGCCGCCTCAGCTCGAGGCCTGCATCCTCACGAATCGCTGGATGACCCTGATCCGTCACCTCCATCCGCTTGATCTGGCACCGCGTGCGCCCCTACTCTTGGTCTGGGACCCGGGTCTGGTGGCGGCGGCCATGCTGCGCCGTCCGTCCCTCCTCGGTCACCTACGACGGCGGTGGCCGCTGGTCACGAACGAGTGGCGCGGCCGTCACCGATTCCACCGACGGAGATTGAACGAGCTTCTATGACGATCCGCCTCATCCTCGGCTTTTTCCTGGCCTACCTGCTGGCCCTGATCGGGACCCCGATGGCGCGCGAGGCCGCGCTGCGCTTCGGGGTGGTGGATAATCCTGACGGCCAGCTGAAGAACCACCGGGAACCGGTGGCCTACCTCGGTGGGCTCGCGGTCTTCACCGCGTTCCTGCTCTCTATCGGTATGACCTTCGAGTTCGACCGCGAACTGCTGGCACTGCTCCTTGCCTCGACTATTGTCACTATGGTCGGCCTGGTCGACGATTTCGGAGCCTTGACGCCGAAACCAAAGGCCCTCGGCCAGGTGGTCGCGGTCTTCGTGCTCCTCAAGGCCGGAATCATGGTCCAGGTGGCCTTCATGCCGTTGTGGCTGCGTATCGTCATCACCGTGCTGTGGCTGGTGGGGATGTCCAACGCCTTCAACCTGGTGGACATCATGGACGGGCTGGCAGCGGGCCTCGGGGTCATCGCGGCCACCTTCCTGTTGGTCGTGGCGTTGCTCAACGGTCGCTTGGTGGTGGCCGCTTTCACGGTCGCCCTGATCGGCGCTCTGCTCGGCTTCCTGCGCTTCAACTTCTTTCCTGCCAGCATCTACCTCGGTGACTGCGGCAGCCTCTTCATCGGGCTCACCCTCGGGGCGCTGGCCATGGTGATGGACTACACCCATCACAACCCCCTGGGATTCCTGGCGCCGCTGTACATTCTCGCAGTGCCGCTCATCGATACCGTCTACGTGACCATTCTGCGTTTGCGGGCAGGGCGCAAGATCTACCACGGTAGCCCCGATCATTTTCCCCTCCGCGTACGCCGCCGATTCGGAGGTTGGACCGAGGGGACCGTTGTGGTGAGCTACGCGGTGGCGGTGATCTTCGGCGCCCTCGGGCTGGTGGTGCTCTACCTCGATCCCGTGTCGACCATGATTCTCACAGGCCTGGTGGGCGCAGTGGCTGTAGGTTTGCTGGCGTGGCTTGCCGTGGTGCCGATGGAGTCGTGATGCGGCCGGTGTTGATTGCCGGCGGTGGTCTCACCGGTCTGGTGGCGGCCGAGCGGCTCGCCCGCGGCGGGACGTCGGCCGTGGTACTCGAACGCGAGACGGAGGCCGGGGGAGCGTGTCGCAGCCTCGAAGCCGAGGGATACACCTTCGACCACACCGGGCATCTCCTGCACGTTCAGCGGGCCGAGACCGAGACCTACCTTGCGGAGCTCGGCGTCTGGGAACGACTCGCCATCCACGATCGGCGGGCGTCGGTGGTCATCGGTGGTCACACGACGCCCTACCCGGTGCAGATCCACACCCACGGGCTCGCGCCCGAGGTGCGGCGGGATTGTCTGCTCGGCTTCATCAGGGCCTGGGCCCGCGACGGCGGGAGCGAACCCGCCGACTTCCGCGAGTGGGTACTCGAGCGCTTCGGCGACGGCCTGGCCCGGCATTTCTTTTTTCCCTACAACAGCAAGCTCTACCGTGCCGAGCCCGAGGACCTGAGCCTGGACTGGGTGGGCCGCTACGTACCCAAGCCGAAGATCGAGGAGGTGGTGGACGGCGCCCTGGGTCTGCACGACGCCGCGGTGGGCTACAACGCCACCTTCCGCTACCCGCGCAGCGGTGGCATCCGCCTGCTGCCGGACGCGGTGGCGGAGAGGGTGCCGGACCTGCGGCTCGGCCGGGAGATCGTGCGCATCCACCTGCGCGAGAAATGGCTCGATCTTGCCGGCGGCGAACGGCTCGAGTGGGAGTGCCTGCTGTCCACGATCGCCCTTCCTGCCCTGCTGGACCGGCTGCTCGACGAGCTCCCGGAGGAGGTGGCCCATGCTCGCCGGTCGCTGCGCTGGGTTCGGGTGCTCAACCTCGCCCTGGGGGTCGAGGGAGAGGCGCCGAGCGCCGAGCACTGGCTCTACTTCCCGGATGAGGAGCTTCCTTACTACCGGGTGGGCTTCCCCTCGAATCACGGGAATCTGGCGTCGGCCGGCTGCCATACGGTATCGGTGGAGCTCAGCCTCGATCCCGGGTCAGGCGATGTGGAGGCCTCGGCGGACGTAGCCGAGCGTGCCCTCGTCGAACATGGCCTCCTCGACCCCGCTTCGGTGCGGGTGCGCCGGTTGACCGTCATCGACCCCGCCTACGTGGTCTTCGACCACGCCCGCCGCGAAGCGGTTGCGGTGCTGCGCCGGTTCCTCGGTGATCGTGGGGTGGTGCTCGCGGGTCGCTGGGCGGAGTGGAAGTACTCGGCGATGGAGGACGCCGTCCTCGACGGCATGCGCGCGGCGCGCCAGGTTGCGGAGAGCCGTTGAGAGGGGGTAGGCTGCCGGAGAGGATCATCCGCGAGCCCTACCTCGCCCTATCAGAGAACACCTTAACCCTTAACCTCTTTATTCTTAACTCTTTCCTCCCTGTTCTCTACCGCGGTGTGGTCCGTGAGTGAGCCCATCCGTGTCCTGCTGATCATTACCCGGCTCGAGCTGGGCGGGGCCCAGCGGGTGGTGCTCCACACCGCCGAGCACCTCGACCGGGAGGGATTCGCGGTGGGTCTCGCCTGGGGCCCGGGTGACCATCTCGACGACGAAGCGTTCAATATCGGCGACCTCGAGCGCTTCCCGGTGCCTGCGATGGTGCGGCCGATCGCTCCTATCTCTGACGCCCGCGCCCTCGCGGGGCTGCGTGCAGCGGTGCGTGCCTTCCGGCCGCAGGTGGTTCACACCCACTCCTCCAAGGCGGGCATCCTGGGCCGGCTCGCGGCCCACCTGGAGCGCATTCCCGTCGTGGTCCACACCGTCCACGGCTTTGGTTTCACGCCTCTGCAACCGGCGCCCAAGAGGCTCGCTCTGCGGATGGCGGAGAGGCTGCTCGCGCGTTGGACCGACCACTTCATCACGGTGTCGGCTAGCGACCGCCGGCGCGGCATCGAGCTCGGACTCTTCGCATCCGAGCAGGCGACCGTGATCCGTGCCGGCATCGACCTCGGCCGCTTCCGCTCTCCCGCCGGGGCCGCCTCGGTTCGGGAGAGGCTCGGCCTACCTGCAGACGTCCCGCTGATCACGCAGATCGGCAACTTCAAGCCCCAGAAGGCGCCGCTCGACTTCGTGCGGATGGCATCGGCGGTGCGCGCGCGGTTTCCAGAGGCGTACTTCGTGATGGTGGGTGAGGGGCCCATGCTCGGGGCCGCCAAGGTGCTTGCGGGCGATCTCGGGCTCGCCGGGCGGATGGTCTTCTGCGGTTGGTGGGACGATGTGCCCGGCCTGCTCGCCGCGACCCGGGTATCGGTGCTCACCTCGTACCACGAAGGCCTGCCCTGTTCGGTGGTGGAGTCACTGGCCGCCGGGGTGCCGGTGGTCGCGACCGCCGTGGACGGTACCGTGGAGGTGGTACGCTCGGGGGACAATGGTTTCCTGGCCCCGGCCGGGGACGTGGAGGCCCTGGCAGAGGGGGTGTGCAGGATCCTGGAGGACCCCCGCCTCCACGCCTCGATGTCCGCAGAAGCACCCAGGGGCCTCGAGGACTTCGCAATCGACCTCATGGTGCGCCAGCAGGAGGATCTCTACAGATGGCTTGGTGGACGCAGCCCTTCGTGATGCTCTACATCTTCGTCTTCGGGGCGGCGGTGGGTAGCTTCCTCAACGTGGTGATCTACCGCCTGCCACGGGAGAAATCGCTTGTGCGGCCCCGTTCCGCCTGCCCCGCCTGCGGCGCGCTCATCCGCTGGTTCGACAATATCCCGGTGCTCTCATGGCTCGCGCTGCGCGGCCGCTGCCGCAGCTGCGACGCGCCGATCTCGGTGCGCTATCCCCTGGTCGAAGTGGCGGCGGGAGCCTTCGCGGTGCTCGCCCTTTGGCGCTGGGGCATCAGCCTGGTCGCGGCCGAGGTTGTGGTTTTCGCCTGGATCTCTCTGGTATTGGGTCTGATCGACCTCGATTTCCAGATTCTTCCCGACGTGCTCACCTACCCCTCGATTCTCCTCGGGCTCACCGCCTCGTGGTTCGGCGGTTACACCTGGTGGCTCGACTCAGTTCTGGGAGCGATCATCGGCGCCGCCCTGCCCACCACGGTGATCGTCCTGTACCGCCTGCTGCGGGGTGTCGAGGGGATGGGCTGGGGCGACGTCAAGTATCTGGCCGCCATCGGCTCGGTGGTCGGCCTGCAGGGGTGTGTCGGAGTACTCGTGGTAGCGGCCACTTTGGGCGCGGCGGTGGGTATTGGGCTGATCCTCAGCGGCCGGGGCTCGGGCAAGACGGCGCTGCCCTTCGGGACCTTTCTTGCGCTCGCAGTGATCTTCTGGCTCTATGCTCCAGCATCCTGGTTGGCCTGGAGGCCGCTGTAGGCCGAGATCAGCGCATCCTCGAGGGTGCGATCCTGGTCGGGGGGCACGGTGCGCAGGTCGAGCACCACCTCGTCGTCCTCGATGCGGGAGATCACGGGCGGGTCGGCCGCCCGCAGCAACTGGGTCAGACGCTGGCCGCCGGGGACGGCGAGGCCGTAACTGGGCATAGTCTCGTCCGGGGTGGTGCCGCCGCCGAGTGCTGCGCGGGTGGCGAGACCGCGGGCGGGGATGCCGGCGGCTCGCAGGCGGCGGCCGATCCGACCAGCCCGCCGCTTGAGGGCTTCCAGCGGGATTTCGAGCATGGAGTACAGGGGAATCTCCTCGAGATGATCACCGTGGTGGGCTCGGAGAACGCTGTCCATCAGCACCAGCGCCGTCTTGTCGGGTCGCAAGGCCCGGTAGAGCGGGTGGCGACCGAGGGGCTCCACCCACTCGGAACGACCCACGATCAGACCAGCCTGCGGACCGCCCAGGAGCTTGTCGCCCGAGAAGCAGACCACGTCCGCGCCGGCCTCGAGCAAGGAAGCGACGGTGGGCTCCGGCGGCAGTCCCCAGCGCCTGAGATCGTGGAGCGCACCCGATCCCTGATCGACGAAGAGGGGCAGACCACGGGCATGGGCCAACTCGGCCAGCTCGCGTACGGAAGGCCCGGTGGTGAAGCCGACGATGCGGAAGTTGGATTGGTGGGCGACCATGAATGCAGCGGTGGACTCGTTGATAGCTGCGGCATAGTCCGCCAGATGGGTACGATTCGTACACCCCACCTCCGCCAGGATCGTCCCCGAGGCGGCCATGACCTCCGGCAATCGGAACGAGCCGCCAATCTCGATCAGCTCTCCGCGCGAGACCACGACCTCGCGGCCACGAGTATGGGCGCTGAGCAGCAGCAACAGCGCCGCGGCATTGTTGTTGACCATTACGGCGCTGGGAGCGCCGCACACGCGGGCGATGCGCCGGACGATGGGCGCCAGGCGTTGGCCGCGTCGGCCTTCGGCGACGTCGTACTCGAGGGCGAGGTATGATGCCAAGGATGGCGAGAACTGTGGCGACAGCGGCGCCCGGCCGAGGTTTGTGTGCAAGAGTACGCCGGTGGCATTGATAACCGCGGGGTAGGCAGGACCGGTGGTGACGCGAAGGCTCCGGAGAATCTCTCCCTCGAGAGCACCGCAGGCGTCTTCGATTGCGTCCTCCTCCAGCTCACCCGAGCCCACGCGGTCACGGAGCCGATTGACCGCTCTTCGGCAAGCGTCCATGACCGGCGGGTGGCCCAGGTCTTCAGCCGCGGCCTGCAGGGTGGGGAGCTCGAGCAGGCGATGGATCGCAGGGATATGACGGTAACGGGACTCCACGGGGGGCATTCTATCTCAAAGGCCGGCCGGATGGACCGCGGGAGTCATCGATGGAGCTAATCGAGAAGATTGTCCTCCTCGAACGCGCGGTGAGCGAGCTCATCAAGAATTGGGAGCGGTTCTTCTCTGGCATCTCCAAGGTGCCGCCTCTGACCGAGCGCGACCGCGTCGCTCGCCGCTTGCGACTTCTCACCGAGCAGACCGTGCATCGTCGGGCTGAACAGTTCCGGATCGAGCAGCTGCAGCACCGATTCATGACTTACTCCCAGAACTGGGAGCGCATGCTGCGTGAGCAGGAGGAGGGGCGCGGTCCGGATCACCACGCGGAGGCGTCCGGAGCCATCCCGATCCCGAAGGATTTAGACGCTGCAGCCGTTCCTCCCGTAGACGAGACAGCCGGCGACGAGCTTTTCGATCGCTACCTCGATGCCAAGCGGGAGCACGGTCTCGATGTTCGTGTCGACCGCGAGACATTCGAGGAGCAGATCGCCGTCCAGCGGCAGAAGATCGAGGAGCGGGTAGGACGTAAGGTGCGCTTCGAGGTGCAGGTGGTGGATGGTAAGGTGAGGGTTGTCGCGCGCAAGTCGAAGAAGAAGAAGCAGCAGGAGTAAGTTGATGCGGGCTCGAATCGGACTGATGTGTGTTGCTGTAGGGCTTCTCAGCCTTTTGGTCGTCCTGTTGGCCCACGCCGACGAGCCGATCTTCGTCCGTTGGCTGGTGGTGGACGACCCCGGCGATGAGACCATCCGCAACTACTGGGAACGCGCCGAGCGCGGCGAGCTCGACGCTCCGGCCCTGGTCGACCTCGGGACGATGCTCTTTTACCGGGGCTGGCCAAAGGACGCAGTAAAGATGTTCCAGCAGGCCCTCGCCCTGGACTCGGAGCTGTACGAGGCGTGGTTCCGGATCGGGTTGGTGAAGCACAGCGAGGGCGAACTGAGCGACGCCAGGCAGGCGTATAATCGCTGTCTCAAAATTATCTCCGGACACGGTTGGTGCAACTTCTACCTTGGGCTGCTGGAGGAGCAGGAGGGACACAGCACCGCGGCTCTCGACCACTTTCGACGGGCTTTCAAGTCCGCCCCCGAGCTCTCCGATCCCAAGGTCAACCCCGAGATGATGGCCTCGGAACTCGCCTTTGCCGCAAAACTCCGCGAGTACCACAGGATCAACTTCAAGAACTCCATGCCGATGCCTTACCTGGATGCGGGCGAGGTCAAGAAGGTGCGGAAGCTCTACGAATCGACGCCGCCGCCCAAACGTTCCTCGAAGGGTGCGGAGGAAGCGGCGGAGGATTCGACGGAAGCAGAGGCCGATGATGTGGCGGAGGAGATGGTGGAAGAGACGGTCGAAGATCAGGAAAGCCCGCCTCCGACACCAGCGCCCGCGGAATCGAGCGTTGAGTCCCAGGCGTCCCCTGAGGCACGCCCGGCCCCCGTTCGCCGCGCGCCGAGCAGTTCGTCCGGGGGGGCCGCGAGCACGTCTGGTGCTGCGAGCGCCTCGGCTCCACCCGACCCCTCGGGCGCCACGTCCGCGCCGACCTCGCAGGGGGGCGGACCTCCTCTCCGCGCTCCCGCGATTGGGAGCACCTCTCCTGAAGCCCGTTTGGAGGTGGCGTGGCCGGTTCTGTGGGATATTGCGGCGGCGCTGGTGGAGATCAGACGTTGAACCGGAAGTGCACGACCTCGCCGTCACGGACCGGGTAGGTCTTGCCCTCCAGGCGCAACGTGCCGCGTTGACGGCAGGTGGCGAGGGAACCCGCTCCGAGGAGTTCGTCGTACGGCACCACCTCGGCACGGATAAAGCCGCGCTGAATGTCGGAGTGGATTACCCCGCCGGCTTCGACCGCCGGCGTTCCGGAGCCAACAGACCAGGCCCGACACTCGTCCTCACCGACGGTGAAGAAGGAGATCAGCCCGAGGAGGCGGTAGGACTCGCGGATCACGCGATCCAACGCCCGGTCGGTGATGCCGAGATCCTCCATGAAGGCAGCGGTATCAGGGCCGTCGAGCTCTGCCAATTCACCCTCGAGCGTCGCGCAGACCTGGGTGAAGGCCATCTGCGGACGCTTTCTCCACTCCGCCCAACACTCGTCGCTGAATGGGTCTGAAGCGATCTCGGCCTCTCCCAGGTTGACCGCAACCAGCATCGGTTTGAGGGATAGGAAGGTGAACCCGCGCAGCCGCTTGTGATCCTCGGCGTCGAAGCCCTCGGCGCGCAGCGGTCGCTCGGACTCGAGGACCGTCAGGCAGCGCTCGAGAAGTTCAAGCTCGCGGACCAGCTCCGGCGCTTTCCGTTTGGCGAGATCGTGCCGGATCCGCTCGAGACGTTTCTCCACCACTAACTGGTCCTGGAGGATGAACTCCTCCTCGATGTAGCGGAGATCACGGAGCGGATCCAGAGAACCCATGGGGTGGGGCACCGCCTCGTCCGCGAAGGCCCTGAGGACCACCATCAGCACATCCGTGGCGCGCATTTCGGGGAGATTGAAGGCGGTTTCCCGGCGGTGCTCCTCCGGGATCCCGGGCACGTCCACGTAGGTGACGGCTGCGGGGGTCTCTTTCCTGGGTTCGTACAACGCGCTCAACGCCACCAGGCGCGCATCCGGAACCTGAGCGACACCCAGCTGAGCCGTATCGCGCCGCGCCGGCGCTCCCGTAGATCCCTGTTCCGTGAGCAGCCTGAAGAGCGTCGACTTGCCGCTCGCCGCCAACCCCAGTATTCCGACCTTCATCGAATCCTCCCGCCTCCGGCCTTCGTTGCATGGAAGGCGGCACAAAATAGCACAATGTGACCTGACCCGGCATAATTCCCACCTGGCCCGCCTACCTCGCCAGGATCCGTCGCGAGGGCGGCCCCTCGTCGGCCGCAGCAGGAAGTCTGGTGAGATATGCGCTAGCCCACGACCGACTGCCGCCGGATCAGGAGCGACGGAGCGCCAATGCAGCCGCGCTCAGTCTGAAACCAGCGCAGATCGGCGCCCACCGCCTCGATCCGTCGCAGGAGGCGCCCGAGGCTACCGCGAAGCTCCACCACAGGGTGCCATCCGCACACGCGCCGGCCGTCGAGCCACACTCCGGAGGCGACAATCCGATAGCTGTCCGTCTCCGGTCGACAGCTCACGGGCGCCAACGGCCGCAGCAGATACAGGGCGCGGTCGGCCGTGCCCAGGAGCTCGGCTGCGGGCACACCGCCATGGGTCAAGACCTGCAGGTTGGCGATGCCAGTGGCCGGGTAGTCACGATAGGAGAGACGCAGGGCTCCGCCCCGGGGCACCTCGCCGCAACGCTCGGCGTCGCGAAAAGAGGCCAGGCGGTGCCGCGGCACCCCTTCGTCGAGGAGGAGGGTGCGGCGGGCAGGAAGCCCCTCGCCGTCACAGGGCCCGGTGATCGGGGCGTCGAAGTTGCTGCGGTCGTCCACCAGGGTGAGAGAGGGCGCTGCAAGTCGTCCTTCGTTGTCGAGCAGCGGGGGCAGCAGATCTTCGGTGTCCGGGGTCGCCAGAAAGAGGGGCGCCATCGCCGCCAGAAGCTGGGCGCTGACCTCCGGGTGGAGAATGAGGTCCCGCAATCCGGAATCCGTGGCTATCCGGCTGCGGGTGAGGAGGGCGCGGTCCGAGATGCGGGCGGCGGCGGCCTCGGGATCGAAAGACTCGGGCTCGGGGATGTGCAGCCAGTCGCGCCAGATCCCGGCGCGCTCGCCGACCAACTCCACCTCGGCCAGGAGGGTGGTGCTGGTGTCCTCATGACGCGCGACCCAGCCGTCGCCGGTGGCCAGGATCCACCCGAAAGCTCCTTCCTGGAGGATCGTGCGGCGCAGCCGGAGATGATTGTCCGAAAGGCTCGCCACGGCGCGTGCCAGCTCCTCGCCGACGTGGGTGGCCCAGCCGCGTGGCGGCAGGATGCGAGCGGGTCGGACCTCAGTCGTGCCGAGCAGACGTTGCGGTGGTAGGGGGTCCCCGGCAAAATTCACCTCGGTGGCGAGAGCGCTCTCCACTGCCCGCCGCGAGGCGTCGCCCTCGAGGCCCGAGGCGGCTGCGAAGCCCATCCGTCCCTCGCGCAGGGTGCGCACCGCGACCCCGGTCTCTTCCACGTCGATGACGCGAAGGGGTCTGGCGGGGGTCACCTCCACCTCGCGGGTGAAGGAGGCCTTGGCGAAGATCTCCCACCGATTGACCGGTGAGCGCTCGAGGTGTTCGCGGGTGGCGGTGGCCGCTCGATGTAGCCGCTCGGCATACTCCGGAACCTCGGGTGCGCTCATCTCAGAGCACCTCGAGCCGTTGAACCAGGAGGCTCGGGGCCTCGGAACCGGTGGGCAGGGGAGCACCATCCTTGATGCACCATCCCAGGCGCCAGTCAGGCGTGGGGTCCGAACCGACCCGCGAGTCGATCTTGGCGAGAATCTCCACCACGCTGCCGGTGAGCTCGCACGGGGCGAGAGGCCGGCGCCGCCGTCCGTTGCGGACCTCCCAGCCGCACTCCACGCGCAGAACGGTGCGGGCGGAGACCGGGTCCACGGTTGCACCACCGACCCTGGTCACTACCAACCCGTGCTCCAGATCCGCCTCGATCTCCTCGGGCGGGACCTTCCCCGCCGCGATCACCAGGTTCGACAGACGCGCCACAGGAGGACGATTCCAGGCAGCGCGTCGCCCTCTTCCGGGAGTCGTGCCGAGCTGCTCCGCTCCTTCACGATCACAGAGGAGGCCCTCGAGGCGGCCCGCCCGAACCAGATGAATGGGAGCGGCGCCGACCCCCTCGTCGTCGTAGTCGAAGCCACCGGCTAGGTCTATGCGGGTCGGGTCGTCGACGATCTCCAGGCCGATGGTGCTCACGGTCGCCCCGAGCAGACCGGCCAGGGGTGAGGCGCCGGTGACGAAAAGGTCGGACTCTGCCAGGTGTCCCACAAGCTCGTGCATCAACGTTCCGGCGGTGCCGCAGGTGAAAAGCACGGGCAGCTGCATCCCAGGGGTCGGTTCCCAGGCCTTGGCCGGCTCCGGCTCGGCCAACTCCTGGAGCCATGCACCCAGCCGCGGCTGCCCCCACACAGCAAGGAGCGCCGCCGGGCGTTCGCCGCCGCGTTCCACCCGCACAATCGGCGGTGAGGCCACCGGCGCCCATTCTCCGACGCGGACCACTGCGGCCCGCCGGCTGAGAAAGCGCACCGTGGAGGGCGCCGGGCCGAGACGGGAGGTAACCTCGCGAGCCCAATCCAGCCAGCCCCGAGGGGGGTCCATCTCCACCGTCTGCAGCGTCCGCACGGGGGGAAGAGCCACGCGATCGGCATGACGGCCGAGGAGCTCCCCCAGACCCGCGGTCGACAGGCCGGTTCGGGCGTGAAGAACGACCCTCGATGGCGAACGCCAGCGGGCAGCCGCGCCGTCCGTGCGGCACTCCTCCACCTGCAGCTCGCCGTTGGTCGCCACCGCGCGGGACTCCAGGCGCTGCTCGATGTAGAGATCCTCGAAGCGCGCTCCACCACCGCGGAGATCTGCGCAGCGCTCAGACAGAAGCTGAAGCCATCGCGGGTCGAGGGGGGGATGCGGACGGAGAACCTCGGGCATGCGGTCATGGTAACCGCACCGCTTAAGAATCCGCCGCGGTAGAATGTCGCTAGCCCGCAGATCTCACCGGGTTTCGTCGCGAGGGCGGCGAGGTGCCGTGCCCAGTGGGGTTTTCGACCCGAGGGGCGCGGAGCCGTACTCGGCAGTACGTCGAGCACCCTGAGGGGAGAAAACGCGGCTGGGTGTGGTGGATCGCCGGCCGTAGCGGAAAGCTGGTGAGATATGTGGGCTAACAAGCCGCCGAGGGGCGGCGGAGGAGGCCGGGCATGAGCCGCGAGGTCGTCAATCGGGTCAGGGAGCGGCTGGCCGCCA
>Ga0209013_10003383_pt1 | contig 14162 bp, 13 predicted proteins | sample Cruoilmetagenom2_FD_187291 | JGI IMG/M metagenome (GOLD analysis project Ga0209013, IMG submission 187291) | Oil polluted marine microbial communities from Coal Oil Point, Santa Barbara, California, USA - Sample 2 (SPAdes) (version 2) | ecosystem: Environmental > Aquatic > Marine > Oil seeps ... | reverse complement strand
CCACGACTTCGCTATGGGGGTCAATAGAGCAAGACGATCGCCACCGGCGACGCGAGTCGCCTCGTCGTGACCACGATGCATGCGATCCTCTGCCGCAACCGCGTCATAGATCAGACATCTCATGGCCTCTGTGTACGCCTTCATGGTCATCAGCATCCGACGGACATCAGCATGATCGATGATGCGGGCAGGTTCATGAGAACCAAGCGACCGACCTTGCACACGATCCTTTGCGTACTCAGCGGCATGCTGATACGCCCGCTCAGCTACGGACAATCCCTCCAACCCGACCTCAAGACGGGCTTGGTTCATCATCGTGAACATGTACCGCATGCCCCGATTCTCTTCACCGACCAAAAATCCCCTTGCCTTGTCGAAAGAGAGGACGCAGGTGGGGCTGGCATGGATGCCGAGCTTGTGCTCAACGGAGACAGTCTCAACGGTGTTGCGCTCTCCCGGGCTGCCATCAGCATTGAGGAGGAACTTGGGGACAATGAACAAGGAGATGCCTTTCGTTCCAACTGGGGCATCTGGAGTACGTGCGAGGACGAGGTGGATGATGTTGTCGGTCAGGTCGTGGTCGCCCCATGTGATGAAGATCTTTGTACCGCTGATGTCGTAGCTGCCGTCATCGTTGATGACGGCCTTGGTGCGTACGGCGCCGACGTCTGACCCCGCATCGGTCTCGGTGAGAACCATCGTGCCGGTCCACTCCGACGAGATGAGTTTCGCGAGGTACTGTTCGCGGAGCTCATCGCTTCCGTGTCGGGTGAGGAGCGTGATGCCGCTACCAGTGAGCATAGGATTCAGGGAGAACGCAAGGTTCGCCGACGTCATCATCTCTGAAACGGTTAGGCCGATCGTCTTCGGGAACCCGTGGCCACCGTATTCGGGGGACCCGGTGACCGCAGTCCACCCGGCCTCAATGAGCTTGTCCCACACAGGCTTGAATTCGTCTGGCGTGATGACGTCGCCATTGTGGAGCACCGAGCCCTTGGTGTCACCAACCTCGTTGGTTGGCGCAAAGACTTCGGAGAAGAATCGTGCTGCTTCGTCGAGGACACCGTCGATCATGTCGGCATCAACATGCTCGAAGTCCGGCAGAGCAACGATCGAGCTCACATCGGCAATCGTGTCCAATGCAAAAGAGATGTCCCGTACAGGTGGTGTGTAGTTGGCCATACCAGAAGAATAATCATCGACCGGCCACCTTGCATTCTCGAATACTGGTCATCGCGCGCCCCCCTCTCTGCGTCGGTGTTGTGAACATCTCCGCGTCTCTCCCGCAGGGGAGAGACCTTCAGAACTGTGCGTGTTGCTCTGTTCTTGGAGGTCTCTCCCTTGACGGGAGAGACGCGCACCCCAGGTGTGCAGAGAGGGTGAGCAACCTCGGATCGGTCGAGCGGTTGGCTGGGGTTGGAGTACCATCGTCCAAACCCCATCACTTCGGAGACTCAATGCGCTCGCGCCACATCGTTGTTCTTGCCCTTGTCACTGCTCTCTTTGCCTCTGCGTGCGGTGAGTCCGCTTCAGAGATCGATACGACCGAGGCCGCGGCAGACGAATCAGCGGAAACATCGCAAGCACCCGCGCCAGAGACGACGACCACGACCCAGGCCACACCAACGGAAGGATTCACCGTGCAGGACGGCGATGCTCTTGAAGTTCACTACGTCGGAACTCTCGACGACGGTTCCCAGTTCGACTCCTCACGAGACCGTGGCGTACCGTTCGCCTTCACGGTTGGTACAGGACAGGTCATTGGTGGCTTCGATGAAGCTGTGCGTGGTGGCAAGGTCGGCGATGTGAGGACCGTGCGAATCGAGCCCGCCGACGCATATGGAGAGTGGAGCGAGGACAACGTCTACGAAGTCCCCTTCAATGCCGAACAAGGCGACGTGAAGGCTGGCGACGAGGTGTTCCTCACGAGCGGCCAACCTGCGGTTGTCGTCGAGGTGACTGAAGAGACAGTCACGCTCGACACCAACCACACGCTCGCTGGCCAGGCTCTTACCTTCGAGATCGAGATCCTCGCGATCACGCGAGGCTGATCTCCACTGGTCAGTTCGGGCTCGCGTTCAACGCACCTTCCCATATCGCTTGGAACGTCTCGGACGCCACCGCGAGCTCTTTCGCGGTTCCGACGGCGGCGATCTCGCCCTTCTCCATCACGATCACACGGTCTGCCCGCGCAAGGGCGGCGTGCCTGTGCGACACAACGAGTGCGGCGACGTTTGCCCGTGCCTCGAATAGGCGCTTCCACAGCATCTGTTCCGTCTCAACGTCGAGGGCTGAAGACACGTCGTCGAGTACGAGTAGCTGGGGAGAGCGCGTGAACATGCGAGCAGCAGCTGAGCGTTGAACCTGTCCACCGGACAGACGCACTCCGCGCGGTCCGATAAGGGTGTCGAGGCCCTCGGGCATCGTGTCGATGTCCCGCCGCATCGTTGCGATATGAATCGATTCATCGAGTTGGCCGTCCGCGAGCGCCGCCCCAAGAACGAGGTTGTCCTCGAGTGACATCGAGAACAGTCTCGGTACCTGGGGTGTGTACGCCACTCGAGGCGGCACGAGGAACGTGGAAGTTTCGTCCACCACTTCACCGTTCCACTCAACCGTCCCGGTCGACGCCGGCAGCAAGCCAAGCATCGTTCGAAGTAACGTCGTCTTACCCGAACCGATTCGCCCAGTGATCACAACGAACTCGCCCAGAGCGATGTCAAGATCGACATCGCTAATGCCGTTGGTCGACCCGTTGTAGTGGTAGCTCAGGTCGCGGACAGTGAGCGTCTCGAATGGTCCCGGCTCCGCGAGAACCGGCACAGCGACGTCGTCGGATTCGTCAAGTCCGAGTTCGGTTTCCTGCATGATCCGACACCACGGCTCACCGGAGAGGGCTGCAGTTAGCCGTTCAGCGCTCACGCTGCCCTGCTTTGCACGAGCTATGAAGACCCCGTAGAAGTAGGCCGTCTCCGTGACGTGATGGAGCAGAAACACGAACAGGGCGAACTCGCCAAGAGAGATGCCTGCCTCTCCTGTTGCTGCAAGCCGGCCCGCAGCCATGAGGAGAATCAGTCCGGTGCCGATGTTCACTGTGTTGCGGAAGACGGCCTCGATGACGGCCATCAAGGTGCGGTCTCGCACCATCATCGTCTTGCGATGGTCGTTGAGTTCGACGAAGTGGTCGAGCATGTTCGCCTCTGCTCCGGCCACCTTCACTGACTGGGTCGCAGTGAACGTTTCGCCAAGGAAGCCGGTGATGGCCTCTGTGGCGTCTCGTGCTTGCCTTCGATAGCTACGCACCAGGCCTCCGGTGCGGTTCGAAACCAAGCCGACGATCACGACGGGGATGGCAACCACGACTGTGATCACCGGGTCGATCGACCACAGTATCGCGACTGATATTGAGCCAGCGACAAGCGCTCCAACGAAGTCAACAAAGAGATCGAAGGGTTCGATGACGTGTTCGATGTCATCCCGGAACCGGCTCACAACCTCCCCTGGTGTTTCGTCCAGGCCAGCAGCTCCTGGGAGTTCGTAGATCCTCACGAGGAGGTTCCTTCGCATGGTTGCCGCAGCGCGGAAGAGCAACGATGCATGATTGCGCATTGCCAAGAAGATGAACATCGATCGCACGAACGCGTATACGAACACTGCCGTTGTCAGCAAGGTCAACGTAGACACGGTCATGCCCTCGGCGAGCGCGTCGAAGTAACGGGCGGCGATAAGCCCGACCAGAATCGGAAGCGTCCAGATCGAGACCCACAGGAACAGAGCGAAGCTGTACCGGATCGGTTGTCGTCTGATCATCCCCAAGAGGATCCGTGAGAATGCGGGTGTTGGGTTTGGTGTCATACCAGTGCCTCCTCAATCCCTGTTGCCAGAAGATGTGAGAACGTAGAGTCGGGATCTGCCTGAAGCGCTTCCCTCTCGCCATATTCGATGACGTGGCCGTCATCGAGGATCACGATGTCGTCAGCGCGTGCCACTGTGTCGAGACGGTGCGCGATCAGGATCGCAGTGCGATCCTCAAGTAGATGGTCCACAGCGCGCTCAAGCAGCGCCTCGGTTGCAGGGTCGAGACGAGACGAAGCCTCATCGAGCACCACGATGCCAGGGTCGCGTAGGAACACCCGCGTGAAGGCGAGCAACTGGGCTTGACCGGCTGAGAGGCCGCCACTCCCTGATTCGAGCATCGTGTCGAGTCCGTTGGGAAGCGAGCTGAGCCATTCATCGAGCTCCAGCCGGTGGATGACATCGGCAAGTTTCTCATCGTTCACGGAGCTGTCGAAGAACGTCAGGTTGTCACGGATCGATGCACGGAACAGCTGCACGTCCTGGGTCACCATTGCAACTCTCTGCCGTAGTTCGGTCAGGCCGATATCCCACGTGGGACTATCTCCGACGAGTACTGCTCCATCCTGGGGTTCGTAGAGCCGCGTGATGAGACGAGCGATCGTCGATTTGCCTGATCCTGTACGGCCAAGCAGCCCGACGACTCTCCCCGGAGCGATGTCGAACGAGACGTCGTTCAGTACGGTCTCGTCGCCGGCTTCGTCGTCATAGGAGAATGTGACGCCATCGAATCGGACGCGTAGCGGACCATTTGTGAGATGGAGGTCCAGACGCTGTGTGATCGCCGACTCGCGAGCGAAGAGCGCCTCGACTCGATCGATCGATGCCCCGGCCTTCTGAAGATCGATGAGCTGTTCTCTGATCTGCTCGATGGGGCGATGCGCCATCTCGACATACTGGAACACGAGATACACCGATCCGAGGGTCAGGGTCTCGATGCCGTATAGCCAAGCCCCCATGACGAAGACCACGGCAAGCGAGAAGAAGTACAGAGCCATAGAGGCACTCCACATCATCGCCCATCCCGTCCAACCACGAACGATCTGGGGCAGCCATTTGTGCTGGATCGCATCGAACTTCGCCAGCATGAATCCGGTTGCGCCGTTGGCTTCGATGTCCTCTGTTCCATCGATCTGTTCACCAATGAACCCATACATCTCTGCACTCGTCGCACGAATCTCCTTGTGCCAGGGCACGGTTACTCCGTGCAGCCTGAACAATCCGGCAAATGTCGTGGCTGTGAGCACGGTGATCGCGAGTCCAACGACCCATGACTCCATCCAGATGAGCACAAGGATTCCGACGAGCAGGACACCGTTGCCAACGACTTTGATCATCATTGATGAGAAGAAGTTCGAGAGCGCAGTGACGTCGCCGTCGATCCGCTCGATGAGTTCTCCGGGACTGGTGCTCTTGTGGAACCCCATGTCGAGGTGCATCACATGGTCCGTCAGGTCGGCCCTCAGTTGGTTGGTTGCTGACCATCCGATCTGCTCAGCGATGTAGGTCGCCCAAACTGCAAGCAGCTGATGGATCACGGCAATGACCATGAACGCAACTGCGATCGGCACGAGCTTCGATGTCGGCTCACCACTTGTGGCGCCATCAATGAAGCGCTTGATCAACTGTGGGTTGACAAGTTGAAGCGCGATCGTGATCAACAGGATGACGCTGAGCAGCACCGCCTTAGGGCGATGTGGCCGGAGGTATCCGGTGAAGAGTCTGAAGTATGCACGTACTGGGATCATCTGTTGTCCTTGAAGGATGGAGGTCGAAACAGGGGTTACGAAACGGCGCAGCCGTCACCTGAAGCGGATCTCGAGAGCGGGGAGGAAGCTGTGGTTACAGCATTCTCGGGCGCGCGGGAGCCGGTGATGATGGATTTGGCGAAAGCATCCTGTTCATCGACCCTCCTCGATCGCTAGCCCGGTCCCCAAGGACCAGATGCCGCCATGCTCGCGGAGCATCACCGAATTGTCAAGCGTCGGGAGAAGGAAGAATCAAGAATCAAGAATCAAGAATCAAGAATTGAGTCAATGGTCTTGATTCTTGGCTCTTGGCTCTCACAAGACATGTACCACGAGGAGGCTTCCGAGCATGGCGATCGAATTGGTGCCGATGTGTGCAAGTACCGAGGCGTACGTGCTGTTTGCATAGAGACGGATCCAGAGGAAGCCGAGTCCGGCGATGAACGTGCCGGCGATTGCTCCAACCATCGCGATACCGAGGCCGATGACGCCGGAGAACAGGTCGCCCCCAGGATTGGTATTGAGTGTCTCGATCGTCGGCAGGATGTGCCACAGACCAAAGAGCACCGACGTCATCAGGGCAGCGGTGAGGGGCGACCTCCGACGGATGAGCATTCCGAAAACGATTCCTCTGAAGAGCACTTCCTCGTACAGGGCCGTCGCCAAGGGAATCCGGACGAACGCTTGAAACAGCACCCATGAAACAGAGTTGTCGATGATCCGGTCATCCTTGAAGAGTTCGCGTGTCGCAGGTATCGCGATTCCAACGACGACACCTGCAGCGATCACCGCAATAACCACGCCACCTACGGCGAGCCCGCGTTTGATCCGATCCGTTCGAAGGCCCATCGTGGTCCAGGTTGTCCCTGCCCTGCGGGCAATAAGGACTGCGATGCCGAGAATCCCAAGGTTGAACGGGATGTGCCAAATGTCGTCAAGAACCTCGTTGGCGATGATGTTCGCGTACCCCGCAAGGGCAAGGATGGCAACGAGGTGGAACAGGTGCGTCTTGTGGGGCCGTGGCGGCTTCGCAAGCCACTGGGAGGGACGCCACATGTTGTCCCATTCCTCAAGCGACCACGACCATGCCTGTTGGTGTCCGGTAGCTCTGAGGTCTTTTGGCATCACGTCAGAATACAGACCTCAGACCAAGGTTCACAGACCGTGGCCTGAAGCCGTCAGCATTTCGTCTTGGCTCTTGGCTCTTGGCTCCCTATTCTTCGTTCATGCCGATTTTGCATGCGTTCAAGCAGAAGGTTCTCGATCTCGGGAGGGGCGAGGCCAAAACAAAGGCTCGTCCTCTCACAATCGATGACGAGACGCTCGACCGATCCGCGGCAGGGCTGGATCGAAGGGACTCGGAACGAGCAGTGCTGTTCTGGTTGCTTTCCGACAGGGCATTGTTCTACGTGGTTGGCAACGATCCACACGACCGCACGTACCGGATTCCGTACGAGGCCTTGAGTGAGCTCAGCCTTGACTACGACGAGAACGAGGAGTTTCTCCCGTGGTACATACGAATGTCGATCGCCGCACAAGGTGCCGGGGCGATCACTCGCCTTGAGCCCGGAACGATACCTGGTCAGCCGCTTGGCGTACTTCCACCCGTGCCGGTTGAGGGCGAGGAGAGGGCTCGTCTTGCCCGCGGTGAGATCGTTCCCTTGGCAGGATTCGGCACCTGCCCCAAGCGATTCCGCAGCGCGCTTGAGCGACGGATGGAACTCGCCCGTGTTCCTCTCTCGATCACCGGATCAGAGGCTGCAGAGCGCAAGAGCCGAGCTGCGCGACGCAAGACGGCAAAGTCAGAGGACGGCTGACGCCTTTGCTGCATCGATGACCTAGCGCAGGTCCGGATGCCCGCTGGTCAGATCACTCCACGGTCTCTATGTCGTGTCCTCCACATGTGCGACAGCGCATGTGTGGGCCCTCGTCGGAATCGGCCTGCATCCTTGTGCCGCACTCCTTGCAGAAGTTGGCGTTTCGATAGTGGGTTGTCCCACACTTCGGGCAGTCAGACCAGTCGGTAGCACCGGCATCGATGCCTTCGTCTTCGGCTTCGTCTTCATCTTCATCTTCATCCTCGTCAACTTCGATGCGAGGTGGAGGGGTGTACGACCAGAAGGTGTCCTCCTCTTCCACCTCTTCGGGAGCAAACGGTGGATCCGGCTCGGTCTCAGGTGCAACTGCCCTGGCGTGTGTGGTTTCGGGCACAGCCCTTCCGTGGCTGTCGAGCGTGAAGAGCCCAATGCCCTGAGTTTCCGCAATGGACAGTGCTCCTGGCGAGAATCCGGACGGGGAGAACAAGAGGAGTTTCTTGCCTGGACCGGCGGCCCTGAGCAACGCGAGGACCGATGATTGCTCAACGGGTCCCTCACTCGAACGAACGCGTATGAACGCCTTTTCGGTGAGCAGCTCAACGGAGCCGTGCGCTGGCTCGGAGATGTCGAGTGGAGGGTCACCGACGTGGTCAAGCCACAGATAGGTCGCCTGATATGCCTGATCCAGTGTGAGCTGGTTGTTGCGGTGAGTCCCCATACAGAACTGCAGCTTACCCCACTACTCAGGCCCGTTCGAAGGCCGTCGAGTGGTGCCAGTCGGCGAGGAGCGTACGCAGAGCCGCCACGAATGCGAGGGGTTGGTCAAGAGTCAGATGGTGGTGAGCTTCTGGTATCTCGACGACCGGCGAGACATGTCCCATCAGCTGATACATGTAGGCAGCAGTATCGGGCGGGACGACGACAGATTTCTCGCCGGTGAACAAGGCAACGCGGCAGCCGACAGTTGCCAATTGGTCGCGAAGCGCGACGAGGGTTCCGTCGAAGATGTCCGGGTCGAACTTCCATGTCCAACCGTTGGGCGTCTCGCGCACGGACATACAAGCGATGTAGTTGATGATGTAGTCGTTCTCACATGGTTGACGCGGCACGAGAGCGAAGTGGCCGACGGCCTGCTCCTTGGTTGCATACACGCCTGGTGTCTTGAAGGCATGGCCGGACCGGCCTTCCTCTGACTCGGGAGAGGGCTGTCTCACCGGCGCATCGACGATCACGGCACCGGCAAGTTTGTCGCCGAACGTCGCTGCTGTTTGGATCGTCACCATTCCACCGAGACTATGTCCAACGACGACGGGCGGCCCCGGAAATTTCGCGTCTTCAATTACCGCCATGACCTCCTTGGCCCACGTGTCATGGTTGTACTCATCGCGGCGCCCAGAATCACCCATCCCGGAAAGGTGGATCGCAATCGCGTGCCACTCGCTGGTGAAGAGCGGAGCTATGAACGACCACCAATGGGCGTGGGCAGCTCCCCCGTGCACGAACACGAGTCCAGGCTTGTACGTGTCGCCCCACGACAAGTAGCGGATTACTGTGCCATCGACCATGACGTCATGCTCTTGTGGTTCAGTCGCGATCGCGGTTTCGAACCATGCCGGTATCGACTCTGGTTCACTCACCGGTTCGAACCTCTTCCGAGAGGAGGAACCATCGGAGGTCCTCGAAGGATGCAGTCGCCTCGACGGGTGGTTGTGCAGGTCCTGTGGTTGGGTCGATCGACTCGAACAGGGTGCGAGCTTCTTCGAGATATCGCTCGAGTTCCGTATCTGGTGCGTGTGCAGGCTGTGCGTCGTAGTCGAGTGCGCCATCTGTGTAGGTGATGTCGAACAGCGAGAACGGTGCGTCGCCCCTGCCATCAACGTGAACCCATTCCGCGGTCTCGGCGTCGAACCGGTACCAGGGCAAGAGCTTCCACCCGTGGGTCGCGACCAGGTTCACTGCCTCGGTGATGAACTCGAACACGGCATCTGAGATGAAGTAGTTGAAGTTGACCCTGATCCATCCGGGCTTGATGCCTTCACATCCGAGTGCGACCTCGTTGCTGATCTCTGCGGAATGCGCATCATCGATTCCCAGGAGCGCGTGGCCATAGGGCCCTGCGCAGGAACAGCCGCCTCTCGATTGGATGCCAAAGAGGTCGTTCAGCACGGCGACGACGAAGTTGTGGTGGAGATACTGGCCGCCGTGCTTGACGACGAACGACACGATCGATAGCCGATCAGCGTCCGGGTTGCCAAGGATTTCAAGCGCCGGATTGCTCGACCACGATGCAATCGCTCTCTCTATGAGGCCCTCTTCGAGGTTCCGTATCCGCTTCGACCCGACGGCTTCCTTGAGCTGGAATACGAGGCCAGCACGAATCGATCCAACGATCGATGGCGTGCCCCCTTCCTCCCTGTGTTCGACATCGGCCAGGTATTCGTGGGTTTCGAGCCTGACAAACGAGACGGTGCCACCACCGGGGACCGCTGGAACAGCGTTCTTGAAGAGGTCCTTGCGGGCAACCAGCAGTCCTGGCGTTCCGGGACCGCCAATGAGCTTGTGTACCGAGATGAAGACGGCGTCTTTGTAAGCATCCGGGTTCTCTGACGGCTGCACATCCATCGAGACGTAGGGAGCGGCTGCGGCGAAGTCCCAGAACGAGAGTGCGCCGTATCGGTGCAGCAGTGCTGCAATGCCACGCGTATCTGAGAGGATTCCGGTGACGTTCGACGCGGCGGAGAACGAGCCGATCTTCAGCGGTCGGTGTTGATATCGCTCCAATTCGCTTTCGAGCTGGGCCTGGTCGATGTGGCCATCGGCGTCCTCACCGATCTTGATTACGTCTGCGATTGACTCGCGCCATGGAAGTTCGTTGGAGTGGTGTTCGAACGGGCCGATGAACACGACGGGGCGTTGTTCAGCGGGAATAGCATCAGTGAGGTGATACTGCTTCTCAAGAGTGTCTGGCACGGACAGCCCCAGGACGCGGATCATCCGATCGATGGCTCCGGTACAGCCGCTGCCGACGAAGATCACGGCGTATTCATCTGAGGTGTTGAGGCAGCGGCCGATGATCTCTCTGGCGTCTTCACGGAACCTCGAGGTCTGGAGTCCAGTGCCCGACGCCTCCGTGTGCGTATTCGCATAGAGCGGAAGTACGACCTCGCGGATGTAGTCCTCGATGAAGCTGAGCGATCGACCTGATGCCGTGTAGTCGGCGTAGGTAACTCGGCGTGGCCCAAAGGGTCCTGGCACGACATTGTCTGCCCCGATGACAGATGCCCTTACGGTCTCGATGATGTCCATGATGGACAGGCTACAGGTCACCAGCCTCAGGTCACAGGAAGAAGGGCCCTTGACCACGATCGGTTCAGTGGGATGCAACGAAGATTCCCTCCCCGTAGAGCGACGATTGCGCGATAATTGCGCACCCGACTCGAGGAGTAGCTTGTGAAGAGCAAAGGCACAGCGACATGGAATGGCGATCTGTTCAGCGGATCAGGAACCACATCTCTCGACTCGGGAGCGGCAGGACCGCTGCCAGTGAGTTGGGCGAGCCGCACTGAGGCTGCGAAGGGAAAGACAAGCCCAGAGGAACTGATCGCAGCGGCCCACGCAGCGTGCTACTCGATGGCTTTCAGCAACGTCCTTGCCGAGGCTGGTCACATTGCGACACAGCTTGATACGTCCGGAGTTGCGACGTTCGCAAAGACCGATGCCGGAATGCGCATCACAACGATGGCACTGTCGGTTGTCGGCCAGGTACCGGGAATCTCCGCCGAGAGCTTTGCGGAACTTGCTGAAGACGCAAAGAATGGCTGCCCAGTCAGCAATGCCTTGGTTGGCAACGTCGAGATCACGCTCCAAGCTGAACTGAGCTGATCTGAGAAGGTTGCTTTGGGTCGTCGCAGGGGCGAGGAATGAGGCTCAGCGGCTCGCCAGCACGTAGATGGATGCTTGGAGATCGCCTTTGGCTGTGTTCACGACCGAGACGGTGCGCCGATAGCCCGATCCTTCGAACGCATCGAGTCTCTCCCAGTGGTCCGGAAGATCGCGCGACTCGATGAGCTGGACTCTGACAGGTGGTCCTGCAGCTTCGAGGACTATGCCGGGATAGCCGAGTTCGGAGCCCCAACCCTCCTCGAGTAGGTGACCGCGAACCGTTCCGGCGAGCGTTGTTCTGTTCGAGACGGGCGAAGCACCAGCAACTCCTGGATGACCTAGCGGTTGTTGTCAGGCCATCCAAGAGTTGCGAACTCAGTTGCTATCGAACATGGCCTACAGCTTGCCAACGACGTGGGCGAGTACCTGGGACATCTGGTCGTGGGGGCTGAACTCGACCATCCTGACCGCTTCCTCGACGACAACGGTGTGACCGGCAGGCCAGTAGTAGATCTCGTGTGTGCCTACGACCTCTTCCGCGCCGTCCTCGTAGTTCACGCGGATGCTGCCTTCGATGACATATCCCCAGTGCGGGCACTGGCAGTGGTCCCGCTCCAGACCCTCAAGCAGAGGGCAGAAGTCGAGACCGGTGGGGTACTCCATGTATGCGCTGGTCATTCCGCCCCAATCCTGTCCGCGGATCATCTCTCCGAGGGCCTCGTGGGCGATTGGGAGGTCTTTGACGTTGCTCTTCATCGTGCTGTCTCCTTCTTGTGGCTCTACAGGTGCCGTTGCGCCGGCAACCCGTACTGCAAGTTGCAGTAAACTATATACTGCAACATGCAGGAAAGTCAAGAACGAATGATCGGAGAAGAAGCGGGCTCATATGCGGTCCTCAGACTGACGACGGATCACACGCCATGTGCACTCCCATGTGCTTGCTGTGGCTTCGCCCATCTATGGCCCCCGTTGATCGACACATCTGAACGGATCAGAGTGGCTTGACCATCCGCTGGGCGCGAGTACTGGGAATGAAGAGGATCGCAGGGGATGTGGCTTCGACGTCCATCCCACGGTGTTCATAGAGCCGGCGGGCGCCGGCATTGTTCAGTGCAACGTCGAGAACAATACGACGACACCCTCCGGCTCGGGCCAGCTCCTCGGAGTGATCGAGGAGCATCGTGCCGATGCCCGAACCGCGGTGCTGATCGTCCACCGCAATGGCTTCGAGGTAGTAGTCGCCGTCGGGGACTGTCTTGATGAATCTCTTCAGGCCCCGTCCAAGCATCGAGAAGGCGCCCATCCGAATCATGCGAAACCCAGCGGCACTACGGAGAGGTTGATCCGATGACTGTGCGTGTTGCTGTGACGTGTATCCCGACACCATTCCTGCAACCCGACCTGACGTCTCCGCGAACATGACAGTTTCGTAGGACAGGTCGTGACCAGGGCTCAAGAATGCTTCGCCGATGATCCGGTCGTACTCTCTGCCCAGCAGTGCTCGAAATGCTCCGTCGGCTGCTACGTCGAGATACCGGGAAAACAGCAAACCTTCGTCGATTGACGGGTCGGCAGGCCGAAGCGTGGTGGATCCAGAAGTCACGGAACAATCGTACCCCGAGCCGGACACAGCAATGCACATCGGTCGCTTGATGACGTGCTGGGTAGGCTTCGGCTATGACGCAGGTTCAGTACGTATGGCGTGGCGATTTCACCAACGACGAAGCCAATCTGTTGCATGCTGATGCATTCGAGCATCGCTTGTTCGTCGATGATTGGCAGCGCCTTGTCGCAGAGCACAGCCTTGGTTGGGTAACCGCCCGAGACGGCGATTTCCTCGTCGGATTCGTGAATGTCATTTGGGATGGTCTTGTTCATGCCTGGATTCAGGATGAGATGGTTTCCTCCAAATCTCGGCGCCAGGGAATCGGTGTTCGACTCATAGAGGTGGCCACCGATCACGCCAAGCAGGCGGGGTGTGAGTGGCTGCACGTGGACTTCGACGATCACCTTCGACAGTTCTACTTCGATGCCGCCGGATTCACGCCAACGAACGGAGGCCTCATCGATCTCACTGAACTGGCCTGAGGATTGAGTTGATCGGGACCGACCGGTTGGCGCCGTACGAACGCGGTTTCTTGAACGAAGCCTCGAATCTCAACCAGTCTCAGTGGGCAACCGCGGCGCGCGGGATATGCTCACGAGATGGTTGAAGCAGTCGGCTATCTCGGGTCAGCGTTGGTTGTCGTGTCGTTGTTGATGACGCGTATCCTTCGGCTACGTGTCATTGGCCTCATGGGCTCAACGACGTTCCTGATCTATGGACTGCTCATCGGGTCGGTTCCGATCATTATTACGAACGCCGTGATCATGGTCATCAACATCACATTCCTGTGGCAGGCGACCCGTATCAATGAATGGTTCTACCTCCTCGAGATCCAACCCGAGTCACTGTATCTCAAGGAGTTCCTCAGATTCCATCAAGAGGACATCCATAAGTACCAACCCGAATGGGATGGTGAGGTCGCCGAATCGGATCTGACGGTTCTGATACTCCGAGATATGCAGCCCGCGATGGCGGTTGTTGGAACGGTTGGATCCGATGCAATGGACCTCAGACTTGACTATGCGATTCCTCGCTTCAACGACTATCGGATGGGCCGGTTCCTCTACGATGCCAACGCGAGCTTCTTTGTGGAGAGGAACATCACCACGATCACGGCATCCGTTCACACGAAACAGCACGCCCGCTATCTGGAGAAGATGGGGTTCATCGAGACCGAGCCCGGACACTTCGAGCGGTCCCTTGTTGAGAAGTCCTCACGGAATTGAAGTGACGGCATCGCGCGCCAACATGCGG
>Ga0209013_10003381_pt1 | contig 14165 bp, 14 predicted proteins | sample Cruoilmetagenom2_FD_187291 | JGI IMG/M metagenome (GOLD analysis project Ga0209013, IMG submission 187291) | Oil polluted marine microbial communities from Coal Oil Point, Santa Barbara, California, USA - Sample 2 (SPAdes) (version 2) | ecosystem: Environmental > Aquatic > Marine > Oil seeps ... | reverse complement strand
AATGAATTCCTATTCTTATTTGAAGAGTGCCGATCCTATACGGACAAGAGTGGAACCGCAGCGTATTGCCAACTCATAATCACTACTCATCCCCATCGAACAGATAGTCGCTCCATCCTTTTGCAGCGATGTAAATATCTTGTGCGTCTCTTCAAAACTTTTCTTGATGGTGGATTGATCCTCAGTATGGGCACCGATACTCATGACGCCCTTCATCGTGATATTTGGGCATCGCTCTATAATCTCCTGATAGGTATCAATCGCCCCTTCAGGGGTAACACCGGACTTGCTCTCCTCTTTGGCGCTGTTGATCTGTAGGAGACAATTCATATGGCTCTCTTTTCTCTCCAGGTGTTCGTTGATCGTCAATGCCAGATCAAGAGAGTCGATCGATTGCATCAGGGATGGTTGGATATCGATCAGTTTGTTGATCTTGTTTTTTTGCAGCGTTCCAATAAAGTGCCACTCCAGAGGCAGCTCTTCGAGAAGCCTGGAGCGCTCTTCCAGCTGCTGTACCTGGTTTTCACCAAAGGCACGCTGTCCAAGAGCATAGAGTGTCCTAATATTCTCAATATCAGTATACTTTCCTACGGTAACCAGCTTCACAATATGATGTTCGCTCACGGCGATACGCGCCTGCTCGATCTTCCAGATCACTTCATCCAGATTTCCTCTGAGTTGTTCTTTGTCTATCATCACTATCCTCCTATCAGTCTGTTAATATCATTATAGAGTCCCAGGAACATTAATCCCAGAAGAAGTGCCCACCCCCCGACTGTCAGTCGATAGAGTACTGCTTCACTGGGTGCTTTACCCCTAATCATTTCGTAGAGGTTAAACATAATATGTCCGCCATCGAGTGCCGGGATCGGCAAAAGATTCAGAACGCCGAGATTGACAGAGATCAGCGCAGTAAAAAAGAATAAAGCAACGATACCCGCCGAACTGGCCTGTGCTGTGACATCGACAATGGTAATAATTCCGCCGAGTTTATCAGTGCCGACGGCTCCGGTGATGAGCTTCTGTACACTTTTAAAGATCAAAACACTGGCTTTTTTCGTCTCATCCCAAGCATACTCAAACCCATCGTTCAAACCATAGGTGACAGTTGTCTGCTCCCCCAGGGGTGAGATTCCAATGATTTTGCGTTGAATGGGTTCTTCAAAGATATTTTTGTCTTCGATCACTTTGGGAGTCACCTCCAAGTCGATTCGTTCATTCTTGCGTTGGATAAGTACATGAATTGTCGTAGCAGTGCTGCCATTGATCAGTTTTCCGATATCTTCCCAGTACGCTACAGGGGTGAGATTGATCGCAAGGATCCTGTCTCCCTTTTGCAACCCTGCCTGAAGTGCAGGCGTATTCTCCCCTACAATTCCAACAGAAGGAAGCATCTTTGGCACCCCGATGGTCGCAATGGCTAAATAGAGAAAAAAGGCAAGTAAAAAATTGGCAAAGGGGCCGGCCAAAAGAATAATGATCCTCTGCCACGGCCTTTTAGTAGTGTAGGAGTCATCATCATAGCTGATTTTGGTTGGGTCACTGTCATCCTGGCCTTTCATTTTGACATAGCCGCCCAAAGGGATAGCAGATAGACTCCATTCAGTCTTTCCGATTATTTTTGTGAAGAGTTTTTTGCCAAATCCGATACTGAAGACATCGACCTGTACGCCAAAAAAGCGTGCAGCAGCAAAGTGTCCCAATTCATGAAAAAAGATAAGAAATGATAAGACTAAAAGTGAAATGAGTATACCCATTATTTCCTCTTTTGTGTAGTTTCATCGAATTATAGCGTAGTTTGCAATACTTGACCTGACTCAAAATAGATTGAATTTAATTATGGTATTATAACCTATCGGTATTATTAAATTCTAGAATTAGGAGGAAAAATGGAAAAGTCCAATCAGACTACGGAAGATGTCAGTGAGAAGAATGTTGCAGAGCAGGACAGTGTTGTGGAAGGCAGAGAAGAGGATAGTGTCGCTAAACAGGATACTGTTGAAGAGCAGGATACTGCTTCAGAAGTAGATCGTGAAGAGGAGAGTAGTGTTGAGCTTGAAAGTCAATCTCCGGAATCTTCCATGAAAAACGCAGATCAACTTATCAATGAAGCACGTGATATGGTTAGCCAGTCTGATTCCGAAGTAAAGGATTGCATGGAGATCCTCGATGAGGACATCGATGCATTTGAAGAGGCAAAATCGGCATTGACTGAAGGAAATTTGCGCAAGAATGAAGCATTGCTTGCAGAGGTGGGTTTTGAGCCTGAAGAGATCACTGATCCCGGTGAAGAGGGTGTGAAATTTGGCTCCGAAGAGCAGATCAAGCCGATGCAGGTCAGGAATCTCTCTTCTGGAAAATTCGGTGCTTTCATATTGGCTCTTATCGCCGGCCTTGCAGTGATAGCCGGCTGGATTTTTTTCGCTGCAAAGAATCTAGGAATAACACCCTATCTCGACAGGATGCCTTCGCAAGAGATCCAAAACAAACTTTTAGCCTGGATCGGCGGAGGGATGACCGGAGGGGAAGGAAACCCTATGGTCGGGATGGTAATTATGGGACTCACCGCCTTGATAGCGATGTGGGCAGTTTACGCGTTGCGAGTATACCTTAGGGAGGCGCATAACCAAAAACTTGCTCAACAGGTCAATGAAGAGGCTAAATTTTACTGTACCCAAAAAGAGGAGTGCAAAAAAGAGATGGAGAAGGTCAGCGAGCATATTCATAAAGTGATTGGGTCACTTCATACTTATGATGTATTTTTTGATGAGCTCAATGCCAAAATGAGAAGAGTACTGCATCTGGAAGGAAAGCTTCCCTTCAACGAATACCATCTAAAATCCAAAGAGGAGATGAAAGGTGCCACCATCCTCATCAATAGTCTCAATGAACTGATCTCTACTCCAATGGCTGGAGAAAATGGATCACTCTCCGAAGAGGGTAAAAAAGTTTTGGAGCGATCAAATCGGACACTGGAACTTTATAAAGAGAAACTTTATCTGTAAGTGCTAAAATCTCTTCTTTCGAAGGAGGGACTTTAGTCCCGTTTTATGGGACTGCACCTAAAGGTATACACTTCGATAAAGTTCTATCTCCAGAATCTTTTTTTAATTCTTTTGGGCAATGCCCACTTTGAGAAAAAAATCTCTCACATACTCATACCCTGAGTAGAGTGTCAGAGCCACGGCAGTCCAGAGGAGTATTTCTCCTCCCGGCCACTCCATCAGTAAAAATCCAATAGCAATCATCTGAACGACTGTTTTGACTTTTCCCATCCACGATGCAGAGATATCGATACCCTGATCGACGGCAGAGACTCTCAATCCCGTAACAAAGAGTTCACGAGTCAGGATGAGAAAGATCGCCCAGGATGAAGCACGATCAAGCATCATCAATCCCAGAAATCCGGCAAGTGTCAGCATCTTATCCGCCAAAGGATCGAGGATCTTGCCCAAGGTTGTGATCTGGTCGAAAGTCCTGGCGATATAGCCGTCAAAAAAATCTGTCGCACTGGCAAGTATGAAGATAAAAGCGGCAAAATAATCCAGCCAGGAGTAGTGAATCCCATGAAGGAGAGAACTATCACGGTTGACAAGGAGAAAGAACATCACAGGAGCCAGCATCAGACGAATAAAGGCAAGGATATTGGGGATATTGAACATTTGGGATTGGGAGAGTGGTGGCAAGGTTGTCCTTTGTTTTTGTGTCCCATAATCCGTCATCCTGAACTCGTTTCAGGTTCTTGTGCATTCGCCGGCAATATGATAAGATCCTGAAATGAGTTCAGGATGACGGATATAGGCAGGCTTAGGAAAATGAACTTTGGAGGTGTAGCTGGAACTATCTAAAAGTTGTTCCGCCATCTACCACAAGTGTCTGTCCTGTGATCCAGCTCGCTTCATCGGTGCAGAGGAAGTAGACTGACCCGGCAATATCTTCAGGAGTACCCATACGATTGACTGCTGATCGTTTGATCGTTTCAGCTTTGACCTCTTCATAGTTGGTAAAAGCTTTGAGTGCGTCGGTATCGATAGGACCGCCGGAGACAGCATTGACTCGGATACCCATTTCACCCAGCTCGACAGCTGCATAGCGGCTCATCGCTTCGACAGCTGCCTTGTTGGAGCCATGGCCGGCATAGTTATCGATATAAATGAGATTGCCTGTACTTGACATAGTGACGATCGACCCGCCGCCGACTTTTTGCATCCTTGTCGCTGCCTCTTGTGATCCGCGCACAAAAGCTCCTACAGTTGCCGTATAGATATTTTGTAAGCCTTTTGCCGGTCTAAGCTTCATAAATTTACCATATCCGCCAATAACTGGACGACCATAGATCATCGCATTTGAGACGAAAAAATCTACTCTATCGAAGTCTTTATCTATCTCTAAAAAGAGTGGCTTGAATTCATCAAGTTCCAGGATATTAAGAGCGTAAGCTTTGGCTTTGACACCATACTTTTCAGTAAGTTTGGCTGCTATCTCGTGGGCAGCTTCTTTGTTGGAGTTGTAAGTAAATGCGACATCCACACCCTCGCTGGCAAACTTTTCTGCTATCGCTTTGCCGATTCCCTTGGTCGCTCCAGTGACGACAACAGTTTTTCCTCTCATCTCTGACATATTACGCTCCTACAATTTTATAATTTTTCATACTCTCTTCGATCTTTTTCATATTTACACTGCTTGGCGCAACGAGAGGAAGTCTATATTCGAGAGTTTCGATCAGTCCTGCAATATACATAGCTGCTTTGATAGGGATAGGATTGCTTTCACAAAACATCACCTTATTAATGGGGTAAAGTTCATCGTTGATCGCTTTGGAACTGTTGAAATCTCCCTTTAGCGCTGCGTGAACCAATTCACTTTTCATATCCGGCAGCAGGTTAGCTGTGACAGAGGTAATACCTCTGCCACCATTGGCAAGGATGGGATAATCGATAGCATCATCACCACTGAAGACATGGAGGTCCGGTCGTCTGGAGAGCAGTTCAACAGTACGCTCGATCGATCCGGTAGCCTCTTTGATCCCAAAGATATTGGATACATCGTCAAAGAGCCTGCAAACGGTATCAGGCAGAATGTCGACACCCGTTCTTCCCGGTACATTATAGAGCATAAAAGGTATCTCAACAGCAGACGCAATCGCTTTGTAATGCTGATAGAGACCCTCTTGGCTTGGTTTATTGTAGTAAGGACTGACAGAGAAGATTGCATCGACACCGCAAGACTCAGCATGTTTGGCGATATCGATCGCTTCGTGAGTAGCATTGCTTCCTGCTCCGGCAAGGACTTTGGTCGTAGAATTTTTGCAAATCTCCACTGCAATCTCAATGCATCTCTTGTGCTCATCGTGGCTGAGCGTAGCACTTTCTCCTGTTGTGCCCACAGGGCAGACAGCATCGATACCATTGTCAATCTGACGCTGGATCAGTCTGGCAAAAGTTGCCTCGTCAAGTGTATCATTTCTAAAGGGCGTGATCAGCGCGGTCGTTGCGCCTGTAATCAAATTATTCATCTCTTCTTCCTATTTTGTTTCAGTGTTGGATTTGTTATCATTTTTATCATCAGCTTTTTTGAGGATCACGGTGGTAGAGTGATCGTTGTCAAAATATTTTTTTGCAACCCTGCTGATTTCTTTGACTGTAAGTTTATCCAATTTCTCTTCATATTCAAGTAAAGGCTTGATGTTTCCTTTGGAGAGATATTCTCCAAAGAGTGAAGCGACACTGCTGGAACTCTCAAGAGAATAGATAAAATCCGCCTTGGCAGTAATCTTGAGTTTATCCAATTCCTCCTGGGTTACATCGCCATCTTTGAGTCTTTCCAGTTCGATGAGGATCTCTTTCTCTGCTGTTTCTGCTTTGACACCTGGATTACAGAGCGCCATGATCAAAAAGACACCCGGATCTTTGAGCTGCATATTGTAGGCTGTGACCATATTCACAAGGTGTTTGTCGTTGACAAGATTTTTCTCCAGACGGCTGCTTTTTCCTGCGCTGAGAAGCTCACTGATAGCTGAAAGTGCCACTTGATCATCATCCTCAAAATTGGGAATGGCATAGGTGATCGCCAGCGTATCGACTTTGTTATTATCTTTTTGAAGAATAGCGCGTTTGACACCGTCGTTTTTAGGTTCGACTGCGGTGACCTTCGGAACCTCATGTTTGTTTGGAATGGAAGCGAAATATTTCTCTGCTTTGGCGTAGACCACTTCCGGCTTGATGTCACCTGATACGATCAGGATAGCATTTTCCGGCTGATAGTAACGGTGGTAAAAGTCTCTGATATCATCGATACTCCAGGATTGGATATCCTGCATAAAACCGATCGGAAGCCAGTGATAGGGATGATAGACATACTGCATATTGAAAATTCGAAAATAAAGATAGCCCAGAGGATTGTTGTCTGTTCTCCATCGCCTCTCTTCTGCGACGACATCACGTTCTTTTTGGAACTCTTCGTCTTTAAGTGAAAGATTGTGCATCAATTCGCTGAAGAGCTCCAGTGTCATTCCCAGGTTTTTGCTCGCAGTCTTGATATAGTAGTGTGTCATATCGAAACCGGTGCTGGCATTGTTGACACCACCGTGTCTCTTGACGATTTTGTCAAATTCACCTGACTTATATTTTTTGGTCTCTTTGAAACTCATATGTTCAAGCATATGGGCGATCCCGCTTTTTCCCATGATCTCGTTTCGGCTGCCTACTTTGTAGTAGATGTCTGTCGTGATAACCCCAGAATCATTATCCATGGGGATCACCACCACTTCCATCTTGTTGCCCAGTGTTTTGGTAAAATATTTTGGCAAAGAATTGGCCATTGTTACTCCTGTTGTAATACATAGTGCAAGCACTGCTTTAGTGAATAGTGAATAGTGAATAGTGAATAGTTTTGGTTGTAAATTTCTATGAAATTTCTTTTGATTTATCATCATAATATAGTTCCTTTAAAATTATTCATTCTTCCAGTCCGCTCCTATAGCTTCTGATATATGACTGTACCCATCTTCTCTCAAAAGCCTCACCAGGCCTTCATTGATCTCTTTGATAAGTGCAGGCCCTTTATAGATAAGCATACTATAAATTTGAATCAGCGAAGCGCCTGCCTTGATGCGCCGATATGCCTCTTCGGCTGAGTCGATTCCTCCAACACTAATGAGTAGAGTTTTACCATAAAGCGCTTTACCCAAAGCTCTGAATAGCTGATAACTCTTCTCTGTAAGCAGTGCGCCGCTGATACCGCCAAAATCTTTAGCGTGTGTGGTCAGAGAGTAATCGATCGTTGTATTGGTAGCGATAATACCGCTGGCACCGGCATCGATCGCCACCTCACAAATAGCAATGGCATCTTCCGGGCTCATATCCGGGGCAATCTTAAGAAGGATTGGTTTATCCGTGATCTTCCCTGCCATCTCAAAAAGAGCAGTGATAAAAGATTCATTCTGCAAATCTCTCAGTCCCGGCGTATTGGGAGAAGAGATATTGATGACAATATAGCTGCCATAATCCTTGAACACCTTGATCAGTGTCTCATAGTCACCCAAAGCTTCACTCTCGGGAGTCACTTTATTTTTACCGATATTGATACCGATGGGGTAGTCAAAAAAATAGAGCTTTTTCAGACGCTGAAGCATATAGTGGCTTCCTTTGTTGTTGAAACCCATCGCATTTTGGATCGATTGGTCTTCAATGAGACGAAAGAGCCTGGGCTTCTCATTTCCATCCTGCGGTTTAGGTGTCACGGTACCGATCTCGGTAAACCCAAAGCCCAGAGCAGGCAGTGGCAGGATATACTGTCCATTTTTGTCAAATCCTGCGCCCAACCCTACCGGATTTTGGAAGGTAACTCCCCAAAATTTTTGGGCAAGTATCGGATGTGAAATAAAATTTTCATCCTTGAAGTGTCGCATCAGAGGCGTACAGTGCGCAAGACTTCTCAGTCCGATACCTGCCAAAGTATGTGCTGTCTCAGGATCAAATTTGAAGAGTATTTTTTTGATATTTTCGTAAGATAATAGTGACAAGGAGTGCTCCCGAAATAAAGTAGAGTATTATAGCAAAAAAAGTTTAGGAGCATGGGCTTTATGCCCAATTTATGAAATTGATCTCAATAAGATAAATATATCTCCCCACGACCAATTAAAAGAAGTAATGCAAAGAAATACTTGGCCCATGTATATCGTCAAGGGTACAACTGCTTGAAGTAAAAAGGTAACGATAATCTATGCTCAGATCAACTCGGTCGCTGAGGTAAAGCATAAAACCGACATTGCCTCCATAAGCATATCCATAGTCCTTGAATTCAACGATAGTATCATCTTCAAGTTTTTTGTCACCATAATAACCGATCCATCCACCGGATAGACCCAAATAGATACGCCCTTTGTTATCCATCATTCCTGCAAGAATCGTTCTATCTGCCTCTATTAAAAAAGCCTGATAGGTATCAAAATTGTTCTCATAGGTAAACATCGTTCTCCAGACATTGGTTTGCATCCCTGCACGCACGCCAAGGAGGCCTTGCCATTCATATGAGTCAAGATAGATATCCTCAGTACCATATACTTGAACCAAATTGAGATAACTCCCTGTGATACCGGCAAAGGCATACTGCTCTGCGTCGCCAATTGCAATTTCATTGGCATACATTTGTGTAGAGGCAGATTCGGCAGAGAGCTGTATGGAAAGAAAACCATACAGGGATACAAGTATTAAAAGATATTTTTTCATTAAGACGCTCCTAAAAAGTAAAGTGATTGTATCATATTTTTTCCCAGACAGTGCCATCGGCACCATCCATAATAGCGATACCCATAGCACTCAGCTGATCCCTGATAGTATCAGAAGCAGCAAAATCTTTGGCTTTTTTTGCCTCCAGGCGTGCTGCAATAAGTGCTTCTATTTCCGATTTTAGTTCCGGTTCAATGCCGATCTGGAAATAAGAAAAAGGGTCTTTAGCTCCAAAACCCAGGAGTTCATCGATCAAGTTGATGTTGGCAAGCGTCTCTCTTTTGAGAGCTTTATCCTTGGGGTTAACATCAAGTTTCTCATTGGTCTGGGCCACCATCTCATCGATAACAGAGAGTGCGATCGAGATATTGAGATCATCAGCCATGGCGTCTAAAAGTGCTGTCTTGAAGACTTTGGACGGGAGGGAGGCCTTGCCGGGGATGATACGCTTTTTGAGACGATAGAGTTTGTCCAGACGCTTTTTAGCTGCGAGAAGATCCTCTTCGTTGAAGTTAAAATCATTGCGATAATGTACTGAGATGAGATAATATCGGAGTATCTCTCCATCATACACTTTAAGTGCATCTTTGAGGAAAAAACTATTGCCCAGAGATTTACTCATCTTTTCTCCGTCAATTTGCACAAAGCCATTATGCATCCAGTATTTTGCCAGCTCATGTCCTGTGGCGCAACGACTCTGCGCCGCTTCATTTTCGTGATGAGGGAAAAGCAGGTCAGCACCGCCGCCGTGAATGTCGATGGAGTATTCATCAGTACCCTGGAAGTGTTTTTCGATCATCGCAGAACATTCGATATGCCAACCGGGCCGCCCTGGACTGAATGGTGTATCGAAGCAGATCTCATCATCCTGCTTGCAAGCTTTCCAGAGAGCAAAATCTTTGGGGTTTTTCTTTTCATCCGTATGTTCAACACGGCTCTGTGTTTCACTATCATCACTGACACGATGTGAAATATCGCCATAATGAGTATCTTTTGTCGTATCGAAGTAGACATCTCCATTGGCGACACGATAGGCAAATCCTTTATCGATAAGTGCCTGTATCATACTTTCAATTGCCTCAAGAGACTCAGTCGCCTTGGGTTCGATGTCACTCCTGAGAACGTGAAGTGCATCCATCTCTGTCAAGTATCGATCGATATAGTAATCCGTGATCTCCTTCATACTTTTACCTGTCTCTTCGACCTTTTTAATGATCTTGTCATCGATATCAGTGAAGTTTTTTGCCAGAGTGACTTTGTACCCCAGCAGACGCAGGGTTCGCGCAAGCAGATCAAAACTCAGAGAGCTTCTCGCATGTCCCAGATGCGCATCATCGTAGACTGTGGGACCGCAGACATAGATGGCGGCTTCACCCTCCCTCAATGGCTCGAAGGGAACTTTAGTTTTTTGTACGCTGTCGTAAATTAGCATCTATATTACCTTTATTTGGTCAATCGGAAGGTCGATCTGTGACTATCTCTCTCCAAGGCCCATCCGGCACATTTGCCTCCTCTATGAATACCCAATCTACCGTAGTAGTGTTAGCATCTAAATTTAAAAAGTCACGAACAGCTGGTGAAATTGCTATACCTGATCCGTTCGTATCGTTATGGTTAAGCGGCTCTTCCCCGCCAAAAACATAATTTATATCGGTACTATAACCATACGGCCCAACATCTTCCCATTGAGCATAAGCAGTTTTTTTGTTGGCTGTGATTTCTACCCATCTATTTTTGCAAATCGACTCATATGGATCATCATTATCGCTTGCCCACGGTATATAGTTATCTGAACCATATTTTCTCTCTCCATCAGCACCAAGGTCATTATAGGGGAGAGCCACATAAAATGAGTTTTCACCCGGTGTGAAAGCTGTGGGATAGTATCCATTCCGGCTATCCGGCACATCGATACCTCCATAATGATTTAGCCAGTTTCCATCCCAAGCACTTGAAGTAATATTGTAGTTGTTGTCATTTCTTCCAATCCAGAATAGTCCGGTTTTAATATCTGTATGCATTATATAGGATTTATTGGGATTTGACCCTGGATTTGAATCTGTACTTGAATTTGAACCTGCACTTGAATTTAAATTTGAAATTGAACCTGAAAATGAAATTAAACCTAGAGATTGATTCTGTGACTCTATTGAACATTCGCAACCAAAACCTACAATACCTTTTGAATGATTAACATCAATATCATTACAGTAACAGTCTGAAAAGTTGCAGGTAGGATTGAAACCTAAATCATCTGAACATAAGAAATCTGAATTATTTTGATCATCTATGATGATTTTGCAGTATTCGTATTCATCCTTTTCACAATCGATCACGGGCTCGGGCTTACAGTCGCAGTACAACAAGCAGGATGTATCTGAACTATTAATATCTGACCAATTTATTGTTGAACAGTAATCTATACAATTAATGTCTGAACAGTTGGTATCTGAAGGATTGCTGTCATTAGCATCTTTCGGGCAAGTGGTATTGAGATCCTCACAACCGCCTAAAAACAACATCAAAAGGACAATCAAAATACTTTTCATTTACTCCGCCTCTTCTCTTGTTTATTGCAATCCGTGATTATACAGTAATTTAACAAAAAACCGACCTTACCTAATTTGATTGGCATCTAAGGAGCAGAGAAATTCATTAATCCTCTTTCACAAACATTTCCCCGGGTTCCCACTCGATATAGACACTGTCTTTAAAATCAAGTCGGGGTGCTTTGATAAAAACTGCTTTGAAATCCCCACCACTAATATTTCTAAAGAAGTGCGCTTCTCCCTCGGCACAGACGAGATAGTCTCCTTTTTTCAGGACAATCAATGCACCATCTACCCACACTTCACATTCACCCTCTACAGCCAAAAAGGACTCCTCTTGCTGAGTGTGTTTGTGACAAGGGTGCGACTCTCCCGATGTGATGACGACAACACCCATATCCACATTGCTTATTCCATCAGTTAAGTATTTTGGTCCATGTGTTCCAAAACGATATTCGTGATCTTTTTCATTGGTTAAGTGCATCTTTTCTCCTGCTTGATATCTTTCTGAACCTATTTTGTGTATATAAATGTATATAATACCAAAATCCAATTTTAAGTTTAAATTCATTTAAAAATGCAGAAACAAGCTAATCCAACTTCTAATAAGTTACAATTCTCTGGGACAAAAATCTAACTAAAAATGAATCAGCTATGTCAAAAATTATACCGATGCTTTCAAAAATATGGCTTAAAGTTCTAAGCCTCTCCTTGTGCATTGACCCCAGGCAAGAAAAGCTCATCAAGACTTATTATTTCATAAAGCAGTAGTATAATTTGATATACTTTTAAAAAGCAAAGGCAACTGCACCTTTGCGTCTTTTAGGATGGAGGGGAATAAAAATGATCCGAAAAATATCTTTTGTACTTGCTGTATTAATGACATTGCTGCTCGTTGCAGAAGCCGAAAGTGCACTCGACCCTTGCCAACTGTTGACAAAGCAAGAGGTGGAAAAAGTACTGAAGAGATCGATGAAGCCGGGGAAATTGAATAAAAGCAATGCCCTCTTCGGTACTTTGAGCTGCACCTATCTCAGTGTCGACCGATTTGAAAATTCTGCAAGTGCGGTGCTGAATATCGGAACAACCTCTTTCATGAAAGAGAATGATGCCGTCTTCGAATCGGCTAAAGAAAAATACGAAAAAGAGAAAAATGCTTATCTGGGGGCACTCAAGCGCCGTAACGAAGCCGATACCTTTGAAGCGATCAAGGGATTGGGTGATGAAGCCTATTGGGGTACCGTCTCCCTGCATATCCTCAAGGGTGACACTTTTCTCAAGATCAAAATATCAGCAAGCGCCGGAATAAGTGCCAAGAGCTCTCAAGAAATGGAAAAGATGGTAAAGAAGAGAAATCTCACCGTCTCCAAGGAGATCGCACAGATCATACTTCAAAAACTGGAACAAGTGAAATAGTGCTGCGAGACAGCTACGAACTCCTCTATGCACTTAAAAAGAGCGGATATCTAAAAACCCATAGAGATCCTCTCTGGTGGCCAAACAGCGGTACCCAAGAGGTCATCTTTGGAGCCATTCTCACACAGCAGACTAAGTGGGAGAGAGTGGAAGAGTCTCTGTCCAATCTCCGTGAAGCAGGACTTGGCAGCCTGGAATCATTGGCAGATACCGATACCCAAATCATCACTACACTGATCAAGCCCAGCGGATTTTACAATACCAAAGCCCAAAGACTCAAAATGCTCTGCAGACATATCCTTGAAGATTTTGGTTCCTTTGAAGTGTTTCAGGAGAAGGTTGGCAGGGAGTGGCTTCTGAGGCAAAAAGGGATAGGAATGGAGAGTGCAGACTCTATTCTCTGCTATGGATGCAAAAAAGAAGTGTTTGTCGTTGACAGCTATACCGGCAGGTTGCTCGAATCCTTAGGCTATCGTTTTGAAAGCTATGAAGAGGTACAGGAGTGGATCGTTGAGGGACTGGAGGAAAATATGGATAAAGTCCACACACTCTACGGGAGAGAATTACCGCGTCATCAACTCTATGCCCGATTCCATGGAAAGATCGTCGAGTTTTCCAAAGAGTCTATGCGTCGGAAACAGGTTGATTTGACTCAACTGCTGCCTTTTTTGGACAATATATAAAAATTGGGTAAATTTGATATTTATATTGTATAATACATCCAAATACTGATTTAGAAAGATATCTTATGAAAAAAGCAAGTTTGTTCTTATTGATTCCACTCTCTATCTTCTGTGCAGATACGCCAAATAGCGTCAGCCCAAATCCTACGACTCCTCCACAGTCATTAGAAGCGGAGGAAGCAGCTCCCTGGTCCAGAGATATGGTGATACAGTCAGTCGAGTCAGTCGAGCAGGCGCGGCAAAAGAGTGCGCTCAAACTCAAAGCTTCTGTAGCCAAAGTGCTTCAGGCAAGAGCGGCACATATGAGTGATGTCAATGCTTCTTCGGATGCAAAGAGAGACTTGATAAAAATAAACGAAGCCTTGTCTATTGCAAAGATTGCAAAATCAGCTGCTTATGTTGAAGTGATCAAGGCAAATGCAACCAGCGAAATAGCCGAAGCGGTAGCTTCGGTCAAAATTGCCAAACAGAAATTTCTTTCAGAGGGTGGAGTAGACAAAAAATCACTCAAGCTGACCAAAGCCAAAGCCTTTGATCAAATAGCTAAAGCAGTGGCTTCTGTCGAAATAGCTAAAGCAAAGGCAAGAGAGCAGATCATCAAAGCAACTGAATCTGTAGAGTTGAGCAAAACCAGGTCGGCAGAAGCACTGGCACATCCCAAAGAAGCTCTCTCTATCACAAAAAATGTTTCAGCTGTCGAGATAGCCAGGGCAGCTTCTGCCGTAGAAGTCGCACGAGCTGTTTCCACTGTCGAGATCACCAAATCTATGGCTGAAATAGAAGCATCA
>Ga0209013_10003380_pt1 | contig 14168 bp, 14 predicted proteins | sample Cruoilmetagenom2_FD_187291 | JGI IMG/M metagenome (GOLD analysis project Ga0209013, IMG submission 187291) | Oil polluted marine microbial communities from Coal Oil Point, Santa Barbara, California, USA - Sample 2 (SPAdes) (version 2) | ecosystem: Environmental > Aquatic > Marine > Oil seeps ... | reverse complement strand
AAGGTGTATTGTCAATGGATGCTAAAAGTCCAAATCCACAATTATCCTTAAACGAGGTAAATAAATCTCTCATATTCCAACCTTATATTAATATCAATGACACATCATATAGCGTGCCTAAATGGGGTGGATTATACTGAAATATGGGTTAATTTCTGTTTAAGACTTGTATGTAGCTTATTGACGTGCTTTAAAGCCTACTCTACCTTTAACATCATTTTGACTATAATTAAAAAAAATATTGGAGTATCATATTAAAGGGTTCATATTATCTGTCAGAAAAGCCAAAAATGAGGACTCTATTGCCCTTGTTCTAAGTAGCACAGAAGTAAGGACTTACTACCGTTTTTTTGGTGCAAGACATTCTATTTTACAGCTGGGGAATCTTATAGATTTTGAAGTAGAGGGAGAAGGATCTAACTTTCTTCCCAGACTTCGTTCACTCTCCCATATGGGTTTTCCATGGCTCTTTGACAGAAACAAACTGCTGCTCTGGCATAATTTCATTAAAAAATTCGAACCCCACCTCAAAGATGCGGAAGAGATAGAATCATTCTATTTTGATTTGCTCCTCTCTGCAGCCAGAAAATGGGACAGACAAAACCCCAAACGCATCGTCTGTGAAAGCTACATCGCTTTACTTGAATATGAAGGTCGACTCTACCCCGAAGAGAACTGCTACATCTGCGAACAGCGCATAGAAGAAGAGATAGCCCTCATGCAATCCTTCAAACCGGCACACCCTGCATGCATCTACAGCCCTGCCCTGCCTACAAAAAAAGTGCTGGACTTCTTTGAGAGTAAAAAGACAGTATTTCTGGAAGACCATGAAGTGGATTATCTTTTTGAAGTGGTGATGAAAGGGTTGTAAAAGATTTAGCCTAAGATTTCGCAAAGTGCTTTTTGTACGGTCCCTATTTCCATCTCTGACAATACAGATAATTTCTCTTTCACACGTGTTTTAGATAAAGCACGTATCTCATAGATACAGGCATCACTCTTCCGTTTTAATTGATCTCTTTTACTTATCGTAAACCTGTAAGGCAGAGCATCTGCTTCTATGACGGTCGATAAAGGGATGACGATAACCGTGTCCAATATGCTGTTTTCTTCTTTACTGCTCATCACTACAGCAGGTCTCAGTTTACCTATTTCCCCGCCTTTTGCAGGATTGAAATTAACCAGGCAGATATCTCCTCTATTTAATTCCGTCACTTATAGCTCCTTCTGCTACAGGGTCTTTCTTTTGTGCTTTGGCAACTCTACTCAATAATGCAAGCTTTTTCTTTTTTTCAATCTTTTCTACAAATTTTTCAAACTCTTCACTAAATACTTGTGGTACAAAGAATCCAATGTCTTCTTTTTTTCGTCCGTCCAAAATATGGATGATCTCATCTGTTTTAAAAAAATCACTGGAATTTCTCATATTTGCTAATGTTGCTTCTATCATACAAATCCTTTTGTCATTTATAGTTGTTATTTTATTTTAACATTATAAAGTGACAAATGTCAAATCACTTGCTCTAAATGCATAGCTATGCTATACTCGATCATCTGAAGGATAGAAAATGTACAAAATACTACTACCCATCTTACTCACCCTCACGCTCAATGCAGGAGATACCATGAAACACTTTTATGATTTTAACGCGAAGACCATCACAGGAGAAGAAGTCTCTATGTCTGCCTATAGAGGTAAAGTCGTACTTGTGGTCAATGTCGCCAGTAAATGCGGATTTACACCACAGTATGAAGGTTTGGAGAAGCTTTATCAGGACTATCACAGCCAAGGCCTAGAGATATTGGGGTTTCCCTGTAACCAGTTTGGGAAACAGGAGTCCGGCACCCCCAAAGAGATACAGAACTTCTGCAAAGTGAACTTCGGCGTCACCTTCCCGCTGTTTGAGAAGATCGATGTCAACGGAGATCATACCCATCCACTCTATGTCTACCTTAAAGCACAGGCACCCGGTTTTCTGGGGACGGAAAGCATCAAGTGGAACTTTACCAAATTCCTCATCGACAAAAAAGGGTCTGTCATCGAACGCTACGGCTCTTCGACAAAACCCAAAGAGATCGCCAAAGATATTGAAAAGTTGCTAAAATAAGGGCCCCCATACTACTCTCTTGACGGCTTTATCTTATTGACCACAGCATAGAGTGCCGGCAGATAAACAAGGTTCAGTACCGTACCCCAAAGCAGTCCAAAACCGATGGAGATAGCGATAGGCTGTAAGATAACTGCTTGACCGGTGGCGTAAAAAATGAGCGTGAACAGCCCCAGGAAAGTGGTGATCGAAGTGATCAGAATAGGACGCAGTCTCAGTTTGGCTCTTTCATAAAATTTGACTGCATCACTCGTACCGTGCAGAAAGTCAAGCATGATGATACCATCATTGATGACAACACCGGCAAGACCCAACATACCGATGACCGAAGGCATGGAGAGGTTGATCCCCAGGAACAAATGTCCCCAAAGTGCACCAAGCAAAGAGAAGGGAATGACCGACATGACCATTAAGGCATAACGTATCTTTGGGAAGATAAAGAGTAAGGTGATCAGAATTAAAAAGAGTGCGATGATCAATGAGCGTATCATATCGTTTTTAAATTGTTGATTCTTCTCATTTTCTCCCAAAAGGTTAACCTCCAGTCCACCCTCTTTGATCTCCTGTATCAAAGGTTTGATCTGCTCAAGCACTTTAAGTGCTGTGGTCTTTTTCTTGTCTATATTTGCAAAAATAGATTTAACCGTATGCCCGTCTCTTTTTTCGATCTTTTCATAGGCTCTTATCTTTTTCATCTCTACGACATCTGTCAATTTAACAAAAGACCCGGAAGGTGTTGGGATCATAAAATGTATCAAGGTATTCTCTGAATCTTTATTGAGTGCTTTGGTTCTTATCTCCATGACCCCGTTCTCACTGAATGTCATCGCTTTGCGGCTGTCAAGAAAATACCCCGAAAGTGTCTGGGCGATGGCCACTTCACTCAGTCCCAACTGCTCACCATAAGCGTTGATACGTAACTTATACTCCATCTTTCCAAGATGTGCATTGGTACTCACATTTTTAACATAAGGAACCGTAGAAAGTTTTGCTTGAAGTTTTTGCATTGCTTCTGCTATTTTTTCATCCTGATTACCTGGAAAATTGATCTGTATATCATTTTTAATAAGCCCTGGTTTATCTTCAAGCACACCCAATTCATCAAGATTGTACTTCCCCATCAGAGTATCAAGCTCTTTTCTCAGACCTTTGGCAAGATCATAAGTATGCTTCTCTCTTATCTTCTCCGGATCATTGAATTTAAAAGAGAAATTAAGGATAGGATTGACATATTTATTGATAAAACTCTGAGGTTCCATATCGTAAAGTTCCATCGTGATATAGAACATATTGTCACCTGTTTCATTTTCCCCCGACAGTGCTCTTCTTGACCCCACAACCGTAGATGTCGCTTTTAGTGCATATGTCTCTTTATGTGCCATGATATAATTTTCTATCTCCCGGCTCATTTTTTCTGTCTCCTCAAGGGAAGTATTGACAGAGCTTTTCCCTGTGATATAGAGATAATTACCATCAAAACCGGGGAAGAACTGAAAATCAAGTATTTTCACTGTAAGCACTGTCAAAACAGGAATAAGCACAACAAAAGTAAATAAGAATTTATATTTATAGTGGATAACCTTATGCAAAAGCGCTTCATACTTTGTCTGTAAAGGTTCCCAGTTTATAAAATTTTTCTGTTTTTTGAGCAACTCTTCCGCATGCAGGGGCAGAAAGAAAAAACTTTCAAGCAGTGATCCTATAAGGATCATCACTACTGCTATAGGAATAAGAATAATAAAATTTTTGATCTCTCCTGTCATCATAAAGAGTGGAAGAAAAGCTGCAATGGTTGTGAGTGTCGCAAGGGTGACGGGCAGAACCATCTCTTTCACCCCTTGATAGACCGCCTCTCTTGAATTCATACCTTCATTCAAATGCCTCTGGATATTTTCTGAAACAACAATGGCATCATCCACAACGATACCGATGACGATGAGACCTCCAAGCAAGGAGACAATGTTGATCGAGTATCCCATCAGATAGATAAAGAGTATTCCTACTGCAAAGGAGATAGGTATCCCCATAGCAACCACAGATGCGATACGCACATTGATCAGCAGTGCCATGGAGAGGAACACCAGCACCAGTCCGAACATCAAATTGGAGATCACTGTATCGAGTCTGTCTTTGACCGGTTTGGAACTGTCCTGGTAGAAATCAAAGTAGATGTCAGGGAACTCTTTGGTAAGTTTATCTGCCGCATAGGCTCTCAACTCTTTAGAGATCTCTATCGAGTTTCCTTCTGAACCTTTGGAGATGACCAGCGTGATATTCTTACGTCCGTTGAAAGTTGAGAGTGTAGTATTTTGGGGGTAAGAGATATCCACCTTGGCGACATCCCCAAGCCTGACCTGTTTCTCCCCTATTTTGATCAGTGTGGATTCCCACTGTTTTTTATTTTCTTTTCCACTTACTGTAGAGATGAAAATGTAATTCCCGCCCTCTTTGATATCTCCTATAGGAAAAGTATAAGAAGTTTTAGACACCGCAGAGATGATCGCAGCAGGATCCAGTCCGTATGCCCTGACCGCCTCTTCATTGATCTGTACTGAAACCTCCTGATCTGCATCACCGTATATTTTAACTTCGCTTACATAGGGATTTCTGCTGATCTTGGATTTGATCTCATTTGCCACTTCGATCAATTGCCCTTTACTCATATGTTCACTTGAGAGAGAAAGACTGATCAGCGGACGCACATGGTTGAGTATACGTGCCGTAGGTTCGATCATATCCGAAGGGAGGTATTGTCTGCTTTTGGCGATGGCATCTTTGGCTTTGTTGAGCGCATCATTCTGGTCAGCATCATCGGTAAGACTAAGTACGATAGTGAAGGTACCCGCCTTAATAACGGTTTCGATCCTGTCGATACCCTGTATGTTTCCCAGTTCATCTTCTATGTCACGTACGGCCATTTTATCCAGGTTATCCGCAGATGCACCTGCATAGGCTCCGGAGATGGCGATCTTGTCCAGGGCGATCTCGGGGAAAAGTTCTTTGGGAATATTTTGATAGGCATTCACCCCCAGAAAAAGAAGGAAGATGAGCAGTACATAGTTGAGACTTTTATTTTGTATAAAATAGTCAATGATCCTCATCATAGTAGATCCTTTTTGAAGTCTCAGGTCACACGATTATAATTTGATTATACTACAGTTTTTTCAAAAATGCTGAAATGATAAATATCATCGTCCCGTTTACACGTCCCTGTATATGTGTCGGGTCACCCGGTACCATACGGATATTTTTCACGGTAGTTCCCTGTTTGGCGGTAAATCCGGCTCCTTTGACCACAAGGTCTTTGATGATGCTCACAGCATCTCCTTCTGCCAAAATAGTGCCGTTGGCATCACGTGTGGGTTCCTGTTTCTCCTCATTCAAACCTTCTTCAGCCCAGGCTTTGACATCGTCCTCAAGATACATCATATCAAGCTGATCCTGTGCTCCAAGCTGTGTCAATAGTCTAAATACCACTACCTGCACTGCAGGTTCTGTACTCCACATAGAGTCATGCAGACAGTTCCAGTGTTTTTCATTGCCTGTCGGTTCTTCTATAGATTCTGCACAGACAGCACAAATACTTATCGTATCTTCTTTAGGTACTACGGTGTACGCTCTCAAACCCTCTTCACTTCCACACAAATCACATGCCATATTAAATCCTTATTTAAAAATTAACGTATTTTATCCAAATAGTTATAAATAGGCTATAGGGGACCTCTATATTATATACAAAGAGATATATTCCTCTTTAGGTAGCGGTTTTGAGAAAAGATATCCCTGATAAACATCACAACCTTTATCTTTTAAGTACTGACGCTGATATTCATGTTCAACACCTTCAGCTACTACAGACATATCAAGTGTTTGCCCCATAGCAATGATCGTATCCAAGATGATACTTTTATTGCCGTCTATAGCTCTAGGAATTTCATCTATAAATGCTTTATCTATCTTCAATTCATCAATAGATAATTTATGTAAATAAGAAAGTGTCGAGTAGCCTGTACCAAAATCATCTAGTGATATACCTACATTTAATGTTTTAAGCTCATTTAGTTTTTGCACCATATGTTCATGATTTTCCATCATAATACTTTCAGTGATTTCCAGTGAAATTTGTCTACCCTCAACAGCATAACGTTTCATGTTTTCTTTTAATATTTCATAAATGTTTTCATGTTGAAATTGCCTGATGGAAATATTGATTGATACATTTAATTTTTTATCGGGATTGCATACATTAAAATATGCTATTGATTTACATGCTTCTTCTATCACCCATCTTCCTAATTTTAAAATCAAACCTGTATTTTCTGATAAAGGAATAAATTTATCAGGAGGAATAAATCCCATTTTAGGATGTATCCATCTAATCAGTGCTTCTGCAGCAATGATGTTATTGTTTACAACAGAAACTTTAGGTTGAAAATACAATACAAATTCATGGTTTTTCAATCCTTGTGGTATATCTTGTATAAGTTCCATCTCAGAATAGATAGAATGATTGTATTCTTGTTTAAAAAATATAAAATTATTCCGTCCGCTGCTTTTAGCTTTATACATTGCAATATCGGCACTTTTCATCAAATCTATCGTTGATTTTCCATCTTCGGGATACCTGACAACACCAATACTCGCAGAAACACTTAATTCATATTCCTTGATGATCCATGGTTGATTCATACATTTCATTAAGTTTTCAATCATTATCAGGAGCTCTTCGTGCCGAATATCTTTAAAAATAATTACAAATTCATCACCACCAATACGAGCAAATATATCATTTGTCTCTATAATCTCATTAATAGCATAAGCAATCTTCTGCAATAATAAATCACCAACATCATGTCCAAGTGTGTCATTAATATGTTTAAAATAATCCAAATCTAAAAATAACATTGAAAAGGTTTTATTTTTACCATAGGTATTTAGAATCAATTTTTCCATCAAAACTTCTAAATGAAGCCGATTGGATATACCCGTTAAAGTATCACGATAAAGCATATTGGAAATTCTATTTTTAGCTACGACATGTTCAGTAATATCTCTTACAATCCCCTCGATGCCAAGTATCTTATTGTCATCATTAAAAATGAGATACTCAGTCACTTCAAGATGGCACAATACGCCACTTTTATTTTCTAAACTCAATTCATAAGGTACATTATACCCATACTCCGAGATGAGCATTTTTGTTTCTAAATCAGATTTCAATCCATAAGCAAAAACATCACTGTATTTGTCAATGAATTCCTTTTCACTAAATCCTAACATATGAGATACAGAGCCACCTATAGAGATCAATCTGCCTTCATGACTCTTCGCATAGAAAAAATAGTAGGGTTGGAGGTTGGCAAGCAGTCTTTGATATTTTTCTTCACTTTTGAAAAGTTTATGTTCAGCAGCATCATTTGCTATGCCATGTAATTCTTGTATTTTATTTTTAGCAGTATCAAGCATACTACGTTGGGAAGATCTATGATACGTTGCCCTATCATATGATTCATTCACCATTTTAAATAGAGATAATTGTTGTGATTTGCTTAAGAAACCATCATAACCTATACGCTTCAGCTGGTACTTCAAAAGTTGATTCATATTAGCCCCCTAGAGCCTTAAAGAAACTATTATGAAAAATTATATTATATTTTTTTATAAATCAACCTTGCGTAGGCAGTTTTTACCCAGCCAAACAATAAGTGAATATTTGTTTTTTAACTAAAACCTCATTTTTAGTCCCATCAGAAATCACTTTACCTTGTTTTAATACAATGATCCTGTCTGCCAAGGCATACGAAGCTTCTGCGTCATGGCTCACCATGATCGTTGTTGTCCCAAATTTCTTATGCAGTTTTGCTATCTCATCTTGAAGTTTTGTCTTCATCTTCTCATCGAGTGCAGAGAGAGGTTCATCCATAAGAAGCAGTTTTGGTTTGTTCATCATTGCACGACAGAGACTTACTCTCTGTTTCTGTCCGCCACTCAAAGATCTTACATTACGGGAAGCCAGTCCTGTGAGTTCTGTCATAAAAAGCAGTTCATCTGCCAATGCCTTATCTTCATTGACAAATAAGAGGTTCTGTTCTACTGTCATATTATCAAACAGTGCATAATCCTGAAAGACAAAACCTATCTCTCTTTGCTGGGGAGGAAGCCTCTTTATATCGTCCAGCCAAACAAGATCTTCAACGAAGATGCCACCCTCTGCTTTTTCAAGTCCTGCCAATACTCTGAGCAGGGTTGTCTTGCCTGAACCACTCTCCCCCATCAAGGCAATGAACTCACCTTTTTGGATCTCCAGTTTCACATCAAAGTCCATATCTCCATGACTGCCGTGCAAGGCTTTTTGTATATTGATATGTATCATTGGAGTATACCTATCTTTTTCTGTTTGTGATTAAAGATATAGACAGACAACAGTACCACAAAGCTCATAAGCACCATCAGACCGCTGTAAATATGCGCTTTCCCATACGCCATTACCTCAACCATCTCATAGATCGCTACAGAAGCTACTTTGGTTTCACCCGGGATACTTCCGCCCACCATAAGTACCACACCAAATTCTCCTACAGTATGTGCAAAGGTAATGATAAGTGCAGTCATAAGAGAAGGTTTGATATTCGGCAGGGCGATATACCAAAGGGTTTGAAGTTTAGACTTCCCTGCAAGGTAGGAAGCCTCCAGCATATGTTTGTTCAAGCCCTCAAAGCCGCTCTGAAGCGGCTGCACCATAAAAGGCAGAGAGTAAAAACAGGAAGCCACCACCAGCCCCGTAAAAGAGAAAACCAGCTTCACTCCAAAAAGGTCTTCAAAAAAACCACCCACTGCAGAATTCGGAGAGAGCACCACTAAAATGTAAAAACCCAGGACAGAAGGAGGCAGCACTATAGGAAGTGCCGTAACCGCTTCCAAAACAGGCTTAGACTTGGAATGCGTCTGAGAAAGCCACCAGGACAGAGGCAGTGCCAGGATAAATAAAATAAGGGTCGTCACCCCTGCCAATTTGAAAGAAAGAAGAAAGGGAGAAAGATCGATCATAAAACCTTATACCCAAACGACTTGAGGATCGTTTTCGCCTCGGCCCCCAATATAAAGTCATAAAACGCTTTCACTTCAGCATTACCTTCACCCTTTTTAAGTATCACGATCCCCTGGTCTATGGGCGTATAAAGTGTTTCATCTACATCAGACCAGTGGATCGCCTCTTTAAAATGTGCCATCTGCGGTGAGAAAAGTGATGATTTTGCAATGATACCTATATCTGCGGCTGTTGTTGCATAGATGACTGTTTGGGAAATGGACTCACCATATACAAATTTCTCTTTCAGTGTGTCATAGAGTTTTGCATTTTTCAAAGCTTCCACTGCCGCAGTACCGTAAGGAGCAGTTTTAGGATTGGCTATCGCGATCTTTTTCACATCCGGCTCTTTGAGCACGTTGATCTCTGCACAATAATTCCTCTCTTTGACAGACAAATATGCCAATGCGCCCTGTGCATAGACAAGTGGTTTCGTAACAGCCATTCCCTCTTCATACAGGGCTTGGGGATACTTCATATTTGCTGACATGAATAGCTGATAAGGCGCAGCATTTTTTATCTGTGCCGTCAACTTTCCGCTGCTGCCGAGGGTGACATTTACTTTTGTATCCGGATAATGTGTGTTAAAGACTTTTTTCAGTTCATCCATGGCGTAACTCACATTGGCTGCCACAGCGATATTGATCTCTCCTGCAGAGACTGCTGCAGCACTGCACAAAAAGGTCAGGAGGATCTTTTTCATTGTTTTTTTCATCACATGCTTCCTTTAGAACAGATAATTGACTTCAAAACGGACCTCATCATAAGAGGGATCAAGCTTATGGAAACCGTTCTCTGCAACAGTATTTTTATCTCCGTATACATGTGCGAACCTTGTCTTTAAATAAACAGGCGTCTGTCCAAGCCCCTTGAGAAAGTCAATGGTAAAGGTGTTTGAATCTGCTTGTACTCCCATTTTTTCATCATCAAAATCCTGTATGGCAAAACGCGATATGATCTTGAAGTCAGAGAGTTTTTCAAATTTATAATCGAGTTGAAACATAAAACTTTCAGTGTTGGCACACCAGTTATACTGCCCCATTGCACGAGTAAATCCAGCAGTGGGAAAACCTCTCCACGGTGCGACGATATCTCCTTTATCTGCGATGTTCGAATATCCGAATCTTAATTTGAGTGTATCATAGAGCACATCGACTCTTGCCCCGTAAAGCTCAGTATCCAGGCTGTCGGGATCTTTATAGCCGTCTGTTAGCGTTTTGAGGTTTGCACCGCCTATGTCACCTGCACCATTATCAAACTGCTGCATGTATCTTAAAGCCGGTATCACAGACCAATTACCCATATACACCCTATAGTCAGCCTGGACCATCGCCGATGAGATCAGGTCTGGAACCGCCGTATAGTTCACGTTTACAGTCAAATTTTCAATACTTCTGTTCTTTGCTTCCAGTATGATCAGCCTGTCATTTATGCCTCTGGCTTTCAATTCAGACAGGTCCAGTCCGTAATGCATAGCAGTATCATCATTCTGGGTAAAAAAGGCATAAGGATCATCCGGATTGTCCCCTGCTGCCAGAACATGATGAAAATCAGTGTGGTCTCTTAGTTTCTGTCTCGTCAAATAGGCTGCTTTGAATGAAGTATCATAAAGTGTAGGTATATTGAGTGTCACCCCCTCAAAGGTATTGGGTATCATTTTTGTATCATTGCTTCTGGTTAAAAAACTCTCAAATATCTGTCGTCCTATTTTGAGAGAAACATATTTATGCTTATATTCCAGATAAGCCTGTGCCAGAGAGTTCAAACTCACCTTACCTTCTGTTAATGCGTCATATCTGCTCAACACACCTTTACCCGATTTGTAAAGATAGGCTTCATCATTATTCAAACTTCCCTTTGAAGTGGATGTATATATCCCTGCACCCACAGCAAATCCGTTCATATAGGCAGATCTGTAGATCAGACTTCCGCCCAAACCGGCGATAACATGGTTTTTTCGCAACTGTACCCCTGCAAACTCTGTCTCCTCTTTCCATTGAAATCCAAAGCTGTTAAAGCGTATACGTCCGTAAAAAACCCCCCGGCAGAACATGTCACTGATATTCTCTGCCTTTTCGGGATCCTCCTCAAATATATGCCGCATATCACATTTTAAACTGTGTTTCTGCACATCTTCCATCTCTATATTCTCTTCAGCATCTGCACTCTTGTTCATATCCACAAGATCTGCAGTATCTGCTACATCTATGATATTTGTCACATCTGTTACATCTTTGATTTCTGATGCATCTTTAATATCTGCCATCCCAAAAAGTGCTCCTGTCAAGGCCAACAACAGGTATCCCGATCTTAACTGTTCCATTTCTCTATTTCCCCAACATGATATCACTGGCCTTTATGATGACCGTAACAGAACTTCCGACGTTAAGTGCCATCTTTTCTGCAACATTCACAGGTATCACCGCTACGACAGTATCATGATGACCTATGTCCACTGACACTTTACTGTTTTCCACATCTGATTCTATCTTCTCTACAAGACCTTCAAGTTGATTCTCTTCGGACTTTTCATTGTTCGGATCAGAAAATAAAACCGTAGAGGATTTAAATATCACAGTGACGATCTCTCCTTCCTCTAGCTGCAGATTTTCCACTGCCTCTCTGGTAATGACCGAAACAAGTATCTGTCCACTCTTAAATTTTAAATGTATCTTTGCATTGAGATCTTCACACACTACAGAAACAACTTTGGCCTGTATCTGGTTTCGTGCAGAAATTTGCAAAGAGAGTCTTTCAATGGTCTTGAAGGTACCGCTTTCTATGTCTGTCAACGCTGACAACCTCGATAAAAACCGCGTATGCTCTTCTTTAAGCAGTGCATAGTTGTCTAAAAGTGTCATCCCGTAAGAAGTGATAGTCGTACCTCCTCCGTCTTTTCCGCCTGTCTCTCTGCTGACAATGGGTTCAGGGGAAAGGGAGTTCATCGTATCCACCGCTTCCCAGGCACTTTTATAACTCATAGGCACAGCCTTGGCCGCCTTAGAGATGGAACCGTGTGTCTGTATAGCATGCAAAAGTTCTATACGCTTCTCCAGTAAAAAAGGTTTACCTAACATTTCCAAAGTAAGCGGGGAGGAGAGTTCCATCCTTGTCCTTGAGTCATAAAATAGTTCACATATATTAGCGTTATATATCTTAAGATATAACCCATTACAGCGTATATTTTCCACTCTTTGTCAAATCCTGTCACTACTGTCACTATAGATAAAATAAAATCATTATTTTAATCACTTGCACTGTCTTTTAAACGGTATGCCTGTACAATGAAATCTTATCAGCTATTTGATCCATTCAAATCGTGCCAGTAAACCTGCGGTTGTGGTATAGCCTACTTCTGTAAACTGCAACTCACCTTTTTTGTCATAGATAAATGTTGTCGGGAAAGCTTCCACTTTAAACTGTTTCGCCCAGGCACCATCTATATCGTTGATCACTTTAAAGCTTAAGCTATGCTCCTGCATATATGCTTTTACCTCTGCATCACTTCCGGAATTGACCGCGACAGTGAGGACATTATACTTTTTTGAAACAGCTTCTATATTGAGTGCTTCAAGTTTACATGTCGGGCACCATACCGCCCAGAAATGTAGAAGTAAAGGTTTGCCCTTCTCTACGCTAAACAAGCTTCCGTCCAAGAGTTGTGCCTCTATCTTGGGTAACTGTGTCGATGCAAGTTCTGGTTGACGAAGGTAACTTATAATATTACTTAATATAAACATAAGTAGCAGTGCAATACTTATCTCTCTGACTATAGATTTCAAATTCCACTTCTTTTGACCCATCATATACTGCCTTTCAGACTTTCAACCTTTTAAGTACCCGTTCCAACGCTCCTGTATAAGATCCGCCATAAAGTGCCACATGCACCAAAAGAGGATAGATCTGGTAAAGAGGTACTTTCGTTTCATTAAAATCATCACTCAAAGGATGTACCTCAGCATACGCTTCAAAAAATGTTTCCCCAAAGGTATCAAACAGTTTTATGAAAGCCAGTTCCATCTCTCTGTCTCCAAAGTAAATTGCCGGATCAATCAGCGTGGCACCTTTTATATTAAATAATATATTACCGCCCCACAGATCCCCGTGTAAGAGTGAAGGTGTGATGACAGACATGTCTATGCGCTTATAGAGGTCTCGACTTAAGACCTCTAACCTCTCCACTGTCTGTTTAGAGAGTACGCCTTTTTCATAACAGATCTTTGCCATCGGCATAATACGCATCTGTCCTAAAAAAAGTGTCCAGTTATACTGGGTCTGTTCATTATTTTGCTTAAAAGGTCCAATAGTCGTGTCATAGTAGTAACCGTACATACAACTCTCATTTGTCACAGAGTGCAGTCTGCTTAAAAGTTTGGCCGCCTCTATCTCTTGCGCACATTTGGCCTGTCTGCTCTCTTCTATAAATTCCATGAGCAGATAGCTGTCATTCACCGCATAGACTTCAGGAACAGCAATATCATATTTATTAATATCTTTAAGCATCTTTGCTTCTGTAGCAAGTTGTTCTGATGGCTCTGAAGTTTTCAGTATATAACATTCTTCGGCTGTACGTACCTTGTAGATCTCCCCTATCTGCCCCGAAGCAAAGAGATCTATTGACTCTACATCTTCCTTCAGCTTATGGGACAACTCCTCTTTTAACGCCTCTCTCCTCACCCCTGCTTCCTCACTCATCAAGTTCCACATCATCCCAAAACTCGTCAAAATCCAGGTTTGTCATGGCATTTTCATCATTGATATTTTTCTCCATAAGCTTTTTCTGCTCAGAATCAAAATACTGTTCAAGTGCTTCTTCGAGCATCAGGTTAATATCTTTTTGAAGCATTTCAGAGAAGAGTTGGAGATTTTCCACAGTTGATTGTTTAAATTCTATTTTTATATTTTGTTCCATAACTGGTATTTTACTGTATTTCTTCTTTTTTAAATAGTATGAATATTTTGATATACTGCAG
>Ga0209013_10003379_pt1 | contig 14168 bp, 11 predicted proteins | sample Cruoilmetagenom2_FD_187291 | JGI IMG/M metagenome (GOLD analysis project Ga0209013, IMG submission 187291) | Oil polluted marine microbial communities from Coal Oil Point, Santa Barbara, California, USA - Sample 2 (SPAdes) (version 2) | ecosystem: Environmental > Aquatic > Marine > Oil seeps ... | reverse complement strand
CTGGGCGCATTTCCAAAGAGCCCTTCCGGCGCTGCGGCATACTTCGCATCCCAATCCGGCATCACCTCACACCCCGTTTTCCCGCGACCTGCACAATAAGGGTCAAAATGATCGCTCGAGCGCGCTCCTTAAGGCATCGCACTTCGACAAGCATCGATCACAGAACAAGTTGAACCTCGGCGATCACAGTAACCTACAGACCTCGAACGCGCGGCGCTGCGCCCATGGACGGGTTCGTTTTGGTGCCGATGAAAGAAAACAAGTTACCACTTGGTCGGAACATATAGATCCGCCGGGATCTCCTTACGGTCGTAGTCGGGAGAATGCTCACGCGGCGGCAAAACGACCTCATCACGAGGAATCTCCTCATAGGGGATCTGACCCAGCAAATGCGCGATACAGTTGAGTCGCGCCCGCTTCTTGTCATCGCCTTCGACAATCCACCAGCGCGCTTCGGGAATATGCGTGCGTGCCAGCATCTCCTCTTTCGCCTTTGTGTAATCCTCCCAGCGCCGCCGCGATTCCAGATCCATCGGTGACAGCTTCCACTGCTTCATGGGGTCGCGATTGCGCATCTCAAAGCGCAAGTTCTGCTGGTCGTCGCTAATCGAGAACCAATACTTGATGAGGATGATTCCAGAGCGCACCAGCATGGTTTCGAACTCCGGCACCGAGCGAAAGAACTCCTCGACGTCATCCTCTGAAGTAAAACCCATCACCCGCTCGACGCCGGCGCGGTTGTACCAGGAGCGGTCAAACAAAACGAGTTCACCAGCTGCAGGAAGATGCGGCACATAGCGCTGGAAATACCACTGTGTCTTTTCGCGATCGCTCGGAGCAGGCAGCGCGGCAACCCTGCAAACGCGTGGATTAAGCCGCTGAGTGATGCGCTTGATCGAACCGCCCTTACCAGCCGCATCGCGCCCTTCAAACAGCACGACGACTTTCAGCTTTTTCTCAACGATCCAATCCTGCAGCTTGATGAGCTCGGTTTGCAGCCGGAACAGCTCTCGGAAATAAACCCCCCGCCCAAGACCAACATGCGCATCTTCGTCTGTTTCGCCCAAATCACCCAAAAGCTTTTCCAGACGCGTATCATCAAGCTCCATCTCAAGCTCTTCGTCGAAGGTGTCGATCATCTCCGCCTCGACGAGCTTCGAGATATTATTCTGGGCGATTTTATTCTGGGGCATAGCGCGAGAAACTCCTTCTTAGGGCTCTGGGCAATGGATACGGGCTTATAGCATCGAACGGCGGTGCATTGACCACTAAGCGGCTGAATAAGAAGCGACTTATGACAGCCCAATGAAACGCCCATGGGATTCGGCTTGCCTACCATCCGCCCCCCCAACGCAACGTTTGTGAAGCCTGCAACCACGTCTGTTTCGGAATGAACGGAATACCGGATCTGGACGCAAAGCCGTCCAGCGCGATTCGTCCCTCAATCGAAATTTGGAGGCTCTAATGCCGACTATCAAATTGCCGGCGTTGTGCAGAGCAGCAGTAATACGACCACAACGATCCGTTGGCGTTCAAGAAACTTGCTTACTCCTAATCCAGCCAGCCCGGACCAAATAGATGCGCGCCGGACAGGGTACTCTAACGCCGTGCTCCCGCACGCCCAACATCGCCACGCAAGAACCGCGTTGGTTGTTCGCCCGCACGTCGTCCGGTGGTCGAGCGAGAAGCATCGTCATTTGGTCCCGCAATCTGGAATGAAGACCGTGGCGACAGCGAAATCTCTCCGGCGCTCATCGGAACTCTGCGGCCGTCGGCACAAGTCCGATTTGCACCGACCTCAAAGGCTCCAAGCGCGGATCGACCTGGCAATGTTGGCTTACGTCCGTAGCGGTTGTCCCAGTCCGCGACCATTCCCGTCGCCTGCTCTCGAACACCCTGCGACGCCCCGCAATAGATGCTCTGATAAATATCCTCGATCCAAACCCTATCACCCGGTCGGGCGTTCTTCACAGCCACCGAGATAAGGGTAAGCGCCCGCACCTGATCTTTCGGCATGAACTTGCCGCGCCAGTACAGGTCGGCAAGGAAAGCTTGCGCTCCGGCATGCCCTTCCTGCGCCAGCACCGCTAGCCAATGCCTGCCGCCGGCAACGTCTGTGGAAACTCCGTCACCCTTGAGTTGCATCTTCGACAATTCGAATTGCGCGTCCTCATCATTAAAAAAGGTCGCAGCATGATGGAGGTATTCGGCGGCCTGTTCGGGGTCCGCGCGCAGGTTAATTTCCGACAGTCCGACGCGCATGTACTTGGCCAGCGATGTTAGGGCCTTGGCAACAAACGGAGCTCGCGCATCGATATCCGGATCCACGTCGGCATGTTCGCTAGCGATCTTCTGATACAGCAAGTAGGCCTCACCGTGATCGGTGTACGCGCTGCTACTGTCGGAATAAAGTTTGGCGAGGAAATACGAGCCGAGAAACAGGTCGGCTTCGGCTGCATATTTGAGCGCTGGAATCGCAATCTCGTGATAACCGCCATTGTAAGCGCTGATGCCCTGTCGCAGCGCGTCCTCAGGCGATGTAAAACGCGGCGATGCCAAAGCAGGCATCGTGCCGAACACAACCACGGCTGCCAGCATTGCCGCGGCACGAACCGTGGCAAGCCAGCTATGTCCAAGATCATATGTCCGCATAGCAGATCACTTCCGCTTTTCCGCCGGCATGCGTCACCGCACCGTAACGTGCCGGGCCGACTTGCTCCGCGTATTTACGGAGCGCGCCGCTTTGATATGGGTTTTCTGGCAACGACCAATCCTGCCGGCGCCGCTCAAGCTCATGAGCATCGACCTCGAGATCCAATGTCCCTGTCTCGGCATCGATGTTGATAATATCCCCGTCCTTGACGAGCCCGATTGGCCCGCCGACTGCTGCTTCGGGTCCTACATGCCCGATACAAAAACCACGCGTTGCCCCAGAAAACCTTCCATCCGTAATGAGAGCCATCTGATCGCCAACACCCTGTCCATAGAGCGCGGCCGTCGTTGACAGCATCTCCCTCATTCCAGGCCCACCCTTCGGACCCTCGTAACGGATGACAATGACTTCACCCTCCTTATATTGCCGCGATTCGACGGCACGGAAGGCATCTTCTTCACAGTCAAAACAGCGCGCAGGTCCGCGGAACTGAAGTTTCTTCATACCTGCGACTTTTACGATCGCGCCTTCGGGGGCCAGCGATCCGCGCAACCCAACGACACCACCGGTCTGCGTAATCGGATTGGAAACGGGATAAACGACTTTTTGCTCGGTGTTGAATTTCACGGCTTCGAGGTTGTCGCCCATCGTCTTGCCGCTGACTGTCATACAGTCACCATGCAGGAATCCGCCTTCCAACAAGGCCTTCAGGATCTGCGGCACGCCCCCGATATCGTAAACATCCTTGGCGATGTATTTGCCGCCAGGCTTGAGGTCAGCGATGTAGGGTGTCCTTCGAAAGACTTCCGCGACATCGAACAGGTCGAATTCCATACCCATCTCATGGGCCATCGCCGGCAAGTGCAGCGCTGCATTTGTTGAGCCGCCAGTCGCCGCCACGATCGTCGCAGCATTTTCGAAGGCTTCACGGGTACAGATATCGCGGGGCCTGATGTTATCGGCAACGAGCCGCATCAGAGCCTTGCCGCTTTCTACTCCATAATGGTCGCGGCTTTCGTAGGGTGCGGGCGCCCCCGCCGATCCGGGTAGAGCCAGACCGATAGCCTCGGAAACGCACGCCATCGTGTTGGCTGTAAACTGACCTCCGCAGGAACCCGCCGACGGACAGGCAACGCATTCCAGATCGTGCAGGTCTTCGTCCGTCATACGGCCGGCGGAGTGCATACCGACGCCCTCAAAGACATCTTGGACAGTCACATCCCGGCCCTTATAGGTCCCAGGTAGAATTGATCCGCCGTACATGAAGACGCTGGGCACGTTCAAACGCAGCATCGACATCATGATTCCGGGCAACGATTTGTCGCAACCGGCGATTCCGACCATCGCGTCATAGCTATGCCCGCGCATCGTTAGCTCGATCGAATCGGCAATCACCTCGCGGGAAATCAGCGACGATTTCATACCCTGGTGACCCATGGCGATACCGTCGGTCACGGTGATCGTGCAGAATTCGCGAGGAGTGCCGCCACCTTCGTCAACACCGGCCTTCGCTGACTGTGCCTGCCTCATCAGCGCGATGTTGCATGGAGCGGCTTCATTCCAACAGCTGACGACACCGACGAACGGCCGATGGATCTGCTCTTCCGTGAGCCCCATCGCATAATAGTAGGAGCGGTGCGGCGCGCGTGCCGGCCCTTCCGTCACATGCCGACTTGGCAGCTTCGATTTGTCAAACGAACTCGCGCCCATTGCTTGCTTTATTCCTCCCCGCGGAACGTTGTGAGCACAACGTCGCCGAAACGCTCCATTGCGTTTCGACGTTCACAACAAATCGACTCCGAACTGAGACGTGACCGCCAAATAACCGCATCGTTCACAACGGGAAATTTGGGCATCGTCTCCGTGATCCAATCCCACGATGATTGCTGTTTGTGGCTCAAAGGTGGCGCACCAGCGCCATAATAGTTGCTAGGTGGCAACAGCTGCATACAGTCTTTATTCCACGTTAAGACACGGCAAAACGTCGAAGAACTGTTGCCAGATCAGGAAGATATCAGTTCAGGCGGAATGAAGTTCGTAATTCAGCACCCGCCATCGCCATGCTGGCGCATGGAGGTAACGCGCCACTTGGGCTTCCAAACGACGGCCAGACGGCTAAACCGGCACCGCGTGAAGGCGATAAAGTGTCAATTCCTAATCTATTGGACTAGAAGGAAGCCAAGTTTAGGGGGAGAAAGACGAATGGCGGGCAACGCGATCACAGATACTCCGGACGGTAGCACTGCGGGTCGTCAACTCGAACTATCGTGGCTGTCCCCTATTGGTATGATCGGCCTGTCGATCGCCAACTTCATCTACCGCCTTTTCACACTTGGCATTTACGACTTCTGGGCCAGGACCGAAGTCCGCAAGCGGCTTTGGTCCGCTATCCGCCTCGACGGAGAACCGCTGGTCTATACCGGCACCGGCAAAGAATTATTCCTTGGATTCATCATCGTATTCGGCTTGGTGCTGCTGCCCATGCTGCTATTGTCCGCTGGGATCATATTGGCGTTCGGTCCAACATCGCCTGTCGCCCAACTCTTCCCGCTCGCACTTTACGTCTTCATCTTCCTACTCTTTGGCGTCGCCATTTATCGCGCCCAGCGTTACCGCCTGCTGCGCACTAGTTGGCGCGGAATTCGTGGCAGTCTCGACGGCAACTCCTGGAACTATGGCTGGACCTACTTTTGGACTTTCCTGCTGATCCCATTAACGCTCGGCTGGATCATTCCCTGGCGCACCACCAAGCTACAAACCCTGATCACTAACGACGCCATGTTCGGCGATCGAGAGTTTTCCTTCAAAGGAGATGCCGGACCGCTCTACGGCCCCTTTGCAATGTTGTGGTTTGGTGTGTTCGCGATCTATGTGGGCGCATCGCTCGTGTTCGCCGTTGCCATCGCAGCGCTTCAACACACCTTCGGCCTCGACACCCTCTCACCTGGCGGTCAACTTAAACCGGAGATAGCCAGTATCGTTACAATTGGCACACTCGGTATCGTCGCCATGGCTTATTTGCTCTATTTGCTAATCAGTGCCTGGTACCGCGCCCGCACCATCAATCACTTCGCCAAATGCACGCATTTCGAAGGGGCTCAATTCAAGGCCAAGGTGACCGGCGCCGGTCTACTGTGGATCGACGTGACGAACATCCTCATCCTACTCGTCGGGGCACTGCTTTTGATCATTCCACTTTCGATCGCTGCCGTGCTGATCGTCGCTGTCGCGAACAGTATCGACGCAACACTCCTCGAATCTCTTCTTGGACCAGACGTTAAAAGCCGCTTTGCCGCCATTTCAGTGCCCATTGCAATCTTCATCATGGCGCTGTCCTTTACACTACTCCTCCCCGTCACGCAGGCCCGCGCGATGGGCTACTTTATTGGTCACCTATCAATCGAAGGCCCGATTGCACTAGAGCGGATTGCACAAAGCACCGCGGATCAAGTGTCGACCGGAGAAGGATTAGCCCAGGCTTTTGATATCGATGCCTTCTGAAATACCGCACCAACGATTCGAGGCCCGCTTGTCCGACGGCAAAACCGCCGGCGCACAAGACGTCATGGTCGAGCTCACCGAACGCGGCATCTCTATTCGGCTCCCGGGCTCGCACGATCCGGTGATATGGCCGTACGGCGCGCTCAGCACTTCCGAGCCGTTGACCCAGCACGCCATCGACGCGCTCGTCACCTACGCCAACCAACCCGGTGCCACGTTGTTCGTTCCAGGCCCTCGCTTCGCGCGAAGCCTTGCCACGCCCGCCCCGCAGCTGACCGCATCGGCTGAGCGCTGGCGCAGCGCCCGTCCCTGGCTATGGGCGACCATAGCCTTGATCGCTGTCGCCATTGCCATCTCATTGACCGACCTTTCGCCCGCCCGCACCATGGCCATGATGCTGCCCGACGAAGCCCGCCAGTCCATGGGCCGGCATATGGTGACCGCCATGAGCCAAGGGCACAGGCTGTGCGAAACCGCCGACGGGCGCGCCGCCCTCGACAAGCTCACCGCCAAACTCTCCAAGGCAGCTAAAACGGAAAGCGATTTCAGGGTCGTTGTTGTCGACCGGATGCTCGTTAACGCCTTCGCGACGCCGGGCGAGAACATCGTCCTCACCCGCGGCCTTCTCGAAAAGGCCAATGGCGTCGACGAAATCGCCGGCGTACTCGCCCATGAAATGGGGCATGGAATCGAGCGCCACCCCGAAACCGGGTTCATCCGCGCCGTCGGATTGACCGCTGCCGCAGAGCTATTCACCGGAGGCGGCGGCACGCTCGGTAGCCTCGGCGTCCTTTTGCTCCAATTCTCTTACTCCCGTGAAGCCGAAAGCGAGGCCGACGACCATGCCTTGCGGATCCTTCGCGACGCCGAGATCTCCGCGAAAGGTCTAGCTGAGTTCTTCATCCGCATTAGCAATAAGGGACAGCTTCAAGAAAGCGATCCGGGCAATCTCCTGAGCACCCATCCGGTAACCCAGGACCGCCTGGCAAAGGCGCTGCGCCAAGGCGGCTACAAGTTGCAGCCGGCATTATCTGCTAAAGACTGGCGCGCGCTGAAGTCGATTTGTGGTGCCAGCGACAAGGTTCAAGTCCCAAAATCCGAGTAGGCACCAGACACCTTTTCGGCGCACCCATCCGGCAATCGGAAGATGTATTGTACGCCCTTCTTGATACTGTGCCTGCGACAGGCCTCTTTATTCATGTCAAACTGAGAACAACGGGTCGGCCCACCGGTCGATTAGGAACTCGAGGGACTTTCAGATGCGGCGAATTCTGTTGGTGATTGGCCTATTGCTGGGCGCGGCCTGCTATATCGCATGGCCGTTCCACACAGCTTGGTCGATCAAGGAAGCCCTCAAGTCGGGCGACAGCACCTACCTCGCGCAACATTTCGAATGGACCCCGATCAAAGCGACGCTGAAAGCCTCCATGGCCGACATGGTTCTTGGACCCATCGACACAGCGCTCGAGGACAAACCGCAACGCCAGGGTTTATGGGCAAGTTTCAAGGCCTACTACGGACGTAACATGGTTAATGGTATGGTTGAACGCTACGCCACCCCCACCGGCTTATCGACATTGTTCAGCTATGGCCGCACGGTCAGCGTCAACGTTCTCGGCCGCGAAGATCCTGATGAGGGCGTGCCGCTACCACAGCGCATTGCCAACGCCTGGTCACGGGTCGAACGCGCCACCTTCGTCACACCAACTCGTCTTGAAATCGACATGCGTGACGAATTCGAACCCGACCGCGTCTATTGCGGCGTTCTCGAGCTAATGGACTGGCGCTGGAAGGTGACTGAGTTGCGCGTCCGTCAACATCAATCCCAGTCTCGAACACCTCGCTTAACCAACGTACCAACGAACCGGTGAGGCCCACCGAGCACCTTGTCAAAAAGACCCGACATCCCACAAATAACCGCTCCCAATAGCCATCCCCAGCCGCACCGCCCATTCGACGCGGTCATGCTGGATGTCGGCGACGGCCATTGGCTTTACGTCGAGGAAGTGGGACGCAAGGACGGCGTGCCGACTCTGTACCTTCATGGCGGTCCCGGCAGCGGCTCCCAACACGCCCACCGCGCACTGTTCGACCCAAACCGCAACCACGCCATTCTCTTTGACCAGCGCGGCGCTGGGCGTTCTCACCCCCATTTATGCCGAGACGCAAACACCACCGCCCATCAGATTGCAGACATCGAGCGCATCCGCGAGTTCTACGGGATTGAAAAATGGATCGTCAGCGGCGGCTCCTGGGGTTCAACCCTTGCTCTCGCCTATGCCCAGGCACATCCCACCCGCCTTACCGCTCTTGTCCTTCGCGCGATCTTCCTTGGCACCACACGAGAAGTCGAATGGGCATTCCTCGAAGCCCCAAGGAATTTCAGGCCCGAACTCTACCAGGCCTTCATTTCGGCGTTGCCCGAGAACGAGCGCGCGGACCCGCTCGCTGCTTATTTGCGTCGCCTCAACGATCCAGATCCTGACGTACACGCGCCGGCTGCTGGTATCTGGAGCAGGTATGAACGCGTACTATCCTTGCTGGAACCCAGCGAGGTTCAATTGCCGAACCTCTCAGACAAGCCCAGCCGCATTCCGCCGACAGCATTAATGGAAGCCCACTACATCGCCGAACGCTTTTTCCTGGCCGACAATGAACTCCTGACAAACGCCCATCGCCTAGCGGGCATTCCCGGCGTCATCGTGCAGGGCCGCTACGACTTGCTTTGCCCGCCGCGCTCGGCGCACGCTCTATGCCAACGCTGGCCCGATTGCAGGTTGCAGATCATCGACCGCGCCGGCCACGACATCACCGAACCCGGTGTGCTGGACAAACTGCAAGCCGCGGTTGCCGAATTCACCGAAACGGCAACCGCAGCTTAGAACAAGCGCTATCTATTCGAACCAGCCTGCTCGGCGTGATCACTTCCGCCTGCCGCCAAACGACCGACGGAAGGATCAAGTTGAGCATCCAAGAATAGCGCCAGCCAGATCGTCGGTTCGTCAGGGTCGGTCCAGGCAACACGGTGCCGGCAGCCCGACGGCAAGAAGATCGCATCACCTGCTTGCAGCTGGCGGTTCTCCACTTCACCCTCGATCGTCAGCCGGGCCCGTCCGGCCAGCAGCATCACCCATTCAGCCTCTTCCTGATCATACCAGAACCCCTCCGGTGACGCCTGTCCGAGCGAAGTAATGCGTTCCATGCGAACGCCCTTCGCAGTTAGCAAAGGCTCGCTGACCTCTGCTTCACGCGCCGACGGTTGCTTCGCTAACAGATTGCATTGGATTGGTTCCATTCTGCCTCCGCCTCTTCGGCAAGGATGCACACCGCTGATCCACGCCGCCGCCTCAATGACCCCAAGCACTCCCGCCTTCTAGATCGGCCCTGAAGTTAAAGTCGCCGCAATTGCCCAAGGCTATTGAAAAGCTTCACGGGTCCTTTTCGACAAAGCTGAGGCTTGCTGGGTGAAACAGCTCGTCGATTGTTGGCTGGCGCTTGGCAAGTCCCTGCTGGCTCGAGTATCGCAACAACGCTTGCAGCGTTTTTCGGTTCGCCGCGATTCCGTAAGAGTCGTAGTTTTCGCCCATCAACGCCCGAGTCTCCTCGAACTCCTGCGCGTACCATGGCAACGTCTCGTAAATCCACGCGGACTTGGCCATGTACTCATGGTTCAACAGCCTGGCCTGAGAGTAGGCATCGAACACCGCCCGAACGAGCCAGGGGTTGTCTTGCGCCGTTCGTTGCTTGATCGCAACCGCATGCATGATCGGGAAGATACCCGTCTTTGCGAAATAGGCTTGTTCGACCGATCGATAATCCGGGAACAACCTCACGACCTTTGGGTGTCTCTGGATATAGGCACGCGGTTCGGCGGCATGAAACAGCGCGTCGACCAACCCGGACTCAATCAGATCGGACTCGTCCATTCCTTCGGGGCCCATCTTGATCGGCACACCGTCAGGGAAGACGTTTTCCTGTTCGGAAACCTTGCCAGCGTCCTTGGCCGATGAATCCTTTCGCGCCACGATCCACTGAACATCCTTGGGCGAGAGGCCGTATTCGTCCTGGAAGATGCCGCGGATCCAAGTCAGCGAGGTTGATGAGTAGCCGGGTGTGGCGATCGTCCTTCCCCGCAAGTCATCGGGTTTCGTGATGCCACGATCATTGCGGATGAACACGCTCCTGTGGCGAAACATGCGCAACGGAAAGATCGGCAGTAGCATGTAGTCGCGAAAGCCTTCGTTGGCGTAAGCGAGCATGAAGGGATGAAGGCCGATTTCCGTCACATCCCAGGTCTGCAAACCACTGAACGCTTCGGAGTTCATGTCACCGATCGCCGCCGTATCAAAGCGGACATCACATCCGTCGACGCCGACTCGCCCATCAACCAGCGCAGCCACCCGGTTAAACTTGTAGCCTGCAATTTTGAGTGGGAGTTTCTTCGAGCCAGGAACGGCTTGCGCAAAAACCGAATGGTTCGATTGAAGTAGGCTTATCGCAGCTCCGGCTGCGGCGACGGACTTGATGACGGTGCGCCGGGTGGGTTTGTGTCGCAGCTTCTTCACCTCCAAAACTACTAATTCCAAAGCGCCCCAAACTAGAAACAATAGCACCACATCGCAGGCCGGTACGAGCCGAAAAAAGACCCCGTTCCGCACAAGGTGGACCGGGGCGTGTACTCACCTGTGCCTACTGCGTGAGCCGGGTAACACCCGCATAGGGCTCGCCACGCGCCACGGGCGTATGCGGGTACTTTGCGATCTGCGCATCGCGGCGCGCCTTGATCGCGTCGAACTGCGGCCACGCCCACAGGAACTCGGCCATCAGCGGATGCTCCTCACGTGGATCCTTGTAGAGATCGAAGAATTTCGCGCCGGCCAGCGCTCCCGGGCCCGTGGGCAGCAACCGCTTGAACTGCTGTTTCACGATCGCACCGAGCGCCGGGCCCTTATAGATGTGCACGTAGTCCCGGCGGCTATGCGTGTCGCCATTGAGAAACACCGCCGTTTGGTCGATGCCGTCGATGACGCGGTCTCGCGGAATCTGGTCATAACGCCCGGCAATCCGAGCGAAGGTGTTGAACAGATCAGTGACATGTATGATATCGTCGACAACCTGGCCCGGCTCAATAACGCCCGGCCAGTAGGCGAAGGCCGGTACGCGGACACCGCCCTCGGTCACATCGTTTTTGCCGCCGCGGAGAAGCCGTTCTGTCCGGTTTCTGGGAAAATCGCCTCCATCGGACCGTTGTCGGCCATGGCGATAATCAGTGTGTTCTCGGCAATACCGAGTTCTTCCGTCAGAGCGATAATCTGGCCGATCTTGGCATCCATACGCTTCACGCTTTCAGCCGTCGAAGTCGCGTGTTGCGTTGTGAAGGCGCGGTTGGAGTCTTGATCGCCGACTTCATAGAGGTTCGGCCACCATTGCAGCATGAACGGCTTTTCGCTTTTCGCGTGTTTACGGATGAAGTTGAGCGTGCGTTCAAACATATTCTTGTTTGCTTCGGCATACTCAACGTAGGTTTTCGGCGTCGAAAATTCCTTCACCTCTCCGCCCTCGGTCCCCTCCACGGTCCACATCCCGCCAAGCGGACGGAAGCTGTCGTCCATAAAATACTTCTTGTCATAGCCGTCGGGTGAATAGGAAGTGCTGTAACCCTGGTTTTCAGCGTCCGGAGTAAAGGCTTGACCAGAAAACTGGTTGTAGAGGCTCAAGATCGCTTCATCCCAGCCCTGATTATGGGCATACGATTCTTCCTGGTCGCCAAAGTGCAGCTTTTCGAACATGCCGGTGTGATAGGTGTCGCCCACTACTTCGGCGATAGTCACTTCCGACGCCGGTAGGCCCATGCGGTGAATTGGGAAAATCGGGAAGATCATACCGCTGCGCACCGCCAAACGCCCGGTCGCCGCCGCCACACGCGTCGGCGTGCAGGAGGGCTCGGTTTACATGCGTGTGAAAGTCATGCCGTTATTGGCCAAATTTTCAATATTGTCGGCCGAATAACCCGATATGTCTGTACACAGTCGACTTCCGACCGCTCTCATGCGCATGTCATCCCGTGGGATTTGAATGATGTTTGGTTTTTTTTTCGACCTTCTTTTCGAGCTCAGCAAGCCTCTTTTTGATTTCAACATCTTCTGCCGACCACCGGTCGCCGTTCTTGGCCCATAAGCGCTGAAATTCAGATTCGTGAATAATCCCGTCGGGTGTTGTCGTATCTTGCGCCAGCACGTGCGTTGATGAGATGGCAACTGCAAGAACCACGGGAGCAGCAATTCGGACCAGTCGGCTCACCGACGATATCTAAATCATACTGGAAACCTCTCCACACGCCATTAGACTTGCAAGAAGGCAGTATCGCCTCTCTCACATCAAGCGTTGTTACTACGAAGCGGCTTCTAGGTCATGATCGGCACAGCAAAACAATTTAGTGTGCCATTTGAAATTCAGATGAGTGAGTTTCCGAATGAACTGCATATGAAAAACAACTGGAGCTCGTCGGCGACTCATCCGCACGGAGGGCTCAACGCAGAAGCCACGTCAAGAGCCTGCGTCGAAATTGACGCCCAATGAAATAATCAGGAAAAACATACACATAGATTTCGTGCGGCAAAGTTATGCACAGATCCGCAATCGTTTGAAATATTATTTGAACAAAAGAATTGATTGTGTGCTATCCAAAAGACACACTCTCGAATAGAGACGACGTGCTGCCGCCCCCCAAATACACGGGTCTCCCCCCGATCCGTCCGGCAGCGCAGCGAGGCCGAAAAATCACCCCCAACGGTCCCTCTTTCGGCCTCGCTCCCTTTTATCGTGCCCTCCAAAAAAGCATATCAAAATACTGGTCGGAAAAAAGGCTCCGTCCCTTCACGTTGTGTAACGATAAGCTAACGGTTAAATGTCTCGCATAACAGTTTTTACTAGGTACGTCTCTGAGAAGACGATGGGAAACAGCACCGGCGAAATGCCGGTTAGCAGCCGACAATCGGCGACCGCCAGCACGCCTCGTCGACCTACACTCAGGTCGATCTGATCGCCGTTAAAATCGGCAATTTTTGCTTGGGGGAAATCTCGTATACAGCGAGGCAAGGTTTGGTCATTGCCGGTTCACGGCCTTCACCAGGCGAATTCCAAAATCACACTACTCGAGACCCGACATCGACACTTTTCGAGCATTCGCGGGCGGCTTGAATGCAAAGACTTCGCTATTGAACGACGGCTTCAATGTCCAGGTGAGTTCGTTCGATTGAACCGTGGAGGCGGACTGGTCCTTCGTGCGACTGATCAGGCGGCACGGATAAGGTGTGTCTCCTTGCGCGATCCACACGTCCCACGCCTCCAGAGCTCGAACGACTTGGTACTTGCGGCACGTCTTGCCTCTGATCTGCGTGCTGCCGCCAGCCGTCACCTTCACATCCTCTGCGCCGATCGACAGATAGTCGACAGTCCAGAAGAACTCGATCAGCTTCGCCTGCAGCGTCAGGCCTCCAATCGCCTTGAACATCGTCCCAAGAATGGAGTCTTCCGCAAACAGTTGCGCGTAGACCTTCTTCTGCGGGCGATAGATCGTCAGCAGCTTTCCATCCGTCACGAAGAGTTCGCGCTTCCCCCCAGAAACAACTTCGACATGAAACGAATTCGGTCGCTGAATACGGAAGCGCACCGTACCCCGCGAGTTCAGATCCAGGACGCTGTTGGAGATCGAGAAGGACGTTTTAAGGTCCAGAGCGTTTTCGTTCTTCATCCACCTGTGCATGGCGAGCAGGTCAGATTGAGCCTGTTCAGTCCCGGTCGGTTGCTGCGCTTGTCCGGCGACGGGGCCCTCCTCCGCAGCAAGGTTCACGCCCGAACAGCACAAGGTGAAAAACGGCAAAAAGAAAAGTGTCCAACGTTGCAATGGCATGACTGAAAACCTGCGGGAGTTCGCTAAAAAAGGGGATGGCATCGAACGCTAGCTTGAAAGCCCAGCGCCCATCAAACGCTCCGTCTCATTACGGTCAACGCG
>Ga0209013_10003378_pt1 | contig 14172 bp, 14 predicted proteins | sample Cruoilmetagenom2_FD_187291 | JGI IMG/M metagenome (GOLD analysis project Ga0209013, IMG submission 187291) | Oil polluted marine microbial communities from Coal Oil Point, Santa Barbara, California, USA - Sample 2 (SPAdes) (version 2) | ecosystem: Environmental > Aquatic > Marine > Oil seeps ... | reverse complement strand
AGGTGACTAGCCCCTTTTCCTCCAGTAGACGCAGCATATCGTAGGCGGTGATGCGCCCGATGCCCAATCGCTCCGCCACGGCGGTGTAGTGGAGCGAGTCCTGGGTTTCGCGGTACAGGTCGAGGAAGTCGCTGAGAAAGGCATGCTGTCGCCCGGTGAGTTTCATCTTTCCTCTTTCCCCCCTCAGCGGGTGCCTGGCACCGTCTTGCGAGATTCCGAAAAATCCGAATTAATGCAAGACCATTATTATCCTGCCAGGCTCTATGTCTCAAATCAAAATCCGAGGGCCAACAGTTTGAAGTAGGAACTGTTGTCTACTCCGTGATGGCTTGTCCCACCACAACGACGGCCCCCTGCTATCAAGAGAAGCTACGTTGTGTACCACATCATCCGTCCCTACAATCTTGACGCGATTTCTTCGTAGAACTCCTTGAGCGTGTGTGTGCCGGTTTCAGGAGCAGCAAAATCAAGCTGCATTGCAGTGGTAAAGAACGCTGCGAGCGTGGAATAGTGCTCACTGAATGGGCGGATCATCTTAACCGCAAGATTGACCAACCCTGCTGGCAATCTTGTAATCCTTGGAGTTTTCCCAAGCACCGAAAAGGCGAGTTCTGCGATCTCGGTGTGAGTGTGGGTCAGAGGTCCACCGACTGGTATCTCGCGTTCCGGGCTTTCAACAGCGTCCACGCAGACCTTCGCCAGGTCCGCACCATGAATTGGGTTGATCCTGTGACTTCCCTCTCCAATCAAGTACACTCTTCCCGATGCGGCCATCTTCAAGACCTCGCTCATGTCCGAGAAATAGCCTGTCGGGCGGATGACTGTATGGCCAAGTCCAGAGCTCACCAATTCCTCGACAAACTGCTCGCGTGGCCGGACTAGATGTTCGATCAGGTGATGATTGAAGACAGACACGAAAAGAAACTCCCCGACAGTTGCCTCGACGGCAAGATCGAGAACGTTTCTATTGCCCTGATAGTCAACATCCACAAAGCTCACTCTGTCCCTTTGACGTGTAATGCCTATGGACGAGAACACGACGTCGATTCCATCACAGAGCCCATGCAGAGACTCCGGTTCGGTGACCTCGCCCACGAAAACTTCGTCAATATGGTGACGTACTGGTGGTTCCAAGAAAGGGCCGGTTTCCTTGAGTTTTTTCAGAGATTGATTTCGTGCCAGAGCCCGGACCCAATAGCCCCGTCTCTTGAATTCTCGGACGACATATTTGCCGAGGTAGCCAGTAGAACCAGCAACCAGGACCCTCTGCATCTCGCTTGACCTCCTTTATCAGAATAGGACAGTCGTGTACTCCACCGAGTTGGTCGCCCGGATCACGGACTAGAACCGTGGCTTCTGAGAATCGCCCACCCCTGCGATTCGGCGTGGGCTGCCAACTGCTCATCTGGGTACACAGCCACCGCGTTCCCCGCCCGTTCCAGGAGAGGAAGGTCGGTGTAGCTATCGGCGTAGGCCCAGGAGTGGGCCCAGTCGATCTGGGTTGTGTCCTGAAGGTGCTGCTCCAGGCGGACTACCTTGTTCGCCCCCTGACATGCGGGCGGCTCACAACTCCCGGTGTACCGCCCTGCCCGGACTACCAACGGTGTACCCACGGTCTCCTCCACCCCCAAGCGGCGACCGATCTCGGCCAAGAGAGGGGACGGAGTACCAGAGAGCAGGATAACTCGATGCTGAAAGGCATGGTGGGCCACCAACCGGGCATTCACGTCCGGGCGGAGCAGCGGCAGTACGTACTGTTCCGTGATCCAGGCAAAGGCCGCATCTGCCTCCACGAGTGTCAGTCCCCGCACCGTCCAGCCCAGGTTGCGGGCCCACAGATCGCGTCCAGCCGCCTCGGAGAGTAGCCCCGTCCGCCACAGAGGCCACGTCGACATGTGGCTGCCCATGTAGAAGTATAACCACCGCCGATTGACCCGGTGCATCCGGTGGTGGAGCCAGATGCCCCTCCAGATATGCCCAGTATACAGAGTGCCATCCAGATCGAAAATCGCGGCGATCATGAACCATGTCCTTTCCGCTAAACGAGCAAAAGATGGGAACCTCGTGAAATCAGGCGATGAGCCTGGTCAGGCCAAAGGCCAGCCAGGCTACCAGCGTCCAATACAGCATGTACTCGAAGAACGAAAAGACAAGCACCGGCAACGGGGCCAGCCCCCGCAGCCAGGGCACTTTGTCCAGGACGCGCAGCCCATAGATGCCCAAAATGTGCTCGACGATGCCTTCGAGACCTCCCAACAGGGCGAACCACCGGGCCGCCGGGCCGGGCAGCCGCAACGCCAACCACCACATCCCCAGGCCGATGACCCCGTAGAGCAGCAAGTCCAGCGGCGTCAGCCAGCGGATCCATGATGGGTAGAAATACGAGTAGTAGAGGCCCCAGTAGCCAAAGATGAATACAGCGGCCAGCACCCCCCAGAATAGGGCCGAGGCCAGACCAATAGGCCTGGCTGCATCCCGGAAGGCAGCTTCCCCAAATAGAAGCCCAAGTGGCAGCAACAGGGCGAGGCCCAGAACGCCAAAAAGCAGCGTGGTCTTCCACACGTCGCGGGATGTCAACTGCATACAGTGCGTCCCTTCACCCTCTCGTATCGGGGTTCAGGCCGTCGAAAATCAGCGTCGCCAATAGGTCTGGCACTTCCTCCCATCTATCCCGGAGCGGTTCATCGCCCAGGAGGCGCAAGATGAGCAAGCCGATGAACATGCCATGCACCATGCGTACTGTGAGGGGCACGTCAACCTGCCGGATGCGGCCGGACTCGACTTGGGCCTGCACGTATCGCTCCAGCAGTGTCGCGATTCGCCGCACATGTTGCTCATAGTACTGGTTGCGCAATTCGGGATGGACAGGAACCTGGGGCAGAATGGCCTGCAACCTTTGCTCACCCTGCTCGATACGGTGGGTGCGGTCATGGAATGCAGCAACGAAAAAGTCTCGAACGTCGCCCTGCAGGGCCTGCTTCAACTCACTGGGCAATCGCTTCACCTCGGTGACACGACCCATGATGCCGAGCAGCATGTCGAGCTTGTTATCAAAATAGTTGTAGATCGTGCCATCGGCCACGTCGGCCAAATGGGCGATCTCGCGGATGGTGGCCCCGTGGAAGCCCTTGCGGGCAAAGACAGCCTCTGCCGCATCCAGGATGCACTCCCTGCGGTCCCGTTTGAGCCGGTCCCGCCGGGAGATAGACCGACCCTGAGTTGAATCGTTCACTCCAGATGCCCCTTTCAACGGTATCGCACATCTCGGCTTGACAAAGCGGGCTGATGATGCTACGCTATGGCTTGCACACCTCATCAGTCTATACGCCTCTGCTGAGGAGAAAGGACTGTGACCGAAACCACAGATCGGCACGGGCGGGTGCGCCGGAAACGCCGCCGGCAGATTCTCGATGCGGCGTTGGCGGAATTCGCCGAGAAAGGATTCCAGGATGCCAACGTGTCGGGCATCGCGTCGCGCGCCAGCGTCAGTCAGGGAACCGTCTATTGGTATTTTGAGAGTAAACAGGCCCTCTTTCTGGAACTGATGGCCGACGTCTTTGCTCAAGTCGTACAGCCTCTCGAAGAGGTGCTGGGCAACACCGATCTCTCCCCTGTGGAGCGGCTGCGCCAGGCATTTAGAACTTCGCTGGCGTTGTATCGCGGCGACACAGAGAAGTTCAGGCTCCTGCTCAACCTGTGGAGCCGGCCTGCTCTTTTTGACACGAAGGCGGAAGAGGGCCTTCTGCTGGATCGGATCTACCGGGAGCAGATCTTGCCCCCGTTGGGCCGCGCCATCCAGGAAGGAATCGACGCTGGTGAGATCGCGCCCATCGATCCGGAAGCATTGACAGTGGCCCTTGCAGCCCTGGTGGATGGCCTGATGCTCTATTCCCTGATCTGGCCAGAGGGCCCGGTTTCTGACGAGCGCCTGGAAGCGATATTGCTGCACCTCCTGCAACCTACCCCCTGAGAGGCGCTGGTCCCTGCCATCTTGGATCGGGTCACAGATGTGCTTCTATCCAATCCCCAATGTCCTGAAAGACTTCCTCGCGGTTTGTCTCGATCACCAGGTTGTGCCGTGCCCTCATACACTTTTCTTTGCTTGTCGGCGCAGGCAGCGCGCTGAAAGAACGTTTCGTCCGGTATCGCCACCGGGCCGGCACTCCCTTGTGGCATCAGCAGCGGCACGTTCAGTTGGCCTGCCTGAGACTGGATTTTCTTCACCACGTCAAGCATTTCAACAAAAAGCGCACCATGCCCCCGCCGTCCTTGAGCGGGTCGTTGACGGGTACAGCGACCGACTCCGCGTCGCGGCTTTCGATGCCCGCGTCCGGCCCCATCTTCAACTCCAGGCGAGGGGCGATGCGGGAGAGAAGCCGTGTCGCCCCGGCCATGATGGGGGAGATGGGCATCTCGCCCACCGGTGCCGAGGCGGCGATCACACCGTACATCTGATGGGGCTGATGGATGGCGTGATCCAGGACGATGATCAATCCGAGACTGATAGAGAGGGATTCCTGCAAAGCCCTGAGAGACACCTCGCCTCGTCGTGATCGTCGATTCTGTCAAGACACGATCCCCCTTTCCTGCAACTCGGTGAAGCGTGACAAAGGCGATTCCTGTTCCGGTCGTTCAGTTCCTTCTCAGGCTTGCATCCGCCGGCATCCCTGGCTTGAGCAGGTGATCTGGATTGGGAAGGCGAACTCGGACGGCGAAAACCATGTTCACCCGCTCCTCTTTGGTCTGTACGTTCTTGGGCGTGAACTCGGCCTGCTGCGCGATGTAGGATACTGTACCGGTAAACACCCGCCCCGGGAAGGAGTCCACCTGCACCTCCACCTCCTGGCCCAGGTACACGCGTCCCAGTTCATTCTCGGGAATATAGATGGTCAGCTTGACCTCGTCCAGATTGGCCACGGTCAGTAGCGTGATACCGGGCAGGGCCGCCTCGCCAGGGTGGGCTGAGCGGCTGGTGACCACGCCCGAAATCGGTGTATGCAAGGTCATCTTATCTATCTGGGTCTGTAGCGCAGAGACGGCTGCCTGGGCCTGGGCGATCTGCGCTTCGGCTACGACGATCTCCTCAGGCGTTGGCCCAGCCTTGACCTCGTCCAGTTTGGCGATGGCCACCGCTACCCCTGCCACGGCCATCTCGTATTGAGCTTCGGCCGAGTGAACCTGGTTGACCAAGGCCAGCGGGCGTTCGCGCAGCGCTTTCAGCGCTGCCAGGGTCTCCTCAGCGGCTGCCTTGCTCGCTTTGGCCGCCTCCAGCCCCGCCTTGGCCGCCTGCACCTGGTAGTCGTAGACACGGTACAGTGCCTTCTCCTGCATCGAGCCCTGGCCGCGATACTGGAAGCGCTCGGCCTCCGCACTGGCGATATGGGCTTGGGCCTGCTCGATCTGCGCCTCAGCAAGGTTCGCGGCGGCTTGGGCCTGAACGATCTGGGCATCGATCTCCTGGGGGTTGTCCAGGATCGTCTGCAGGTCCTTCCAGCCAGTCTCGGCGGCAGACCGCCCTTCAAGCGCTTGGCGCAACGCGGCCTGAGCCGCCAGTATCTCGGCGGGGTGTGAGCCAGCCTGGACGTTGGCCAGATTCGCTTCGGCGGCGGCCACTGCCGCCTGCGCCTGGGACAACTGGGCCTGTGGCATGCTGGTATCCAGGTGCACAAAGGCCTGGCCCGCTTCTACCTCGTCGCCCTCCTCTGCATAGAGACCTACGATCCTGCCACCAAACTCGGACGCGATCGTGACCGCTTCCCCTTCGATGCTGCCGGAAGCGACCAGGACATTCTCCTCGTGGAGCTCAACCTGTCCCCCAACCAAGGCCACAGACTCCTCAGCCTGGTTCTTTTCCAGTCCGCCATTCACCAGAACCTGAACCATCTGGTCTGGCGACGTCCGCGCCCACCACCAGCCGCCAGCGAAGGCACCAACCACAACAAGAACTACCACTACCAAAACCCCTCGTTTCATTGCGTTCCTCTTTGCGAATTCACAGTACTCAATACACAGTGGGTGGAAGACGGCCGATGCTCGTGTGTCCGTCGTCTGTCGTCCTTCATCATTCGTCCTCGGTCTGAAGTACGGCGTCGGCCGGCATTCCCGGCTTGAGTGCGTGATCTTCATTCGGCAGTTTGACCTTCACCGCAAAGACCATATTCACCCGTTCCTCGCGGGTCTGCACATTCTTGGGAGTGAACTCGGCCTCACTGGCGATAAAGGCCACCGTACCCCTGAAGGTGCGATCTGGATAGGCATCCACCGTCACCGACACCAGCTGCCCGAGCTGGACCTTCCCCAGTTGATCTTCGGGCACGTAGACGGTCAACGTTACATCGTCCAGATCAGCCAGGGTTATCAGCGGCGCACCGGGCATTGCTAGCTCTCCCACATGGACGAGCCTCTCCAGCACCAGACCTGAGATGGGCGCTTGCAGCGTGAGCTTGTCTTTCTGCACTTCCAGCGCGTCCAGCGCCCTGCGTGTGATCTCCACCTGAGCTTCAACGGCAGCGACCTGTTGGGGCGTGGCGCCGATCTGCAGGCCGTCGACCAGGGCCTGGGCCGCGGCCACGGCCGAGCCGGCGATCTTGTACTGCGACTCGGCGGCGTTCGCCTGGGCTTGCAGAGTCAGCGGGTTGTCCCGCTGGCGCTCGAGTTCTGCGAGATAGCCTTCAGACCCGGTCCGTGCCGCCTGTGCCTGGTCCAAGCCGGTCCACGCTTCCCATGACCCGTAGGTGGCCATGGCCTGCTGCTGGCGCGCTTTGATTCTGATATCGGCAGGCAGCTGGGCCCTGAACGTGTGTGAACCCACCGAAATGTTGAATGGCTCAAAGTCTTCCAGCATTTTCATGCCCGTGTCGGCCAGATCCCGCCCCGCCTGGGCCGAGTTGGCCATGGCTTGGACCTGCGCCACCTGATGATCCAGCACACCAAGCTGAGCCCGTGCCGCCGTGATGGTAAGGTCCAACTCCTGGGGATTCTCCAGCATAGTCTGAGCATCCTGCCAGCCGACGAGGGAAGCATTTTCCGCGACCCTGGCCTGGGTGACCAGGGTCTGCGCAAAATCCAGGGTCTCCTGTCGTACCCCAGCCTTCGCCTGGGCCAGGGTTGCCTCGGCGACGGCCAATTCTGTTTGGACTATCTCGATCTGGGATTGCAGCAGCGCCTCGTCCAGCTGGACGAGCAATTGCCCCTCCGTCACTTCATCGCCCTCGTCGGCGTGGAGGGCTGCGATGCGCCCCCCCAGTTCTGTCATCACAGATGCCTTCTCGGCTTCGATGTACCCCGAAGCTGCGAGACCCGGTGGTTCCTCCTCAGGCACAAGTCCCAGCTCATCTGCCGCCCCGTCAAACTCATCCTTGGCCCAGAACCACCACTCCGGGTTCTCATTGACATACCACCAGCCAAGCCCAATAACGCTACCAACAACGACGACACAAGCCAAAATGACGATCGTTCGTTTCATCGCTCTCCCTTACTCTTCCAAATCTGCAGGCGCACGTACACTGGAGATGAAGACGTCCTCCAACGAGGGAGCAATCACATCCATCCTGCGCACCTGCACGCCCTCGTCCTCAAGTCTCTGTTCGATCTGCGGCACGAGCACAGCCATGTCCGGTGCCACTGCGTGGATCTGCGCACCGTACAATGCAACTTCCTCAAAGACCTCCATTTCCCGCAGGGCCGGGATGGCCAGGGTCGGCTCGTCGCAGTCGATCTCCAACACCTGGCCGTGCATCTCCCGTTCCTTGATCCCTCCCGGCGACCCTTCGGCGACGATCCGCCCGTGTTGGATGAAGGCCAGGCGTTGGCACAGCTCCGCCTCATCCATGTAATGGGTGGTAACCATGATCGTCGTCCCACCTGCAGCCAGCTCGTAGATCAAGTCCCAGAAAGCGCGCCTGGAGATGGGGTCCACGCCGGCCGTCGGCTCGTCCAAAAAGAGCATCTCCGGCTTGTGGATGATGGCCGTACCCAGGGCCAGGCGCTGCTTCCAGCCGCCGGAAAGGTTGCGAGTCAATTCGCCCTCACGCCCTTCCAGCCCTGCCATGTGCAGCACAAAGTCCTTGCGCGCCTGGAGTCGTTTGCCCCACACCCCATAAGTCCGCCCGAAGAAGTTGAGGTTCTCGTCCACCGTCAGGTCATCGTACAGGCTGAATCGCTGCGACATGTAGCCGATGCGCTTCTTGATCTCGGCCGTCTGCTTCACAATGTCGAAGCCCAGCACCGTGGCCTCGCCCAAAGTCGGCTTGAGCAACCCCAACAGCATGCGGATCGTAGTCGTCTTGCCGGCGCCGTTGGGTCCCAGGAAGCCAAAGATCGTCCCCCGCTTGATGGTAAAGCTCACGCGGTCGACTGCGGTGAAATCACCGAACTTCTTTGAGAGATCTATCGCCTGTACAGCGTGCTGGTTCGCTCGAACGCTCTCTCTCCCGTTTCGTGCCATCGCTCTCAGTTCCCCACATGCCGCAGAACTGCTTGATCCATCATCCCTCTGGATCCGCTATCATTCACTCTTCCGTTGCCTCCGCCATCTGCCTGCGCACCAGGGAGATAAAGGCCTCCTCCATGCGCGGTCGCGTCTGCCGCGAGCCGCCTACCTCGATCCCTGCCGCCGCCAGTGCCAACAGGAGGGGCTCTTGTCGCTCGGCAACGCTGTCCACAAAGACATGCAGCAGGTCGCCGTAGGTCAGGACCTCCAGTACCCCCTCCACCGCAGACGCCACCTCTTCGGCTCGACGCAGATTCGAAGGCCGCATCTCTAGCAGTTCGCCCGGCACCAGCCTCTTGAGCCGTTCCGGCGTGTCGCGCACGATGATCCGGCCTTCGTACATCAGCCCCACCCACGAGCAGCGCTCCGCCTCGTCCATGTAGGGTGTGCTGACAAAGATGGTGATGCCCTGCAAGTGCAGCTCCGTCAAAATATCCCAGAACTCCCGGCGGCTCACTGGATCCACACCCGTCGTCGGCTCGTCCAAGAGAATGATCTCCGGCTCGTGGATAAGGGTGCAGGCCAGGGCCAGCTTCTTCTGCATCCCCCCCGACAAGTGGGCTGCCCGTCGCTTGCGGAACTCGGTCAGGCGCGCGAACTCTAGGAGCCGCTCCTTGCGCTCCTTACGCTCCCGTCCTCGCATTTGGAACACGTCGGCAAAGAAGTCCAGGTTCTCATCAACCGATAAGTCACCGTACAGGCTGAAGCGCTGGGCCATGTAGCCGATGCGCTGCTTGATCGGCTCCGGCTCCTTGACCGTATCAAAGCCAGCCACCTTCGCCCAGCCCTCAGTGGGGTCCATGATGGCGCATAACATGCGGATGAGCGTCGTCTTGCCCGCGCCGTCGGGACCGACCAGGCCATAGATCTCGCCCCTCCGCACCCTCAACATCACTCCGTCCACAGCGGTCACCTTTTTGAACCGCCGCGTCAGGTTCTCGGTTTCGATGACCCACTCCTTACGCACCATCTGCAGTTCCCCCTTCTACCAATCTGCCCATTTTCCACATCACTCCGGCGCTTTCGCGAATGCGAAGGCAGCCATGGCCAACAACACGACACCGATGGTGGCCAGTATCCCCATGTCGGGCCCCAGGATCTCCAAACCCACGCCCTTGAGGACCACGCCTTGTATCATCTTGGTGAAATAGGTCAGTGGCATAAGCGCGCCCAAGGCCTGCAACACCGGGGGTAGAGCCGATCTCGGCCACAGAATTCCCGAGAGCATGAAAGAAGGCAGCAGCAGAGCCATGTTCATCATCTCAGCCTGTTCGCGGGTCCGGGCGATGGCCGAGACGAACAGCCCCCAGGCCAGCGAAGTAAACATAAAGACCAGACAGAAGGCACCGAGCAGGGCCCAACTGCCATGGATCACCAACCCGAACCAGAGAACACCGAGAATGATAATCTCCGCTGCATCAAAGATGGCAATGCCCATATAGGGAACAGTTTTCCCCAGGATCAACTCCGGGCCACGAATCGGCGTGATGTTGAGCTGTTCCATGGTCCCGCGCTCACGTTCGCGCACGATAGCCGCGGCGGTCAGGGAGCTGCACATCATCTGCAAGATCATGCCGATGAGGGCAGGCACCATGAAGGTGACGCTGTCCATATTAGGGTTGTACCAAACTCGCAGGCGGGTATCAATACCGGGCAGTTGGGATACGCTAATACCCAGCTTCTCCTCTATCACTCGAATCCCGTGTACTTGACCCACCAACGTCACGGATGCCAGCAACTGCTCGCCGACAGTCGGGCTCGAACCGTCGATGACGACAGCTACCTCAGCCGTTCCGCTGGCCTTGAGCTTGGCGGCGTAGTCGGGCGGAATGATCATGACGGCCAGGACCTGGCCACTGTCCATGAGCTGTCGCACGTCCTCCTGGCTTTGTGGCGAGAAATCAAACACAAAGGTGTCGGTTGCGTGATAGGCCGCTATCAGGTCCCGGCTCTCCCGGCTCTTACTCTGGTCGTAGATAGCCATAGGCACGCCGTCGACAGTCAACGACATGGTGGAGCCCAACAGCAGCAGCATGATGATGGGCATGACCAAAGAGATTATCAGCGTGCGCGGGTCACGCACGACGTGGAGAGCTTCTTTGTGGGCAATCAACCAGGCTCTCAGAAGAGACATAAGCATCTCACCATCTACTCAGGCTATCTTGGTTTTGAAACTCCTGGCCGCCGCCAGAGTGGCGACTATGGTAAAAGCAACCAGCCCGATGATCTGGGGCCTCACCATGTCGATGCCGACACCCTTGAGCACAACCGCCCGGATCATGTCCAAAAAATGGGTCAAAGGGATAAGATTGCTGATCAACTGCAGGGCACGCGGCAAGGAGGTAGTCGGGAAGAACATCCCAGACAGCATCATAGACGGCAACATGAGCAGCATATTCAGGGAGCGGGCTTCCCGGTCCGTGCGAGCGACGGCCGAGATCAACATCGCCCAGGCCAACGTGGCTGCCAGAAAGGCCAGGCTATACAGCACAAGCAGCAAAAAGCTGCCTTTCACCTCAACATCAAACCAGAGCAGGCCGACCACCAGGACCTCCAGCGCCGTGACCAACGCCAGGCCAATGTAGGGTATCACCTTGCCCACGATCAGCTCCAGGCTACGCAGTGGGGTGGAGATCAGTTGCTCCAGAGTGCCCTGGGCGCGTTCCCGCACGATCGCCCCGGCGACGAGTTGGGTCATGAAGGTCTGCATCACCAGGCCGACGAGTGCGGGAATGAGGAAATTGGCCCTGTTCAAATCGGGATTGTACCACACCCTGGGGCGCACATCAAGCCCCGCGCTGAGGCTACCATAGCTGCGTCCCAGAGAGCGTTTCACAACGTCGATCGACTTGGTCTGGGCAATGGTCTGCACCGCATTCAGCGCACTCAAGGCAACGATAGGGTTGGACCCGTCCAGGAAAATGGCGATCTGTGCCTGCCCCCCCCGGATCAGAGTTTCCGCATAGTCTGGAGGAACGATCATGCCTATCTGGATCTCACCCCTATCCATTAAGCTGGACATTTCGTCCTCGCCGCCCGTGACGTGGCGGATGTCAAACAGATCGTTGGTGCCAAAGCCGGCAATGAGGTCGCGGCTGGCTGTGCTGCGGCTCAGGTCAGAGATGGCCATCGGGATGTCTGTGATGTCGCTGAGGATGGTGTAGCCCAACAGGATCAGCGTCACCAGCGGCAGGACCAGAACGAGGATCACAGTTTGTGGGTCCCGCCTGACGTGAAGGAACTCCTTGCGCATGACGGCGAAGAGACGCCTCAGGTTCATTACTCACCTAGCCTCTCGCATTGGCACAGGCCATGGCCCAATCCTGTTGGCCAGACGAATCGAAATGAGGAAGACTGGATGATCCATGTCAATGTCTGTCATGTTGAGCATACTCATGCAGCCTCGCATGCTTTCTCAAGTTCCAATTCCTTCAAACAGGGTGCTGATGACCAGGTTCATGTCCTCCGCCAATGTCTCTACTACCTCACCATACATGCGCCGAGCAGTCAGGGAGCTAATCATGCCAAGCAGCAAGACACCCACACGATACGCATCTACCGGCTTGACCTCACCGGCAGCAATGCCTTCCTTCAGCACTGTCGCAATCGTGGACTGGATGCGTCTTCTTGCATCGGGGAGCAGGTGTCGGATTTCCTCCCGGTCAAACTGGGTGAGGTCGCGAAGCAGGTTTTGTATCGTACTCTGCGATTCCACGACGATCTGAGCATAGGCATCGGCCATTCGGGTCAGCCGCTCACGACAGGAACCCTCAGCTGCTCCTGCCTCCCGAAGTTGCTGGGCAACCTCAGCGATATACTCTTTGAGTACCTCGAAGTACAGGTTCTGCTTGTTGCCAAAGTGGTAGTACAGAGACGCGTTGGAGAGCCCGCATGCTTGGGCGATGCCGCGGATGGACGCGCCATGGTACCCGTGCAGGGAGAACAGATGTTGTGCTTGCTCCAGAATGCGCTGTCGTCCTGTGGTTGGGTTCCCCTCATCCACTGTTACGCTCCTTTCGTTCTCTTTGATTGAACGTTCGTCCAGTACGGGCGACGATTTTACCACCAGTGGGAGGAAAAGTCAATCTGGGACTTCTTGAAGGAAAACGTCAGCAGATGGGAATAGAGCGCGGCCGACGATGAAGGCACCCGACCTGAGAGCCGAGGGGAGTCATCTCAGAGGGGTAGATTGGTGTGGCCATCGCCGGCCGTTGATGCAGACCTGCGAGCTAATGGACACTCCGAAAGTAAATCATTCCTGTTGATGCACGTGCCGCGTTCACGTGCCCATCTCACCTCGCACGCACCAACAGCATGGGGATGCTGCCGGCCCGTAGCACACGATCGGCAACACTTCCCAATGCCCACCGCGCCGGGCCAGTCCGGCCATGAGTGCACATGGCGATCAAGTCGATGTGGTTGCCTTCGGCGTAATCAACGATCGACTCCGCCACTGCACCTATCTGCGTGGCTGCATGTGTTCTGATGCCCTGCTCCTCCAGATGGCTGGCCACATGCTGCAGATAGGCGAGCGCACTCTGATCCGCAATCTCAAAGACGCCGTCCAGATGCACGTGCGAGACAGCCGTTCCCCATGTTGAAGCGTGGACAGGCAGAACACGGTACAGGATCATTTCACTGGCTAGGGCCAGAGCCGTCGGAATCACGGCAGGCAGCACCTGCTCGGCCATCTTGGAGCCGTCAAGCGGCACCAAGATGCGACGACACGAGAGAGGTGGCCTGGGATCACTGACCTCGCGTGCGCGTACCAGCAATAGCGGCACGCTGGCTGCCTGCAATACGCGTTCAGCCACACTGCCGTGGGTCCAGCGCTTTATGCCTGAATAGCCGTGGGTGGCCATGATGATCTGGCCGACAGCCATCTCCTCGACACAGTTGAGGATCGTCTCTGCCGCCGGCCCATCCCGAACCAGGCACCGCACACTCAAGTCGGCCAGGCGCAGCCGGTTGGCAACCTTCTGGAGATATTGGTCGGCTTCAACCTCGATTTGCCTCCTCATCGCTCCCGTCTGCTCGCTGGCTGCATCCAAGAGTTCACTGACTTCAGATGAAACCGTAAGGACACGGAGCAAAACGAGTTCGGCTGGTAGCTCCCGGCCCAAGGTCACTGCGCACGAAAGAGCCTGCTCGGCCAGAGATGAACCGTCTAGCGGAACAAGAATCTGAACCATCACAGCACCCTCCTTACTTTCAGAATACGCCCTGAGACTATTGAGCCATGGATTCGGTCCACAATTCGCAGACGGCCTCCAGCCCAGTCTCAGCGATCTTTTTGGCTGCTATCGTAGCGACAACGATGGCGATAGCAGGGAGTGCAGCTACCTGGGCGACCAACGCTGGGGCCAGGGCAGCAGCCAGCATCTTGACCCCATCTTGAAGAGCTTCCATGAGGTCGTCGTGCTGTTCATTGTTCTTGTTGCACAGTACCTCATATAGCTGGGGTTCCAGCTTGTCCCACCATTCCTGGCCAAAAGCCAACATCTTGGCTGTCCACTCGGGGCCTGCCTCTATGTCGGCAGCAAAGGCCGCTTCGGGTGGATCCCACATCTGCAGCTCGTCCGCGGCCGCGTCAACCTCCTCGGCCCGGACACGGGCGGCAAGGGTCAGCATCAGGCCGTCCATGTCGTCCTCCCACAGAGCGTCTACGGCTTCAACGCGCA